>Ga0123352_10002209_pt1 | contig 26934 bp, 17 predicted proteins | sample TergutLab28metaG_FD_89700 | JGI IMG/M metagenome (GOLD analysis project Ga0123352, IMG submission 89700) | Labiotermes labralis P1 segment gut microbial communities from Petit-Saut dam, French Guiana - Lab288 P1 | ecosystem: Host-associated > Arthropoda: Insects > Digestive system > Gut ... | reverse complement strand
TTAATATAATTAATATAATTAATATAATTATGAATGTGTACATTACAGAGTGTCTCTCGTTAGCTGATTATTGTACATTACTGTATTCATGTCTGTTTATTTCTAGGCCATTGTCGTCACAGGCTTCGCAGGAAATTTCTTTGTAACACCTACGTACCCCACTAATAAATCAACGTCAGCTGACATAAATTACGCAAACAGCTCCATATCACCCAGACGCTCGGCATATGAATGGTTATGTAATGTCGCCGAAATTCGAACGAACCTTAACTACTAAGTCCTTGTGCTTCAAAAACAGTTTAGAATTCACACAAGTAAATGGTATTAAAATAATATAGAAATGTCAGTCATTCGTGTACCTAATTCGTGACTTTTCTAGCAGACTGAAAGACGTACGAAAAATCATAATTCGTTGGAACTTATTCACGTTGCTGTTCAAATTATGGCGCTCTCACCATTCCAGACATCAGTATAATATTCAAACGGTTGGTTGAAATGTATTCAAAATCACAAAATACATTTGGAAATTTTGCGTGGATAATGTTCTGTATGCAACCAGCCAACTGTTTGAGCTTTCTGCAATAAACAATTCACACAGAACACCAAATTCTCCCCTCACGCCGCAACCTCCTGCAATTCAATTCAGCCAAAAGTCGCTGGTTCAATCAGGATTAAGCTATGGCAAAGTACGGTCTTGGGAGGTTGGAGAAACAACAGTGTCACTTAATGTTAAGATCCCGAGTTCATGTAGGATAACAGATGGAACTATATGTAACTTGTTCACGTACCTTCCTTGTATTTTTCCACAGCATCGATATCGATCAACAAGACGGTAAATGTATGCATAATCGAAACACTGAGACGCGTTCTTGTAAAAATTGTCGTGGAAAAGCAATAAGTATTACATATTCTCACTACACGTCCGTAACCTTGGTTACCCATTATGCAATGCGCATACGCCGTACTACATGTCATCTGTGGTGTGTCCGGCTTTGCAGAATTTTTCCACAATATCAACGACATGAGTGTGGGAAAGAAGGTATTGAGCATAAAATGCGTGTTTCGATTTTTTCTACAACTTCCGTCTGAAATATTTCTCATTCTAAGAAGAATCCACCGAAATATTATCGTAAATGTACATAGGTCTTCATGTTAAGTACTCCTTATTCTTGTTAGATTTTAATTAAACTTGAATCTTCGATACATATTTTAGAAAAATGCTCTAATATCAAATTTAATTAAGACCAATCCAGTGGGAGCCGAACTGTTCCATGCCGACAGACGGACGGACGGACAGACGGCTACAAAGACATGACGAAGCTCATAATCGCGTTACAAAAAATTTTGCGAACGCGCAAAAAAACAGCCAGAACTATAAAATTTGGCGGGAAAGACAAAGTATACGTATCCCTTCCCACCTCCAAACTGAATGATACAGGCGCACGGGACGGTAAAGAAGTTCCAGGTTACACGTGTTCATTTATGGTTAATTTAACGTTTTTTACAGTTCTGACTAATCAGGGATATTATTTTAACTGACAACTGTCGGCTCGCTACGCGTATAAAACCCAGAAGAAATGACGTGCAATAAACGCGTTCTGTAGATGTACCCCGTGTCTGCAAGCATCTCCTTTAAATAAGGAGATTTAAAACCCACTACCAACCGCCATACGTTAAACCAAAACGCTTGCTCACCGACCGACTTCAAACTGGAAACGGGGCGAGCACTGCGTTTCCAGTATATGCGGGTTGATACATCGTAGAACGACAAAAAATAATTACGTTGTTACTAAATAATCAATTAACATGCATGTGTAAAGAATCGTTTTGCCTAACTTAAAGCTACCATACCGGTTATTTGTCTGGGGGAATGAGTAACTCAACACTCTCCGAGGACGAGGACCTCCAGGAAACACAAAACAGTAGTGGTATCCACTTGGGGCGACTCAAATAGAATTCGACCCTATGACAGCCTGCTCACAAGATCAGCACCCCAACTCATAAGCCTAAATGCATGTTATTGCTGGATCATAAACCTATGTTACCTAAATACAATAACAAAAGATTTCCAGCCCTGGTAGTCATAATTACACTGTGCATTTAAAAGTGTTTGTAAATGATTAGATGCGTAAGCTACACCGGACCTATAATACGGAGTTTCAGAATCACGACTCCACGAGTGAGCTTTCTAAAGCGAGTAGGCCGGGACTAGTTATCGGCTCGACCGGGTTTCGCAGCATCATATAATAAAAAAAAACGGTATAGCAGATAGTCGGAACACTGATTCGCGGAAAACTACATGTATCTTGCCACATAATCATAAATAGTTATCACATATCTACACAACAACGCAGTCCCACGCGATATATCGAGTATCAATTCACAGGTTTTACTGGCGGGTTTTGTTTCCCAAGAAACACACACAAAAAGTTCGTTTCACCTGTAACTGTAAGCAATTGAACAGAAATAGGTCGAATCAGAGATATGCTACTTGTGATCACAGGCACAGTTCAACATTCTGCAAAAGAAGCAAGACTACAAGGAACTCCATACCAGCTCATCATACAAAACTTGACCTCCGATCCCCTCTCTACCCAGGCAAACATCTTAATTTCTCAACCTCGCAAACCCGTTACATAAATATTTAGCTTTTTTTTTTCTAAACAGCTAAAAATAAAAATACGCTGGGTCTTCCCAATTATATTTCCTGCAGCTCCCATTATACAGTTGCGCCTCGACACAAAAGTCACAAAAACGAAAGAGCTCAAAATAGCTCCTGTTAATTGCTCCGAGTTCGTTTTGAGATCTGCGGCCTGCAGTGTTATAAATACAAGGGACAAGGACAGATGGATAAATAGATGAGATCGCGGTGCTAGACATAATGAAACGCGCTCCAAAATAAACTAGAGAAAAGCATAAATTTAAACTTTATTGTAAAAAAAATGCCTACGAAATTTGTAGCGCGATAAACACGAAAAGGAACTCAAAAGCTTTCACTGATACCAGATAAATAAAAATAATTGACCTAGTTTTATGGAAAGCGGTACCATATCGAAAATGAGGAATCGGGAACAATAGCACGCACAACACAAGACGCGAGTCATGTGTTCATTTCTCTCGACTGTACGCCTTCACAATCACTGCGCCTTTCCATCTTGTTAATATCAAAAACTGCCCTCTGAAAAGTGTTATTACTTAATTTAACGACGCTTTCTAAGCGAGTAGGTATAGGCATATAGGGTCGACGGAGCAGCAATTAGAACTGCGAGAATAAGAAAGTAAATTGTTTGATTGTCTGTCCATAATCGACGAGTATAATCAGCAACATATTCAAGAGCGACTGAGCAAAGATTATAAGAGAAGCTGCTAGGTTGGCCTGTTACAAAACTAGGCCTGCAGTTACTATTACTAGCCACTATGAAGCTCCTTGAAATTCGACCCGGAACATCTGATAATTCCCACCTACAGCAACGATTTTCACAGACAACTCTTCCACTGATACACTGTTATGCACCAAGTCACTGAGGAATACCACGAAACCACAGTTTCACTGAATATACACATATACTTAAACGTACTTGGAAAGTTCTTATAAGGTAGCTTGTTCGAATAAGTGTTGCAACGACCTACAAAAGAGCTGTTATCGGCAAGGGTCAACCGACTACGTACCACGGTTGATAACATCAAACTCACGTCTCTCACAATCTCAATGCTGGCTAAAACATTCATCAAAAAAGAAACGACCAGAACGCAACATGACCCCGACACACACCGACAGTAAACAGTCTCCAAAAATATCAGCGTTCTTGCGAAGTCACAAACATCAATACAACGCACGATTTCCACACTTCGAACGTGTTTGTAAGAGCAAATCGGATCGGCCTAGTAGAGCGCTTAAAACAAGGGTTACGCAGCGCCACAAAATGAACACACAGCAAAAGGCGCTGCCGTCACCAGCCTTACGAACTGTGAAGAGGACATCAGTTACTTTTCAACTGGTGAAGAACCCTGCCGTGCTGGCAGACAGGCCTACTCATTAACGCGAGGTGGCACGGCCACAGTATTTGTTTTGTTTCGCCCGTCAATCCACTATCGCTATCGTTGTGCAAGTAACTCGCTCCTAGCCTTCCGCTTGAAATCTTCGGCGTCAAAAAACTGACATATGACCTTACACACCACTCAGTCCATTTCTGACACATACACACACACACACACACACACACACACACACACACACACAAAGTCGAACGGTTACAAGCAGCAAGCGTTTTGGACGTTTCAATACAAGGAACGTGAACTGTAACCCACTCGGCGTACATTTGTTTGTGAGTTTCTGAGTTGCTGCAAAGGTGGTAGGCCTTATAATGGCCTGCAGATTCCTCGAAGACGTAGAAGTGTTTCCACCAGACGGTCACATTTCAAACTCTACTTCATCAAGAAAACAAAGAACAGCCGCACTGTCACTTGGGCGCAATGCACATCTTGTCACGAGGCATTCCTACAATTCAAATTCGTGCACCCCATAAATTCTCACGCTGTGGACACCAAACTTCAACGACGTTGCTCCACAATCACCGAAAAAATGGGGGGGGGTAAGTGATCGAAAGGTACAGATGGCATAGAACGAAGGGTGGCATGCAAATACAACCGTGACAAATGTTATACAGGCATGTGGGATGTAATAAAAGTGTTCAGGACAGCGTCCAACGGCGAACTTTTGAGAAAAATGTAATGAATGATCAGGACAATCACCTGATTAACTACAAACTTCTCAATATATTTCTCGCACCGAAGTATCAGTTAATTTTTAGTTATTTAATTAGGCATGCCTCTAAAAGGCGGCCCCGAAATGTCATAAACATGCTCTCCAATAGTGCAAATCTACACGCTAGATCGCAGGGGTTAAGTTATCGCGTTGCGAAGGTCACAAGAGAGTCAGAAGTGCTCGCGTGTCTAGCCCCACAGAATGGCATAATAATAAACGATGTCACGTGGTATAAGCAGCAGCGGGTGTATTGTTGCACCCTAAGCAGAATTACAGGACTGTGAACAAGTACTGCTCTGTTTTCACCAGTAGAAAGTCTAATAGGTAATGCAAGAAAAAACAATCACGCACATTTCAGCACCGGCGACAAAAGCAAGTTAAAAGATCCCGTCACCCTTCTAGCGCGTACTTACTTTATCTAAACCATATCGTTTGTCACTTCCTATAGGCTATCGTATCGCATAAAACTTGGCTGGCTGAGTGCAACGCTACAGCCCGCGCTATCGGAAGTCAAGTCATCAATAGCAAATTGAGGAAGACTCCAAGACTCATTTTGATTGGCCCCCAAATTAATCTCATATCAGTGAATAACTAAACTCGCAGAATAATATTATCTTATACTGTGTCTCGAAATAACGCTTCTTAAATAATATTCACCAAATGGACTAATAACCTGAAAATCAACTTAACAAGAGAATAAGAGACAAGTCTTCTACAACTTTAGATATATATAAATTTGTAGACTAAACTTTCTTAAAAACTTTTCGAATCTTTATAACCACATTTCATTTTAATTTTCATATTACTTTAATTTTTCTACGCTATGTAATAACTTTCTACACATAATATTCAGGTTTAGAGCTTTTGACAAGCGTATCCTCGTGGGTTCCCTTCTTCGAAAAACATTCAACTTGCAGACCACTACACACGAATAGCCGTCCGAAGGAGTGCCTCCTTCTTCACTAATTTGTAACTATGAAATTCATTCTTATTGACTTTTCCAAACCTAGCTCTCAACACTACAAAACATAATCATTCAATACTATTCCGTTATACCCATATAAGGCTATATAAATGTAAGAAACTGGTATCTCAAATTCCATTCAGAATTGAGTATTTATCTTCCATTTTTGCCAACCTGATGATGGCCCGCAGAGCAGAAACACGTTGTAAAGTTAATATGGAATAAACGAACTGTTTTGTTAGGATAAATCTACTGTCTCTAATGTAATCTAAAAACACAACGGGGACGAATCACCTTAAAATTAATACGCGTTAGATGGTGGTGGGAAAGCATGTGAAATTGAAAACACACACGAGGGGCAACATTTCTTTGGCAAACATACTGAATGTGTTGTGGGCATAAACGAATAGATTGGTGAGTCTGATGTGTGGTTGACTTTGCATCGTAATTCAGTATGGAAAAGAAACCAACTGGATGTCACTTTGTGTTATCCTTTATTTCTCCTTCACAAGTTGCTCAACATGTTTCGGGCAACCATGTGCCCATCTTCAGGAGCTGACGGCTGCGAAGTGTTATTACCACGTGTTAGTATTGTGCTGTGGCTGCAGGAAGGCTGTCAGAACCGGTTAGCAGGTAGTGTGTCCATTGAGGAGTTCGTCGCACAACTCCTGAAAATGGGCACATGGTTGCCCGAAACATGTTGAGCAAATTGTAAAGGAGAAATAAAGGATAACACAAAGTGACATCTAGTTGGTTTCTTTTCCATACTAGATTGGTGAGATTAGACAGTTCAGTTAAACGCACGGCACAGCCTAACGGATGGACAGATGAGTGACTAGTTGTTGAAAGATAGATACGCTGCAAGAGCTCAGAAATAGCTCGCGGCGTACGCACATATAAGCACGATGGCTATAATGAGAACAGCGAAGCGAACAAAGGGAACAAAACGGACAAACATGAACAGTATTCAACCAAGCTGATCTATCGAACAGTAACGAAATATGCGTTTATGCACGGTGTTAACAATTCTTGTGCATTCGCTACATTCTTGTGTATTTACTCAGAAAATCGTCACACTTGCGGGAAAAAAGGGGGTAGACCTACAGAACAAACAATGTAATAAATATTTTTCTACATTTATTCGAAACACGTTTCAATCCGATACATATTCCACGGGTTAGGCTGCACACACACGCGCGCGCGAGTACAAATATTGGGAACAAACGACCTTGTTCTGTGCGGAAATTTGGACACCACATAACGAGAAACGTCGTTTTTAACCTCTTAATGCCTAGTGGTTACTTCATACACCAATGGTTTAACATACGTAGAACGTAACAATCAGGCGCATTTGTGCAACCACTGTTGCCGTGGAAAAGCAATAATTATTACATATTCCGAATGCGTGTTTGTACCCTGTTATCGAGCACGCAATGCTCAAGCGCCATACTGTCATCTGTAGCCTGTCCGGCTCTACTATACTATTCCACATTATCTCACAAAAGGCTAAATTTTCGAGGAAAAAAGTTATTGAATTAAAATGTGTGTCTCGATACTCTCTATAACTTTTGTTCGAAACATCTCATTCTACGAATAAATGAGCGAATATGAATAATGTATATTGATCTTCATGGAAAGTAACCGATATTCTTGTCAGATTTTAACGGCACTTGAATTTTCGCGAAAATTTTCCAAAAATACTCAAATACGAAATTTCGTAAAACTCCGCTGAGTAGGTGCCGAGTATTTCCATGCAGAAAGACGAAGAAGCAGACATGACAAAGCTAATAATCGCTTTTTACAATTTTGCGAACGCCCCTAAAAATGAGGCACGACATGCAGCGGAAGAAGAGACAACAGACACATTCTTCATACGTAACTCTCAGTTAAAAGGGCCATCTTATAAAAGCCACGGAGCGACGATTAGAGGAAAATACTGCGGTATCTTGTTAGAAATTAGATGACGCTGAGAGGTGGATGGAACTTTGATCAGGAGCTCTTGCAATGGCAGACTTCAATAAGCTTCATTCAGCCTTCGGTTTATATTATCAGACTTGTTTATAGCACAGTTGTTGGTACAGATAGCCAATTGACAAAAGAACAACAAACCATGGAAAATAAAGACCAAGGCTTACAAATACGAAAGTTCTGTGCAAAATAGTTTTACATCGTAATATGTGTAATCGAATTCATTGACGCATCCTGTCTAAATGTTCCACTGTTTCCGCCTACCACAAAACACACCCATAAAATTTACTGAGTGCCAGTCAGTTTCGTGAATATCGGTGCAGGAGAGAGTTGAGATCATACATGAATTGTTGCCTGCACCGTCTACATGCTGCGTCCTCTCTCGATAAAATTCGGCACAGGACATGCCCACAGTAATTTATTGCGTGTGCTTTTCGCAAAAATCGGCAATGTGAAAGCCATTACATTCTTAAGGAGCAAAAATAAATTTGTATCCCCACTTTCCACATTTGTTGTCCGATCTGGGTTAAATTCGGTGTAAGTGATCTGCAAATATTGACGTTACACCTGCGACTTCGTAAAAAATGGCGCAGGAAGGGAAGTGGCTTTATCGTTGCACCGTGCATCTTGCAGTTTAAGTAACACACCAACAAACTCACACATATATATTCTTTAATAATCTAAAATGTACATTAAAACACTTCAAACGCTGACCCAGATTGAGACAGGTGGCGGACGCTTGTAAGTGCGGTAATGAACCTTCGGGTTCCGTGAAATGCGGGGAATTTCTTGACTAGCTGCAAACCAGTTAGCTTCTCAGGAAAGACTCTGCACCATGGAGTAAGTAAGTAAAATGCTCCTACATGTTTCGATCATAGATCATCCTCAGGGAGCACACTTTGTTCCTTGTTAAAGTTAAACTGTAACTTTAGCAAGGAACAAAGTCTGCTCCCTGAGGATGATCGTATGATCGAAACATGTAGGAGCGTTTTAAGTGTTTTAATGTAAACTTTAGATTATTAAAGACTATACACACATATGTGTATGTGAGTGTGTGTGTGTGTGTGTGCATTTGTTAGTGTGTTACTTAAATGAACGGAAAGAGCTTTATTCTACGGCTTATCATGAAGAAACCAGCTACACGGAGTTGCGTGATACGATAAATAAATGCTTACTCAATAAAAAATGAAATATCCCTATCACAGAAAATTTTTTACAACGAATTACAACTGGTAGTAAACATTTTTCCAGCAACTTACAGTACATTCTTTCTCTGATTCGGGGACAGCGTATTCGAGTTGAATTTCAGGGACAATAAAAACTAACACAGGAGACTTACCTATCACTTGCCCTCTTTCATCCGTACGTATGTTAGCAGAGTCCAGTTGAAATGCGATGGCACACGGTGACGCACGGGAGGGAAAGTAAAGGGAAAAGTGGCGAATGGAGTGGGTAGCCAGCACCCTTCACACTACCTCGGAATATGGTGTATCCAGCATTACTACCAACGATAAAAGCTGGTGCGCACATCTCGGCTGCCAGTAGTCGACTGAACTGACGCCCCCGCCGATTTGAATGGACTCGTCCGTTTCGCCGAAAGCCGAAATATGGTTTCTGCACGTGTGCCATCACATTTCAACTGGCCTCTACAGCATTAAAATACATGTAACTAAGCTCATATCAACACTGGCAGCAGCATTACTTTAATCAGTAACTGCAAAAAAAGTCAAAATGATTTTCAATGTTAACAAACAAACCATAATATCAACAGGTAAATTGGTTGTTTTATTATAAAATCAGTCTCTTTCCACTAAAAGGAACGGGTGGAAGTAGACCAAGTTTTAAGGTTTAAAAGGTCAGCTGGTTTGTACATCCATTTCTACGTCCTCCTCTATCTGGTTTTCCTCCGAAAACAAAAAAGGATTTTAAAGACTGTGTACTCTCGCAGTCTGTTTACATGTCTTACCTTAAATTCCTACAGGTTGGGGGAAAAAAAAGACAAATCATAATAAACACGAAAAGAGTAATTTTCGACAGAGTCCTCGTCAATTCCTGTGTTTCAGCCAGGCTAAATGTATTTGATCTATTTAAAACTCAAAAGTCGAAAATGTGCAATCAACAGTACGTAAAATTCGTAAATATCTTTGACTAGGTTAAAAAGTTTCGATTCCCCGATTAATATCAACGGGATTTTCCACCCGTATCATTCACTGAACACTCTCCCGTAGCCATATATGAAGAAATTAATCCATTTACTTAAGAATTCGCAATAGAGTGTCAATTTGGAATGTTCAGCGGAATGTCAGCATACAGCGGACCCGCACACAGAGCGTAGGTCAACCAACTGCATTTTACCAGCCTTTTGTTTATCGCGGAACTGCTCGCCTGCAGAGGACGATACTGTTCCTGCACAGCCACCAATGACGTCCCAAATTCTGCAGTGTTCAAAACTGCGGGGTCCCGCATTAAGGGGAGGGAAAAAAAACCTCTGTATTAGCATATTCAACCCTGTGGTATGGTAGCAGGGCCTGCAGATCTAAAGGCAGTGGATCCAATCTCCCCAGTTCCATCCACTTTTCACCAACACAACTTATGCCCCGAAGATCAGTCCTAATACTAATTTCCCAAATCTGTCTCTCAAGCGGTTCTTTTTCAAGAGGTTTTTTCCGCCAAAAATTCGGTAGGGATTCATCACTTCTGCATCCTAGCCACAACTCCAGCACATCACAGCTTCCATGTTTGCACTACCCTACTAATACCAGCAGCGCTGTCAAATCACCACGTAAGGGTCAACTGCAGGCCTACTTCCAAACTAAATCCACACAGCAATAATCAAAAATGTCATAGCAGAAAACCTAACTTGTAAAAGTTACAATCAAACATCTGTATCTTTAAGGAAGAAGAAGAATATGATGATGATGATGATGATGATGATCAATTCACAAACCACGCGCATTTATCTTCCTGACAGCTTACCAACAAACACAACAAAAAAAAGTTTGCAGATTTATCACGCCATATGTTCGGTTCTTCAGCCAGCCATCTTCGCACTACATATATTTATACGTTCAAAAATATTAAAAAACCTTATTAGCACAGATGTTAGTGCATATTAAAAACGGACCCAAAGAAATTTTATGAAATATTTTGAATCACTGTAGAGAGTGTATTTTGCGACAAACACCACGGGGTACCAAATTTAAATAACTGTACTGCACATAGCATACTAGTCCTAAACATATATTAGCCCAAAGAAGGCTTACTCAAGAGCCAAAACATGTAGCTCAGCTACAATTATCTTAATTAGTACTGTTTTGCAGACTGTGAGGTTTAAACACTTTTTTTATTGAGTGTTAACAATGCACAATGAGAGTTACCAGAAACTCACTATATACAATGCTTTGATTCGCGCGAGTAAAAAAAAAAGTTCGAATGTCAAGCGAATTCGAGGGATGCGCGAGAATATTTCGCTTCCGGGGCGACTACAACGATCCACAGAGGTTCGTTCTTTTCGGGCGTGCTGGGTTGTATTCGCGACAACCTGCTCTCACGCGAAAACGCTTCCACCGTAACTACAGCATGCTGGAAAGCAGTCGGTCTCAAGGGTGCCACATGGCTGTTTTCGTTTGAGGGCTGGACGTAAAAAAAAAAGTGACATTTCATAAGCAACGTGACCTGACGTAACACAGCTTAGCTTATGTAACTAACCAATTTAACTGCATGAAGAAAAACTCTTACTATCACTAAAAAAAAAGTACCCAACATGCCGAACCAAAATACAGATCCAAACAACTTTAACATACGTATAGAACCATTTCCGAAAGGTAAAGGCTGACGAATGTCGTGCCAAAGACGCCATTTCACCTATAAAGGATGACACTTCGGCCAAGAGGAATAATTTAGCAAACAGATTTCAGACAACGTTGGGGAGGCCGGATCAATATTGGACTTACAACTGACGCTGTCAGAACTTACGCAGATGTCGAGGCTGGCGCCGAAAATGACCCGTATATAGTATTACGAGTGTAATTCTGCTGAACGTACAGAACCGAAACGTCTGTAATGCCAATTACATAAACATCACCTACCGCATGTAACTTGCGCAGTGTGATCAAAGCAATCTGATAAGTAACGTAACCCAACCGATCGACAATGAATCCTTACCTGATCTTCTGCCTGCAAAACAATAGCCTGTATTTCGCTTCGTTTGTAGTACACACAGCACCACGCTTGCTTGTATTTTCAGAATGGGGGATTTCACAGAGCGGCTACAGCCCTACTCGCGCTCAGAAACAGCCCAGTCTCTGTCCTAACAAACGTCCTTCGGCGCATGCAAGCACGTATTTTCGTACAACTGAACCATGTCTTTAGCAGGCCTGTTCAAAACAAGGCTATCGGACAATATATGCTAAGAAGTTCATAAAAAGTCATGTTTTTTAACCGTATAACTTATTTTATCACGTGTCTTTTAACGGAAAGTTACCAAATAGGAAGTTTATGTATCCAGGCAACGGATTCATTTCACAAAACGTGAACACCTGTTACCCATACGATAGTCGCGTAGCCAGATAACGAGACTACTTTCGAAATTCATGATAAATTTGTACTTAAAATAGGTCATTTCCAGACAAGAGCTGATAAAAACTGATAACAGCAGCTATTTTTACTTGCACGGAAAATAATAAAGCCGATAAAAGCTGATTATCAGAGCAGATGTTGTAAGCACAAAACTTCTCTCACCCAATACTCTAACCACAAAGATAAATGACGCTTATGTGTGCACCGGGAACAGAGCTCTCAATTAATTTGATTTTCAAAACTTCAGTAGAGTATGAAGTTCCTGAGCTTGGCGCCATTCTTGATGCTAAGAAAGGCCACGTGCGCGGTGAACTTCCCCACTTCTCTCCTCTTCGAAGGGGCTTCAGGATCAACGAACTTCATGCAACTAAGTATGAGTGCAACATTATAGAAAACGTCCTGCCACCAATAACTTTTCTCAAATGTAGCGACCATTCCAAATTCCGACATTACAGCGACAAAGACGTCACTCAACGTATAATCTCCCGAAAATGACGCGGTCTTTCGGTTCTAAAACTAATTACTACATAAAAATATAAACAAATATAAATATTTTATACGGTAACAATTACAAACAAAGCGATGGTACAAAACTCTTAAGTTAGGCCTATACAGGGAAAATTCAACGCAGCCCCCCATCTGCAATAATGGATCGTGGCAACGTGTTACAACTCTTTTTTCCTGTCAGTACCGTTCCAACACGACTCCATACTCATATTTCACTCATCTACCACCGAAGCTATACAATCTTTGAAAATGGCAGTGTCGTTAAAAAACAAATAAAACTGGCCATCTGGTTTCTATTTCATAATCTCAATGCCACAAAAAGACGCGAACGGTTCTGCGAACACAGCTACATAAAGGATATACAAAACCAATAAACTTCACAGAAGATCAACACGGCAGAATTTACTAAGTGGTGCTGCTACATATTTACATACTATATGGAGCAGAGTCCTTGAGAAGCTAACCGGTTCTCAGTTGGTCAAGAAATTGCCTGCATTTTGTAGAACCCGAAGGTTCATTACTGCATTTACAACAGCCCGCCACCCGTCCCTATCCTCAGCCAGGTCAAACCCCCACATCCCACTTCCTGAATAGCCTTTTTAATATTATCCTCCCATCTGCGCCTGGGTCTTCCAAATGGCCTCTTTCCCTCAGGTTTCCCCACCACAACCGTGCATACACCTCTCCTCTCCCTCCATACGTGCTACATGCCCCGCCCATCTCTTTCTTCTCGATTTTATCACCCGAGCAATATTCGGTGAGAAGCACAGATTACTAAGCTCCTCAATATGTAGTTTTCCCCACCACCCGTTACCTCGTCCCTCTTAGGCTCAAACATTCTCCTCAGCACCCTATTCTCAAATACTCTCAGCCTAATTCCTCCCTCAGTGTGAGCGACCGAGTTTCACACCATTACAAAACAAACAACAGGCAAAATTATTGTTCTGTATATCTGAATCTTAATATTTTTTGATAGCAAACTGAAAGATAAAAGACTCTGCACCGAATGACAGCATGCAATCCCGGACTTCACTCTGCTCTCAATTTCTTCCTGGACAGGCTTTTGGTTAGTTACAAGTTGCTCCCAAATATTTGAACTGTGCCACCATTTCAAAGTAACCATTATCCATCTTTATATGGTGACTTTGTCCCGCATTCTGATCTTGAGACATGGCAATGTACTTAGTTTTATCAGCGTTCAGTTCTAGCCCAATCCCTTTACTAACAACTACTAAAGATTCTGTGTTAATACAGGCCTGAGGCAAATGTATCCGTTTCGTAACAATGCCAGCTTTTACGTTGAGTTATTAGCACCTCGCCCAACCCCCAAGCTGGAGAATCACCCCTTGTCTGTTGTCCGCGACTGCTTATTCAATACACTCGCAGGTGCCCTCCATATTGGAGGTCGTTACTCCATCCGCAACCTGAGGACGCGCCATGCCGTGGTGACAGGGACCCACTTATCATGGCTCCTACCTAAAAGAACTTGTTTAGCAAAGGTTATTTAGAAAAAGAAATCTCGTCAAAGGTAACCTAAGCTCTCTTACTTTTCAACTGGCAATAACCCACCGTAAGAGCAACTTTCCTTCAACCAGTAAATGGCAGCGATATTCTTTTAGCCGGGACTTAACGATAAGCAGTCGATGGAAGGATCATCTGGCACCTAATTAAATAAAAAATAAATGTTGGCAGCCGCTACCTAACACAGTACAGGCTACAATATGAGTAGAATTATACAAATTATGATTCATTTGGTTGACCCGTGCTGCAAGAATGTATCCTGTATACTCCCTGAAGATAACTCTTTAAGGGATGAAACAAGTAGGAGTTACGTACAACGTTAATAAAGAGATGATTAAATAATATATGAGTGTATTTGTCGGTGTTTCTTTGATACAGAAGCACTGACATCTTATAGCTATGACTTCGACGTCACAAACATGAGTCATTTCTTGCCATACATACTTTGTTATTGGACACTGTATTAGGTATAATTCGAAGTCACTCATAATTGTGCATCAACTTATGGGGGCAACCCTGCATACTCAATATACACGTACTTCACAACTCTACCTCGTATACACTTTACTGACGTTCGACCTTCAGCAGTACTTCAAGACTTCCAAACAATTTCCGTATTCGGTAACGAGTTCCAAAGAAGAGCCCTCAGCTTATCCCCTATTATCTATATCAAATCGCAGTTTCACTGAATATACACATGCCACAAACAGTGACAATTTATTTTCACAAAAGTCAAAGACAGTCAACTCTTTCCTCCTGGTAGTCCTATCCGCAACTACCAGCAACGAATGTTAACTTAAGAACAGAGTAACGATATAAGGCCAACCTCACGCAGTATCAATTCGTCCAGTGGACTCCTTGCCTGTATTGCCATCTTGCTGCTATCTTCATATAGAAAAATGCTACGTATGTTCACAATTCCTTCTTTCCTTTCATGCGTGCTCATACATCATCTACGAGCACCACCGTTTCGTTATTTGCCAACCGTTTCATGTATCACGCAATCGCTCTCCGGCGCCACTGCGGTACGGGTATAGAGCCATTGTTGTATGTGACAACTACCTAACGCTTGTTCTTCTTGTCGGCTCGTACATCATATTAACGTAGCCCATTCGGCCGACAGTCCGCACTAGCGCGTCGCAGTATCGGCGAGATATGATAAAGGATACTTTACAGACTAATCTACCAGTACGGCCACATTAATAAAACTGTCATAACAAATAGGTACTTGCATTATCACTTCACGGTTTATTTCAAGAAAAACGCGACGAAGAACAAAGCATCATCCCAGCATTTTCCTACAGGGACTGAGGAATACCACCGCAAAAGAGCCGGTATTCGGGAAGACAGTTCAAGTCGAATGCTTACGGATATGACACAAATAGGAATGACGTACCTTGTGGAATGCGAAGTTCCGTCGTTTATTATTATTATTATTATTACTTTATTTTTGCCTATTAGTTATCAGGTGTCGGTCTTCTGGTAAGTCCGGATCTCAACAAGAAATCAAAACGATTTGCCCCAGCACTTTAGGAATGATGTGTGCAGTGCTCATTAGTGTGATAATTAGCTCTATGGACGACGGGTGGTCTGGGATCAACTGAGGGCCCTGACCTAACCCCTTCTTAACTGTTCCTAATGCTCCAATTCTAACTGGTACAATAATAATTATTATTATTACTATATTATCGTCGCCGCAATCGTCTATCTTATTCACATTCTTCTTCTTCTTCCTCTTCTTCCTCCTCCTCATCTTCTACGTTGGTTTCCACTACTTTTAAGTACTACACTAATGAAAAGAAAGCAGGCATCCATGTCATTATAAGAAAAACATTACACTTTCCGAAATTTGTTAAAATTGCTACTGTTTACCCAGATTGGCACCGCCGGTAGCGTCTGGCAGCCTTACAAACCGAGACTTAGCAGCTCAGTTAATATGTCTCAACTTCAAAGGGCTGATAACAGTTTCATTGAATTGAATGTTTATGACCAGACTGTAATAGTTCTAAAAATAATACTTACAGTTACGCATCTCAATTTAAATGCATTTCAACTCGTGTGACACTTGTCGCATCTTGCTACGTCACATATTTTACCTATGACACCGCTTTCTACTGCCGCTTTAAGTCAGAAAGGCTACACATACGGAAACCATCTGAACAATCCTTCATAACTGACGTTATACTATTTCAAAACTCTGGTAAATTATACCTTGAACTTTAGCTTATTTATGAAAACACGCCGTTGGTGGTGGTGTTGCTGCTACCGATGCTGTTGTTCCTTTTTGTGTGTGTGTGTGTGTGTGTGTGTGTGTGTGTAAAGGCACTAGGGCTAGGGTTAAGAATCTCAGACCCATCTTCTTAACCGACAACTTCCCCAAAATGTCTGAATTTACTGTCCATTTTATCACCGACCAAACACTTTTCGGCGCGGTTCCAGCCGATATTACAGCCCTCCCTCATTCAGCTAAGTACTCAAGCACAAGCTTGATTTATTGCACATAATGTTCATTGCTGGGCCAGTTTAAGGCTTTCGGGTTCCGATGCAACCCTGACAGCGCACAGAACACTGTCGGCATTTACATATTACGTCTGACACGAAATCTCAGATACCACACAGACTGCGACAGCCTTAAAACGGCTCTGCGTTTGGCATTTTTCCTCCCTCTGTCTTTTCTTTGCAAACTTGGAAACTTTAGGCTATCCTCTAGTTATGTTAACCGATTTCGTAACCGACAAGCAGGCAAGTCCGTCCTATCTGTAATGTCTTATTCTCTTCTTAGCTGTTAGATTTGATACTCCAAAGTGATTTAATTTCGGACCCTTTGTTTTTTAACGTGTTCATTAATCCTAACTGTGGTTCTCTTTATAATTAGCACTATATTTCGTCCGTTGGTAATATGAGTATATGTCGTAATATTAAGAATATTATGGACCGTAAACTTTTGCAGTGATACTGCGTCTGTACAGAAGTGATAAAAATGACTATATGTAAAATTACGTTCACATGCTTCGTTCGTAAAACAGTATTAACTGCAATTACAAATTATGAAATCATACAGTTGCTCGTTCGCAGTGTGTCAAAGTGCTTGAAATTCCGTTGGAATGCGGGCGGTAATTTCACCACCAAGTTGATTACATTCTTTCTCACGGTTTGGTCACATTGGGTTTGATCAGTGACATTACGGCTTTGTACAGTGCCCTAGTGTTGTCAAATGCAGTACGCAACTGTCGTCTGGAACGCCATTACCTTGATTCGTCTAAACTCGACCAGTTCCAAGAACACTGCAGCTTTATTCTACAGTAGGTCTATTCGCAGATTTGTTATTGGCACCAGTGACAACAGATATGAAGAAATACTTGGGTTCCATCTGTAAACACTACATCCAAGCGGCGGTACCCTGATGACCTATTTCTTATGTCTTTAAAATAAACTCGACTGTTCAACTATTTCTGATACTGCTTTATGGCGATAACAAACGTAACACTGGAACTAGGCATCTGCAGCTTACAGCCAACCTACGAACTTCTTACGAGACACTGGAAACTAAGCGAACATTTTAGGTTATAGCCCATGAATTTAACACCCGTACGGATTGACAATAGATGTTATGACTATGAGGCAATGATGGAATGATAATTCACAACAGGAGAGGAATGGAGTTCTCGAAGAACAGCCTGTCCGAGGGTTCACTGCCGTTTTTAAGTGTATGATTTAACGATGCTGTTAATTGTTACATTCATATAACATCGGTAAGGGTTAATGGGTATGGAGTATTGCTGGAATGATGACAGGGAAAGCCGAAGTACGCAGTGAAAAATCTGTCCCAGTACCACTTTATCTCGTATAGACAGGTCTGGGATCAAACCCGGACCTCCACAGGACGGTCGGCGACCAACCGCCTACGCCTTCACCGCCGCTGTCAAACACTTCAACAATTATCAACATCATCATCATTGTAGGCGCTTTGGGTTGATAAACTGGCAAGTGCACACGCAAGAGTGTAATCTGTTGAGACAGCAGTTGATTTGTTGTTCTTACACGTGTTTCTTTGTATCTCCTTTTTGTGCGTTCGGGTTGTGTTCGTGTATGTGTAGCCTATTAGTGCTGCCGTTTTAACTGGAATTTTTGCTGTTGAGTTAGCAGATAAATAAAGGGGTAATGGATTGTTCTAATTATTACCATAATCATCATAATCGACATGATCACGATCACCACCACCACCACAGCCATCATTATGTATCAACTTAAAATTCGAAAACTGATTTGGTAGCAGTTTCAGGAAACAATACACTGTGCTTGGCAAAACTTTATTCCAGCCCACTCGGATAGAAAACTGCCAGTACTGATCTTCTAACTAGTTCATTCCATAAACCGATTATTCCTTTCAAAACTCGCATGCATCTATCACAGTGGTAGTGATTAACAGCCCCACACATCTCAGTTTTAAATTCCACAACATATGCAACTGTAACTCACAGCACACAGCGCCTTGTGAAACGTAGCTAGTCAGAGGTAAAGCAGAGATCAAATACGAGTTAGAGAACTACGCGTATTTCAGTGAGAAAGCACGCATTTGGTAAAGGGCCCATAAATGCCCAGTGTCCTTGAATAAGTGTTGTTAAACTAATTACATAATTACAGCACTGTTATAGCGCAGGAGCAGAAAAGGCGTTGCAAATGATGTCGGAACAAACTTTCAAGGACCACGAAATATCAATATGGGTGCCATTTTCATCCACTGTTTCGTTAACCTTGTCCGAACAGAACCATTGGTATAAAGCTGCAAAAAATGTATGGTGCTCGAGTGTGTGCGCATGCGACTGTCTTCGAACAAGAATATTACAACCTCAAACATTATCACTGTTATTATTATTATTATTATTACTTCTTGTTTACTTAAGGACAGTGTCTACAGGTTAGATTACATAACGGTAATTACTGCGAACAATATACTACTCGAAAGGACGTAGAATGACAAGGCTGTTGCCAGATATTATGTACTGCGGGCACACCACGAGCATGACGACGGTGCGAAAAGAAAGCTTATACCAAATACATTTTTATGCAGGACTAAACAGAATCTGCACAAAAATGACAATCCTGCAGTCAAAAAAAAATGAAAGGACGATTACAACAACAACGAACGTCTAAAGGGCGACGAGATTCCCACGTGACAGGAAATATGACCTCATAATTTCTATTCGGAACTGTTCGAAATGGGTACCATGTTGGTCATTTGGCCCGTATTTACATAAACAGAACTTCGAAATATCAGAGCTGGAACAGAATGAGTTTCGGTGAGCGTCCACACTAGGGTTGCGTAGCAAACGACTACCCTACTTCCATGAGTGAAAAGGAGTCGGAAAGAAACCGAAGTAGAGCTGAAATGGCCCGTTTGCGTTACTAGTCTCCTTGGCAGTTTTCCTTACCGCTGATGTTGCGGAACAGTACAAATGTTCAAAAACCGCTATGAATCGGCAAGCTGCCCAGCAGATTCATTTATTAATGCACATAACTTTACAGCATCACTAATATGGCAAGTGTCAATTCAGGCAAGAGTTTTAGGCCTTTCCGGAATCACTGTCGTTAGGCTTATCTAGTTAGTTTGTACTGGAGGTTGGAGCAACACAGTAAACAAAATTACTGGTTGTGGACTCGGCGACTGTGATTCAATTTTTGGCAGGTTGTAAATTTTTGTATTCACCATGGGGTCGAGACCGGCTTTGGGGCCAACTAACCACGGATCCAATTAGTTCGGGTGTAATTTCCCTAAATGTAGAGTACTGTACATTTTCAGTAAGTCTGACATGCACAATACACTATACAAGCCATTTAAAATACATTCAAACGCAACACCTACAAAACCTGTAATTACAAATTCGATTGAACAGGTGTAACACCTGATAAAAACAAATTACTATAATAGCAATTATATCAGTGTTTTAACTTTTATTATTTTAATCATCAGTCACAGAGGCATAGTGTATGCACCAAATGTCAGGAACGAGCACAACAAAGAATCTTAACAAATTGAAAGAACAGCATCGCAATGTCCACCTTTTGCTTCGCCAACTTAAAACCGGTAGTGTTTAGTGGAGATGTCTGGCTCACGACAAGGGCAGGTAGCGTGTTCTTGTGAATGTGGTGATGAACCTTAGGGGTTCCATGAAATTCGGGTAATTTCTTGAGTAGCTGAGAACCGGATAGCTTCTCAGGAAGGATTCTTGCTTCATGGAGTCAGTTTAGCATTCAGTACAGTCCCCTAGATCTCTCAGGAGCGTCAATAGTTCAAGTGAACCAACTTGTCAGAGAACGAATCCGTCTCCAACATCAGGATTTTAATATGGACTTAAACGTATTTATCTCCAAGGTATACCACGGTCTGTCTGGTGACCCCCTGCGCAACCGCCCAGCAAGCCCACCCTCAATGCCGGGCTTGTCAGATAACAACATGTGGCAATTCCATTACGCCGGTTTGCACAATTTTATCTGCACGACAAGCCATTCCAGATGACTTCTCCAGCGCAAAATGGCATTAGGGGGTAAAAGTTATAGTAATGTTTTATCTTCAAATTACCGTATTTATTTATTACTGACAGCGTGTGTACGGACACTACCAGTGGCACAGATTATTTACAGTCCAATGAAGGAACGACTAGTGAATTCTCAACTGGAAAGGATACAGAATGAAACGGATATGGAGTACAATAAAGGAATCTGTCTGGAGGTACTCTGGAAAACCCAGTCAAGATAACCCATCTCCAGGCCTACTTTCAAACCCGGGGCCTCCCGAATACAACGCAGGACAACTAATAACTCGACGGCGACGTTCGGGTGTCTTCGGTTCTGCTTCTTTCGACAACTATTCGTGACATGCAACTGCGTTTCCCGCTCTTCAACTAACACGAATACTAGCTGCTTCCTCGGGCATCAGTGCGACTTCATACGCCTGACCCAAACTGCTTCAATCCCCAGTCGACACAGGCATTCTGGAGCCACTGCATGCTCAGATGTCATGACCTACCACCTTTCCGATTCGTGTTCAAAAGGTTGTCGATCTCAGCACCCGCAGTCACTTATCGTCTTCAGGTGTGCCGTGGTTAGCTTCACACACTCCATGCGGATATCGCATATAAACCAGGTCCCCAAAACCATTCTATGCTTAAATCTTTACGGAAGGGCCTATACAAATTCTGCAACCTGCATATAAAACAATCTCACAACAGCTATGAACTACACATACAGACCTTTAAACATGGCAAAAATGTGTGGCATACTTCTGAACTCGTAAAAATTACGGTGGACAATACAGACAACAAAACACAAGAATATAAATCAAACAAAAGAGGCAAAGAAACATTCGCAGTCTATGTATATTCAAAGGGCAGGTCTGCCACATAATTGCCAACAGGATTCAAATTTAAACACGGGACACACACACACAACATGTTGCCGTTTTTAGCGTAATATTACTGCTGGACTCACAAGCATAGGAATGGAAAGTAAATGCTAATACGATCAAGTTTTGAAATAGCGCCACTTGAGTTCCCAAGTCTTCCTACCAGTGGCACGAACGTCGCTGTTGCTGAAAATGGCGTCTCAGATGCAGAAATATGAGCATGAGTACTTATATTACGAATCGAAATATGTGCTTATACTGCAAGGGAGATTTCTTTCGTAGTTTGTAAGTCTATCCGATTTTCGACGAACAGGGTCCTAATGACATGCCACTCCGGCAAGACGGTAACGCCTCTACATTTTCACGTTACAGTGCAAGCGCGATCCCGTTGATCAAAGTTTCCATGGAAGTACATTCGCAGATACGACCACTTCGTTCCCATAACCTTAAGTAACTTGATTTTTTCTTCTGAAGGTACGTAAAGTATATCTTTTACAAGGTGCTGCGAAAGATACACCAGCCAAGCTTAGAAACGTGTGAACTGAACTTAAATACGGATTATGTGCCGGACTACTCAGTGTCCTCACTGAACAACTGAAAGTGTTGCATGTACGTTAAATGCAGCTCGCATAAACTTGATCGCAGAACTCACAAAAATAGTTTAGTTTTCGCTTCTGTGACCTTTAAAATCGCCTACATGCCATGTGCTCATTCCGTTTATATTTCATATACTTAACCACTTTCAGTGGCTTATCAAGCATAATCTTCCTTCAGCAACAATATCTACGGATACTTGGAATGCAAACACTGCAATCCGCACATCAACTTCGACAACAACGGAACATATCCTCATTAAGATGGATAACAGTGAAACGTATATCAAAATTACAGCACATTAAACTGAACGAGACTGAAAACAGAACCAAATTACATCACATACACGGTAGCAAAATACAAGACCAAGTTACAACACATTACTTGGATAACAACAAAACAAAGAACCACGTCACAGCACATACTCCTGATCGGAGTGAAACATAGCGCCAAGTTACATGACATAAAGCACAAGATAAGACTAACATGCACAGCTTTTATTTCAAACATTATTCGACATGGTGAATATTTAATGAAATGCTAGCAAATTGTGCAATATACTATTTGTAGTTTTGCAACACCATACAGACCTCTCCATTTGCAATAATTAGACATCAATGCCAATGAAGTACGTAAAACCACAAAGAACGCTTGTGCTATGTATGGTTCGCACGCACCTTTATACCAATACTACGGTCACACTACGTTCTTCAGCCACAGGAGAAGCGTGTACTGTCCTTCAGACCTGAATATTTTAACAGCTTCAAGAACCTGAAGGCAAGTTTCCAAGCTGTGCGAATAATATACGTACCTAATTGGTTGTGGTGGTGCATCGTATAGCTGCAGCTACCATAATCCTGCAGTGCCATAGACTATCAGTCGCACAATATTGTTCCAACAGACATCACTTAGTCAAATGAATGTAAACACGCACACAAGTCACAAAACTGCTGAGTTAAAGCAAAGCCTCTTCTATATGATACACAATACACTCCTCTGATCACAGCTCACATTCGTTCGCACTTCACACTTAAGTATCTGCAGCAGTTACTTCTTCGTGCCTACAGAAGTAAAAGGAACACCGCCATATAAGAAAAATTTAAGTACTTAAACACTCATCCATGATGCACATACAGGGTATTTAAAAGCACGCTATCACTTATGTGTATTTGTGTGATTCCAAAAACGTTAACACTTGTAATGTGTCACGGAGATGCAACCAAGCGAGCGCCGCCTTGGTGCGCTATTAATACGCACAAATGGGAGGAAGGATGGGGAAGTTTAAACTGTCTGAAACTGTGTTGGCATTGGTCGGAGTTCATCAAGTGTATGTCATCCTCATCGCAGTGTTAATATTTTTCGGATCATCCTATTCTACTGACAAACTAGTGCCGCAAAAGCTGCGCACATTTTGCGCTAGAGCCCAATTCTCGTGCCACGACACTCTAAACCGAACACGTAAAGAGGGATGTGTAGCATACTTAGTCGTAAATGCTCAACAGACGGTTCCGCAATGCAGACAACTACAGCGTATTGTCACAACTGCGAAACGAACACATACGTAATTTCGTGGCGAATTTACCGCGTCGTGCGCCTCAATAAGGTTTGTCACGCTACATTCAGACTTCACTCCCCACTGACTTTCACTGCTCACCGTTCGAAGCCACACTACCTCATTGCGTGACCCGATACCAAATCTCAATGCGGTCGTGGTTAATCATACTTGCACGGGTTACACAGCCCTTAATGAATTATTAACATCTGAAACATACAATATTCGGGATTTATTTCATATCGATGACGCCTCCTGTAACTCTATGTTCTGCCTCTCAGATAATTCCACTGCACCCCCCCCCCTCAAAAAAAACCTTGCTTGCAATGCAACATGGAGAGAACACGATACATAAAACAATGCATCGCATAGGGTTCATACTGGAAAACGTCGGAACCACAGTCATCTTCAGGGTACAAAACGAAGGGGTTAAATTCAGTACCAACATACCACGATGCAAGAATATTTTACGTGGTCACATTTAACGGGTCGCAGAAACCGTCACAGAAATAGACGGACGGTTGCACTGTGGTAATGAGCACCAACACCAAAATTCGTAACATTAAAACCCCCTGATCATTATTTCTTGCACTGCTTTATTAAGTACACTCTAAAATATTACTGCAATCCTACTCGCACAGTGGGTAGATCGGGTCGTAATATCGTCTGTTTGTCTACGCGAATGCCCAGAAGGCGCCATTAAGAGCATGATCGTCACTAGAAGAGTCCAGAATTGACAATTTGAGACCTGCAAGTTTAGGAAGCAGGGCAAAGGGAGAAGGCAAGCCAGAGATATGAAGTCTGGATGTTTTTGAAAGCGCAGCGAGTCAATGGCAGTTATTAGTCCCGTATGCAGTGGCCTATACAACATTTGAAGATATTTGTATTATCTGTAGGCAACAAAATGTTTTTTTTACACATAATAGCTGCTAATACATGCCGCATCACCAGGCAAAAACTGCAACATTATCTGTATTCCTTAAATACATTCCACGCCGCAAGTTGTCAGTCCTAGACATGTGCAGTGTTCATTACCCTCCCATTTGATGCTGTCACGTGCGATGACAAATCAAGCCCCTGTTGAGGTAACGGTAAAGGTAAAGTCCCTGTGCACTCCATGAAGGTACACGGGGCAGCGGAGGTATAGCTGCACGCATTCTTAACATATCACTACATGACAGCAGTCAGCTTCACGTCCCGGCTGTTTTGTCCCCGAGAAAGCGCCACCGGTACCCACTGAATACGTGGCTGGGAGCGTCCGAGCGACGGTCAGAACACTTTGCAGCAAAGAGACACCTCTTGCCGCTATACGGAATCGAACCACGATTCCTCGGCGTCGAGCCCCGTAGCTGAGTCACTACCCGAAATACGCTATTTCTCTTCCCTCTTTAATCGGGTAACTTATACATTGGCCACGATCCATCAGTAAGGTTGGTGGGTTACGCATTCCACGACACTCTTATCGTCTCGTCCGCGGGTCATTTCATTTAATACCCTGGAGATTTATTGTCATCGCGGAACGCAAAATATGTACGCGCTGGGTGTGTGACATAGGTCATATGACAAGACTTTGTGAATACGAACTGAACATACGGTCTCAGGAAATTTCCTAGTCATTATGTCCATTAGCGTTCATAACAATCAGTCGACAACCAACAACAAACTTTACACAAACACAGTCAATATTTACTGATGGGACGCACGCGTTTCGACGCATATTACGTCACCCTATAGAGTCCCTTATCACTTGCTAACTGGCTCAACATTAACCTATTTACAGAAAGTCTATACTATATAACACAAATCTTAACAGCTCAGAAATTACTATAACAGACTACTTATAGATGTATTTCTCTACTATTAACAGGTATATCCCACCTACTGCTTGCAAATTAGTGGAACAATGCGTGTGACATATGGGTAACAACATTACGTGTTTATATGCATCCTACATTTACATCAGCTGTTGCTAATACTCGGCTACATGGTGAACTGGTTCTTCATTTTAGGACACTTCTTGATCTGCGTAGGTTGTACGAGCTTTACGTTCGAATGGAAAGCAAATGGATACTGGGCGAAGTCGCATTATATTTTACGGTACGGTCCCAAAGGACTAACAAATTTGGGTAGGTAGGTCTAGATGCTCTTCGCGATCGTGCACTGAATTACAATGATGCATACCCACTAAGACAGAGCGGTGGGATGCCATGGTGTAGTCTAAACGCGGTCACGCACGCACACACACACGGACGCACACACAGTGTGGCTATCAGTATACAACTATGTACAAATTTATCACCTTACCCATGCGCGCTACGTGCCCCGTACATCCTCTATAATTTCAAAGTCCTACACACGGACGTAATTCTCCATTCCCCTACCACTGCCTCCACTGGAAAGCCAAATATTATCACCACCCTCTTCTCACACAGTCCCAGCCTATGTTCTCCCTTCAATACGACGGACCGATTTGAACATTAAACAAAACAACAGTAACAAAACTGTATATTACTTACTCCATGGTGCAGAGTCCTTCTTGAGAAGCTAACTGGTTTGCAGCTAGTCAAGAAATTCCCCGCATTTTACGGAACCCGAGGGTTCATTACCGCACTCACAAGCGTCCGCCAACTATCTCTATCCTGGGCCAGCCCAATCCAGTCCATATACCCACATTCTACCTCCTGGAAATCCATCCTAATATTATCCACCCATCTGCGCCTAGGCCTCCTCAGCGGTCTCTTTCCCTCCGGCTTCCCCACCAAGACCCTATACACCCCCCTCTCATCCATACGCGCCACATGCCCAGCCCATCCCATTCTTCTCGATTTTATCACCTGCACAATATTGGGTGAGGAGTACAAATCATTTAGCTCCTCCTTATGCAATCTCCTCCATTCCCCCATTACCTCGTCACTCGTAGGTCCAAATATTCTCCTCAACACCATATTCTCAAACACCCGCAGCTTCCTTTCCTCCCGCAATGTCAGCGACCAAGCTTCACACCCATACAAAACAACAGGCAAAATTATAGTTCTATATATCTTGATCTTTAAATTTTTGGATAGCAACCTGGAAGACAAAAG
>Ga0123352_10002208_pt1 | contig 26935 bp, 20 predicted proteins | sample TergutLab28metaG_FD_89700 | JGI IMG/M metagenome (GOLD analysis project Ga0123352, IMG submission 89700) | Labiotermes labralis P1 segment gut microbial communities from Petit-Saut dam, French Guiana - Lab288 P1 | ecosystem: Host-associated > Arthropoda: Insects > Digestive system > Gut ... | reverse complement strand
CAGAGGTTAGGCTTGCAATGGAGCGTCGTTTCCATTTAGACCAGCCACTGATTGTACAATTTGGACATTTTTTGCGTAGCATTGTCACTTTTGACTTTGGTATTTCCTTAATTGTTCAACCAAGCCGTGATATTACTGATATTCTAACAGAAAGATTTCCTATAACCATTGTGCTGAACTTATTGTCTAATTTCATAATTGTCCCCCTTGGCTTTTTCTTGGGGTCGCTTGCTGCATTAAAGCGAAATAGAATTCCCGACCATGCAGTTTCAGCTTTGGTGGTTGTGTTTATATCAGTGCCGAGCTTCGTGCTTGCGTCGCTGATGCAGTATTTCTTGGCATTTAGGCTGGGGTTGTTCCCAATGATATTCTCCACATCCCAAAACTGGGATTGGGATAGGCTTCATTCTATGATATTACCAATCCTCGCCTTGTCTTTCGGTGGCATTGCCTTTATAACAAGGTTTTTAAGGGGAGAACTTATAGAAACCCTAAATTCCGACTATATGCTACTAGCAAAAACCAAGGGTCTGCGAACCCACCAAGCCGTTTTTCGGCACGCCCTGCGAAATTCTCTAATTCCCATTATGGGTATGCTTGTGGGTATATTTGTGACTATTTTGAGTGGTTCGGTTGTGGTGGAGGAAATTTTTGCAATACCTGGCATGGGCAGGATAATGATAAACGCCCTTTTAAGCCATGATTATCCACTGATAATGGCAACCACAGTAATGTACACCTTTATAGCACTGGTTGCCCGTCTGTTAATCGACCTAAGTTACAGCATTGTAGACCCGAGAATTGTTATAGGAGGTGGAAGAAGTGCGGCACGAAGCTAATTCTATTCCCGTTGACAATGTGGAATTGTTAAAAAATTATACCTTTACCGAAGATGACTTTCAGTTTCAAGAAAAAGGTGAAGTTTTGTCAGACACAGTACCAGAAGACCCGCCAGTGGGCTTTTTCAAAGATGCTATGATACGTTTTTCTAAAAACAAGGCTTCTATGGTTTCTATTTTTATGTTGCTTTTCATTATCATCATGGCGATTTTTGGACCAATGATGGGCGACTTCCATTTCCGTGAGCAAAATGTTCAATGGGACAGACTGCCACCACGTATACCAATTCTTGAGAATTTTGGTATTTTTGACGGAACGTCTGTGGTGACGGTGCAAGTTGCCAATATGCCTAACTGGGAGAGTGTGTATATCGAAACCGTGCGGACATTTTACCAGACCGCAGGTGCTAGAACCGTACCAATGGCAGAAATACGTATTGATGCCTATGCAAATGTGGGGGCAGAAGATGTATATTTCTGGTTCGGCTCGGATATGCTTGGACGTGACTTATGGACAAGACTATGGCGAGGGGCAAGGGTTTCTTTGACAATGGCAGCAATTGCTGTGCTTATCAACCTTACCATAGGTGTTGTTTTTGGTGCAGTTGCGGCATATTATGGCAAGAAAACCGATATGATAATGCTTTACATCATGGAAGTCTTCAACGCCGTACCCACGCTAATTATGGTAATAATTATAGCTACTCGATTGGGTACAACTATGTGGAGCTTAATAATCGCCCTCACCTTCTCTGGGTGGATTGGCATGGCTCAGATGATGCGCGCCCAGTTCTACCGTTATAAGGGTCAAGAATATGTAATGGCGGCACGGGTTATGGGTGCAAGCGATAAGAGGTTGATTTTCCGTTATATCTTGCCCAACGCAATTGGTCCGACTATTACGCAGGTTGCAGTGGCAATACCTACATTTATGATGACAGAGGCATTCCTCTCCTATCTAGGTTTGGGTATACAAGCACCAGAGCCGTCTGTGGGCGTGTTGTTGTCCCAAGGACAAGAAATGTTGCTTACAAACCCCCACGCAGTGTTTTTCCCAGCACTGGTAATATCTATTTTGATGCTGTCGTTTCAAATGATGTCAAATGGACTGCGTGATGCCTTTGACCCCACATTGCGTGGGCATTAGAAGGAGGGATGATATGAGTGATAATATACTGCAAGTTAAAAATCTAAGTGTGGAATTTAAGACATTTACTGGCACCGTCAAGGCTGTGCGGGATGTTAGTTTTGATTTGGCAAGGGGTGAAACGCTGGCAATTGTTGGCGAATCTGGCTCTGGCAAATCTGTAACATCTAAGGCGATTATGGGTATTTTGCAACAAAATGCTACCATTAGCCAAGGTCAAATCAGTTACAGTGACATGGACTTGACGAAAATCAAACAAAAGCAGTTTTCTGAGATACGGGGTTCTCGTATGGCTATGGTTTTCCAAGACCCCTTGTCTGCCCTTAATCCCGTAATGAAAATCGGTAAACAAATTACTGAATCTTTGGTTTTGTCAGGGAAAATTAGCAGGAAGGACGCACCCGCAAAAGCCATGGAGCTGATGAAAGCGGTTGCTATTCCTGAGCCTGAAAAACGTTATAACCAATACCCCTTCCAATTTTCGGGTGGTATGCGTCAAAGGATTGTTATTGCTTGTGCCTTGGCAGGCGACCCAGAGCTTTTGATTTGTGATGAGCCAACAACAGCATTGGATGTTAGTGTCCAATCCCAAATTTTGGAGCTTATCAGGGATTTGCAAAAAGAGCGGAATTTGTCTGTAATCTTTATAACCCATGACATGGGTGTTGTTGCAGGTATTGCCAACCGCATGGCAGTTATGTATGCTGGCAAAATTGTAGAAATTGGCAATGTTGATGAGGTTTTCTACAATCCACAGCATCCATATACTTGGAATTTACTGGCAGCTATGCCTGATATGGAAACGGAGCAGGATGAAAAACTGCTTAGCATACCAGGTACTCCGCCAAATATGCTACACCCGCCTGTTGGCGATGCCTTTGCTGCCAGAAACAAATTTGCCCTAAACATTGATAATCGGGTAGAGCCACCTATGTTCAAAATCAGCGATACCCACTATGCTGCCACATGGCTTTTGCACCCAGATGCCCCGAAAGTAGAAATGCCAGATGTGCTGAAAAAACGTCTTGAACGGCAGAAAGCAAAGGGGGCATACGGCAATGGAAAATAGCAATATGTTGGAAGTTAAAAACCTTAGCCGTCACTTTGCCCTAGGTAAGGGCAAAAATGCCAAGGTTTTGAAAGCCGTAGATGATTTGACCTTTGAAATCGAACGCGGGGAAACCTTTGGTTTGGTTGGCGAGTCTGGTTGTGGTAAAACCACCACAGGCAGAACGATTATCGGCTTATATGAACCTACAGACGGCGAAGTTGTTTTTGACGGCAAAATTATTTCTGGCAAGCGGAATAGAGAAGTGCGTCAAATGGTAACATCTGGTATGCAGATGATTTTCCAAGACCCCATCTCATCCTTAAATCCCAGAATGACCGTAAAGGACATAATAGGCGATGGCATGAAAATCAACAAACTTTACAGTAGCAATGATGAAATCCTTAAAAAGGTTTACGAAGCCTTGGACATCGTTGGACTTACAAAAGAACACGCCAACCGTTATCCACATGAATTTTCTGGCGGACAAAGACAACGAATAGGCATCGCCCGTGCAATCGTGTTAAAACCCAAGATGATAATAGCTGATGAGCCAGTGTCTGCACTTGATGTAAGTATTCAAGCACAGGTGCTTAACCTATTAAACGACCTCAAGTCGGAAATGGGCTTGACAATTTTGTTCATTGCACACAATTTGTCGGTGGTTAAATATTTTTCCAAGCGTATTGGTGTTATGCACCAAGGCAAAATTGTGGAAATGGGTACGGCAGAGCATATCTACAACAAACCCATGCACCCCTACACGAAGGCGTTGCTGTCCGCCATACCCTTCCCAGACCCTAATTTTGAACGCACCCGCCAGCGTGTCTCCTACGAACATAAGTCATGGGATTATACCACGGATAAACCTAAATTTGTGGAAGTGGCATCTGGACATTTTCTTTACGGCAACAGCCAAGAAATTGAGACGTATACAAATTAAAAAAATAAAACACCCAAGCCATGGGTGTTTTATTTTTGTAACCACATCAAAGGCTTGGTTATCTCGTAAGCCCCGCATATATGGTTTCTAAGTTAAAACGCATCATCTCATAGTATGTGCCAGCCACACCATCAGACTCGGATAATGAGTCTGTAAAAAGCATGTCAAACACTGGTACACCAGTTTCTTCAGAAATCTGCTCTATATATTGAGAGTCTACACTACTTTCTGAAAACAGCGACCTTACTTCAGAGTTATTTACGATGTTGATAAGGTTTAGCATTTGTTCTGGTGTGCCTTCTTCTTCTGCATTAAGCTCCCAGATATATGCCACATAAAGACCATAAGCGGCTGCAAAGTATCTAAATGCTCCTTCTGATGTTACAAGGATTCTTTGGGATGCTGGTATATGGTCAAACCTGCCAACCCACTCGTTATGCAGGGCATAAAGCTGGGCGATGAAGTTTTGGGCATTTTCTCTAAATGTATCGGCATTTTCTGGCGAATGTTGGCTCAGTACCCTCTCGATATTTTGGATGTACACGATACCTTTGCTCAAATCCAACCAAGCATGAGGGTCTTCGTAATCTTCCAAGCCTTCTGTTTGCAAGAAGAATGGCGTAATGCCTTCGGTAACACGGAAATAATCAACGCCTGCAACCATGTCTGTGCTTTCCATAAGGTCTGCAAACCACTCGTTACCAGCTTCTAAGTTTAGACCATTATAGAAAATTACATCTGCATTTGCAACAGCCATCATGTCTGCTGGCAAAATGTCATGCTCTTCTGGTTCTTCGCCAATTGGTATAATTGTGTAAATTTCTACAAGGTCGCCTGCCACTTGATATACCATGTCGGCAATAATAGAAATTGTTGCAACCACTTGGATGGTTTCTTGGTTGTTATTGTCAGTGTCAGAAGAAATATTACCATTGTCATTGTTGCCACAAGCCACAAATATCGCCAAAGCCGACATTGTCAGCAAAGTAAATAATAGTTTTTTCATTTTCATAAATAATTAATTCCTCTCTTAATGTCTAATATTTGAATTGTTTTTGATTTGGTACACAAGACCCTTTTTGGGGGCAAACACCAGTGCAAGTATAAATATTGATGCTAGGGTCAGCACAATGCTTGCACCAGAAGGCAAATTAAAGGTTAAGCTGAAAAACATACCCACAACCGCACTAACAGCACCAATTGTCGTTGACATTGCAAGCATGATAGGAAGCCTATTTGTTAAAAGATAGCTGGTTGCGGCTGGGGCAATTATCATAGCGACTATCATTATAGCACCCACAACCTGTAATGATGTAACAATCACCAACGTCAGCATGAACAAAAAGGCATAATGAATAACCCTTGTTTTAAGTCCATAAACTTTTGCGGAGGTTTCGTCAAAAGATGTTATTAAAAGCTCTTTGTAAAGCAGTGCTATAAAAATAGCTAATAACACGCCCACAATGGCAATTGCCCTAATATCGTCAACGCTAACAGTTAGCACATTTCCGAACAGCACACTGTGCAAATCCGTCACCGACCTAATCCTCGATATTAATACAAGTCCCAAGGCAAAAAACGAGCTAAAAACAATTCCGATTATGGCATCCTTTTTTATTTTAGACTTTTCCGACACAAAACCGATGGCAAAAGACGCCAAGATACCAAAAGCAGTAGCACCAATGAAATGGCTTATGCCAAGTAGCTGACTTATGGCAACACCAGGTATAACCGCATGGGATATGGCATCCCCCATAAGGGATAACCCTCTTAAAATTATAAAAGCTCCAATAGCACCCGCTATAATACCAACCAAGACGGCAGCAACGACGGCTCTGCCCATAAATGCGTGGGTGGTTATCACATTAAAAAACTCGCTAAGCATAATGGGTCTCCTTATCAAAAATGTTCATAAAAGAAGTTCCGTACGCCCTGTCAACATTTTCTTTTGTAAAGGTGGTTTTTGTATCCCCGAAAGCCACCACCTCTTTATTCAGAATAATAACCTCGTCAAAATACTCTGCCACATTGCTTAGGTCGTGGTAGACCATTATTATAGTTTTGCCATCATCCCGCATCCTTCTTAGGATTTTCATAATTTTTCGCTCACTGTCTGCGTCTATGCCCGCAAAGGGTTCGTCTAAGAAAATTAGTTGGGCATCTTGCACCAAAACTCTTGCCAAAAACACCCTTTGCAACTGACCCCCAGACAACTCACCGATTTGGGATTTTGCAAAATCATCCATTTCCACTTCCCGCAGGGCATCCATAACCTGCTTCTTATGTACCTTGCTCGGATACCTAAAAAGTTTAATTTTAGGAAAAGCCCCAAGCATAACAACATCTTTTACTTGTATAGGAAAACTAAGGTCATGGTCAACTCTTTGTTTGACATATGATGTTGCTTTCCTTAGCTCCTCCATAGACTTCCCGTCAAAAGTTACATCACCCAAAGAAGATTTTACCAAATTTAAGATTGCCTTTATAAACGTGGACTTACCTGCCCCATTAGGACCAACAATGCCAATCAGTTTGCCTTTGCTAACAGAAAGCGACACATCCTTCAAAACTTCTTTTCCAGAGTAGCTAACAGATAGATTGTTGACTTGCAGTACACTCTTGTAATCCTCGCTAATTACGATACCCTCCTTTCATATCAGTTGTTAGTCATAACTAATTATACGCTAGACGACAGATGATGTCAACAATATTTTTGAAAATAAATTTTCTAAATAATAACAAACACCCTTCCCGACGCACTTTATGCTAAGGAAAGGGTGTTTGCATATTTTTTGGGTAGGTTCTGTATAAGTTTGCTTTACTTAAATATTCATTTGCAAAAGTGGTATGCTTCCTAAAATTAACAATACAGGCATTAAAAAGCATAGCCATATCATCTTAGGCTTATTTTCTTTTGTGGCTTGTTTGCGTATAACAAACGTAAGAATTAGATTAACAATTGCAAGCACAGTCGGAATTACAAAGACAACAACAACCCTTGATAAATACAAAGAGTTCGGCATTATGTTGACCTGCAATTGCTCTGGCAAACGACCCCATGCAATTAGGTAAATTACCATCGGTACAAGGCTTAATACCATGGAAACCGCTTGTATTTTAGTAAAATTTGATGTGTTCATTAAAATTTCCCCCTAGGTTTTTATGAGTTTATTTTTGTTATTCGTCATACTCTCTCAAAAATTGTGAGAGTGGTTTTTGTTCTCTAATGTGCCTAAGCCAACGAAGTGTGTTGTGGGTGTTTTGAAGCCCATAGTACAGTATGGATATTCCAAAATAGTCCCTTTCGTCCATATCATCAGGGAACATTTTTGCAATATTTTGCATCTGCTTTAATGTTTGCTCTGCTAAAAATTCATATTCTTGCAGTCGCTTTTCTCGCACCTCTTTCGGTAACTCGCCGTAAAAGAATATTTGGACAAGTTGGGCTTCACCACTCATGTTTACATCGGCAGGCGATGAAAGCCACTCTAAAAATACTTCTTTGCCAAGCTCGGTGGCCTTATAATACTTCTTCTGCCTTTTTCCTTGCATTTGCTCGCTCATAGTTAGATAATCTTTGTCTGCCAGTTTGCTTAGGGCTGGGTACAATCTTCCATAGTTTGTTTTGTAAAACATCCCTATACTGCTCTCCACCTCCTTTTTTATGTCGTATCCAGTCAACTCCTTTTCGAGAACCAAACCAATTATAATATAATCTAACAACTCTTCACCTCCTCTATATATACATTGTATATATTATAAATGATATATTCAAAAATGTCAATAGGTAAAATTAAAAAAACTTTAGTTGTTATTTACACTCTATAAAGATGCCGGTAAAATCAGTATAATATCACATGACTTTGTCTTTTTTATAGCCAATCCAATACAGTTCTGTAAATAATAACAAACACCTTTTACAGCGTTTTATGCCGCAAAATGTGTTTGTTATTTGTGTGCATATAAAGTATGCTCTCTAAAAATTGAATTGAAGCAAAAACCACCGTTCAAACTTCAACGTTTCTAAAAAAACGCCAATAAAATCAATATAACACCACCAATCCAAGAAAGGTTGGCTGAAAATTTTTGGGCAATTTTACCACCTATAAAGCCACCTAGAAGAACTGCAACCACATCAATCACAAGGGAAAAGGTGATGATTTGAAAATAATTAACTTCCGAAAGCCCAGCACCAAAACCTAAAGCAAAGGCATCCAAAGCCACAGCAATTGCGACCACGACGGCTTCTTTTGGAGATATGATGCGAGAGCGGTCCATGTCAGCTTTTTCTGGGTTTGCATAAACATTCAAGATAAATTTAAGGTTAAGTACCGAAAATTCCATCTTTTTTGATGCTTCACCACGTTTGCGTATAAATCTTTTTATGACGCTGTCAAAAATTTTGATAAGCCCTAACGAAAATAAGATGATGAAAGCGATGGTATCAGCCACCCCTACGTAAATATGTGGCAAAATAAGAGAGCCTAGGAAGATTGACAATCCAAGTATTCCGCTACCGATTATGGTTATAATCAATATAGACTTGAAAGGTATTTTGATTTTGCTGCTTCCATACGCAAAGCTGACAGCAAACAAATCTATGGACAAAACAATTGCGAGCAACAAAGCTTCAAAAGAAATCATGGCGACACCCATCCCTTGATACAATATTTATCAATATCATCTTATGCTAAAAAAGTTTTTTTGATAAAAAATTTCAAAAACCCCTTGACAGACATATTTACCATGATGTATGATGATTAGTATAAACTAACTTGTTAGGTGAGGCTCCTAAAAGAACATAGGCTACTGCCCTAAAATATCGAGAGATAGGAAAGGGTATAACAGGCATTGTCGGATTAAGGCATTGCTTAATGTAGCTGATAGTTGGATACAAATCCGATGTCTACGTCTTTTAGTGCTAAAGCTCATACGAGGGGTTGCTGTTACTTTGCATGTTTTTGTGCTGGGTATGTTTTGTTGCGACCTCTTAGGGTCGTTTTTTGTTATTAATTGGCAAAACCATGACAAGAATAAAGAGAGGTGAGATTGTGGACCCTGGCGGTAGTTGTAGTAGTAATCAAGATTTAACAGAACCTAAGCCAAAAGATACGGAGAAATTATATGAGTTTGCTAGAAGCCATAATCTTGGGATTGATACAGGGATTGTCAGAATTTTTACCCGTATCCAGTTCTGGTCATTTGCTGGTGTTTCACGAGTTGTTCGGGATAACGGCAGAGGACAACCTAACTTTTATCATTGTGCTTAACATGGGTAGCCTTGTGCCACTTTTGTACACTTTTCGCAAAGATATTTGGGGGCTTATCAAAAAACCTTTTCAAAAAACAACACTTTTGTTGGTTATCGCAACCATTCCTTTAGTTGTGACGACCCTGCTGTTTGAAGGGTTTATTGAATCCGCATTTTTTACGGTGCAGTTTTTGCCATTTGGCTTTATTTTAACGGGTGTGGCATTACTTTTGTCCGACAAACTCAAAAAGAACACCAAGAACATGGACAAATTGGGTGTTGTTGATGTAGTGGTTATTGGTTGCGCCCAAGCCTTAGCGGTTATCCCTGGTATATCCCGCTCTGGTAGCACCATTACAACAACCATGGCAAGGGGCATAAACCGAGAAAGTGCAGCGAAGTTTTCGTTCTTAATGTCCATACCTGCTGCAATTGGGGCGATGGTGTTTAGAGCAAGCCGAATTATTGCAGACCCAGCATTGCTGGAAGGACTAAACTTCCCAAACCTTATTGCGGGTTTTATAACCGCCGCTGTGTCAGGATATGTAGCGATAAACTTTATGCTTTCCATAGTTAAAAAAGCCAAACTTAAATACTTTTTATACTATATAATTGCACTGGTTGTGGTGATATTCGTATTTTTATGGTAGGTTTTGTTAAAATTTGATTGCTGTCGATTTTGTGAAAACTTGGTAACAATAATAAAAATCGGAGGTGCAATATGTTGAAAGAAAAAATTTTAGTTTATATCCAAAATAAAGAAATGGATAACCTAAAAACTTTGCTGACAAACGCAGAAGAAATGGAGATTTTGCAAGCGTTCCACGAAATGTCGCCAGAGGAGCAGGTAATTGCCTTTAGGTTGCTTCCCAAGGACAAAGCACTTGCAGTGTTTGAAGATTTGGACACGGACGAGCAACAGAATATGCTTCGTTCCTTTACAGATGAAAACGCTATAGAATTTATAAACGAAATGGCTCCCGATGACAGAGTGAGGCTGCTGGACGAAATGCCAGCAAGTGTGGCAAAAAAATTGCTTAACTCATTATCCCAAGGAGAAAGGGAAGCAACTAATGTTATAATGGGCTATAGACGTGAAACCGCTGGACGTATTATGACCACGGAATTTATAACCCTAAGAAAAAATATGACTGTAGAGCAGGCATTGGACAAAGTTAGCCAGCAGGCAGAGGAAAAGGAAACAATCTACACCCTGTTTGTTACGGATGAAGCCAAGAAATTGGAAGGTATACTTACATTAAAAGGTTTGTTGATTGCAAAAGGTACATCTGGCAAAAACCTTGCCGAAACCGACGGAAACACTCTTATTGAGGACATAATGTCCAAAAACACTATAAGTGTATCCACCGACACAGACCAAGAAGATGTGGCACACACGCTACAAACCCTAGATTTGCTTGCAATTCCTGTTGTTGACAAAGAGGGTCGCATTGTTGGTATTGTAACAATTGATGATGCCGTGGATATTTTGGAAGAAGAAGCTACCGAGGACATTTTTAACCAAGCGGGGATGCTTGATGTCCAAGGCAAGGAAGCTAGTCTTAGTGAAACCATGGTAAAGGGTAATTTGTGGAGCATCTGGAAAATACGTGTGCCTTTCTTGTTTATAACCTTGGGTGCTGGTATGCTTGGCGGTATCATCATGGAAGGCTTTGAGGATGTTTTAGCAACCATTGTTGGTGTTGCGTTCTTTATCCCACTTATTATGGACATGGGTGGTAATGTAGGTACACAGTCTTCCACAGTTTTTGCACGTGGTATCGTTTTGGGTCATATAGACACAAAGAAGTTTTTTAGTTTTCTAGTAAAAGAAACGTCTGTTGGTTTTAGTATGGGTGCCATATTTGGTGCGATATCAGGTGTCATAGCAGGTTTTTGGCAGGGAGATGCCATGCTTGGGATGGCAGTTGGTGTGTCAGTAGCGTTTACCATGACTTTAGCCGCCTCTTTGGGCTTTTTTGTCCCCTTTATATTGGTTAAGTTAAAGTTAGACCAAGCGGCAGGCTCTGCACCTCTTATAACCTCTGTAAAAGACGTTGTTGGTTTGCTTGTTTACTTCTTGTCCGTTAGCATATTTATGAATGCAGCTTTGCAAACGGCATATGAATACGCATATGAGTGTGCTTGCGTATACTGTGGATGCTAATGATTATACAAGTTAGAAAGACATGGTAAATTTCGCCATGTCTTTCTCCCTAGAGAGGGCATTTTTATGATAAAACAAAATAAAAACAGCAGAATATTTCTAAAATCATTTCTGATAACATCTGGCGTTTTAGTCTTGCTTGTTGGCATTGGATGGCTTGTTGTGGCAAATACTGTCAGACCGCCAGAAGCACCAGCTATAGTTATGGCTAATATGTTGCCACTTCAAGAAAACTCCAACGACTTAATTTCTTATTACGAGGACCCTCCACCCCCAACAACACTTCAATTCGAGGAACGAAGACCAAACTTCTTCACATTTGTCATATTCGGTCTTACGGAAGGTCTTAACGCCAACACAATTATGGTTGTTGCCTATGATGCCGACACAAGGCAGGGTTATTTAATAAGCATCCCACGTGATACAAGGGTTGATATGCAACGTAACAATAGGAAAATAGTTGCGGCATATCCCGTCGGGCGTTTGGGTGGTCGTGGGCATGAGGGTGGCGTAGAGCGGATGAAATACGAAGTGCAAACACTTGTTGGTTTTCGCCCCGATTTTTATATAAGTGTGGATTATGAAGCCTTCGTACGAATGGTGGATGCAGTTGGTGGCGTTGAAATTTATGTGCCTTTTCGTATGTTTTACAACGACCCTCATCAAAACCTGCACATAGACTTGCAAGCGGGGTTGCAATTCCTTAATGGGCATGATGCACTGCTTTTTTCCAGATATAGAACAGGAACGCCTAGTATTTCGCCAACTATAAGCGACTATCAACGTATAGAACATCAGCAACAGGTGCTATCTGCTGTGTTACATGAATTGCTAACCCCTGCATCCATACTAAGGATACCTGAATTTATAAACATTTTCAATACCTACGTGGATTCTGACCTGTCCGCTGGCGAATTGTTGTGGTTTGCAAACCAAGCTCGTGTTATAGGTGGCTTGGACGCTTTTAATCTTTATACACTGCCAATGATAGGCACAAGCGGTCCACCCATGTGGTACGAATGGGCTTGCGAAGAAGGCGTTTTGGAATTGGTAAACCGCACTGTAAACCCTCTTGTGCGGGATGTTACATCAGACGATTTACGTATTGTGCAATAAACAAGGAGGGGCGGTCTGTGGAATTTTTAGATTTTGTAATTCGTGTTGGTTGTGCGGTTTTGTTTGGTTTTTTTATTGGGCTGGAACGACAATTGACCAGTAACCGAGTTGGCATACGAACCAATGTTTTGGTTAGTATGGGTGCTTGCCTGTTCACTTTGTTTTCCCAGCTTATGGGTGCAGAGGACACCACACGCATAGCCGCCCAAGTGGTAACGGGCATTGGTTTTTTGTGTGGTGGTGTAATTTTCAAAGAAGGTATGAACGTAAAAGGATTAAGTACGGCAGCAACCATATGGTGTACCGCCGCAATTGGCGTGCTGGCAAGCACTGGCTTAATTTTGTTTGCAGCAACCGCCACCGCCATACTAATAGCCGCAAACCTCATTTTTCGTTTCATTTCAGATAAAATACGACCATTACCAAATTTTGGGGATGAAGAAAATATTTACACCCTGTCAGTCACCTGTTGCGAGGAGGACGAATTTAACACACGTTCCGTAATTATAGAAAGTTTAGTAGATGCCAAGTTACAACTGGTAAACCTAGAAAGTGCCGATGAAATTGGTAATAAAGTTGAAATTGAAGCCACGGTTATTGTCCACGGCAGACGAAGGGACGCTTTAATTGAGAAGCTAACATCACAAGTTGCCCTTGAAAAAGGCGTGTCCAAGGCAGGTTGGGAGTTATTGTAGTAGCAGCGGCACATGACACAACAAAAACAAAATTTGACGAATTTTATAAAAGGGGTTGCGTTATAATAAGTTTTGTGGTATACTTATATCGTGCATCGTGTGCATTTATGTTTTTTAGGAGGGACAAGCCCCTATGGTAAGAGGTTTATATACATCCGCAATCGGCATGGCTATCCAGCAAAAACGTCTGGACACTGCATCAAGCAACCTTGCAAACGCTTCCACAACAGGCTTTCGCCGTGACGTGGTGGTGACGCAGGCATTTTCCGATGTGCTAGCCCACCGTGTGCGGGATTATGAAATGCGTGGCATCAGCACGATAGGGTCTGGAATGCTTGGACCCATGTCTCTCGGTGTCACCATCAACACAATCCATCGGGATTTTTCTATGGGACAATTAAACCAAACAGACGCACCTTTTGACCTTGCAATTAGTGGCGAAGGGTTTTTTCGTGTTGCCCACGTTAACACAGAGGGGCAAATGACAGAAATGTTCACCCGTGATGGCTCCTTAACTGTTTCCCCAGATGGTGCATTGGCAACCTTAGACGGTTTTGCTGTGCTTAGCACAAGTGGCTCTCCAATCTTTTTAACTGATGGAGAATTTATGGTGGGTCAAAACGGTGAAGTTATAGTGGCTGGCGAACATATCGCCACCATATCCATGGTGACATTTGAAAGCTTAGCAGACTTGCGTCCGTTCGGACACAACTTATATACCGCCATTGAAGAAGCGGTTGAAATGCCATTTGCGGGACGTGTGCTACAAGGACATTTGGAAAGCTCCAATGTAAATTCGATTTTAGAAATGGTTAATATGATAACAATTTCACGTGCTTACGAATCCAATTCCCGTATGATACAAATGCAGGATGATACGCTAAGGCAAGCCGTAAATGAAATTGCACGTGCATAATAATTGGCACTTGAGAGGAGATAGACCCTTATGATGCGTTCCCTTTGGACGGCCGCCAGCGGTATGACGGCACAACAAACAAATGTAGATGTTATATCCAACAATATGGCAAATGTGAACACAACAGCTTTCAAGAGAGAAAGGCTGGAGTTTCAGTCACTTTTGTATCAAACGGCACGCCGTGCCACCATGGACCAAGCGACGGCTGTTATGGGTCCAACAAACTTGCAGGTGGGTCTTGGTGTGCGTCCAATCGCTACCAGTCGCACTTTTGAAATGGGTAATTTAGAACGCACGGACAACCAATTCGACTTTGCGATTAACGGTCCTGGTTTTTTTATGGTGCAAATGGATTTGGACACAGTGGCTTACACCCGTGACGGCACCTTTAGACTAAGCCCGATTGAAGGTGGCGGACTGATGCTTGTCACCAGTGAGGGTTTGCCAATCCTCAGTGTTGATGGCGGATTTATCGAGTTTGGTGAGGAGCTTAATATACTAACAATGGCTGTAAGTGATGATGGTACGATACTTTTTACCAGTCCAGAAGGTGATATAATTGACGAGGGGTTGCAAATTGCCATGGTACAATTCCCTAACGTGCAGGGCTTGGAAGCCATTGGACGCAACCTGTTTTTAGCAAACCCAGCATCAGGCATTGCCATGCTGGAATCTGATGGGGAAACCGTAGTAACAAGCCGTTTGTTGCAAGGTATGTTAGAATCATCTAATGTTAATTTGGCAGAGGAAATGGTGCGTCTTATCATGGCACAACGTGCCTATGAAGTTAATTCCCGTGTTATCCAAGCGTCTGACGAGATGCTACAACAAGCCAATCAGCTAAGAAGATAATCGTAGGTTGGTGTCCCTAGGTTTCGGCTGGTTTTGCCGAAACTTGACCCCGCCTTCTTTCAAATACGAAAGGGTGAATATAATTGCAAATACCAAGCTCAAGTAGTGCAATGATGCAACACGCCATAACCACAGCACAACATAGCCCTATTGCACATCTGTCATCTGCTCGCCTTTACGGTGATGATGCGGCATTAATGGCGGCGGCACAAGAATTTGAAACCCATTTTATACAACAACTATTTCGTGCTATGAGAAGCACCGTAGATACAAGCAACAGCTTAATTCCACGTAGCCAAACAGAAGAAATATTTCAAGATATGGTTGACGAAATGACCGCAAGAAATGCCGTTGTTGGTGGTGGTGGCGTTGGTCTTGCACAACAAATTTTTAACCAGATAACAGCACAACAAACCCCCTTGCAAACAGAGCTTTTAGCCCAAACCCGACACCAAACCGTTGGCGAATACGGCATTGCAATGGATGAAGAATAAACAACATAATATCAAACGCCTGTTTACGGGCGTTTTTGTTTTGTGTTGCCAAATCCCCTTATACATGATATAATAAGATTATGGATAATTTCGACAGTTTAGAAAATCAAAATCAGCAACAGGAGTTGCAAGGAACAGTTGAACGTGTGATTTACGCCAGTGATGATGGCAATTACACGGTTTTTTCCGTTTCTGTTGAAGATGACTTGGGTAATGTGGATGAGGTTGTTTGCACAGCAGGGTCCAGCGTAACGGCTGGGGAAGATGTTAAAATTTACGGTGCATTTGTCGTCCATCCCAGTTATGGTGAACAGTTCAAAACAACTTTGGTGGAAAAAGCCCTGCCCCAAACAGTCAGTGGCATGGAGGCTTATTTGGCGACGGGCAACATAAAAGGCATCGGTAAAAAACGAGCCGCCCAGATTGTGGAGGTATTTGGTTTACAAACTTTTCAAATATTAGAAGAAAACCCAGCTTTGTTATCCGAAATTAAAGGCATAACCCCTGAAAAGGCACTGGAAATTGGCGAAGCCTTTGCAGAAAAGGGTGCAAACCGAAATTCCATCATGTACTTACAGACCCTCGGGCTGACGGTGGGACAGTGCGAAAAGGTTATGAAGCGTTATGGCGGACAAGCCATCGACGTGGTCAAAAACAACCCTTATGTACTGGCTAGGGAAGTGTTCGGCATTGGTTTCAAAATTGCTGATGGCATTGCCGCCAAGGTGGGTGTACCATTTGACAGCCCCTTCCGCATAGAAGCGGGAATCACCTACATTTTGCTGGAAGGACTGGGCGAAGGACACGTATGCCTGCCACGTGAAAGCCTTTTGGGTCGCACCGTTGACCTACTCGGCGTTGACATGACCGATACCCAAAACCAATTGCTAGAAATGCAACTAGAAGGCGAAATTAAACAAGATAAAATTGACGATGAAACCATGATTTATTTGGCGGCATATTATCACAGCGAGGTTTATATAGCCCGCCGCCTGTTGGAGATAAACCGAATTAACACCGCATCAACCCTTAACGTCACCGCAGAAATTGCCCGTGTGGAAAAGCGGGAGGGTATTGCCCTTGCAGATATGCAAAAAAAGGCAGTAGATGCAGCCATGAACCATGGCGTGGTCGTCATCACAGGCGGACCAGGCACAGGTAAAACCACCACCATCAAAACAATTATATCCTTGTTGGACAAGTTGGGTCAGCGAGTATCCCTTTGCGCCCCAACAGGCAGAGCAGCAAAACGTATGAACGAAGCGACAGGCAAACCAGCCGCCACAATACACCGCTTACTGGGAATTTTCCAAGCCGACGACGACCGCAACATACAAGGCGAACTTGACGACGACATGAAAATCCAAGCGGACTGCATTATAATGGACGAAGCCAGCATGGTCTATTCCATGTTGCTGTTTAGGTTGCTAAAAGCCATGAACGACCGCACCCGCCTAATCCTAGTGGGGGACGTAAACCAGCTTCCGTCCGTTGGGGCTGGCAATGTATTGAAGGACATAATTGCCAGCGAAAAAATCCCCGTGGTTTATTTAGACGAAATTTTCCGCCAAGGGCAAGAATCCGCCATTGTTATGAATGCCCACCGCATCAACCGTGGCGAATATCCAATTATAAACGACCGTGCTAGCGACTTTTTCTTCATAAAAGAACCCCGTATGACCCATGTTGCAGAAATTGTAGCAGACCTTAATATGCGTCGTTTGCCCAGTTTTACGGGAGTTTCCGCCATAAAGGACATCCAAGTCCTTTGTCCACAAAGAAAAACCCTTTGCGGGGTCGAAAACCTCAACAAAGTGCTACAAGAAAAACTAAACCCGCCTGACCCCAGCAAAAGCCAGCATCAATCAGGCTTTACTTTGTTCCGTGAGGGGGACAAAGTTATGCAAATAAAAAACAACTACCAAACCGAGTGGCGTGTAATACATGACGGCATTGTGGCAGAAGAAGGGCTTGGGGTGTTTAACGGTGACGAGGGTTTGATAGAATTTATTGACAACACCAACCGAATTATGCGGGTTGTATTTTATGATGATAAAGTTGTGGATTACCCCTTCAAACAATTGGAGGAACTTAACCTAGCCTATGCCATAACAATCCACAAATCACAAGGAAGCGAATATGACGTGGTGATTTTGCCCCTACACAGTGGCACACCCCTACTATTTAGCCGTAACCTACTATACACCGCCATAACCCGTGCCAAAAAATTGGTAGTCATAGTGGGCGTAGAAGGCACAATTAACCGCATGGTGGACAATGTACGGGAAACCATACGCCACACCGCCCTCGCCCATCGCATAGAAAAATTCTACGAACAATTGCACAATAATGACGAATAAGGTGTTGAGGACTTTCTCCCCAACACCTTATATTTGTATTTTTTTGAAAAAAACTATTGACAAAACAAGAATTTTGAATTATACTGGAAATCTCTCCGAGCCAATTTTATATAGGGGTATGTAAAAAGTGCTTGCCTGTCACACTCTCACAAAGTTATTCAGGCAAGCACCCCACAGCCCCAAAAGAGACCTAAGGGACATTATATCCCACCTTAGGTCTTCTTGTCAAGCAATTCTTACTAAAATACCAAAATAACCTTTCCTAACTTGCGGGCATTATGGGCGACCATTGGTCGTCTTTTTTATATCATTAATCATTTTGTAACGACAACGGCAGACTATAATAGAAAACTTTTACATCCGACACCCATTGACACAACCCCCTAAATTTGCTATAATATTTTAATCCCCAACTTTTTTCGACAATAATATAAAAAGTTTCTCGAAAAAAGTTATTAAGGGGTTAAATTATGACAACAGCTTATTTTTGTTCATAAATATAACTCGGCAACCACTTTTTGAGAGGTTGCTGTTTTTGTTCTTAAATTTCTTAGATAAAAAATAAAAAAGTTCAAAAATTTTGTTCAAACTTTTTTACCTTTGGCAACTATATAAATGCAAGCAAAAAAATGCGGATTTTGGAGGTGAGAAATTAGGTGAGCAATGTTAAAGTCCCTAAAACTTTTCTGGAGCATCCCAAGATTAAGCATCTTTTTTATCATATAGTAACTAATTTTAGTTTTGCAGAAAAGCAAGCCATATATTTCCATCATTTTTGTGAAATGCCCATAGACGAAATTGCAGAGCTAACCCAGTTAAACACCAGCCACATTAACAGCGTGCTGTCGCTGTATGCAGAACGCATAGCGTGCAAGGTAAATTTTTTCAAGGAGATTTTACCACATAATCCAAAAGAGCAAATTTCTATTTGTGAAATGCTAATTTCGGAAAACGAAACAGAGGTGGCATACTAAAATGTCAATTAATGGTAGGCATGAGGAGTTGCAAATATTAGTGCAACAATTTAAGGATGGCGACGACACGGTGTTTGATGAAATTTACAACCGATGCGTCAACCATGTTACTTTTGTGTGCCATAAATTATGCAACAACAAGCAAGACGTGGGGGAAACCGTACAAGACGCTTTTACTGCTATCTTTAACCAGCGAGACAGTTTGACCCCCGAAACATTTTTGCCATATATCCGCAAAATTGCATCGTATATCTGCTTACAAAGACATCGCAAAAGGGGCAGACAAAAGGAACAAATCGTTTTTGACCAAGAATTGATGAACCAAATACCAGAAACCGATGACAACTTTTTGCCAGAAGAATATGTTGAAAACAAAGAAAAACGAAGCTATCTTTTGAAAACGCTGGACGAACTTCCAACCAAACAAAGCGAAATGCTATATTTGCACTACTACGCAGAAATGACCATGACAGAAATAGCCAAAATATATAGTTGCTCTATTAAAAACGTAAGCAGAACCATACAAACCGCTAGAACAACCCTAAAAACCAAGCTGGAGAAAAACGGTATCACCAAAGCCTATGTCTTTGTTCCCCTTACGTTAGCGTTTTTGGCAGAAGAAACCGATTTTGCTGCCGATTATATACCTGCCGTGGTTGTGGCTGGTGCGGTAACAGGTGTCACAGTAACAGCGACCACCACCACGACAGCAACAACAACCACGACCCTAGCAGGCGTTACCAAGGGCATAATTGCTACAAGCTGTGTTGCGGTGGCGGGTGTGGCATCCGTTGCAATTTACCTAACACTTTCCCAAGAAACTTATTATGAAGAAGTGCCAACCTATCAACCCTATGTCGCCTACACCGAAACCCCGCCAATTATAGAAGTCATCGAAGAAATTGTGTATAAAGTAGAGGAAGAAACCATTATAGAAGAAACCGTGGAAGAAGAAATCATCCTAGAACCAGAGCCAGAGCCAGAACCCATAATAATCATAGAACCCGAGCCAGAACCACAAGACCGCACACCACAAATAATGGAAGCCTTAGGCACAGCAAACAACCAATACGACATTGACCTCATCATTACATACTTCAACTTTATACTAATAGACCAAATGCGAGATTCCAACCAGCAATCATTTCATTTCTACGCAACCAACGAAGGCAGTGGCGAAATACTAATAGGCACAACCGTCAACGAATACGGCATTTGGCATATGAACTTCCAGCTCTTTAACGAATACGAAATACCACACAGAACCTCAGACCTAATTAGGTTTATGGAACAATAAAAGAGGATTTATATAGCAACAAAGGGACATAAAGCCCCCTTCCCACTGGATTGCACCTTTTCAAACCCCTCTTTGCCTCCCGTCCCGCCCGAAGCCTTAAGCACACTTCTCGGGCATATCTCCCAAGGACGGTTGAGGGGGTTAACAGGAAAAGCTTGTGTAGTCTAGTCGGAAGGGGACTTCATCCCCGACACACCAATGGAAGCAATTGCTTGTAAACTTTACACAGCCACCCGCCGATATAATACATAAACTGTTTTTGTCGAAAAGTGTGTGTTACCAAGAAAAGTACGTAAAGGCGAACAAGGACGGGCAATGCCCGCCCCTACCACGGTTCGTATCAACACATCCCCAACGGGGACACCAATTTCGTTATTCGCCCAATGCGGATAAAATATAAAAACGGTGCAAAGCACCCAAATTAAAGGAGGAGTTGCATGACTAAGTTGAGAACAAGGTTACTCGCCCTGATACTGGCTCTCGTAATGGCATTCCCAGCCATTGCCATTGCCGACATCGAAGGCGGAACGCCCGAGACAGGCTACGACCTAAACAACAGTTATCCAGCCCAAGGGTACGACCCAGAAACGTACCCACAAGACAACGGGGACTATGAAACCCACCCCACCTACCCTACATATCCCGTCTACCCACCTGTGGCAGACGAGGACAACGAAGAATATTACCCAGACTACTCTGGCTATGGGGACTACGAAAAATACCCAACCGACCCAGAGTATGAAGACAAGTATGCGGACGACGAAGAACACCCAGAACACCCCGCATACCCAGAAACTCCTGTTTTGGACGGCGAAAACGCCACCCCACCAACAGGGGATATTTCAGTTTTACCCCCAGCGGGCATAACAACCCTTGGCGGTACGGTTGGCACTTATGTAACCTTTGACCCAGACGGCGGTACAATGTCATTTGGGCAGACCGAGCCTGTGGCAGTTGGTGCAGACGGCTACCTAACCGCATGGCCCTTTGACCCAATGCGTCAAGACTTCGCCTTTGTGCGTTGGCTGGACGAAAACGGCGATGTGTTTACCCACGACATGACGGTGACGGCAAGCAAAACCGTTACAGCCGAATGGGGTTTTGCCGTATCTTTTAACCTTGGGGGCTTTTCTGCCACCAACAACCTTGGCAATTACGACCCAACAAACCCGCAACACCTTACGGCAATACGTGTGGTGCAACAGGGCGTAAGCATAAACGCCATGTATGGGGTAACGGGCATCGTTTTCCCAGCCACACCTTTACACACAACCAATTCGTTTGAGGGTTGGGTGATTTATGGTGGTGCAAACCACAACCAGCCTTTTGATGGTGATTTTGTGGTGACAGGAAATATGAATGTGGTAGCGACATGGGACGGTCTACCTATACACACAGTTACCTTTGAAGCGGGACACCCCTCCTTCCCTGCTGGCACAGGTACATTTCCAGCCAATGCTGACCCTGTGAGAGAGGCATATAGTGGGCTTTCTATACATATGTCAAGTCGCATTGGGCAAGCACATACCCCCCTTAACCAAAACCTGCAAGCCCATGGCTACAGATTTGGCGCACCAGCCATTACCCCACCTGCTGGGTTCTCTTTAGAGGGTTGGTGGAACGCACCACCAAGCGAGGTTTCAGAGTGGTGGACGATTGGCAACAGCCCAAATACTTCTCTTAGATATGCAATTCCTGGTGCTAACCATCCAAACGATGTAAACTCACCTGAATCTAACTTACCAAACATATCTGGGCGTTCAAACGTGCCTGTGAATGATGATGTAACCCTTTATCCGAATTTTGTTGCACGTATTAGATTTAACCAAAATGTAGCAAATGGCGGACTTACTACTTCAACCGCACCTTTTAGAGTAAGAGAAATACCTATGTATTTGATTGATAAATACGGAAGCGTGCCACTTTATGAAGCCATTTTCATTGGTACTTTTTCTATCTCTAGTAATACGGAATTAGCGCGACATGGGGAACGTGTCACTTTCCATAGACCTGCTTCCAATGTAGGTAACTATAGCCAGCATCTATCGTCCAATCCAGATAGATTTTATGGTATGCCAAACGCATATGACATGACAACCGTTACACCACGCTTTGCAAATTTTGTTGGTTGGACACGTTTTGCAGGTCCGATAGACCCTATTACAAATCCACTTATTCCATATGACTATCCAGTTACTGGTAATATGACACTTTTTGCACAATGGGCAAGTAACTTTGAAGAAACAACAGTAACCTTTAACCTTCCAGATGGTGCAATGTGGCGTACCAGTTGGGGTGGCAACACAGACCCTGCCTTTGTGTCAACTGAAAGTCGTGTGCCATTGCACCTGCTTGGTTTGACAGGAGCGGCTGCCCAGCTTGTTTTACCTGTGGGTGGCGTGGGTAATGCGGCGTATAATGGCGTTATGCAACCGAACGAAATGCCCGCAAACCCAGTGAAACCTGGTTATATTTTTGTTGGATGGCACTATTTTGTATATGATGCCGTTTTGAACCCTTCATGGTCTTCAAATGTTAGAGTGGAAGGTTTTCAAGAGCAACGTAACAGCGGTTATGCTGGTTCTATACCTCAAGGAGGTCTGGAAGTAACGGCTAGATTTGAACCCATGTTTTACGTTACCCTTGACCCTAATGGCGGTATTCCGATAAGCACTGTAAATGGCACCATATCAACCAATCCTTGGAGTCCAACTTTACAATGGGCAAGCCCCACCCATGGTCATGGTGCATTTAACAATGGTTATCACGCTACTAATCATAACAACTTGGAAATCAGCACTGCTAGAATTAGCCCACTAGACAGGTTGCAGGTTAGGGAACGAATTCGGAATTTAGTTGGAAATGGTTTTACCGATGTTCTGGTGCGTGAGGGCATGGTTTTTGTCTACTGGAACGAGGTGCGTGATGGTTCTGGTAGAAGGGTTAATGATTCAACTAGAATAACTTCCGCCACAACCCTATACGCCCAATGGCTAGGCAACTTAACTTTTAACCACAATCAATCCCGCTTCTCTGCCCACCAACAAGATATTATCGAAGTTATACCGCTGTTGGCTGGCAGAACCCTACAAAACAACCACCTAAGTCCTAACTTCTCAGGCAATACACAAGTTGCTTTGCCAGAAGCAGGGCTTGCACACCACAGCTTCATAGGCTGGAACACAGAGCGGGACGGCACAGGCACTTGGTTTGACGAAACCACCATCTTCGAGGACACCAAAACCGTTTACGCCCAGTTTATCCCGCTAAGTGGCGTTGGCTTCCACGTAGGCTTAGGTCCTGCTGGTTCTATAAATGGCTCGTACTTCTATGAAATCGACAACCTCGCCCTTGATGGTAGCGAAAACCTAAGCAATTTGCCAGTGCCAACAATTACAGCCCCTTCTGGATATGTTTTCCGTGGCTGGTTTATGTCACAAGCGGGTGTAAGCCCACAGTGGGGCGAAAATACTGGCTTTTATGTGCCAACTATGCTTTTTGCACGCTGGGAAAGGCATGTAATGTTTAACGTGGCTGGCAACCGTGGTGTAAATACGCACCATTCTAATGGTTCTGCTGTTATACTTGGTGGCACTTTGGGCGGTTTCTTCCCCCATAGTAACCCAGCACCAGCCAGCGGTTGGAATTTTAGCCACTGGTCTGCTACCGAGTTTGGGACAGCACCATTTACAGCAACATCTACCGTAACTGGCGACATTTATGCCGTGTTCTACGGTATTGTAAACTTTAACCTTGCTGGTGGGCAAAACGCCACTGGCGGTACAATTATCCCGGCTATGAATGTTTTTGACGCTGACAGCCCAGCAGGTGTGCAAGAGCCAACAAGGGCAGGTCACACCTTTAACGGTTGGCAAGTGGTGGGTGGCGGAAACGCCCTCTATGACCCAGCAGACATAGAAGCGATGGTTATGGGTGCTGGCGTGTTGGCGGATGGTAACACAACCTTCGTTGCCGACTGGACACGCCATGAAGCAAGCTTCGACATTATCCACAGCCCCGTTTGGACGGCTGGTAATGACGATTTTGTGGAGTATACAGGCGAGGAAGTTGCGTTCAGCGTTGGTACGCGTCAATATCACCGTTTTGGCGGTTGGACTTTCGACCACACCGACATGGTAGACAGTGCAGATGCTGTCACTTACTTTGACATTCCTGTTGCTTGGGCGAACAACACCGCTGTTGTTGCCACGGCTAACTGGGAGCCTGGTGTTTTTGTGGAAGTGCGTAACGCCAATGTGGATGCACCGTTTAGTCCGTTTTCTGGTGCAGTTGCCCTATACTTTGATGGGGATGACTATGTTTTGACGGCTGGCACGAGCCCGTATGGCGATACATTTGCTGGCTGGCATATTTACCAAAATGCGACTGGTGTAAATGCTATTGTGAACGCCACCGCAAGAAATACCGTGCTTGAAATTGGTGCTGGTAATGTGGGTGGCGAAACCATCATCATTTATGGCATCTGGATACCAGAAGGCGATGTGGTTGTTATGAATGACCCTGCATTGTCTGCTGGTGAGACAATCACGGGGCAAACGGCAAATATGCTTAATGTTGCCAGAAGCACAAATGTTACTTTAGAAGCTGGGGACAGAAATGGCTTCCGCTTTGATGGTTGGACATTTGAGGTGCTTTCTGCTGGTACGTTTACAATTGCAGATGCTACGACCGCAACGACCAGCTTCATTATGCCAAATATCGCCACTGGCGACCAAGTTGTTGCAACAGCCAACTGGATACCGTATATCCCTGTTGAGATTGTTGATGGTGGTGCAGGTTACGCAGTAACAGGTACGCCAGCCGACATGAACGCAGATGATGAATTTATCCGTGGCTCTGAAGCGACTGTGTATGCTGGTGACAATGATGGTTACAGATTTGTCAACTGGACGTTTAACCACGGTATAACCGTTGCAGATGATACGCTAACAACTGTAAGCTTTGATGTGCCAGCAACTCTAACACGTGGCGATGTGGTGGAAGCTACAGCAAACTGGGAAGCTCTGACTTTTGTCTTTAGCGTACACCATATGATAAACGGCAATTATGCAACGCCACACACAGCAAATGTTTACACAGGTAACGCACAAGTAAATTCTGCTTTTGGAGCAGATATAAGCTTTAGTCGTGGAAACCTTGCTGGACATAACTTTAATGCTGTGGGTTCTGTTGTAAGAGCCAACAATGCTGCGTTTACTGACACTCATGTGACAGTTGACTTTGACACCAACACCATTTCCTTCGATGCAACATCCCTAACAGCCAACGCTGATGATTTTGACATTACAGTTGATATTTATGTGAATTGGACACCCGTTGCTGGCGGTGGCGGTAACAGTGGTGGCGGTGGTACTGGTGGTGGTAATAATAATGGTGGTGGTAGCAACGGCGGAGGTGACTACGGAGATAACGGCGGTGACGAAGATACTGGCGGTAATCCTAGCATGGGTGGAGGTAATGGCGGTGGTACTGGTACTACCACAACCCCACCACAACCATCTCCAGAAGCCCCTGTTGCTGATGTGCCTGTTGTTACTCCTAATACTCCTAGCACTCCAGATGCACCGACTGTGCCAACTGTGCCACAGCAGACACCACCAACAACACAGCCACAACCAGCCCCTCCAATGCAATCTCCAATAGCACCAACCGTAGATATGATTAAACAACCAAGCAAACTTGATGTTGAGGTTGGTGGATTAGTGACTTGGACATTGCACGGCTTCCACAACCGTTCTGGTGAAGCCACTACCCGATTTACCATAACCGATACGCCAGGGCGTGGACTAAACTTTGTTTCTGGTCAAACCCCAGCATTTTCGGGTGGCGAAGGGGTCACATTTGAAATCCGCTACACCATTTATGGTAGTGATGCTTGGCATATCCATGCAACAGGCTTGGATGCCAGCCAACCACACAGCTTTAATTTCGAGCAGACAGGCAACATCTGGTATACTAATATCGAACTTTACTTCGGTAATGTGCCAGCGGATTTTGCTATCGGAAATGAAATTATGCTGACCTTTATGGCTGGTGATGATGCACCTGATGGCGTGCTTGTAAACCGCTTCTTTGTTCGTTATGGCAACACGCATCGGGATGGAAGAAGTTCTTATGACCCAATTGTTACTTCTGGTCCAGATGTACCGCAACAAGCGACACCTGCACCACTTACAAGTGACGGAAACCCACAAACATCCGATGATTTTAGTAACACAGCGTTTATCGTATTCGGCTCTGCCACTATATTATCCCTTGGGGCTTTGACAGCGTTTTTAATTGTCAAAAGGCGAGCTATCCGTTAATCACTAAAAAAACCGCCAGTTTTCTGCTGGCGGTTTTTATTTGTATAGGTAGGGGCGGGCATTGCCCGTCCCATGTCTGCTGGCACTATTCTTCGGGGTTGGACGGTATCGTCTGCATAATTGGGACGGGCAATGCCCGCCCCTACCATGGTGTGTTTGTCCAACAAATGAGCGGTATGTGGCGGGGTTAGAAGTGTTATTGCAAAAAGTTCCAATTATTTTCAAAAAAGGCTTGACAATTACATAAACAGACTGTAAAATATAAATAAGGGCTAAGGCGATAGCCAAATCCCTACATATTACTTTGTAAATGACTTGTATAAAGTTGCCTGTCTGACAACATTCGTAGCAGAATAACAGACAGGCAACACCCTACAAGTCCAAAAAAGACCTGAGATAATTCTAACATCTCTAAGGTCTCATTGTCAAGCATAATTTACCTTGACACAAGAGAGGAGAATTACACATGGAAACAATTCCAAGAAGATTGGACGATTTGGGCAAGCTAGT
>Ga0123352_10002207_pt1 | contig 26938 bp, 16 predicted proteins | sample TergutLab28metaG_FD_89700 | JGI IMG/M metagenome (GOLD analysis project Ga0123352, IMG submission 89700) | Labiotermes labralis P1 segment gut microbial communities from Petit-Saut dam, French Guiana - Lab288 P1 | ecosystem: Host-associated > Arthropoda: Insects > Digestive system > Gut ... | reverse complement strand
ATATGCAGTAATATACGGCCTTGCGCTTTGAAGATGGGCATAATGGTGCCTGAAACATGTTGAGCTAATGGTTGATTACTAAATCACAATTGTTGCATCAAGTTGGTCTCACAAATCATTTCAAGTACTCAGTACTTTCCACTTTTGCCAATACGCGATTAAGCGTTGATAAAAAGGCAGTTACTTAATGCGTGTTAAGTCCAGCAATACGTGATGTAGCAAAGCATTTCACAAGTATGCTACAGCGAGAAGGTCCGTTGTTTAGATAACTGAAGTACTTCAGCCTGGGCGTGATTCTATTTTAGAGACATTCTAATAGATCACTATCCAAATGGAGAGACTCAGCGGTGGGGGATCTCCACGCTACAGTTCGATTCGAGCGTGTGGGATGTATTACACTTAGTTTGTATATCATTTGGGAAAACGATAAGATTTATTGTGTGAAGTATCGGATCATTTCAAAGCTTGTACCATCACATGACAACATAATTGTTGCGCATAAATGTCCACATTTCAAGGGGGTTTCGAACTTGTAACCCCACGGCCACCCTTCCAGTTGGACAATAGAAAATTGCTCTGGAATTCTTTAAGAGATGCTCTCTCAATTAGAAATTGTTATTTATAGAGGGGAATTACAATGCAGTTATATATGGTGCGTCGGGAAATCAGTGCGTCGGCTCCCTCTGCGACGAGATTCATTGACTTATCTAGGATTTAGTTTTGACACTAGGACTTTTTAGATATTGTATAACAGTTTTGCACATCAGCTACGCCGCTGACATAAATCTTAACTTCTTCTTTAAAGCTCCGTCTTAATTATGACTACATTTTATCAGAGAAAGAGTCTTCTCCGTGTCTCAAGATGCTTCTAGGGAAGATGGATTCCACAACTTCTCCTCCTTTCCCCTTTCCTTCACCATCCCATCTAAATGTGGCCCTGAAGAGGACTAGTACGAACACATTATTTCGAAAGTACTGTATCCCAGAATCCACCAACCGCAATGAATTCAAGCAAATTGGCTTCATTTGCTGACCATATTTGTACAGACACGTTCAGCGTGACACTAACAAGTAGTAGGTTGGTATGTCAGGGTCAATCATTGCAAGTGAAATGGCCGGTCCAGGTCCAGAATCGCACAGTCAGTGATAATGAGACGGTGGCAATGGTAAACCACACAATGTGACAGCTCGCAGAACGACGGGACCGACAGAAAATAGTCGCGAAAGGAACGGCTTTGTATAGAAGTCGTCTCATGCGATTATCGAAATGTCCTCAGGACTGTAGGTCTCTTGTTGGAGCCGGTTACACGCATGACACAAACCATCCAAATACAGCAATTATCCAGGGTTAAATACTGCAATTACGTAAAAACCTTCGCACATCTTTTTAAACCAAAAGACGATTACATACGGATGAAAAGGTCAGTCAAGTCTCAGTAATAAATAGCCTGCCAACGCATTTAGCGTGCAGGTTACTGTAGGCAGGTCCCTTATTCACACACTTGTTTCACAGAATATCAAGCGAAACGTCAGACAACAGGAGGTCCGCGAGTTGAGTACAATTCACTTCGTAGAACACAGTTTATGTATAAATATTCACAACCACAACCACGTGTGACTGTGAATATTTATAGGTATTGTGTTTGCTATACTAACGGAGTGTTTCGTATATAAAAAAGAAGATAGCTTCTTTTCCTCTTTTTCTTAATATTACTTTCAATGTCACTACTGCTACATTAAAATTATTGTTCTTGATTTCATACTTTCGCCGTGTTCTGAATGTTGTATTCTTTCTTTTGGGCGATTCCCCGCCGTCTGAATGTTATGTTCCGACGTTTCAGAACACTATGTCAGTTCCATATTCATAGGTGGTGTAAGGGCTTACACCACCTATGAAGATGGAACAGTGTGTTCCGAAAAGTCGGCATATAAAATTCAGACGCCAGAATACCAACCAAACGAAAGAACATAACAAAATTATTGTTGTTGTAATAAATATTTACAATGACCGAATAAAAATGTTTGTCATTCTTGGTTAATAAAATTGAGATAATTTCAGTGACGGTCTGCGGTACCAGAGAGACTAAGAGTACCGTTACTGTTTCTGCACGACGCAAGTCCGTACAAATGTCACGCGGCCAATAGGGGTAGATGCCCGCAGTGGCAAGCTTTTCACATAAAATTTCACGAAATTTGGCCCTTGGTTGAATCAGGGTTCGGGCAGAAGTAGACTGGGGTCCCAAACATGGCAGACTAGCGGGGCAAGCGCCCGGGCGCTAAAGAAACCTTCGTGCTAACAGTACAAGTACGGTACTGACACTAGCAAGATGACCTGAGGACACCACACCTGCCTGCCCACTCTCACACACCTCTTCGTATGACGTCACGCTGGCACAAGGCAACCAACTTATGACGTCACGGTCTAGTATGCGCGCAAGAGCGGCCTTCCTCTGTTAAGTGTCTGGGTTTGGACATAATTTTGTGTCAGTTATTGACAGACTTGGTTGGCCTCGAGGATTATAGGTTCTCACGGCTGTAACTATGAAGACAGCTGTTTTCTATATGTGACGCCATGTATTCTGCCCAAATGGTCCTGTCGTCTGCATCATCAGGGTGGTTCCTGATGACAGACGCGTCGGCACACTTCTACCAGTCTACAAGGTGTCACATCCTAGATTCTCATTGTTCGGTATTAATTTTTCATAACTCTGATTTGAGACTTGGTTATTAAAACCATGCTCAGGGCATTATGAATTTTAAATAATGAACCAGACTTTGTAGTGTTCTATCTGAACCCTTTAAAGCACAGGGCGCTGAAGGATGGATCTATCTAGATCTGGTACAGTGCAATAATGTGAAATGCCAACTTGATGAAACGAAGTAATTTTATTGATGTATTCTTAGCTCTACATGTTTCGGGCGCATACGCCCATCATCAGGAGCATTAGATGTTGCGTTGCAGCATGTGGTTTTCTGCGCCGAGTTTGTGGATGGGTGGTGGTCGTGAGAGCCGCTGCGTAGGTCGTGTGTACGGTGCGGATGGTGCCATACACACGAGCTTGTGAGATATATTAAACGAACAACAGCAGTCTTATGAACACATGCGAAGGTTACCGAATTGTTTCAGTCAAAATAATTTATCGAACCTTTTTCCCATTGAAATTACTAGCCTATGTGCATATATAGTACAGGCATCCAGTCACATTGTGTTAGCTGCTAGACACCCATACATGCATGATAAAATACTGGATGCTGCGTGTACAGAAATAACCTCCTGAAGATGAACAATTATTTGTTCGAAATGTGTAGAGGATAGTTTAATTGGAATAAATTAATGAGAAAAAGTGTGTGTTCTCGTTGGTTATTCTCACGTATAAGTACAGGCGTTTTTAAAGCGGTAGATAGATTCCTAATATAACACGTATACACAAAATTTCGTATAATTGGAACATCCACTCTTAGATCCTCTTAGACTGCCCTTAAACAAGCAAAATCAATCTAAATGTATTAGTATGTATATTTTTGTATTGTAAAGTATTCTTATGAGAAAATAATAATACAACAAATACACCACTGTGCACTATACAAAACAAATGAAGTAAACTTTAATAAAAATTGTCTCACGACCAATGTCTGGAGTTGTGGACGATGAAGGCTCTTCTCATTTTCTTTTATAGAATAAGGCTATCGGTAAATGCTTTTCTTTACGTTTTAAATCACTGTACATTTCTTCAAATGGACGAAAATCCTCTGGGAGTGCCCGATTAAATTTTTCATAGCCGACCGCGTATACACGAATGCGCGTAAAATACCGCACGCAAGACGCAAGTTTACTGTATATTCAATTAACCTTTTAAGTCTACTGGTTACGTGATGCACAACAGGTTTAACAATCAACAAATGTACGCCCAGCCCAAACTGTATTTGCTTTGTGTTTATCTGAGAACAAACAGCGACTTCTGCCCCATACAACTTAAAATGATTGGTTTTTATAGCCGAGATGAAAAGTGTGTACTGCGCGGTACGGTACGTACTGGGTCTTTAAATAAAGCAGTCTGCGCTTCGTCTTTAAACGGTTAATTAATACAGCACACAACTGAACGTACTGCCATAACATAAAATTTATACTTTGTCCTTTTACTAACCATTACAAATGTAGCAAAACAGGCGGAATTGTTAAGAAATAGACACATTATTTGAAAGACAGTAAAGAATAACCAGTGCAACTGAAGAAAATCATGAAATCAGCCGGCCAAACTTCTTCACATTCTCTTGGCCGTCCTTGCTTATCAGTTTTCGAGCAAGACTACAGCGCCGGTCACGCCTGGTGTTTGTAGCGATGTTCGAGATGCAGCCCGGACACTACTCCAGCCTAACCGCACCTAACCTCCAACCTACAGCAAACCAAGAACGAAACGACCAATGTGGTAATCAACATCATAGTCGCGAGCTGCTGATGATGGGCATAGTGGTGCTCGAAATATGTTGAGCCTTTAAGAAGTACAATAAAATAATAAGTGGCATCTAGTTGGTTTTTTATTCTTCAGTTACCAGTTTACCAGTTGAAAACACTTTAATTTTAATCGACACTGTTCTGGCAACCTCAAATCTCGCATTTCCTCAATGTTCATTCATGTCTGTAAATGTAACTTTTTTTCTGTTGTATTTCATGGAATTTAGCTGAAAATTTAACATTTCTTCCTTTCCGACGATAAATCACAAGCAAACTATCAGGCTGGACTAATGACAAAAAGGTACCAAACACTGAAGTTGTTCAGCTCAGTGGCAGTGTATGTAGCACGGCTCTTAACCTGGGTATAAGGTGAGGTAAATTCAGTCAAAAACACAACCATGAATATATGGCTAAATGATTGTGTTTATTAGTAATAGAAAACTACATGTTTCGGCCTATAGCGGCCATCATCAGGTTTTGACAACTTTCGTGCTATAAGAGTTATATACAAGGTTATTCAAAATGATTTTCGGGATAAAATTGTCCAGCGGCGTTTCCGCACCAAATTCGGGAAACAACCGTCATCTGACAATTCCGTTCGAAGGTGGTATGTACAGTTTCAAGAGACAGGGTGCGTGCGTATCCCGGAAATGAAGGTACGAATCAGAGCCGCCACTGAAACCATCACCGCTGACATGCTACAAACAGTTTGGAACGAACTCGATTGTCATGTTGATGTTTGTAGAATCATAAAGGGTGCACATGTAGAGCACCTGTAAGGTATGTAACAAAAACTTGGAGTGTTGTTCTATTAAATAAAAAATACATATAATCCTATCTCAAGTGTATTGTGTATGACAAGTTGTTAAACCCCCGACAATAATTTTGAATAACCCTGTATAATATGCATAAACCGCGTGTCGAAATTGAGATCTCAGCATCGAAAGTTGTCCATACCTGATGATGGCCGCTATAGGCCGAAACATGTAGTTTTCTATTGCTAATAAACACCATCATTTAGCCATATACTCATAGTTGTGTTTTTGACTGAATTTACCTCACCTTATAGTTTAAACTCACAACGGGGATGGCACACTTCAAAATCTTAACCTGGTTTATAAAAACACAAACAGGTCTGTGAAGGTGCTGTAAATGAGACTGTCTGAAAAGGAAAAGTTCTCTTCCTTTCGGTTTCCGTTACAGGCATGTTTCACTGTTATAACGAGTGACAGGCGTGTTTAACCCTTGAGTAAAACAAAAGGCTACGTTTATGCAGTAGCTAATGGTGGTTCTTCTTCTTCTTCTTTGGTCATTTTAAATGGTAAAAAGATGGGTAATGTGAGAAGATACGTGAGAGGACGGATATGGTTTCTCTTCCGTTTCGGCTTTATACCACCTTTTGAAACTACAAAGATTATGTCGAAAGACACGTGAAAGAAAATGAAAAATGAATAAGTAAGAAGCTGAGGAAGAGACTCTTGTGTGTAAAACGGCTGGAATTTCAGAAGCCGAACACAACCACAGAAAATATCAGTTGTCCAAGAAAATCCGTGTTAAGGAAATATCCTCTGCTGGAATATAATCAAACAATCATGCAAATAAAAATTACACGCATTACAATTGAAAACTATCAGTGTGAGTTGCTTGGTAAGAGGGACGACATGTACTAGTAAGATTATGAAATATAAATAGGGCGAGAATATGGAAAGAACCGTACGTGAGGTATTTCTGAAGTTATTATCCTGGACCTTTCTTACTAAGAGTGAGTACAGGTGAAGCTGACCACGTAACCTGCCAGGAAGGCCCAGAAGGGTAGTAAAGGTGCAGCTCAATTCTTTCTTTAACTTGGGCATTAGATCGGAGTGGGTGGTTAACGCCATGCCCCCGGCCACTCTACCCCAGGAATGATCCGAACAGGAGGATGGGTGAGCCACAGGGCACTAAGAGTGAGTAAAATGATAGAAGTCATATTCAGAACGCGACGCAGTGTTAAAACAACATCTGTCGAGGTTAGGACGTGCTTGGTCTGAGGTGCAACAAGAAATACACACAAAGTTAATATATGAAAATATGTTGCGAAGCAACTATATATATATCAGCTGCTGAAAGAGTGCTCCGTGGAACTAGTTTAGAATCACACATCAAACGGATCTAGTCAAACGTTAGTACGATGTTAGTTTTTGTGTTCCGGTGTTCCAAATGATGTCCAATGCTATCTTATTTTACGGCGTGGTGTTATTTCACTAATGAAACGTTACATTTGGAGCCCAGGGTGCTGAAACTTGGACACCTCGGGAAAGAGACCAGAAATACCTTGAAGGTTTTGAAATGTGGTGTTAGAGACGGACGGAGAAAATCAATTCGATCCATTTTGAGAAAAATGAAGAAGGATTACACAGAGTCGAGAAAGAGAGGAACAACGTACATATAATACCACGAAGGAAGGCTAATTGGATTGGTCACATCTAGCGTAGGAACTGCCTTCTAAAATGTGTTACTGAATGAAAGATAGCAGGCACTAAAAGACGAGGAAGCAGCCATAAGCAGCTTCTGGATGATGTGAGGGAAAACAGAAAAATACTGGAACTTGAAAGAGGAAGCACAAAATTGCAGTCGTTGGAAAACTCGCTTTGGGAGAGGTTGCAGACCTGTAGCAAGAGAGACTGCGAAATGAATTATCACACTCATTTCTGTTTTTGAGTCCGACATTACATGAAATATACTCTTCTCCATTAATTTATTCCACAGTAAATCAAAGATCTGTTACGAGTAGAAAGCTGAAACATTATACTTCCTTCGTTGATAATATGTGAACATTTCACGACTTACGTGTAAGGTATATCCAGAGTAGATGGCAGGGGAGATTAAGCACATGGAAATGTTTCATATATTGTCCTGTTGAACCCAAAAAATCTGGTCGTTCTAGCAATAATATATGCAAATAGGGTGGCTGTGATAGTTTTGAAAGCATTTGTTCATGTTTAGACTCCCAGAACATATCTATACATAACGCCTGTACAAAATACAGACCTGCAATGTTAAAGCTCTGCACTCTTTGTAACACAGAAAAGGGTAAGTACAGAAATTTCTGATCATTCCTTCAAAAACTGCAATCCCTATTTTATTTTCCAAATCACTGAAGATACAGCAGAAAAAGAAGTAACTGAAACACAGCTTAGAAGATAATATTAGAATGGATGTTAAAGAAACAAACATTACTATCAAGACTGAATTGAATTGGCTCGGTATAGATAGCGGAAGTGCGGTTTGGTGTCAGCAATGCAAAACCTTCCAGTCCTAATAGGAGAAACATACGAAATAAGTAAATGAATTTGCAGAAAGTTATTTTGATTATGTCCCCAAGACATAATGAGAAAATCAAAGAGACAGGAGCTAAGCTGTGCTGTGGACCACTGTTACTCGCACTTCCATCGGCTCCATGCTCGCCTTATTAGGCAACGTGAGGAGTGTGTGTGTGTTTGTGTGTGTGTAGACGACATCCCAGAAAAAGTAAAGTGCATTGCACATACAGTGCGTTTCATTTTCTCGCTACGGGTTGGTAACTTTGAACTGTAATCTGCAATGCACCACCATAGAACTGCGTGTGTTACAACGGAGTGTTGCTTCTCACAGCTCCATAGTGCATGTCTTCAAATAAACTAAAAACTATCAACGCAGGCACGTATATACGTTTCCAAAATAAGATGTCTGCTGTCCCCCCTCCTCATTTTAATCAAAATTGGAAGGCATCGACACTTCGGCAGCTCTCCCTAATAATAAGTTTCTAGAACATCTATTCTGCTGTTGCTCTTCTCCAGTTATTAAATGAGGCCAGACAGATAGACATGGAGACACAGTGAAGCAAATAGGCTAACTTTTCTCCATCACTTACTTGCGAACGCGCGGAAATGTTTCAAACAGAAACCATAAACCTTAATGAGCCATGGTTTTCTGCGATGAACCATATTCGACACAGGGTGACAAAGCGTTAAATGTAACATAATCAACGTAATTATCTGCCACATTTCATCTCAACTGCGCACCGAACTGCAGCTTGTGCAGTACACTTAAGCTGTTAAAGCAACTGGCAAATGTTTGGATTCCAGTTTATATTTCTGGCCGTGCAGATTCCGAGTACTCCTTCACCTGTTTGCATGTCTAAGTTGTATCACGTATAGTAAAGAAAATACAACATTGAGAGTAAATGGCAAATGATGTTTAAGACACGGAGTATTTTCACAAAAATTCATAGACTGCGCATTCTTTTTCAAGTTACGGCGAGTTTAGGGTGTTTAAGGTTGCAACATTTATTTTCTGAGTGCGCACAGACTTGCGCATCTAGCAAGTGTATATTTCTGTATTTATTACTTTTTTATGTTCGTTACGAATTTAAATTTGGCGTCTGGTGTAATGTAGGACAAGATGAGGTGCCAAGATCAGTTAATGTTACTACAGAGTTCTACTGAACTAGATATGTGGAATGGAAGTTTTTGTTAACTTTTGTAGATAAGATGCAACAACTGCAAATGTCATACAGAATTATACAATCAATAAACACGATGCTTATTAATTGTGAGCAACGAAAAGATGTTCATGGCTTATATTAAATCTGCATACAGACATTCAATAGGCAACGAGTCATATCAGAACCCTATGATGAAGCCGGTCTCCAAAATGTTCGTTTACTTAAATCGACTGACGCCGCTGTCATGCCAGAGGATTTTACTGGGTCCAATGCAAGACAAACCTACCTGAGAGTGCAGATATGCCAAATGGAGGTTGAAGACTAGGATGTAGATATAATATTAAAATGAATTTAGCAAGGAGAAAGTGAACAGGTGAAGTTAATGACTGCAGGACAGCGTTTCTGGTAACAGTGATAAAATTATGCATGGAAATAAGATATTATTTAGCAGTCGACATCATATTGACGGCTCATGAGATAATATAATACACGGCTTAAGATGACTTACCTGGACAAGACAGCGATGTTAACGCGGAATTTGCCGGTAAAAACTGCAGAGTTACGAGTGGAAACAGAAGTTACCGTCATACACGTTAGGAATCTTCACTGGCAGGAAACCTCGAAATGTGGACCTGCCAAAACGAAGACGGAGATTATTTTAGAACCGAAGTGCAATGAGAGTGAAAAGTTCAGAAACGGTGCCGCGGGGACGGAACTTGTTTTCATCGCTGCAGTAGCAACTGAGGACGGAAGAGGCGCATGCTTACAGCAATGCATGGCCCAGTCCTCACTCACTCACTAACCCACCCACTTATTTATCAAACGCGCATATACTGACGAAATCACTTAACATCTACGAGGCCTTTTCTGGCATATTGAACGATCCTCTGTCGACTTAACTTGCGCAACGTAAAACGAAGAATGGGAGCACAACTGTGAGATATTATTTTGCGACGCTGTATCATCTGTGAAGGTTAGGTCCAACGGTACACCATAGGACGATTGTGACCTCAAATATCCAGGAATTCGAATGTAAGACTGAGGAAAACTGCGAAAAGCTTCGGTACGGACAGCCGGTCTAGTGGAGAAGACTTGTATAGGGAATATCGGACTATGAGGCAGTTCTCCTAGAAACAATCTCTTGTATTTTGTTTCTAACCTATTTTGAAATATGTCATTACGTATGGTTTTGTGCTCTGTAAAGGAACAGCCATCACAGGCTTTAATGACTGTTCACAATTGCCGCGGTTTAATGATTGTTAACAATTGCCGCGGTTCCCGTGACCCCTAAATGCCCACAGAACCTCCGTCTTGCAGGGCGCGATGTTTTTCAGGAACGCACCCATGCGGACGGCGAGGGATTACCGTATTTGTAAACAATAGGATCAATAAAATTTGTTAACCTCAGAATTACGAAGTAACCACAGAATAGAGAAAACTACGCAAAGAAGCATTTCATGAGTGGTGCTCTTTACCTGGCAATAAAACTCATACCAATGGTCTTCCTCTGGTATTACAACTCAAACGTTCAACACCGCAGACCCAAAGACGTGCCGCAACACTTGGTGATTCACCAGTTCACCTCGGCTAACAGCCTTAAAAGTAATTTCTCCCAAATCAAAAATAGCAATATTATCGTATCATTTACGTCAACAGCCGGTATAGCTCAGTCAGCACAGTGACTAGCCTACGGACTGGACAACCAAGGAATCGTGGTTCGATTCCAGGGATGGGAGACTTTTCTTCAATTCGTCCAGACCGGCTCTGGAACCCACCCAGCCTCCTTGTCAGCGGGTACTTTCCCGCAGGCTAAAGCTGTCGGGAAGTGAAAATGACCGTTCACTCCACCTACTGGCCGGATGAAGAATTCGTGGATCTACACACCCACTCTTCCATACGCATTAATGACACGCATAGGCACAACTTAACGTTTACCATCTGCAACTCCTAGCATGTGTGTGTGCTTTCTTGTTCTCCGCACCCATTTGCTTTATATGAGTAGTGTGCCATGCCCTGCTTGACCTTACTACTCGAATGTCTGTTATCATGTAACATTCTTAGGATAGCAAAATCAAGGAAGGTGAAATGGCCATGAAATAGTCCGTATGGAGCAATGGGAGGGTCAGGAAAAAATGTGGCTGGAAGTCCTCACGGGAAAAGGCCACTCTGGAGATTCAACTCTGAACATGGAGCAATATTAAAACGAGTTCACAGGAAATACATAAATTGTGATGATGTGAAATGGACTGCAGTGATTCAAGGCCGTCCTCCAGCGGCGAGCTTCCTGACAATGTAGAAAATTCGGGCTTTAATATCAGGCGACGGTTAGTGCAGACAATGAAGTTCGAGTGTTCAGTGTGGACATGTGTTTACAGAAAATGGCAAGCAGCGGCACTACCAGCAGCAGCAAGTTCAAACAGACGGTCACCAGCACCACCACCTCACTGCAGCAGAATCCGTCCCTGGACAACAGTCTGGGTACGTCTAACGCTTGCAACAGGGCCGGCTCAAGCCACTAGGCGAACCAGGCGGTCGGTCGCCTAGGGTGGCAAAATTTGGGGGAATCCTCAAAGCAGCAATAAAGTACCCTGACGACTGCATTTCACAAAACTAACAAGAAACCTATTATTGTGATTATTCCATTTTGTAAGTGTGCGGTCATAGAAGATGAGGTTCATGGTGGGAGTGACAACTTTAGAGCTTCGCCTAGGGCGGTAAAAAGCTTTGAGCCGGCCCTGCTTGTACAGTTGCATTCTTATAAACACACTAACCTTCCACGTTAACTAATCAAGCCCATGCAGTGACGCCCCACCATTGCCTCCGCACGCACGCACGCACACACTCAGAGTGGTACCTCGCACCACCTCCACCTCACCAAGTTGACGCTCGACTTTTAACACTTTCACGGTACCATATTCGGAAACATGAATTCTAACTGCCTGCTACCACGCCGACATTCAACTGTTCTAGAAATTCGTTGTGGTTATGAAACCCGAAGGATCATTGCTGTCACATAAAAGTTGGCCAAGAAACCCTACTTTAAGTCACTTCGATGCTGTGCACTGGTTCCACGAGATGCGGCCTTCCATGCGGTTTTCCAGCTAAGTGATGTTTATCCTACAACTCCATGAATGCTATGCGTTCGGCCCAAAGCCGTTCTCCTTAACACAAGTATCTAACAGGCATAACAGGATAAATTTTCGCGGCAACGTTGTGTGCTGTACGTGGCCAAATTTTCGTGTAATTATTCACAAGGCAGAGCAGCTCCAGATCACTCCACTGCACATTCTCTGACCGGCTACTGAGAGGTCAGATTTGGGAGACTGTACACCAGTAGTCCAGTTTGGCAGACTATATTCCTTCAAACATGGTAGGAAGTACACAACTATTTTTTCTTCTAATTTAGCAGATCGCACGCAAGCATTTCATATCTGGCAGACTTCAAATTCGGTGCGTGACATTTACAAATAAAACTGGACAGGCTGTACAGTCGCAATTGAGATACAAATGTTCTTAAAACACTAACAACTAAATGCACACAAAATACACCCATGAGCAAAAACCAACAATAAACATTTTAAACATTATTGAACCGTGCATTGTGACTGCAATAAATTATCCTGTATATACGAACAACTGCAATAAAATGTATAAAATTTCAAGTTATCTATATAAATAATTTCTCCAACATGTTTTGGTGAATGTTCATCATCTTCAGGGAGACACAAATACAAAGGAATTTCTACAAGCTTGTATAAAATCCTTCCTATTATTGTCTCCCTGAAGATGGCAAACATTTTCCAAAACACGCAGGAGAAATTACATATACAGATAACTTTTAATTTTATACATTTTATGTGCACTGCTGGTATAAATAAATGACTGAAAACAATCAACATGACTATTTCTCAGGATACTGTTTGTCTTGGATTTTTAAAAGCATTAAAGGAAATGGATATGCCCTTATCTTGAGGTATACTTGCTGTTTTTGAAAAGACAGACAAGACAATGGACAAATGTCCACTATAGTCAATAAGTAAACACATCATGATCAGAAACATTTCAACATACCTTAACACCAAACAGTTGAAATGCCAGACTGTACACTAGACACAGAAGTAGGAATCTGATGTTTATTCGTCAGAAGTTAGGAATGTTGCATTTGAAATTGTAACTTGGCAAATTGCAGAGAAAGAGACTCAAATTTTGTGAGCTGCTAAGTTGCTAATACAAATTTGGTAAACTATAAGCAAATGAATGTGAGCTACACAACAATAGCACAGTGAATAACAGCACATTCCTGGCAGTAATGAAGTGTATCCTAGCAATCAGTAATTGTAATTAGTAGACTGTACATCAGGAATACTGTTCTGGTAAACTGTGCCATAAAATGGATGCATGCCAACAACAGCACAATGAGCCAAAGTTTTGAGAATCTTGGCTCTTTCCAACCAAGGCAGGTATCATGAACTTGTTTACTCTGCTGCCAATCCCCCACAAGCACTACGCTAGTGCCAGTGTCTCACTGACCAGCCAGCTTCCCACACCTTCTGAAGTTACTGTATTGGGAAAGTGACAACAATCATTAAACTGACTCCACAATGAAGATTACTGATGCCTGCACTATATAAGGATTAACCATGGGTCAAACCTTTGACAAGTCCATACAGACCTCTCATTTTAACTCTTGACTTTCCTGTCAGTACAGCTCAGCACTAGTGTCAAGTTTGATTATGGGTGATATGCACACCCTTTTGGCCACAGTGCAGGAAGTGCGCACAGCGATGGGTAATGTTAAAGTACATACACAGAATGAATGTTACCTCTTGCAAGCAGATGGAGTGTTGCATGCATTCTTGTGATGTGACTGTCATAATTTATACTGTATTGTGAATTACCTACCTAATTTTGTAACAACACAACATTTCTATTATCAAAGATCCCATTTTGATCAAGTTTATGTCTACTTTGTAAGTGTATGTATGTAATAGTTCATTTAATCTGTTACTAGATGCTCTGTTGGAAGACTTACAGACCAGTGTGTCACGGCCATCTTCATCTGCAGCAATGAATGGCATCACAACTCCTGGAAGCACGCGAGCATATCGTGAAGTTACTACGAGAACCATTCAACATGATGAAGCTCCTGGATATCATGTGCAATACTTGTCTGCCGCTAACCCAACGACTGTTGTTTCTGAAAGAGCTTCCAGTCCTAGAGTGGATGTGCTGGTGAGTGCTCAAGCCTTGCTTGCAGTTCCTACTGAATAATGGACTATTTCTGATGCATTCTGAACTCTTGAATAGTTTGCTTCATTACCAAATGCACACCAGGTCTGTGTAAATAAAAGAATGTAACATCTGTGTCTTGTTAGAGCCATTTTAAATGAAAATTTGCACTTTTGGTGGCACTGATACCATCAGCAGTTGTGTTTTAAATTCAACTTGAGAAATTTTGGCACAATAATAGAGAACTGATATCAACACTAACTCCCTGGAGCACAGGCCTTCTTGAGGAGCTAAAATTCAACAGCTAGTCAAGCAATTGCCACATCCTGTGTAACCCAAACATTCATTATCATTTTTTTTTATATTTGTGGTTCCATGCATCGTAATTCTAGGTTGAAGAAATCCAACAAGATGCAGCAGTATGCAGATATTTATTTACCGCTAAATTACTCTACATGTTTCGGGCGTCCATCGCGCCCATCATCAGGAGTACATAAAACTGTAGATGCAGCCTCTGGTACAGATCATACTATCTGGGGAGCAAGCTTCCTCACAGCCTGACACTTATCCCTAACCTGAGCCAGATTAGTCTAGTTTGTGCCCTCTTATACTATTTCTTTAAGATATATTTTAATATTGTTCACCTACCTATCCCTAAAACTTCCAAGTGACCTCTTTTCTTCAGGTTTTTCCACCAAAATCATGTATGCATCTCTCCTCCTCCATAAGTGCCACATGCCCTGCCCATCTTATCCTCCTTGGTGTGACCACACGTAATAATATTTGGTCAGGAGTATGATCATGAGCTCTTCATTATGCAGTTTGTTCCATTCTCCTATTATTTCCACCACTTAGACCCAAACACATTCCTTAGTGCCTTGTTCTGAACTGCAATCACAGCAGTACTAGCAATTGTTACAACCATTTCAGCAACAGCAGCAAGGTGGAGGCAGCACAACATACAAGACTGTGGCATACAAGTATAACACAAGTAGCAGCACTTCCCAACCAAGTGAGTATCAGAAGAAGCAAATGTCCACATACTCTTGTATATGGTTTGAAATACTGTCATCCCAAAACTGGAAGTAATCAGGTTACAGAAATCTAGACTCAGCTACTTGTACTTTGCATGCCAACCTACTAAAACAAATTTATGTGGTACACAGAAGTTTACACTGATTTATGGAGTTGAACTAGTATTTTTATGGCACTGAAATCAACTCAGCTGGGATGGATTGTACACTTATCTTGGTCTGGGGAGACAACAATGTAAAAACAAAAGTTTTGGTAGGCACATCTCTTCAAAAGCAGCCACATGGAAAACAAAGAATGGGAGGCTAACAGTAATATGGAGTTTGTAAAAATACAGGTAGTATTTAAGTACGCAAAAAGGATGTGGCCACATAAACCGGAAGAAACTCCCTCAGGTTTGGGGCTAATGGAATGCTTTATTATTAATGTCACTGAACCTTTATTTTCTGCTACTACAGACTTAGTTCATTATCTATTTGCAGTCTGTTTGTGGGTTAAATGACAATACTGCATTAATGGCTCCACTTACATTGCACTCTGCAAGATGAAAAGTTAGTTATGTATGACTAATTGAAAATAATGGGAAACAAGGCCTATTTAAATGAATTCACCTGCAGTGAATGTGGGAAACAATGAAATACCCTGAAGAGGTTTGCTGATGGTCCTGGTGAGGGTACAGATGTGTGCCTGCTCTTAAAGTGAAATTACTGAAACATTACAAATTCTAAATGCAAAGGAAGTGTGCTACTCAGAGAACACTGCCACAAACTCAATGTAATGAGTGTCACCACATCCATTAACAAATGCTGAAATCAGAAATTCCAACAGAAGTAAGGTGATCTATTCACTTATTTTAACAGTGGTTTGTCGTGTGTTAGTTCCAATGTCTTCAAAGTGAAACGACATAATTATCAACCGTCGGCCACCTAACATCAGGTATACCTGTCGCACAGCATGACGCTCAAAATGTAACATAAGGTTAATCTCACAGCATTTGATGACCTTCCTTATGCACATCTCACTAAAATTCTGGTCTTCTGCAGCTGCAACCAACCATTTAATTTTGGCACACAAGGGCTAATGATGGCTTGTAAAACATGGACATGACTGTTAGTGATTTCATACTATCATATTAGAATCTCTGTTGAGGTACTGAGAAGAATCATTAAAAACCTCAGTAATGAGAGCCAATTAATTGGGTATCACTGGTGGTAATGCTTGAAAACCAAAACTAATATTTTCTGTCAATACATTGTCTGCTCTGATGTTGTCTTTTGATTTTTCTGTTAGTCTCAGGGCTGCTTGTAGATGGCAGCAGTGTGTCAACATCAGACCCTACATCTGACGCTAGATTACAGCAGAACCTCAATGAACTGGACAGTCTGCTGGTTAATTTGCATGAAGCACAGAAAGCAGGCTTCAGCACACACCAAGGTATTAGGTGTTACTACAAATATTAAGCTACTAGCAAAACAGGAAACTGAATGACAACTACACACTGGCATACAGCAACCATAGTATATTGTGGATCTGTTTGTCATTAAAACTAAACTGTCACTGGTTCCAAAATTCCAATACTCCTCAACATATAAGTATGCATTCAGATACACTTCTGAACCAGGTAACTGTAAGGCTTATTACCAAAACTTGGATCTCTACTACATAATTCTGAGGTATCATGTGGTTATTCTCCAAGATGCTTCCTTCCCACTGAATTGTATTTTTGTTACTCTCATGCCATGTGCAAGAACAGCCCTTCAGAACCTCAGTAACTTACTATTATTACTACCCACATGGACTGTGCCAGGTTCTGTCCTAGGGCAGTCGATGTTGGACTTACGTTGGACAAAATGGCAATAAGATAGGATTTAACTCCGAGTAATTAGGCTTTCCTATGTCAGTATCCTTCCAGCAATTCTCCACACTCATATTTCATTAGTCTACCATTGCTACTAAATAATATTAGCAGCTGACAGTGCCAATACATAAAACATTGAAGAGTATAACTCAAAACGATTACTGTTAAATAATTACGTCTTGGTTAGTCTAAGACCAATTATTTTTCTTAACACTGATGTAAAATTTATGATCCTCCTTTCGGCTTATACAGCCTAGATCAGAGGTGCACAAATCCTGGGCGCCAGGTCACCCAGACATGTACGGTTGTGCCTAATATTTGTGTATCCTCAGTATGGAGCTTGCTTCATGTCATCCATCTTTCACCTAGAATTTTGAGGTGATCCCTAAATTTTGGGAAAATTTGTGCACCCCTGGCCTAGCTCATATCTCATAAAATAAAAATCTGGCAAGATAATTGTTCTACTGCACTTTACACCTTATTATTTTGTAAAGCAGACAAGACAAAGAAGATACATGAAATTTCCCAAATGAAATGAGCAAGTATGCCAATTTACCAAATATGTAGCATTATGTTATCACTGCAAATAACATCAAACAAATGATATCTACATGTCTATGCAAAATTCACTGTTTGTTCTTCTAACAGGAGGCAGTGTTTCTACAAGTGTAGCCAGTATCCAAAACATAGATCCAGGATTTATGTGAGTACTGAAACCAGTTGCTATGGTACATTCCACTTATTGGATTTTAACAGGGGCATGAGTAAACCATAAGAAAATTAGCTACTCTGTACACAGATGTGAACTAGAAAACAGAGGTGAAATGGCTTTTCTGCTGCCCTAATGTGTTAATTCAAAGATATTTACTTTTGTTCCACTATACTGCAACCCTGTTACTTTGGCTGGTAATCTTGTTTTAAGAATCTGTAAGATAGGCCGTGTATTCAATTCATCTCTCACCCTACTTTGTAAGGTTTTGCTTCACTTAATATCCCACAGAGAGCCTGCTGGGCACAGCACACCAACACTCCAGCAACACCAGCAAGTTACACGTGTTGTACAGCAACGAACTTACACAGATGTGGGAGGCACCAGTCCCTCTCCAATTCGTTATCAGACTGAGTCACCATCCAGTCCTCGGCTCCAACCAAAGCGTTCTTCATCTGCCCAACGTGAACTCATGTATGGCACTGCCGAGACCCAGCATCGCACCACTCGCTCTCCCTCCCCACGGAGACACCCTGACCCTTCCCCTCGGGTACCCCATCGCACTATGGTACAGAAGGACACTTATTATGAAACAAAGAGCAACACCACCCCTAAAACAGAACGCTACCGAGACAAATCACCATCTAATCGTCGTCTACAAAAGGAACTGTACTACGAGTCCTCCAAATCTTCCACACCTGTCCCTCCATCTCCACAACATGATCGCTACAGAGACACTTCTCCCTCTTCACAAAGGAGAGGTGGTTCACCACTGAGACCTCTGAACCAAAATCTGCCAGATCCAAACACAAGCCAGGCAGCTGGGTCATCCAGCAAGATCACAACTGTTCGCACATATAATTACAGCACACCTGGAAATTCTGGTCCTCCTCCAGTATCCTCTTTATCACATTCTAGTGTACCATCTCAGTCTCCTAGCCCTCGATATACTGACCACACCACTCAAGTTGTAGAGCTGTCTCCATCACCTTCCCCTGTAATAACCTATAGCTCATCACCACAATCCCCATCATCAGGAACAAAGGTTACAACAACAGTAAGGACATACACATATGAGCATCCAGGTCCAGCATATCCACCTGGCACAAACCAATCGCATCCACCAGGAACAACTCAACCATACCAACTTGGAGCAATCCACTTACACCCTCCAAATTATAGCACTACAGACCCTCCCATGGAGCGTACATTGACATACCAAGTGTCACCTCGAGAGAAGGAGCCCCTGGTAGAACCACCTCCACCAACAGTCATCACCTACAAATACTCCAGCCATTCATCACACAGTACCAGCTCCAAGTTTCCGACACACCCAGATGAACAGCAACCCTTACTACCACGACCCTTCCCCACTCCTTCACCCACCCCAACACCGAACACCGATAGCCAGCCACCCAAGAGACTTGATGACCTTATGGCCTCCTTCTCAGACACAGAGGTGAGCCAAATTTATCTAATAAAGTTAGGTAATACTTGTGTATCAGCTAGTATATGAGAGAAAATAAAGTGTAAATTTTTGGAAAGAAAGTAGAATTGCAACATTTTTAGAATATAGTTGTATATGGAATCATTATTTTATCTGACTAAAATCATGTCACTTCCTACCACTATTCCAACATGTGTTTGAGTGGGCCACTCAGCAGCTGTGATTTGTATGATAAGCAAGCCACAAGGAAGTGACAAGAAATACCTGTAAGATAAAACAATGGCATTCTTTCTGCTTGTTACTCCAGTGTTTAAATGACACAGATTATGTGATCACTGAAGTGTTAAGTATTCTTGAATGGTCTGTAAACCTGTGTATTTCACAGGAACAGCGTCTCTGTGAAATACACAGGTTACTTAGTAAGGGGACAGATGGGGACATCAGAAGAGAATTATAAATATTTAATATAAAAGATGAAGTAATAAATTGTGAAATACAACGGGAGTGGGGTTAAAGTAAAAAAAGAAACACCACACTTGCCTGAAACTATAAACTGTTAGGAAGAAGAGACCAGTAGCCAAGAAAGACATGGTTTGACAAGATTTGTGACCACAGAGAGGACAAAGTACAGACTGTAGTCTCCTGAACTAAGACACCACATAGCCTTGTACACAGTTACCAATGTTTAGGAGGAACAAAATGCCTTTGTCTTTAGGAAAAAGATGAAAGTTCCTGAAAAAACATACAAAATCGCACACTGTTGCAACCCAGCAGATTAGAAGTTAACTCTTCACCACACTGGAAACTTCAAACCTAAAACACTGTGAGCCACAGCCTAATCTATGAAGTCTGTACTTAAGTGCACATAATAAGTAAAAAAAGTTCATGGTTCCTGTTGCAGTCAACACACCATTTCCCCCCTGAGAAACATACATATCCATCACCACCTCCTTATTCAGAAGCTAGTAATGGGGTTGCCGTGGTGAAACCAGCATCAACTGCTACTGCTGACACTGCCACAAAAGCTGCAGTCACAGCATCAGCAGCCAAGGAAAGGCCAATGACGAAGAATATCGCAGGGCCACCTGTCTACTACCCACCAGGGGTTGAAATGTTTGCAAAGAAAGAGGAATCAATGGCAATGCAGGTCAGCACTAGTACTAAGAAGGAAATTAAAACTTATTTGGTACTTAATTTTAAGGTACATATGTTCACATATCTGCACTTCACTGTTGTATACAGTCAAAGATTGTTAAGTGTGATTACATACGGTACAGTAAGTTTCAAAACAAATTATTATTCATAAGGTCTCAGTGTTGAAGAGGGGGTTATATTAAAAAAAAATTATGAAGAGAATTTCTTGACAAGAATAAGGTCACTGCTCATGGGAAATTCAGCACCATGAAGTTAAAAAGAGTTAATCTACCAAGCGGCACCAAGTTTATACAGTTCTACCCATGTTTTTTGTTTGGCAGCTTTTATTGACACTGCTGTCCAAACACAATACCTCGCATAGTTAAACTTGGCAGATTGAGGGCAGTTACAATTTTAAGTAATGGGAGATGTGGGTTCTGTTATATGCTCTCATACTAAGCATACTTCTCAGTTAATGTTTTCATGAGGAGAAGGAAAAAGATTCCACTTTCAAGGAATATAATTAAGTTGACAAAATTGGTGAAATATGCTGCATCAAAAAATGTAATGCTATAACCACACTATGTACCAGTTCAGAGCTCATAAAAAATTTGGTATTTCAACCAAAATATTGCAAAATATTTTATCTCATAATATGGTACAACTACATTAATTAAGCCAATAATCATAGCAGATATGTCAAATTTATGTGTATTAACCAACTCACTCCATGACATAGGGTCTTCTGTCCACCGTTTATAATTATTAGACAAGGCGTAAGGAATAAAACTGGTACATACTAGTCCATCATTGGACACTTTCCTCACTAGTTCAAAGCCAACAGAATTATCATATGTCTTAAGGTGCATATTAATATCATTCTCCAAACTATGCATATCCCTCAAAAGTGAGGTTTTCCATATATTTTGTATGATTTATTTTTCACCCCATGCATGCTATGTATCCCACCCATCTCACATTCCTTCATTTCAAAATAATCACAATAAAATGTACAAATTGTTGAGATTCTCAATTCTTTATTCATTACCTAGTCTGTCTTGTGACAAGTCCATAGTCTCTTCCGAAATGAGTTCTCTACAGAGTGCAGCTACTGCTTCTTTCAAGTTCCAGGATCTTCCCTTTTCCTTATGACCATCGAGCAGCTGTTTATATCTTCTTCGTAATCTTCCCATCCCTTCCATCTCTGTCACTAAGGTGTTCTAGAAGGCAGTTCCTACGCAACAGATGATGATGCCCTTACCCTTCCATCATTTTATGGTATGTGGGATGTTCATTCCTCCTAGACTCTATGTACGTATGTAAAATTTCATTCTGCACACAAGTGATCCAATCAATCTTCTCCATTCTTCTCTAGGACCACAATTCACAACTATGTTCCAAATGTAGCATTTCACTAATTTCTTTCTTCAATTTAGGTCCAGTTTGTTGGCAGCAGAGCCTTCTTCTTGTTGAATGCTGCTTTTGCCACAGAAATCCTGATTTTTAATTTCATGCATACAACTTGTATCATTTGTTATCAAGCTATCCAGGCAGTTGAAATATTCCACAGTCTCAAGTTGGTTTTGATCTATAATAATGTGAAGTGAAGACAGGGGTCTTGATATTCTCATTACCTTAGCTGTTTCTAAATTCATTTCCATTCCACAGCATCTTCAAACTGCCATGAGCATAGTATTGCTGCCTCTAGTATGTAATTTTTACCCACATTCCGCTTACTCTGTCTGTCCTTTGTCCAAGAGTTCTTCTTAGCATTGTGTTCTCCCTCAATCCATAATTGTAACATGTCTTTAAATATGATCACCACAAAAGCCTACAAAATTATGTTTATTTCCCTGTTGCAGGGAAAGAAGGAAAGTGGTCGATACGAACATGAATATTCAAAGGAGAGCAAGAGTAAGAGCAACAGCTCAGGAGGCGCAGCTGTTGTGCCAGTGTGCTTGCCCTTGTGCTGTGCCATGCCTTGTGTCATCATGTGATCACAAGCACATAAATATAATTAGTCTGGCATCATATATATCCATGTGCAATGACAATATTAACACACAAGTTAACCTTACATTTCCAGAAGAGAGGTAACCTTGCAGCATATAAGGTGCTGGGTGTTGCTGTTTTTAACACCTTTAATCAAGATCCAAGCTTCTTAGAACATTTACATGCAACACTTAATTTGTGATGGAGCTCTCTGGAATCGAGGTCCAGGTGTTATATAAAAGTCACTCTTCACAGTTTTGGCAGCATTAATGAATAAGGCCTGTTTCAAAATTATCAAAGTTAGACTTAGAACCTCTGAAAAAATGTATTTCTGCCTTATGTAATCCCTCCAACAAGTAGGACTAAGTGCTCCGACACCAACAGTCTTTAAACGCATAATGATGCAAAAAAGAACTTCTGAAAAGACCAAATTTTAATCAGAAAATGTAAAAGAAAAAACAAAGCAGTCTTGTGGTCAATTAAGTATAAACAGGAAAACTGAGGTATAGATCCATGCATTCTTAACCTCCATGATATATGGATGTGACCGCATTCTGCCGATTTATTATGCAGCGAGGAGTAGTAATTCCTTACTGAGGTTTTGGGACAACCTACTGGTCCCAAACATCTGTAAGAAATTACCACTGCTGGTAGCATAAAAACCCAGTAGAGTGCAGGTCTCATCTACTTTGCAGCAGAAGCCTGAAATCCTGCATATATGGATGTGGCCAGATTCATGCCTCGGCTGTTCTACCCCCAAGGAAAGAACTCCCAGTATCCATTGGATAGGAGATGGGTGGGCCCCAGGGCAGATCTGGAAGTTCTGGCAACATGAAAAATTTGTGCCTCAGCCAGTCATCAAACTCCAGACATCCAGTCCACAGCTCAGTCACTATACTGGTTGAGTTAAGCATCTTGAGCCTATGGAGACTTCACAGAATAATGTGTTGTGTCCTTGTTTCACTAGTAAGTACTGCATTTTGTAGTTCTAGGACTATTCTCATCTGTTGATATAGGTTACAGTTTGAAGCCATGGCAAGGAGACATAGGGGAAACATTCCAAATCTGCAGAAAACTGGTCTTCTAAGTGCTATAGAAATGAAGGTTAAAATAACCTGTGACATGTAATTACTGTTTCACAAATTAAGTACTAACAAGCAGGCTACTGAACCCTGCCAGAAATGTTCACTTTTAACACAGTGACTCTTATCTGCCCCTGCTGCAACACTAACCACTCCAGTGCAGGGATATTGCTAAAATGAAACTGAAATATGCTTCAATTCATCTCATGTCAAAGAATAAAGGCAATGTCTTATATACAGAAACTAAACCCTTAATTCTCATTAACTGAAAATGTATAAAGGAACCCTATGCTATTACATGTGTATGTACTTGTATTTGCATTACCTTTCCTCTGCAGAGGAATAAGTTTGAGAACACATTTTTTTCAATTTTATACATTTACCAGCCATAACACTACTGGACTATGTGATTTCCCAAAATAAAATACATTACTTAAGGCAACAGAGTATGAAACATATACTGTACATATATTTTACACAAGAAATAAAAGATCTTCCTGAAAAGTGATAACACATCAAGGTGCATAAAAAAGACCTCTAAAATTATGAAAAACATGTTAGAATAACATCAATTTTAGGCCATGTCATCATAATAAAGGGAAAGATTATTTTGATACACTAGATATCAGAAATATTATTAAAGAGAGAGATCTGGTGTTAAGTGCTGAGATTTCCGATGAAAAAAGTCTCAGCTGTGAGACAGACGTCAAAAGTTGGAGCCAATGCTGCACCCCCTCTTCCCCCAACACACAAACACATACACACACAATTTATCTAACCACATATAATCCAGTATTCAATGTCAGAATTCCCAGATCCAGACTACAAGCACTTCATCATCTGTAAAAAATGTGAAAATAGTACAGCATGTCAACATCAAGCAACTTTATGAGATACTTTCAGCAACGGATATGCTTCCAACAAAAAAGGATAAATCTCTGATTTGAAAGAGCACTACAGCTGCTTATGATATGCTGTACTACCATCCAGTAAAAGTAACACTGCATAAGTTTCACAGCAGTGCATTTCAGGCCTCTATTCTCTGGATGTGGTGCTGTGTCACTGGGTGCTTGATGTTCTGAGACAACACAGTGATCTCAGAACACACAGCACCAATCACCTGGTAATGTTCCACCACATCCCAGAAGAATGTACACCTCGGAGTAATACTGATTTACATGATCATAAAGTCAGATTTTAAAATAATAAATTGTTATATTTATAACTTTATTGTATTGTATTATAGTGAAGTTCCTGGTCTGACGCACTTCCAAGTAAAAGGGTAAGTGAAATTCATTCATCCCTTAAAGTGTCAAAGGTCTTCAAAAAGATACAATTCCAGTGGTTCCCAACCATTTGTGGTGTTGTGTGTGTAATGAAATGGCTCATTACTTAGCAAATAAGGGGAAAACAATCAACCAAACATCTTAATTTAAACTATAACTTCATTCTGCCAAAATAAGTATAAAAAGGAACATTCCAGTTGATACCTCAAGATACTATGCCACTGAAAGTCAACAAAAACCCGTGAACAAAACTGTGAAAAACAGAAACATAATTCCTGATTTTCCAAGAGGAGATGCAGTGCCAGTTTTATGACTAATCACCAGCTACAATTGTTTAGTGGGTCATTTATGGAAGTTGTTGATTTATCCACCCACAGTCTGTCATGTGTAAAGATTACTTCATAATGACTCAAAATCACCTCCCAATCTGCACACTCTACCAACTGTGAAATGTGGAGTTATATTAGGATGCTAGCAGGAGAATGAAATTCCTCAAAGTACCTGAGCATTACTACCTCTACTATCCATCCTAGTAAAAGTGAATAGAGTATAAATAATGAGGAGATTAAGATTAAAGTCTTTAGGGATGTTACACTGTGTCAACAAGTAAACAGTGACTGACATGTCAAATGGTAAGGGTGCCTTCATCTTCAAAGTTGGGTGGTCCAATTGGACTGGTTGATATGGCACAACATCCCAGAAGACTTGAATCTTCAAAGTTTGGTCCACTTGTTTCTACATGCCCTACTCCATCCAACAAAGCAACCCTTTACATTTAAACTGTCAAACTCATGCCCAGAGTTTCCTGTTACAGTTGCTTTGAAGGCTTACAAGAATTCCACATTCAATTTTCTCTAGCAGTACTGGTTACTGTGTATCTTAAATTTTTTTATGTGATGCAAAAGATTCTGACTAGTGAAGAAGTTATCAAAATAAATGACTTGGCTTTCAGGACTGGTAACATACATCACAAGAAACAAAATATCTCTGGAACCCTAACAAACATCATTATCTCACTGTCAGCAGTTCAAAATGTTCTTTTTTACATTACAACCCAAGTGTGAAATAGAAACCATCTGCGGTACACACTACCCCAAGTTTTCTAGTACAGACAGGCTCATTGCGTATGCAATTCATTACATATTTCAGTATAACAGAGTGACACACAACTATGATTCACAACTAATGTCACATTCTCATCAATGCCCAGTGTCTTATTTACAGCTCACAATGTTACATTTTTGTCAGTGCCCAGTGTTCTATTTACTGACCACATGATCTTCATCGGTGAGGCTATCCATAAAATTTGCCACAACAAAATATTGCTGAAACCAGATAATATGCACTTTTACTTACAACAGAAGCTTCAAGTCATCAGTACAAACAGAGTATATAAGGAAACATTTCAGTAACCAACACTGAAACATGCAGTGGCATTATAAGAGTGATGTCATGAACTATAACTACAGTATGGAAAATAAAGGTTCTGATAAATCACTTAAAAAGTGTTTAACCAAAATCCACAGTGAAGTGCCTAGAGAAGAAATAAAGAAGATGCATAACTTGTACTCTTGATAATGTATTATTAACTGCAGATGGACAGGAAATAAAAATGCATAAGGCAGGGGTGCACAGATTTTACAAAAATCTAGCAGCCATTCCAAAGTTCGAAGTGACAGAAGGGTGACCTACAGCAAGTTCCATACTGAGGACCCACAAATATTAGGTGCCAATGAACAAAATTTAGCTGCCATCACAGCCTGGTGCCCAGGATTTGTGCACCCCTCGCATAGATAAATAAGAAATCTGTAGAATGATTTGAATTGGAACATCTGAAGGGAAGAGATACAAGGCTGGTTTAAAGGCTGTCACAATCTATGCAGCTGTAAGGAACTCTGAAAGGGCAGGCTGTATTGCTAATTTTGTGCTGAACTTATTGTGTATGCTAATTCTTATACTGTTCTATCTGCATTGTCACTTAAGGGCTACAAGTAGGCACAGCCCTCACAATTATTTATTTTTTTTGTGCATTGTGCCCAGAAATGTTTTAAAACTGACCCTGAAGGGACTACTTGTGAAAACATGCACAGATCATTCCTACAGTAAAACCAACCAGATGCACCAGTATATCAAATTTATTTATTTTAGAAAGGCACTATACATGTTTTGGACGGTCTTTCAGTCCATCATCAGCAGTTCAAGACTGTACATACAGGAACAGGCATTTGTCAAAAAGATACTGCTGTCCGCT
>Ga0123352_10002206_pt1 | contig 26939 bp, 17 predicted proteins | sample TergutLab28metaG_FD_89700 | JGI IMG/M metagenome (GOLD analysis project Ga0123352, IMG submission 89700) | Labiotermes labralis P1 segment gut microbial communities from Petit-Saut dam, French Guiana - Lab288 P1 | ecosystem: Host-associated > Arthropoda: Insects > Digestive system > Gut ... | reverse complement strand
ATGAGCACATGTGCTCGAAACATGTAGAGGCATGAAATAAAACTTATTGTGAAACAAATTTTGTGCATCAAGTTGGTTAAATACTGAGATAAATATACTGAGATGCACGGTCAGAAAAACGTCAAAACCTGTAATGTACAGTTCAGTCCCTATTATCCTTCGTTCAGTTATCCGATATTCCATTTAATTCCAAGTGCTTGTCAGGACGCTGCAGTACTTCTATCGACACTAGTATACAAGAATCAAGTTTTATGATCATGGAAGTCGGCTTCTAATGAAATGAATATCACTCCCCATTACGTTTATCTCTCTAAATGTTAAATGTATATACTAGTAATGCACAAATCCCAAGGACCAGGTCGCACGAGACACGAAGTTTCTTACGGTGTTTCCCAGTGTTTGTGGGTAGTTGGTGTTGCCCAAAATTTATGGTTCCCCAGTATGGAATTTCTTCATGCCCTCATTCTGGCATCTAGAATTTTGAGGTTGCGTCTAGGTTTTTGAAATGTTTGTACACCTCTGGTCCACATTTTATGTCAGCAGTCTTTGATAGTTACTTTTGGGCGTTATATGTAAAGAGGAAGGTACCTGCAGGGGTATCTGGTTGGAACTCATTAAAAAAACAAGTACTGGTCAGAAAGTAAGTTTGCACGACGCACAGATTATTAACTGAGGTACCGACACCGATTTTCATTGTACCGAAGGAATGCTTTGCCTGACGAGTGCCAACCGTTTCCAGCGCTGAAATAAAATTTGGCGGCTACAAACACGAAAGGTACTAAAAGTATTGACAGGTTGGCTGTTAACGTATTAAAAGGGCTTCTGTCAACAGGGAACAGAAAAGCTATTTTCGCCTTTTGATAAATGTTTCTGTTCTGGCGAGTGCTAAATGGAAATGTAGTGACCTGCTGTTACTGGCGTCGAATATAACACACCCTAAATATGCGTTCTGCAAATTTATTTTATGACCCTGTTTATGTGTTTTTATACTTAAAATTCCACGCTTGAGACGAATTACGCAACCCCCGTTACTAAATGCTGTATCTCTTCCTGAAAAGTCGAATTGTCCCAACTTTTTGTGATGTTTCTTCTCTATTGAAGCAAATGGCTGTCACGGTGAGACATTCCACACTCCTGGAAATTTATCGACGGTTTTGGTTGAAATGGAAAGTTAGTTCCATCACCGGTGACACTCTTATGAAAAATCTTTCGTTATCTCTCCTGTAAATCTAGTGCAGATGCGAGGAGCTTAATATTTTCCCAGTTGGTTTAAAAAGTTACCCAGCAGAACATAAAGATAGAAGCCAGCGAATTAGAAGATTCCGCCATAAAATTCATGAACGTATATACAGCACTTCTCCAAAATATTTTAGTGTCCTCCGTGGCTGAATGTTAGCCTGAGTGTTGGTGGAAACGAAGTATCCTCGTCCCCAGAGTAAAGAAGCCCGTTGTTTATTACGGGGCAAGATAAACTTTAATTTTGTCCTGTAGACTGTGATTAATTTCGCCGTCTCCACTACTGCACCGCCTCTTCAAAATGACTCTAACTTCTTTCTCCTAGTCAAAATGAATTCAGTACAAACTTTCTGAAACAACGTCGTTTTAAGTAACAAATTGTGGATATGGTGAAAAGTTTTTCTCTGGCTGCCTCGAAAAAGTCACGTGGGAGTTATTTTGCTTGGAATAACAGCAACAGAATCCGTAAGGAATTCAGACGGAACGTTGTGTGCTGTTGCTGACTGTGGAGACTTGTTTTTATATCCTCAAGTTTATATATTATGTAAAAATTCCTGAGCCAAGTCATTAAGGAGAAGAAGCCTTATTCATATGGAAGTGAAACACAGCTAGAAAAGAGAGCTGCTTATTTAAATTAAGGGGGGGAGGGGGGAAGTGGGGGGGGGGATGAGCAGTTGAGTAGGCTTTAAGGGAAAAACTAATTTCACTTCTTATTTCAGTACGTGTGGCTTGTCAGAGTAATTGTTTTGTTTGTATGATTAAGCTAAAACGTATTGAAATTGCAGAGGGAGCGACATAAAGAGTGAAAGTAATACCTAAAATAAAGCGAATAAGGAGAGCCTCAACAAGGATTGCAAAATTTACATGCAGTAAGTGTAATTGCAAAACGTTTTTAACTAACAGAAAAAAAATATAGCAGTAACGTATGTATATTTGCGTTCCCTGAATATCGTGACGTAATCTGACTTGTTCAAAATTTTCTGACCGCGTTTTGGTTTAAATAAGGTTAAAAGTACTAACGTGTTTTAGCATTCAGTTAAATTAAATATTTCTGCGTATCAGACTATATAATGACAACGCGACAAATCCACAACGAAGACTCCGGTAGATAAACACTTATTAGTAATCTACAAGAATTGCAAATGCCGAGTAGCTCTCTCGACAGCATTGCTGTTCTGAAGTAAATTTGGAAAGTGGTTGACAGCTGCCTGAAAACTTTAGAAGCATTTAGGTGTTTTATTAACGATGAGATAACATATATATATATAAAATTATGTTTTCTTATGAAGGCTTGAATTGCGTGACTGATGGATGATTTGTTGACTTCACTGTGCGAGAAAAGTCGCGCATCTAGTTGAATCGCTTCCATATAGCATGCTGATCCATGCTATCTCTGTACTTTAACGATCAATTCACATATTTTGAGAACTTTGCTTCAATGTTACCGTGAATCTTACCCACGCATGAACACACTGCATGTTCCAAAGCCTCTGACCCACGCAATTCCCTGATAATGGATTACGCAGGTTCAATCCTCACGTTCAAAGCTGACGACTGTATAAGAAACTGAGCCAATCACATCCACAGCTTATCTGCATAACACGTTTTGCTAAGATAAATTCTTACATCTTCAAACGCCATTTGTGCTACTCTAATCAGTCCTTTCAATGTGAAGTTTTTGTTAAAGGAGTGTTCTTTGTATGTGTAGAGGCAGTTAATTCCACAAACGACTCCAAAGCTGGAACACAACATTTGGCAGGATATCAGTGACTGCTTGTGCTTAGATCACAGCCTCGCACCAGACCTAACTACAGCTGGCGTCACTGTTATGAAGGCAGATGTTTTCAATTTATTCCCGAAATTTATTGTTATATATTAGATAAAGTTTGTCATATAAGTCGAAGCCACATAGCCGGTTTTAAAATTATAATACTGCATTTCTTGCCGAGCACCAAATCGGGGTTCAGAAATCTTCTCAAGTTCCGCCCAATAAGAATAAACCTATTTCCGTAAAAGAGCTGCGGGTTACCGCAGTAACCCAGAAGCAGCAAGTATTCTGTACTTCTAGACCAGTGATTCTTGATTTATTTGTGTGGAAAAGAGCCAAATGCGAAAGCAGGACGTTGGCTCCTCTCCGCCTATATTCTTTTTACGTAAATTTTGCAGTCGATGAAGCCAAAATAACAAAAATATCAGCTCTCTTTGCCAACATTCTCTGATTCACAAACAGAACTGTCACCAGTTATATTGTTATGATGCCGGCCAAATTGAGCTCAGAATTAACACAGCCTTCTGCTGCAGTAATTTACAGGGTGCCGTGCAAGTTGTAAAATGTTTGTTATGTTGATGGTAGCTTTTTTAACATTTATTATTTTCAAACTCGCAGGAATGAGTTTTGCAATTTATATGGTATGGCAAATGCAAAAACGATTTATTTTATTTTTTAGCTACAAGATGCGCTTTTTCCATTTTATGTGACCATTCATTTGCTTGTGTTGTTCTGAATACTGTTTTTGTCTGCTCAAATTTATTTCTGTTTATGCGGTCTACCTCAGCCAAAACTGATATTGTCAAGAGACTGACTGTCTATGCTGTGACTTCGTCAAACATTCCAGTGATCTGTTATGAATACGAGTATAGTCTCCATTTTCTCAGCATTTAATTCTAGAATGACGTCATGTGTTTTTATTAACACTCTGTATATTTGTGTCCAGCAAATTAATTTAATCGCCGCATATCACAGGCTGACGTGTGTCCGTTCAGTTCAACGTATTTGGTCTTCTTGAACATTTCTAATTGTTTGTCTTAGAGCAAAGTTGAAATGCAATTGCGATATTGAACATTTATTTTTCCGACAATTCCTTGTACGGAATATGTCAGAAAAACGTTCAGCTGTGCGAGCTGCATTATAGACATAACTTGCATACACTTTAATTAGTCTATCCAGTGACACAGTGACACTTGGCCCAATTACCCTTTATGCCGAATGTCCTTTCGGAACAAATCATATGCGTTCTTGAAAGTATTAAATGTTTTTCTGCTTGGTTGATTCCGATTTCTTCTGAGGAACTTTGTGAACTCGCCGTATGTGATGCGGTGTGGTTCTTTTTTCTTCGCAGAATCCACATTCATGATCCAAAATACTTTTGTGTACCCAGGGAGATAAACTTGACGGAAAAATGTAGAATAACTTTTTGATAATGGTTGATTAGAGTGATAAGTCTTGACACTAGCCACAATTATTTTTATCAATATTCTTATGAATGGTTGCTGTCACAGTCTCCTTCTGCTGCTATGGCAATTCTTCTTCATTCAATATTGAATTAACAAATTAATGGATTGTAAATTGTTAATATTATACGTCCTGTTTTGATCAGTTTTGCCGGGAGTTCAGACGTACGTGGTGATTTGTATTGCTTTAGTTTTAAATCGTCACCTGAACCTGCAAGCCACTATTGGCTCAGCTGCATGTATTGCAGTATGCCTGATATCGTATGCTCCATACGCATCAAATAACGATACAAGTTATTATTTCACCTATTAAATAATACAGCAGGAATCTGCTAACAAATCCCATTTTTCATCTTTTCACTGAGTCAGTTCTGAGTCCTTAATCCATCTAAATTTAGGGAACCCCAACAGAAACCTCGAATATGTTTTTTTTCCTTCCGATTGTCCAAACTCGTCATTGCAGTTTTTCAGACATTTATTGTTTGTTCCTGCAATGCCTGAGAGCTTCTGATTCCGATTCTCATTAAATCACTGAAAACAGAAATGTAAAGATGCAGAAAGCATGACTCCGAAAGTTTGGATTTCTTTGCAAACACAAAGCGGCTGAGAAGCCCCAAATTGCTTTAATGTAGCCCGGCTCAAAAGTTAATTGACACGGCCTTGCTGTCAAGTGAGATTTGGGCCACTTTGTTTAAGCGTTGTTTATACTCTGCAGTTAAAACACGGAGGTTGCGAACCTCCCATAATACAGGTAGAGGTGCTGCACATCGGCAATGAATTAATGTGACACTAGTGACACTTTATATTAAATTCCAGCTATTGTCCAGGACGTAGCTGTTTTGAATTGGTACTATCTGTAGACACTGTCACTACTGTGCGGTGCAGCAAGGCCGGCTCTGCAGGACAAACGACATTTTCCTTAAGTACTAACATCCTTAAAAATATGTGCAGTATATTGCTAAAATGAAAGGTGACCTACATAGTAGAAATTTAAGTTATGTATTATGCATTTCGGAATTTTCCTCATTTTGTATTTAAACGAAAATCTGAAATATGTAATTTAAATTTGAATGTACATAAGATACGTGCCGTTAGGCACACTGGTAGTTGCAGGAAGTAAAATACATGGAAATAAAATTAAAATATTTTTTGGGCCTTTCACAACCAGCTCTGTAGTTTTTTATTTTGTATATGACGATGGTGTCTCGGCACCAAAATTTCTGGCTTGCCATAACAAGATTTAGTGTTCTGTGGATGCCAATTAAATGCTTTTATTTGCCCTGAGGAATGCTGAAGAACTTTGCATGTTTCACACGCAGTGTGCATTAATAATGTTTTATTTACAGTATCTTTCCGCTTACTTTCCTATGGAGCCTGAACCTGCTGGTCTTATACAGAAGGAAGTTTTTGTTCCCTGTGAAGAAGAAATTCATTGCAAGATTAGAATTGGCTGTAACAAGTTTTATTACATTCTACGAACTGTATTGATATTTGTACAAAATGTAATTCTGAAAGACAAGACTGTTCACAGTAAACACTTCGCGACATATTGTTTATTTTGGAATGCGCTGGGCATTAAGAAAGAAAGAAATAATGCTACGAGGCAAAAAGAATGTAGGAAATTGCCAAATCGCCTGAGCTACCTGAATCGGCAAAAAGAAAAGGCTTTTTACTTTCCAACGTGGTTCTCAACCGCCTCGGCAGATGGCACGATGAGGATTGATTCAACTCAGTACGTAAAACACGGTAAAAGACTGCATAGCAATAACATGATGCCGCAGCAGTTCGGTGTATGGCATTCGTAAAAACATTGGCTTACTTTTCTTTGGAAAAACATGAGCATTGCTGTAAATTTGCTGCCGTCATGTTCGACAGTGTTTTGAGCACGGATGAAATATTTTAAGTCCATAAACAATACGACGTAATAAAAGAGGGGTATTTATTATTGATTAATTCTTAAAGGTAAAAGTTAACTCCTGTGTTGTCGGTTTTTCAGTATCAATACAGAACAGTGGCGGAATGATAGCAACAGAATGAACTGAGGTACTGTGAGGAAATTTGTTATTCATATGTGGCAAATTGGTCTTCATTTAATTACAAGTGACAACGTGAACTAAACTACTTTCTTATGCGTATTGGAACGTCCACCATCTTGATATTTGAATAAAGGTAGACCAACTTGATGACACTTGCTTTATTATGTCAATTTACTGCTAAACATATTTCAGATGTTAATACATCCATCTTCAGGAGCTTGCGGCTACTTGGTGCGTGAGTAGTGGTTCAGTCTGCACTCGGATACCACATCACCAACAGCCAATCCCGCTGCATAACACCAACACGCCTCAAGTCAGCACAATACAGCCTAAACAATAACGCACCAAGTAGTCGCAAGCTCCTGAAGATGGATGTATTAACATCTGAAACATGTTGAGCAGTAGACTGACATAATAAAGCAAGCGTCATCAAGTTGGTTTACCTTTATTCAAATATAAACTACTTTCATGTATTCACTTTACTGTAAAATCAGGCAGCAGTAATGAACGCGTATTGTGACCAATTGCACGCACGCATACCTGCTCGCATCTCGAGCTGTACTCCATGCAAATCACGAAAAAAATTATCAGATCGAAAATTACTTAGTGCAAAAATTTTACAAAGGAAATTAATCAAAAGTGAGAGATGTTGGCAGAATATTACGTTATGCGTAACATGTACTGACTTATTCATACTGGAAAAGATCATGCTTTTAAAAACTGATTTTAAACAGTAGTGATATACCGCAGGTGAGTGTTACAAGGAGGAAAGCATATACTAAAATTATGTTATGTAGCCGTGAAACACGTTTTTATAAACACTTGCCTGCTTTACTCAATTATTACACCAACCACTGCACATATATAAAATTTATAAAATTTACACATTAAAACATTAAAAACGCTCCGACATGTTTCGGTCCTAGGACCATCCTTAGGGAGCTATATCTTCCTTGCTAAAGTCACACTAGAAATTGTCACAGATTAATTTCGTTGTACAAGTTGGGTGTTGTAGCAGCATGCCGTGTTGTGTAATGTTATGTTGCGAAGAGAGCCCTGCAGGGCTCTCTTCGCAACATAACATTACACAACACGATATGCTGCCACAATACCCAACTGGTGCAGCGAAATTAATGTGACTTTTTATAGTGTGACTTTAGCAAGGACGATATGGCTCCCTAATGATGGTCTTAGGACCGAAACATGTCGGAGCGTTTTTAATGTGTAAATTTTATATATGTGCAGTGGTTGGTGTAATAATTGAGTAACTCGACAACATGCACGGTGTAACAATAAAAATAAAAAGAATAACTTGTCTGTGTGTTATGGAATCTATTTCGTAAGGGCATAAAACAAAACTTGGGAATTTCTTCTTTATCTTTAATTCTGCTGAGAATGTGTTCATGTCTATAATGTGACTGAAATTGTTTTGTGTCAATTCCATAAGCTGTACAAATCTCTGTCAATTTGGCAACATCTCTGCTTTGTATTCCTAGGGGACTCCGGTTGAAATACAGTTCCCAAGGTCGGCAGTTGTACGATTTTGTGTGGTTTTTTCTCAGCTCGTGTAGGTAAATTTCAGACTGACAATCAGATTTAATTTCTATACGATTAACCTATGTTCGGAATAATACAACTCCGTGAAAGAGCTTTTAACTATTTTACTCACTACAATGTGTTTCGGCCTATTTTCTGGTTATGAAGTGGTTATTTAACAGTTTCATGACTACCTGTTGATGCCAAGAAGACAAGCCGAAACATGCTGTAGTGAATAAACTAGTTAAACATTCTTGATTTTAAGCTTTCGCCGTGTTCTATATGTAATATGTTTTCTTTTGGGTAATTCCCCGGCGTATGAGTTCTAATAGCCGACGTTTCGGAACCCTCTATCAGTTCCATCTTCATAGGCAGGTGGATGAAGTATACTTCATCCACCTGCCTATGAAGATGGAACCGATAGAGGGTTCCGAAACGTCGGCTATTAGATCTCAGACCCCGGGGAATTACTCAAAAGAAAGCATATTACATAGATAAACGTTATTTCTTGAAGTTGTGTTGCTTGGAACATACGATTGGTCTGGCTTAATAGAAAGCTACGGGATGGCGTCTGTTGAGTTTATATTCTACCTTTTTCCCCACATTTTGTCCAGTAGTTATTCACTAATTATCCTATTATTTGATGCTATATGGTATCAGGTAATGGGAAAGTTGTTATAATAAAACATAAACAAATATTTCTGCACACCAGTAGTCCGATCCAGGAAGGTTTTGGGTTCTTTTGTGTAAAGTAACCGTCAGCATGGTTCTGGAGTCTTTCCGTCTGGAACCTTAAGTTGTGTTACAATTTATTGCGAGTGAATTCGGCTGTATCAAGTGTCTGAACTTTCACCGACTACTCTGGAGACCTAGAACCTGTGAAAGACCCTCACTCCCATGTTCCAAAACGCAGGAGAATTAATAGTTATTCAATCTGCGGCGCTGGGGACCTATAAACAAAGAAAAATTCTCATTCATGTATTCCAAAAACTCAGGACCATAAATAACTACCAAATCTGCGGCTCTGTAGACCTGCAAAATATAAAAAAAATTCTCATCATTCTGTTCCATAAATTCAAAAGAATTAAGAGCTGTCAAAATGCCGGTACTGTAAGTAAAAAGAACTCGTCTGATACCAGAGAGGGTTTCGTTCTTCTAGGAAGTGATGCTGCCTTCTGGGCAATTCGCTGCCGACATTTCAACGGAACGTTTTGCCTTCATCTTCAAAGCACTAAATTTCCGGCAGAAAGTCTTCTCTAGATCCAGGGACATGACGGCCGAAAGTTTCTTCGAAACGCGGGGACCCGATTACCCAGTGATGGATTTTCATTATCCTAGAATAACGGAATCCACAACAAACCGGCTGTGAAAATCTGAACACTAGTAACGAGAAAGTAATTTGCGTAAATAGTTCTAAAATTAATAATTGAAATAATTTGCACAAATTGATCTTGAAGTAAAGTGGAGTGTGTTATGTTGATTGGATTGCAGCAGACAGACAGTCGCGCAAAATAAATAATTAATTAATTAATTAACTAACTGATTGCTTGACAAAGAGCTGTCTATTTTATTAATTAAAAAGAGCCTTTTTTCAGAAGCTGACGGTCGTTCAGGTGACAAAAAAATCTGTTCCTTTTAAGGAGCCAGTCGGTTCATAACCGTGTTCCCAAAAGCCCGACATTCTTCCATGTCATCAGTCAGATGCATTCAGTGAAGTCCCTCGCGTCTGATGTATTTAGAATAGTTAATTTGCATCTGTGCTTGTCCTGCGAGGATTCAAGTCTTCCGGTATGTTGCGGTGTGTCTGTCACTGCGCGAACTGATACCGACGTTTCGGAGCACATTATTTCCTGCACAATGAGGGTTAAGCAGTTGGACTGTCAGACCCTCACGATCGAGAAAGTACAATCATTCGGAACGTTAATTAATACCTACCAGTCGACATTGCATAACATATGGAAGGAATTGATTCTTCAGTAACACCACTGTGAAAACATCAATTCTAGATATGCGAAAAGTATTCATCGAAGGTTTGTCCAGATATTGGGCCTTTTTGGTTTCCTGCAAGATTGTTTAACAGTAAATGATGTGCAGTGTTATGTATTGTGTAATATAAAGTGGGGAATTGTACGTGTCTGTATGTTATGTGACGGTAAACAGGACTGTGCGCAAAAAGTGGCAGGGCCTGGGCAGGAGCGAATCGTCTTTGGGAGAAATATGTGTGGATAGTAGGATGTTTGTGCCTCACAGGTGAACTGGACTAACATACATGCTGACCCGTTTGAATAAATTAAGTATGTCACCAATATTCCATGATTTACATTTTTAGTTCTCTAGAAATTTCGTGGAATATATTGACTGATAAATTTTTGTATGAAAACTAGACAATTATCTTGGTTATTGTTCAGAAATCCAGGTGGCTTATACAATTTATGCTTCATAGTACTCAACAGTACATGAGAAGAACATCAGGATACACTTGGACAGATTACAAAACAAGTCTACAAATTGCAAATGGGCTAAATATAACACCAATTTTGGACAAATTACTGGAATACAAGAGAAGCTGAATACAACATGTAAATAGAATGCCTCGAAAGAGATTACACAGGGTAATGAAACACTACTGTCCAACTGGCAGAAGGAATCATGTTATACCTTTGAAGAGACTTCTGGATACGTGAGACCGGAACGGGTCAACAGGTGGCCCAACTGCATGACAGATATGATGATGATGATGATGGTATTCAGCGATTCTGCTTGACATGTTTTTGACACTTAGGCTGAAAGAAGGAAAGATCAGCTGAAGGTCCTCAAGAGAAGTCGAGTTTGCCGGCCAATATAATTCACAGAACAATTCACAGCACCTTTTTCTGCAAGTTTTTTAATGGTTTTTATATACTTGGTAAAGATTTGTGCAAATTGAAATTTAAATATTTGCTGAAACCATTTCATATTTAATGGTTAACTTCTTCTTAAGTTCGCTATCAATAAACACACATGATACATCACAAAGTAAATTTAGATAACTGTGGGTCTGATGTGTGTGTGCTGACTGTATCAATGGGACACTTTCTTAGTTTAGATCAGGTTTTAATTTTATTTCTCCTGACCAAGAAATTTATCACCTTTTATAAAGTATGAAACTTCATTTCTTTTCGTAACAGATTCTGAAAATTCATAGCTACAAACCGGAAAACCTGACTTCACTTCCCCATAAAAATAAGTCTTGTGTGGGACTATAGGAACAGTAATGGTGATTGAGGACAGGAGAGCATAAATTGTCCAAAAACGTAAAAGTCATCTGAAAATTCTGGATCCCCCATGGGTGGCATGCAGCAAATTGCACGCCGACGCCCCTCAAGGACTAAGCATTTTTGTAGAAAATTTTGTCGCCCAGGATTTGTGCGTCCTGGATTGACAGGTTCCTTTTGTTGACAAAAACCAACGACTGGACCGCATACTGAGCCGGACGAATATCATGCTAAGTATGATGTGTGACATGTAGGGGGTGGTAATATTTGTGCTTTTGATTATTTTGGTACACCTTCAAAATTACTGTGAGTGCAAATTGGTGTGCCACACTAATAGCCCAAAAGTAATAACATTTTCCATGATTTTCTGAATGTTCAAAGGATATTTTTGGTGAATAATATATTGTTTTTTAAATCAACTCTCTGTGGTGGACAGAATTGTGTGACAGTCGGCCATACGTGCAGTTGATAACGTATTAGCATGATGACATTGAAAACATTGCTGATGCAAGCTTGAACAGCGAATGCCGATGTACTAGACGAAGGATTGCTTATAATACAACTGTACATAACGTCCACAATATATTAGAAAATCCACATATTTTATCCCTATTATACTGACCAGCATAACAACAAAGCCTACTGGAGGAGGTTAATTTCATAGGTGTATTCCAGTTTATGACCAGTGGCTTCAGCTTAGTTTGTACTCTGTGAAGATGATTTATTGTGTCGAAACATGTTGGATTGAAGTGACTGTGATATCATATGCTCCAAATGCATGTATTTAGTAGGTTAAATGAAAATGCAAGAATGGCGTTTAAGGCTGCTGAATGGACATGTGTTTGTGTGCTGCAGGCTGAAGGTGCTGCTGGTGCTGATGGTGGCAATTTGTTTGTTTCCACAGATGAAGGCGAATGGATGAAGTTTTGATGCCAAACAGACCCGTTAAAAAGAGTGGCCACATTCTGGGGTAAGTGCAGTCTAAACGGCAAATAATTGTTAACACTTTCATTATTGGAGGTTTTAAGTTCACACGGTCTCGAGGGTGAAGGTAATGACATTTTTTGGGTGTGATGACTTGTCGTGGTAGCTAGTTTTATCCGAAGCATTGGTGCCCACCTCTAGATTACAGAGTAAAACATCTCAGAAGAACATGATATTGGTTGTTAGAGGCTACAGTAGCGGCACAGTCAAACATTTTGCAGATAATATTAGTAAGGCCTTCACACATAGGCATAATTTGGGGGATGAGCCTTTGATATCACAAATGACACTTTTAACAGAGAGTACCGACACACAATGACGGCAGAGTACCGACACACGATGACGGCAGAGTACCGACACACAATGACGGCAGAGTACCGACACACCATGACGGCAGAGTACCGACACACAATGACGGTAGAGTACCGACACACAATGACGGCAGAGTACCGACACACCATGACGGCAGAGTACCGACACACAATGACGGCAGAGTACCGACACACAATGACGGCAGAGTACCGACACACCATGACGGCAGAGTACCGACACACAATGACGGCAGAGTACCGACACACCATGACGGCAGAGTACCGACACACAATGACGGCAGAGTACCGACACAAGATGACGGTCCATTAACACTGCTTCGTGTGTGACGTCACATTATTCACATTTCGTAATGTGGGACTTGGCATATTGTGCAAGTTATCATTTAGTTTTACCTCAGTATTTTGATTCACATTCAGGGAAGTATTTGAGAACTAATCTAACTATGGTGATAATATTCAATACTGTATTTACAATAATTTATGTCATTATGTTTCTTAACGTTAAGTTTACTCGTCCCATTTAGGAAAAAGAAATAAGTGGTTATGTAAATGTTTTACATGTTAGTAGTAGTACTAGTAGTAGTAATGTTTTACATGTTAGTAGTAGTAGTAGTAATGGTAGTGGTAGTAGTAGTAGTAGTAGTAGTAGTAGTAGCCTTTCGGAATTTGGTTTCTTTTATATTAGTATCACAGAACACGGTATCTGAAAATTTAAAGAGAAAATAACACTAAAATAAAGAATTATCCACTTAGGTAGAAATTGTATAAAGAATAATGATTCTGCCTTAGTTAATACATGAAAAGTTGCTGTAACAAACGTCTTAAAAATTTCCGTTGAGATGCCTGTAATGGCGCCACAGTAATGTCTAATGTTTCTTCTGAAGGAACTCGTGTTTGCTGAAGCCCTTCATTCAGTAATAAATCCAGTGTACAAAATTTACTCACCTTTTGACGTATTACTGATTTCAAAGGAACCAAAGCGCCGGGAAAACCTCTTATAAATTTTCTGCTACCCTTTTAAAATGATTTCGTCCATATGTAGGTTCTCACAATGAACATACTGGGAGAGTTTCCCTCGGAAATCGAACAAAACAAAGTGGAAGAAATGTCAGCCATTTGTGAATAAACTTCCCCTTTTCCTCTGCAGATCTTACGTTATGTTTCATTGTGTAGACTGTCATATGTTTGCATGCATCTGTATGAGGTTAACAATATAACAGCTAAAATTGTGTTAAAATGTTTATAGAAATAATTATCATCGTGAAATAGCAATTGGATTAGGCTTCGACCAATCTTCTTGAAGCTGGTCCTCTTCTGCTTCACACATATTTACAAAATTTCATACATTCCTGTTCCTTGCAGAAACTAACACAAATGCTATTCGCGACTTCCTTTCCGCCTTAATGTGGAAATCGTTTTATGAAGCTTCTGACGTGTTTGTGTTCGTGATGACGTTTGTGTGTTTTATGGAATAATACTGACATAATTTTTTATATCATATTTGAATGCAGTGTCTGTGGACACGCGGTTTGTGAAGTATTCAATTATTCTTTCTCCATCATTGTGCAGCAAACGAAGTGCTGAGTTGCAAATTTCGAATTGCCTCAGAAGTTTTCTAAATTAAAAATAGAAATAAATATTTAGTGAGTAAATTATGCCTACAGCAGGGCCCAACTGGCGGTATTTTGGGTTCTTACAGCAATGAGACTGCAGTTTCGAGCCTTCCTCATGCAACACACATCTGATTTACATGAACTAAATATTTATTTTGTATATGTAATTACAGCAGTCAGGTGTGTTGATTTACAGACCGTGCGTTGATAGTTAAAAATAAGTAGAATTCTCACTTTTTTGGTCTGTATGTGCCCCGAATTCTCTGGAGAGCACTGATTTGTCTGCCTCTCTTAGACGATCAAGACAATACATACATTTTTTTTTTAAATCTGCCTCCACCAGCGACTATTTTTTGTTGTGAAAGCCTAGTGTTGAACCTAGTATAGTCCGTATCATTGGTTTCCTTCAGATGTCTGACCTTCTTTACTTCACTGTTTGCCACATCTGCTTCCAGTTGTCTTTTTAGGAATGATACCAATATTTATTTGCCTACCTTTCATTAACAATCCCCTTCAGAAGTATTAATTAAATACCTGAACATTCAAACTGTTTAACTAATTCACTCAATTCACTAGCACATAATAATAATAATAGTAATAATAACAACAACAACGACTGGAATGTGTGCTATGTGGAAGCAAAAGGCAGCACATGTGATCCCGATAGTAATACCATCTACGGGAGTAATTCCAAAGTCACTATCACAAAGTCTAACAAGACAACCTGCACCCCAATACATATATACAACTGCAAAAATCTGTAATTCTTGGCACATGTTCAATTGTAAGAAACTTTTAAACTACAAGTAAGACCACCGAGCCTAATCCTGTTGATTACTGCATCCTGGGATAGGTGAATATTTCCCAGCCAAAGCGGAAAAGTGAAAAATTCGATAATAACAATAATACCAATAAACCCCAAGATTTTACGGTGGCAGCCTCTTCTCCAATTAAACACGATAGTCAAAATAGCTCTTTATCTTACTGATACACAAATCTTTAACTTCTTTCCTGAACGTACACTTGAATCTGTGGGTGGAGCTTTGATAGTACAGCGTAATGCTGTCTTGCAAGATACCGTCTCTTTCATAGCGAACCAGCTGTTATTTAAAAATCCTTTTCCCTTCTCTAGCACATGCCACATAATTTTTAGTTTTTTCATTTAAAATAATGAATTTTAAAAACAGTTAGTTTTAATATTTGGCTAGTTTACAGTCACAAAAATACAACTGTTAGATAATTTTTTATTACTTGTAGAAAAACTTACGTAAAATTCATGTCTTAACGTATGAAAAGAAAGGAACATGAAGGACCACACAACCATGAATCCTTCTTTACTGCACAAGTCTCCACTGAAAGAGCAGTTAGAATGGACAGGTGAAGAATTGCAGAGGGGAATTACACCAGCTGGGGAAGAGTACTGTAACACATATGTGTTATTGTAAGTAGGGAGGGTGGAGTGGAGTGGGGTAGGGCTCAGGTACACTGGGCGCTGGAAAATGAAACGCAGGTAAAGATAATGAGGAGTCCAGGGAAATAAAAATATATGCATTGAAGAAACTCATATAGGCCTTTGCATGAGGGATTAGATAAAAGGACTTAGGAGGGGAACAAATTTGAAAGAAAGTTTTCCGTTAGAAAATGCAAGCTGAAGACCAGGGCGACTTGATAAGTGGTAAAACGCTCATATATGTATATTTGTGTGTGTGTGTGTATACGAGTATATGAATCAGTCCAATCAGTAAATGTATAAATATTACAGTCGGACCAACATTCCTTATTAGCTAAGTCTTCTGTAGGTTTAGCTACATGTTTTATCCTTTTGTTCGGCCATTTTCAGGATACGTAATTAGAAGAGCACACAGCATGCAGCACCTCTGTTTATGGAAAAATTAGAATCCGTGTTTTTCACATGCTTGAATCTATAAGGCACTTTGACTTAAAACATTCTAAAACATTTATTGTGCCCGGTATAAATTCATATTAAAATTGGGACCGACTTAATACGGAAGAATGCAGTGTTAATTTATATTAGGTACAATAAAATTTTGTAAATAATTGAAGTCAGTGCAAACTGAAAATCAATTTTGTGATGAACACAGGATCTCAGGTTTGATTCGCATTGCACACAGTATAACATTCCTAAACACATCTAGATTTACTTGAAGATGGCTGCCCAAGGTAACGAAGTAACTGCACACGTACTTATCTAATTGTAAATATCATTCTTGTGTCTACTCTTAAAGCAAACTTAACTTGCCGTGTATTGACACTGAACAACGTATTGCACCAGTTTCAAATAATTCTGTTAGATGTGGAGGGAACAGACGTAATTAATTGCAGGGACTAGAGGGTAGCGAAGATTTTACCAAGAAGACGGACGTATTTTACAGTATTGGCACTACAACCGTGGATAATTTTTGCTTTTCACATGCACAATTTTCGAAGATAAGGCCCACACGAAGTAAAAAAAATCCCACTTAATCTTCTGGTGCATAAGAAGTGCCATACTTGTGAAGAATTCTTAAGAAAGCGAGTATATAGAACGGAAATTTGAAAAAGATAGCACAGAGAAGGATTCGGAATTCTAACAACCATTTCGAAAATGTTCAAGAAACTAAAAAGTTTTCTCTGTAACGTCAGTGGTTTCGATTGTTTCGATCTTTAACGAACGACGATTTCTCGCTTCGCTAAGTATTTCTGACATTTTGAAGTAAAGTGTGGCCTTTGTCTTCTACTTTCCAAGGTCCAGTGATCCAGCATCACATCCCCAAAGACCGGAATTTTCGATTACACCGCTCTGGAAGCCTCACAATTAGCGGATGTATTGCTGCAATTTGCTCTTATTGTATAAGGAAACTGAGTTACGGAATCAAGACAAAACTCTGATAGTTAAGGTTCGATTTCCTGTTTTAGAGCTCATATGCGTGACTGATGCAGCAGGCTACATCAGCTGCTGTCGATGGCAGTAGGAAACAGACTCTTGGTTGAGGCTGGATCATAAAGTAGGGAAACATGTGTGTGTGTGTGTGAAATCGCAAGTTCTGCAGAATATTAAGCAAATGTGTTGCCTATTAACCGAGGTTTTAACATTGTTCCATCTAACGTTATACACAGCTGAAATAATGGGACAGATTTTCATAAATATTTAATACAAATGAATATTTTGCAGTTACGTAACAACATGTTATCCATCGGAATTGAGCAAGATGTATTAAGAGCTAAATACATTTGAACTTTGTTATAACGACCTCGGTTTGTGCGACACCTCGTATATATCGCTGTATATTCTGTGACACCAAGTAATTCCCCATACGGCACGTGTTTTTCTGCCATGCCTAGTACGACATGCATAAGAGCATCTACCTCGGAAATAACGACATTGCCACTCATCAGTTCCTACTGAAAGTTCTGCTATCTCCTTGTACTTGGGAGGGCCAGCCTTCTACGCTTTCAGTTAGCTACAAAATTCCAGGCCTGGAAAATGACCCTAATAACTTAACAGTAATTTTCTTTTTGTGCTTAAAGTTTCCCACTACTGCTGTTAACAGGAGACCGGTAACGTGATAACGTGTCTACACTCACTAACAAAAGGAAGGTTTTGAGCACCGAAGGAGAAGTTCAGACATTACGACAAATGGAGAATGGAAAGAAAAGAGAGCTGACTTGTATGGCAATTTGGTCTCGTAAATTATACGATCCAAAAGATCTGGAAAAACAGAACAAAAGTTATTGGTGCGTTTGAACTGGACGGATCGAGAATAAAGCGATTTCGAAAGTCTGAGCGAAGTGACGTCGATGAGGCGCTACTTAAGTGTGATAAGCAGCTGAGAGGTGACAATCTACCGGTGAGCGGTATTCTTCTGGTGACAGTTTGGTTCTTCTGGTGACAATTTAGATATTCTGTTGAAACTTTGGTTCTTCTGGTGAGAGTTTGGTTCTTCTGGTGAGTTTGGTTCTTCTGGTAACAATTTGGTTCTTCTGTTTACAATTCGATTCTTCTGGTGACAGTTTGGTTCTTCTGGTGAGTTTGGTTCTTTTGGTGACAATTTGGTTATTCTGTTTACAATTTGGTTCTTCTGGTGACAGTTTGGTTCTTCTGGTAACAGTTTTGGTTCTTCTGGTGACAATTTTGGTTCTTCTAGTGACAATTTTGGTTCTTCAAAAATTTTGATTTTAATTTAATGTATTAAAGTAAAACTGTATGGTAATTTACAATTATAAGAGAGCAAGTTTTTGTTATTTATAGATTTTAGTTGTAATATGAATTTGGACTATATCAAATCGTTAACACTAAGCGGTAAGCTTTATTTAAACTTGAAATATTTTGCCTTCACTTTGACATGCATCGTGCTTAGAGCGACAGTCGTTTGTACCGGCAAAATTTAATCCCTTCGATAACGTTATAACCGAGTTCGACTGTATTTATCAGTACAATGCACTTGTATATAATTCAAATATGCTTTTGCAACAGAAATACATTCACGATCAAGAGCATTTAATTAGGGGTCAGTTCTGAGTGATAAAAGTGACAGAAAATTATAGTAGTGAAACAATAATTAAGGAAACTGTAATTACCTTATATTACGTTCTGGAATAGTTATTGCAAAAAGAGAAGAACGAAAGAATTCTTTTGGTATTTAGTAAATATGGCAGAATTATTTTAAAATAAAAAGAATTTTTTTTGGAAAAAACATAGAAAAAGTTTACACATTTTCAGTACGAAACAAATACTCTCGTCGCACGCTTTTCTCGGGTTCGTACATCACCGTTTCGCAAATTCGCGGAGTCGCCCCAAGAATAAAAATATATCACTCGGACCATTCAATGGATAGGAACATGAGAATCGTTCTGCAAATCGGAACAGGTTTCAAGCCGTACCGCAACATGTTCAGTGAGTTCAAGAAGAAGAGGAAGAAGAAGAAGAAGAAGAAAGTTACAACCACCAAGTTTCTGCAAAGGAAAACACTAAACATTAAAAATTTTTTTTGGAGGGGGGGGTGGTTGAGAAATTCAATTATACGCGGATTTCCCTTTTCGCAGTGTCTTCGAACTTAAACTCCACAAAAAGGAGATAATGAGTGTATAAGAATAATTTAGTAATGCTATATTTACGTTTCTAAAATTTTCTTTTACTTAACGGTAAGTTAGGATTTACACAAAAGTTTTTCACTCTCAAATCTTCAGCTGTGTTTATTAAGAGCAATTCAATGTTAATTTTAGCAAGCTCAGTTCCAACTCGCCCAATCCCTGCCACAGTACGCACGCTGTACGGCACCAAGACATTCCTGCTTTCAAATGTCACGTGGTCTCACGGCACAGGCATAAATTTAATTTCTTTTACGCCCGAATGAAAAATGTTACCCACCTACGTTACGCCCATTATCAGCAAACACAAAAACGCTCAGTAACCTTACTTTGAGTTGTCTTGTAACGAACTGCAGTCAAGTCGGACAGAAATATGAAAAGGATCGGCATAAATTAATATCCGCTTGAAGGACTATGGCTTTCTAGTTCGTCTGTTTTTAAGAAATTCAAATCAATTAAGTAAAATTTGTGAGGCTACCCGACACTGGATTGTTTAAAAAAATCTGTGAAAAATGTAAAAAAAAATATTGGCAAAATGTTACGCTCTTTTCTAAGCACATTTTTCAGTGCATCGGTTTTAAGAAAACTGGCAAATAGTAAACAGCATTAGGCGGAAGTCTATGGAAAGTATGGGTTCAAATACATGGACACCCCTAAATGAAGAATAAATTTTACTGAGCCGATTGTCTCCAAACCCACAGTTGCTCGACAACCTTTTGTAAAGTACTGCTCAACAGAATGTTACGGAAACTCCAAAAACCGTAAAACTGCTAATACTATACCACAGACACCCAGACAGAAATGGCCTACAGGTAGGACATTGTTTGTACTTGATAAAGCTGGCCTAAACTGGAACCAAATTTACTCATAACAATCGTGATGTGGGTGGTGCAATTTAAAAGATGCGTTGCAACGCGGGTGTTATTCGTACGATAGTTTGCTGGGTTTTTGTTAGATGCAGACAAGGACGTTTCGAAGGAACCATCTAATTCTATTTTCGGCGAACTTTAACCTTACAAAACTTGTATTTTCCCTGCGTACATAAATTAGTTTTATACTGCGGGATTGTTCAGAGTTGACTGTAGGACTTCCATGCGACGCTGTAGAGGGACTGTGACAAACTTCTTCCTACGTCTGTTCCACTTCTTTCAGTGCTCTCGTAGTGTCCATCTGCTGTACTTGTAAGTTTGTGATTTCCAGAAATGGACATTCAACAACATTGATTCGGGAGTGAAGCTGGTGATTAGAGTAAAACTTGAAAAGCGGATGTAGACATTGGAAGCTTGCGGATGCATATCGGATGTCTTATCTGCAGAGAGATTTACGTCACATTACGACTTGTGACAGAACGCGACTGCTTCAGGCTCAGTATCTAAAAAGTCTTCATTCTGTCAAGCTTTTCTACGCACAGTCCTTGCTGTTGGTTTTAGGTTCTTTCGATCAGAAGGCACTCAGTTCTCACTTAAGCATTCACTTTCAACTGTCAGAATCTTATGAAAATAAGCTGCATCAGGTACTTAGACGTCAGTGAGCTGAAACTTTGAAGCACTCAGAAAAGACGGACATCATACACTATCGTACTGAGGCTGACAGTAAGTTGTAAGTCTGCAGGTGATTGTAGTGATTGTAGTGACGGACGTATTGTTGTTTGATTAAACGTTTATTTTCTGTTTTTATTTCTGAGGTGGCACACGTCACGGATTGTGTCAAATAATGTTAATCGTATCGAGACTACGAAGGAACCCTTTCTGAAACTGATATTTCGAAGGAATTTTTACTCATACACAAGTGCATTTGTTCTCACAAATGTAACTTTTACTGTTTTTGAAATAATTATTTGAAAAATACCAACTTTTTCGACAGGATTCTTATTTAGAAGTGGGGCGGATTTCGAAGCTTTTTAAAAAGTATAGATTGTAAACCAATTTGTACTACGTGCACGTAACAAGAGGATAATTTAATTTATTAATAAATTTTCGTAGAGAAAATTTATTTGATTTTTCTAGAGAGGATAATAAACCCAATACATCTAACTTATAGACTGAAGCAACTAGTCTTACGAGTTTAGAAACTGCTTAAGTAAATAATTAAATGAGTACAAAAAGAGAAGAAAGACAGCAATTAAAATACGTACCAAAGGTGTGATCTTAGAATTATTATTTATCACGTACAAGAATAAAATAATACATAAATCGTGATTGACAAAACATGGAATCATCTCTTGTATCATAAATATTAACATAAATTTGGTACTATTTGCTGTACATCTCATTATTCCGGACAAACTGTCAAGGCCATCCAGCACTCCATACAGAGTGTTAATAACATAGGTGTAAGGGAATACTGAATAAAGTAATGTAATGGTTTTTGGGAGGAGAAAATTAATTAGAGCTAAGATAAGAATTAATAACAGTATAACGGGACAAATAAATTCCATATGTTTCAGCGGAGAAAAAATGAAATTTTATATAAAATTTTAAAATTTTGTCAAAATTAATCGGAATTAAAAATAAGATATTCAGGATCTTATTTTCTAGGCGTAAAAAATAAGATTTGTTGACACTTAGCAGACTATACTGAATATTGGCCGTTTATCGTGGACAAAATCAAACTTGTAACGGTGCACTGATTTCAGTGGAAACGTGCTTCATGGAGACTAGCGGCCGTGTAGGGAATGAAGAAATTGCAACAGAAATGTTAACTGTACAAGAAAAATAAATTGTAGAGCAGAACAGAGCAGAGCGGAAGGAAGGCACGGGCAAAATAAAATCAGAGATGATTAAAAGGCGTGTTATAAAAGGTAAACCAAAAGGAAAAGGTGTTTTAGAAGATCACTGAAACAGTGGAGGCATTTTGTTTCGCAACGTAAGTGGCAGGTGGCAATGGCCTTAGTATTGTAGATAGTAATATTGTTGATGGTGTGCAGCTGTAGACACAAAGGTTTCGGGTTTCCGGTGACTAAGATAAACCGTCTCTTGGATCGTGGGCTGCAGCCACGTGTTGTGTTCACGTGACTTAATATGAGATTCTCCTTTACTCTCAGCAGACCTAAATTCCTGCATTTTAGCACGATATAGACTAAATATTTCGAGCTTGTTTATTTGTCATCACCAGTTCCGTAACTGCAGAAAACCTACCATTGAAATGAAATAAATTATTACTAAAAAATATGATTCAGTGTCTGCTTAATTACTTGCTTACTCAACAGGCTAAACACAATTACACAACCAACACTAATGCAGAAACCTAAACTAACCTAACCTAACCTAACCTACTCACAAAACGAAATAGATGAAAGGCAATACAAATATATTTCATTCTAATAAGTCTAATATCTCAGTACACAATCAGTACCAACACAACAATATAACATAAAAATATGTATAGGAATGAAAAGCATAAAACACGAGACAAAAACCAATAAGATTAAGTAGACAATTAAGTAAGGGTTAAAGTAAAATCTTTTTGATTGTTATGTAAACTACATTGTAACAGATAGAAAATGCTCAACCTAAAACAGGTCATAAGTGCTCAGAGTCGGATGGAGGTATAACTCTATTCTTTCTTTAACCTCGGCGCTAGATTGAGAAATGTGGTCAAAGCCAAGTCCCGGCCTTCTTATCCCCGGGGAAGAGACCTGGCACCCGTTTTACAGGAAGCTGTTCCGTGCCTCAAGGCCGATCTGGACAGCTGCGGTACATGTCGCCCCCACCGAGATTAAATAATTTTTTCAAAATATTTCAAAGTTTATAAACAAAAAATTTGCAGCTGATGAGCATCTAGCAGGATAATTTTTGGCACTGACAGCTGACGTCGATCAGAGAGAAACATTGAAGATTCCGATCAGAAACTCGCCGACCGCTTGTGTCCAAAAGAGGAGTGCGTACATTTAAGTCGAGGTAAAGTTTAATAAAAAAGTTTGGTTAACAAAGTGACAGATTTTTAAAGTGAAGTGTGCAGTTTTGGCATCGAAATGCATTAGCACAACTGAGAAGGGCGTTGGGAAAGTAATGATTCTAAATGGTTATGACAGAGAGCTAAAGATTTCGCTGGATATTTTCTAGTCCATTTGCATCAATAGACTTAGTGGAGCAGCAAGCAACACAGGCACAGTCTACCTTAGGTCTGACAAAATAAAATGTAACATCAAAACTACGAACGGGAGGAACGTCTGCAGTCCGAACAGTCTCAGCAACTTAGTAGATTAACAAGACGCGCAATTAACGTGATAATTAAAATATTGTTTCAATACTAATGGTGGTGATGGGAGCATGTGGCACCGTGGTAATGGGAGCATGTGGCACCGCAGTAATGGGAGCATGTGGCACCGCGGTAATGGGAGCATGTGGCACCGTGGTAATGGAAGCATGTGGCACCGCGGTAATGGAAGCATGTGGCACCGCGGTAATTGAAGCATGTGGCACCGTGGTAATGGGAGCATGTGGCACCAGTGTCAACACTCACAGTTCACAGTTCTGTCAACTTGCATCTTGCTAAAGGAACTGTAACAGATCAAGATACCTAGAATATATATATATATATATATATATATATACAGCTTCAAGAATGACACCTAGAAAATCCGAAAACCCTTTACATTCTTCTCCGAAAAGCGCTAACCTCAACACAAATGGCTCCTGTTCAGCAGGTCGTGAATTTATAACAATCAGTATCGAACCATATTAAAGGATAAATAATTATTCAGAGAGAGGCGCAAGATTTATAGCAATGAAAGCTGTGTTTGAGATGGTGTTATATACTGTATGTACCTTTACCGAAGTAAAGTACTCCAGATGGAAGCGCCCTTCAGAGCACATTTTGTCACTCTAGCAAATTTAATTTTTGGAATAAATGGAACTGCTTTCGTGATACTTGAAGGTCTTGAGACTGACTGATGAGACAATGTTTATTTGTTTGTTTATTCGTTTATTCTTTTGTTCTTTTTTTCTTTCGTTTCCTTGTTTGTTTGTTTGATTTTTGTTTTCGAAATTTCCTATTTTGCAGAAAGAAGGGGCTTTATGTTAGCTCCAGTATTACAAAACGCTTGTACTCATATTTGACCTTATTTTTGTTGAATCACTGGATTCAGAAATCGGCCAAGTACTTGCTCCCGCGTTGGAGTATATATTTTTTAAGCTTTCACTTATTTTCGCTGTATAAGAAGCGGCAATTTCTCACCTTTTATCTTGTTAAGGATTATATAGTTATATTATGTGAATCGTCAGGCCTACTACTGCCGTCCGTTAGCGGCTTTTGGTGGTGTCTTCGGCCGAGGACATGACGCTTTGATTCGGCCGTTTTGCCGACCAAGTAGAGGCAGCGTTACGAATTTCAGTTCCTCGGAAATGTGAGTTTAGTTTGAATAGTGCTGTAACTACAAACCGTTAATTTGATGGGCTTGTGACGTGTCTTCGATATTCATGTGTTATTTAGAGAAAATGTAAATTTTTAACAGTTTGTGTCGTCGGTAACAGACAGGTTAACGAGTGTCGAGCATTGATGAAGGGTACTGTCAGGTACAACTGAGGCACTCGGGATGAAATCTGTCACCGTGTGAATATATCGACTACATATCTCATGTAGACCGACCTGGGATTGAACTCAAGCCTTTAAAATAAGAGGCCGACGTCCAGTTCCCTATCCCATGGTATGGCTCTTCGCGATGTCACGGAAGTTTCTGTCGTACGTCAGAACTATAGTGTACAAGTACTCGGGAAAACCAGTAATAATTTTCTGTCCGTAAGTCAGGGAAGTTTGGATATAATATTGTACAGTACGTGGACCGAGTTTACATCACCAGTTTACATCATCAGTCCCACACTTTGTGTAGTTTTTGTAGTGTGGATTTTTTAACGTTTTAATAAAGTTTACAGCTTGACACGTTTCGTGTCCATCACGCAGACTTATTTGAAACAAAGAGTAACACTAATAAATAATAATAATAATACCAAACAGACAAACGGAACACCCACCCACCCACCCAAATCAGTATGTGAAATTGAAGATGTAACAGTGTTGTGGAATCAAGGGGTATACAATGACAGAAAGTTATAGCAAATAGGCAGGCTATGATAATTAAAAACAAAACAAACGAACTGATAGATGTAGCAATGGCAACGGACAGGAATGTAGAGCAGCAGAAGCAGAAAAAATACTAAAAATGCAAGAGTTTGCATTTAGAGATGCATCAAATGTGTGGCATTAACTGCACGATTGTACCAGTAATAAACTGGGACCACTGGAATAGTAACAAAGGAAGGTAAAATAAAATTTGGACGCCATACCAGGAAAACAATCAGTAGATTTGCAACAAAAGCCAGCTCTTCTTGGAACATTACACAATACGGACAGTACTGCAGTCTGAACCTTGAAGCCTGAGCAGTGGGGTCACCTTTGTTGCTAGAGGAGAAGTACCAGGAAGAAAAAAACCTGTGTTAAGAGTCGACGACGACATAATACTAATAATAATATTTATAAACTTCTCTGTATAGCGCCAGTTGGCGGGTACTTGTGAATGCGGTAATGAACCTTCGAGTTTCATTAAATGTGGAGAATTTGCTAGTAGGTAAGGCCCTGTTAGCTTTTCATGAAGGGCTTTACTGCATGCAGTTAATTAGTTAGTTAGTTGGGTGGTGGTTAGTTATAATAATGCACTTAACCGAAAAGAGGAAATATGCATTATAAAGCAGAACTTCACCACTAGTCGTAAGGTCCGAAGGCGCCTTGAAATTTTGGCGATAGAGGCTTTTCGGTAGAGATCTAAACACAAACATTTGTTGTGACTCATTACATGTTTTTGGTAACGATGTGTCTGTCACAGGAAGATTGTTATATGCCAACCTATTGTCGAAGAAATTATGTGCAAGTTGCGACGTGAACAATAATGCGGAAAAATGGTGACACCAATAATGGTGACTCCAACAATGGTGACACCAATAATGGTGACACCAACAATGGTGACACCAATAACGGTGACACCAGTAATGGTGACACCAATTATGGTGACACCAACAATGGTGACACCAACAATGCTGCGCACAGAACTTGTTATAGCAGGGATGTAGTGAAACAGATGAAGGATTCTTCCTGGAGCGATAAAGAGTGACTTTATGCGTGTAAAAAGAAGTAATCAGGAATTTGTAATTTCAGTTAAAATTTGTTACTGTCTTGTCAATGAATCATCAAACTATTTTCATTAAATTTTGAAACTTGGACAACAGATGCTTTTATTTTGCGTTATTAATTTGTGTAAGACCGTCATTTGGCTCTGAAATTAGAGCTTAAAGTACCTACGAAACGTCCGAACTAACTTATGACGCTACACGTCATGATAATCCATCCGTCAAACTTTATTAAATGTTCAACATTGACATTAGGAGAGTAAAGCCGGAGATGTACAACAATACCCTGAATATGTACTGCCTAGTTGCAAAATAAATATAGGCCTGTAGATGCAGAAGGCAGAGACGTACTGCGGCGTAACCGTGGCGGGGGGGGGGGCGGTGACCTTTCTGCGTACTTATTGTAACGACCTACACAGCCTGTATGTCACTTGATACGCCATTTTGAAATTTACCAACTTCCCTTAACACGACATTATACATTGGTCTTAAATTGCTGGTAGTTCTT
>Ga0123352_10002203_pt1 | contig 26949 bp, 10 predicted proteins | sample TergutLab28metaG_FD_89700 | JGI IMG/M metagenome (GOLD analysis project Ga0123352, IMG submission 89700) | Labiotermes labralis P1 segment gut microbial communities from Petit-Saut dam, French Guiana - Lab288 P1 | ecosystem: Host-associated > Arthropoda: Insects > Digestive system > Gut ... | reverse complement strand
TCCCCATCCGGGGTTTGGTGATAATGTCCAATTTGGCACGCTAGGCAAAGGATGAAGTATTACATTTTGCGTACCCGTGTTAGTAATTGTTATCGTCTGCAATGGTCGCTGAGCATACCCAACCACATGTTCACCAAAATCAGGTCTGTTAGGTGCTGCGGATATTGAGCCTACAACCCCTACTGTTAACCGTGCTTCACGAGTAGTTACAGTACCAAAAGCGTTAGTTATAACGCAACGGTATAAGTTACCGTTCATATCAGGTCGAATTAAAAGAGTTAAAGACCCATATGTTTCCCAAGGGATCGGAGTCCATGAAGCACCATTGTTTGTAGAAACTTCCCACTGATACGTTGGTAATGGGTTGCCGGTTGCAAATGTAGTAAAGCTCATAATACTGTTTGCAGTAACAGTCTGATCAACCGGTTCAACTGTTATTACAGGTGCAGGTGATAAACCACCGTATGCTTGGATCATATATAGCAATAATTGACGCCATTCAAGAAAGTTCAATCTATGATAATCCCGGGGATTTATACCCTCTTTATCACCTAATCCGGCTATGCTTGGCTCCTGGGCAAATCCTTGAGGTATGAAAACAGCCCGACCGGGTCCATGTCTAAAAGATGCTGAAAAAGGCAATATCAAGCTTGGGTTAAAATAATCCGATTCAGGATCTAATATTCCTATGCTCAAATATATATCTGCATCAGGTGCGATCTGGTCTATTATAAGGGTTCGACCAAATAGATTAATAGCCCAATACATATGCCCTACAGATCGTCTTGCAAAGACTGCAAATCTTGAATGGGTAATAATAGGATGACCACGAACCGCCATATACCCTTGCCAAATATGTTCAACATCGTGAAACTCTCTAAATGAAATCATTCCCGGAAAGGCTTCTGACAAGTTATGTCCTGCAAGCCCGGTGGCAATCACCGTTCCGCCTTCTGCCATAAATTGTCTTAAAACAGATGGTTCAAATCTAGCACCGCCGGAATCTAACATTATAATGCTATATCTACGTACTATGTTAATATCGTTTAAATCCATCGCAGTAACTGTGTCAAAAGGTATGCCCATGAGGTTAAGAGCATCTGCCATATTCCCATACCAACCATGCACACCGCCGGGATTCGAATTCCCAGGAGCTACAGCGATTCTTAGCGTTGATGAGAATGCCTCTGTGTATTCTGTAGTCTCAGGGTATAGCAAAGGTTCATGAGCTTCATAGCCTTCAGGCTCATGAGTTTCATAATCCTCAAATTCAAGGTCGTAGACCGATTTCTCATTATGTATAGTTGATTCTTCATTATGTATGGTTGATTCTTCATTATGTATAGTTGATTCTTCCGTGTTGTAATGCGACTCTCCCGATTCTGTTGTAATCGGTGTCTGATCATTACCTGCAATAATCATGTTTGGTGTGCTGACTAAAATCATCATCATTGCCATTAATATCATTAAAACTCTGTTTAATCTGTTAATCTTTGAAACTCTATTTAATCTATTAATCTTTAGTTTTGATTTCATATGTACGCCCTTGCGTGATTTGACATAGCACGAACTATGTAATCATGCTTTCCTTTCTAAATATTTTGTTGTAGATTGTAGATACTTTGGTCTGGTTTAAGTCCGCAGCATCTATCTTGTTGTTGAAGTAGTTTTTGCTACCTCTTGCTGTATACCTCCCCTCGCATAATTGGTATAACAGGATTTTCTCACTAAGCATTTCAGAAGTTATACAATATTTCGGAGACAGCGGACAGCTTCATATAATGCCGGAAGACCGCACAATAACGTGGGCATCCGACATATATGATACTGCGAGAATTGTTAGGCGTACAAACGGCGAGCGTGCCTTTTGGTGGCTACGTACCCCTGGTAACCGCCTACCACTCGCTTCGGGAATCGACGCAACCGGGGCAGTAGCAGTATTTGGCACAGGTGTTAGCAATTCCTTAATAGAAACCCGCCCCACCATGTGGATACGTATTAACTTCTAAGCCTCTTTTTTTTATCAGAGCTAAAATAGTCTCTTAATGGCTTATACGGATCTTCCAATATTTTATCAACCAGTTCATGGTATTTTTTCATTATATATTCGATTGTCGAGGGTTCGAATAACTTATTGTTGTAAGTACACAAAATCTGAATTCCGTTTGCATGCTCCGTAATATACCATTCTAAATCAAATTTTACATCCTTAATTTTTTCAACATGGGTTTGTTCAAAACTTTCTATGTCTTTGCCGTCACCTTCATCAAAATTTAGCATATTAAAAAACACCGATATTTTAGGATATCTGATTTTTAGCTCTTCAATAACTAGCTCTAGTGGAAAGTTTTGATACTCTAACGCATTAAGAGTATTTTCGCTTATCTCTTTTGCTATGTCATAAAAAATGTTTTCTTTTTTGATTTCGCTTCTTAAAATAGTTGCATTTACAAAATGGCCTATTACATTTTGCAGATCAACATGATTACGGCCGAATGTTGCCATTCCTATCAATATATCACTTTGTTCTGTTAGATTTGACAAATAAACTTTAGCAATCGTTAACATCAACGCAAAAAGGCTAACTTGGGAAGCGGTTGCCAGTTCGTTTAATTTATCCTTTCTATCTTCCGTAAGTATAGTTGTATAGCTGCTGCCTGTTATACCATCAATATCGTGTGCAGGATAATCAAAAGGCAATTTCAGCACAGGGATTTCTCCGCTTAATTGACTGCCCCAGAACGCCTTGGCAGCTTGTGCGAATTCCTCATTTTCAATTAATTTGTTTTGCCAAGCCGAAAAGTCTTTGTACTGTATTGCTAAATGCGAAAGATCGCATTCTTCGCTTCGTTTATAGGCATCATATAACAGAAAGAACTCTCTCCTAAGCACCTCTGTAGACCACCCATCCGAAATGATATGATGCATACAGAAAATAATGTCATACTCATTCTCTTCTATTTTTGTTAACCTTACAGCGATAAGTGATCCTCCTTTTAGGTTGAATATTTTTGAAGACAGCTCTTCCTGCGCTACTTTTCTTTCTTTCTCCTTCTCTTTAGGGCTTAACATAGATATATCTTGTTTTTGCATATTAAAGTTGACCTTTTCTTCTATAATTTGGATAACTATACCATCCCTTTCTTCGAAGCGTGTTCTAAACGCTTCATGTCTTTCAAACAACTTTTTAAACACATTTTCTATAACATTACTGTCAACTTTCTCTAGCAGGGTAACAAAGCCTGATATATTATATGCCGAACTGTCAGGCTGTAATTGGTTGATAACCCATAATCTCTTCTGTGCAAAAGAAGATTCGTAGCAATCTCTTTCTTCAATAGGTTTTATTGAAAAATATCGGCTTTTCTTAGCATTGTTTAAATATTCGCTTATCCCTGATATAGTTGGAAATTTAAATAATTCTTTTATCGGTAACTCAATATTCAATTCCTTATGTATTCTCGAGGCTAAAACAGTGCCTTTTAGCGAATGTCCGCCAAGCTCAAAAAAGTTATCATGTATTCCTATTTTATCTACACCCAATATCTCTGACCATATGCTTGCCAAATTTGCTTCTATTTGATCTCTTGGGGCTACATATTCTGTGCGGATACCTGCCCCGACCTCTGGTTCAGGCAGTGCCTTGCGGTCTATTTTACCACTTGCGTTAAGAGGCATAACATCCAGTTTCACGAAGTATGCAGGAATCATATAATCTGGCAGGCTTTCAGTTAAATATTCCCTAAATTCTTTAATCAAGAGCTCTTTCTCTGAAATTACATATGCGCAGAGGCACTTGTCTCCTAACCCGCTGTCTTTTGCTAAAACCACTACCTCTTTTACACCATCAAATTCTAACAGCCGGCTTTCAATTTCGCCAAGCTCTACCCTGAATCCCCTGATTTTTACCTGATTATCGACCCTTCCAACAAATTCTACATTTCCATCTGGCAACCATTTAACTAAGTCACCTGTTCGATACACCAGTTCACCCGGCATTAAAGGATTTTCTATAAACTTTTCAGCAGTTAATTCAGGGCGGTTTAAATATCCCCTTGCCAGTCCTATTCCGCCAATATATAGCTCTCCAGCTATTCCTATTGGAGACGGTCTGGCAGCAGTGTCAAGAATATAAAATCTATTATTCTCAAACGGGTCGCCTATCGGTATAACCGTACCGATATCTTTAGGTTTTACAAAATACATACTACATGCAACAGAAACTTCTGTCGGGCCGTACGCATTATAAAACTCACAGTTTGTATTTGCAAATAGTTTCTTAAGCAAGCTGTTTGAGCACACCTCACCGCCATATGCAACTCTTTTAAGGCTAGGCATGTCATCTATACTGCTCAAATGTTCCAAAAATGAAGGAACCGTGTTCAAATAAGTTATTGCATTATCCCGCATAAACGCAACAATTTTTAGGCTGTCAAACAACACATCTTTATCTGGAATATATATGGAAGCTCCACACAGAAGCGGTGAGAAAACCTGCTCAACAGATACATCAAAACCGATTGAAGAGGTCATAACTTCGCGGTCATATTGATTAAGTTTAAACCTGTTTATCCGCACATATGAATGGTTAACGATACCCCTGTGTTCTATCATAACCCCCTTAGGTCTGCCGGTAGATCCAGATGTATAAATTACATAAGCAAGGTCATTGGATTTATAAGCAAGGTCTAAATTAGTGTCATCAATATCTGCGCAAAAATCATTATCATCCAGGTTTAAAAATTCCTTGTCAAAATCGAACCCAGTCTTCAGCCATGACTGTGTCAGAAAAATATCAGCCCCACTATCGGAAAGAATAAATTTTATTCGATCCTCTGGATAATCAGGATCGATGGGTAAATATGCGCCGCCTGCTTTTAATATGCCCAGTATCCCAATAATCATATCTATCGAGCGATCTACTATAAGACCCACAATGCTGTTTGCACTAACTCCTTTTGACCTCAATACTCTCGCTAATTGGTTTGACTTTGAATTTAGATCTCTGTATCTAATATACTTGTTATTAAACATTACTGCCGTATTATCCGGCACCTTCTCTGCCTGCTCTTCAAACAGCTGGTGGAGTGTTTTGCCTTTAGGGTAATCCGCATATGTATCGTTGAACTCATATAGAAGTTTTTTTCGCTCTTCCTCAGGCAAAAAATCAATCTCGGCAACTTTGCTGCCATTGTTAGACAGAGCAAATGAAATGATATTCTCAAGATACTGCCCAATCCTTATTATCATACCATCATCTGTAAAACAGTTATATTTGAAGTCAATCTTAATAGAATCTAGCATGGTTACTGCCAGAACTAAATTGTAGTTAGTCCTTTCTTCGGCAGAAAATTCCTTTATAGATATTGTTTCGTCTTGGTTGACACTTGAATCAATCGGATAGTTTTCAACTACCATTAAAGAGTTAAAGAGCGGCAAGTTATTGTTTATACCTGAATATTTCTTAATATCAACTAGTGGGGTGCTTTCGAACTCTGTTTTCTCTGTTAAAGTTTTGCTAATACGCTCAATAAATTGTATAATCGTTTCTTCTTTGTTATTATGCACTCTAACAGGAATCGTGTTTATAAAAAGCCCAACCATATTTTCTATACCACTAATATTAACGTTTCTCCCTGAAACCGTGGTTCCAAACATAATATCATCGGTATTATTTAGCCTTTGCAGAAGTATTCCCCAAGCTGAATATAATAAAGATGCGGCAGAAACGCCATTTTTCTTTGCAAATTCAATAATGTTTGAAGTCATTTCTTTTGAGATATAATGTGAATGCTCTTTCAATTCGGAAATACAAACATTGTTAATCAAAATGTCACTTTGTTCAACACCATGCAAATATTTTTCCCAGTATTCTTGTTGATCGGCTTTAACATTAGACTGTTTCAGCTTTATATATTCTTTAAATTTGCTTTTGCGTAGAAGCTTAATATCCATTCCTCTATACAGTGTGCGATATGCACTCAGCAGCTCTTTAATTATTATCGCATTGCTCCATCCATCATACAAAATGTGATGATTGCTTATAATCATATTATATTCATTATTTGAGCATTTACATAAGTAAACCCTTAATGTTTCATTTTCTAAGTTTATTCTGCTTCTAAAGTCGCTGCTTTTTATATCTTGAATAAGCCTTTCCCTTACGGGTATATCTTCATTTGAAAAATCATATTCTTTTATAACTACTTTGTGATTTTTCAAAATAGCTTGTATTGGCTTATCTATGCCTTTCCATCTGAACACTGACCTTAACATTTCGTTTTGTTCTATTACGAAATCCCAAGCTTTTTGCAACAAGTCTATTTTTATATCTCCAGCTAGAGAAATGCTTATTTGCTCATGATAATCTAAACTATCCGGCGTTAGCATATAATGAAACAACATCCCTTCTTGTAAGCCGGTTAATGGTAAAATATCTTCAACATTATTTTTATCCAATTTAGCCCGCATATGCTCTCCTCCATACATTTTAAAATTATTGATTAACCATAATTATCCAAACAGGCTATCCAAATCTTCTTGCGAAATATCAGATGCTGTAAAATCTGACGGCGTCAATTTTTTATCAAACTCTTCACTGCATAGTTCTATTATTTTGTCTAGCTTTTCGATATATCCATTTAAGAAGCTTTGCATGGTTTCTTTAGTAAAATTGTTTTTGCCGTAAGTAATGCTTATCTTTAACTTTTTATTTATAATCATTGAATTAATGTCAATGAGCGATGTCATATAGTTGCTTAGCCCTATATCAGACCCACAGTCTATACGGGAAAACTCAAATATGTTGTTGTTAAATAAGTTGTCAAAATCGCCAAGAAAATTAAATCGGATATAGAGATTATTGTTTTTTTGAAATTTACCTTTAAGATGGTTGATAACCCCAAAATTAAAACCCTTATTCGGAACAGCCCTTATCTGTTCCTTCAAGCTTTTCATATTAAAATCAAGATCATCATTTTTAAGCATAAGCTTAATAGGATTTATTCCGGTAAACCAACCTATTGTGCTTGATATATCAATTCCGCTTAATACATCAGATCTGCCATGACTTTCTAGCTCAATAATAATACCCTCATGTTTTGTGACATCTTTAATAACAGAAGCAAGAGCAATGATAAGTGTTTCATGTAATTCCGTACCATATACATCGTTTGTGGATGTTAATAATTTTTGGGTTGTTTCTTTGCTAATATCAATTGTCAGAGCTGATGCTTCGCAAATTGTATCAAGGGTTGTTGACACAGCCATTTGCACAGATTCTTTCGGTCCGGAGTTTGAATTTATCTGAAACTGAAACTCTTCGCTAATCAAAGAAGCCCAATACTGTTCCTCGGCATCAAACTTGTTCTGACTGTATTCATGAAGTAATTCTGACCAACGCATAAAAGAATGCGTTTTATGTGGCAGATTAAACTCCTGTCCGCTTCGCCGCAGTTCTAAATTATTAATAAAATCTTCTATCAATATCCTCCATGAAATGCCGTCAATAATTAAATGATGTGCTGTAAGCAGAAGAAACTGTCCTCTTTTTCCTAAATCAAAAACACAGGCTTTTAATAAAATGCTATGTTCAATGTCAAAGCTTGATTTTATCTTGAGTCCTAGCTCTTTGATTTTTGCGTCCTGCTCATAGTCTGTGTAGGCACTTAAATCATGCGCCTCAATATGCAACGGATTTTTTAAATGTTCATTATTATAATATAGCATCCCGGTTGATTGGTTATAATTAACCCTTAGTGTGTCATGATGCTCTATCAGTTTAAACAAAACGTCGTTTATTTCATCAATCACAAGCGGGATTCCACTTTTTAACAGAACAGATTGATTATAGTGGTTTCGTTCGGCAAAGTTTTGTTCGAAAAACCATTTTATAATAGGTGTTGGGCTAAACTCTCCAATAGCTAAACCTTGGTCTGGCATATCAAAGCCGTCAGCTTCAGTCAGATGTGATGCCATTTCTCCGATAATTTCATAAGTTAAAATATCTTTAACATTAATGGAAAAACCTGCATTGCGTAGCTTTGAGGAAATTTGAATTGCTTTAATAGAGTCTCCACCCAGCTGATAATAATTGTCATTTAAGCTTATGTTTTCTATCATCAAAACTTCTTTCATAATATTTACTAGCTCTTTTTCAGCTTGAGTTTTACATCCTGCAAATTCATTTTTAACTGTTACGGGTTCTGGCAAAAGTTCATGGCTTACTTTCCCGTTTGCAGTCAAAGGCAGTTCATCCATGAAAATAAAATGAGTAGGTATCATGTATTTTGGCAGACTACACAAGAGAGCATCTTTAAGTTCTTTCTCTGATATTTTGACCTTTGATACTATATACGCATTCAAAACTTCACTTCCTGATGCTCCCTTTTTAATTAGTACAATTGCATCTTTTATAGATTCAAACTCAATCAAATGTCTCTCAATTTCCCTAAGCTCAATACGATGACCTCTTATTTTTACTTGACTATCAGATCTGCCAACATACTCAACATCTCCGCCTTCTAAATATCTTGCTAGGTCACCCGTTTTATACATACGCTTACCCGGAACAAATGGATTTTCAAGAAATCTCTCATTTGTTAGTTCTTCATTATTCAAATATCCTTTTGCAACACCATCTCCTGATATATAAAGTTCACCAATAAGCCCTGTAGGCACTATGTTAAAATTAATGTCTAGTATGTATATCTGAACATTATCAGCAGACCTTCCTATGGGAACAGATAGGCCTTTATCTCTAATTTTATCATACTTATAAATCATACACCCAACCACTGTTTCAGTGGGGCCATATTCGTTGAATATTTCCACGTAGCCAAAGCTGTCACTAACTTCTTTTGCAAGGCTTACCTTAAAATCATCTCCTCCGACAATTAATCTCTTTATACGGGAGTTGCGATTATTCATTTCTTTAATTAATGCAAGGTGTGCCGGTGTAAGCTTGACAACACTTACCTTGTTTTCCCTCAAAATTTTGTATAAGACAAACTCAGCTTCATCATTATCGTAAATGACTATTTTATTGCCTAAAATTAGTGGGGAAAATATTGATGTCACTGTTAGATCAAAAGATATTGAAGAGTACAAAGCCATCGCTTCATCAATATCTTTAAAATATGTCTTTCCTGCCCACCATATATAATTTGTAAGCCCTTGATGTGTAATCATCACCCCTTTTGGCCTGCCCGTTGAGCCAGATGTATAAATTATGTAAGCCAAATCATACATAGTTGTTAATACCTTTGGATTTTCTTTGTCGTACATATTTAAGTCTATATTGATTAAATTAACAGTTTCCCCATTAAGTTCTAAGTTGCCACTTGGTTCAAAATCTGTAAGAAGTATTTTGCTATTTGAATCTTTAAGCATATAATTTATTCTTTCCACAGGATAATTTGGTTCAATCGGCAAATATGTCCCGCCCGCTTTTATAACCCCTAAAATGCTAGCAACAAGCCCAGGCGAATGAGTTTCCATAACTGCAACAACAGAGCCTCGCTTAATGCCTTTTTCTAACAAGAGATTAGATATTTGATTAGACTTTTCATTAAGTTCTTTATATGTAAGAGTTTTGTCCTCAAATTCCAAAGCAATATTGTTAGGTAGTTTCAAAGCTTTTGCTTCAAACAACTCATATACTGTTTTTTGAGGATAGCAGGAATTTGTGGCATTAAACTCATGCAATTTATAGTTAATCTCTTTATCGCTAATCAATTTTAACTTATCAATTAAAAGTTCTTTATGTGTCATAACTTGATGCGCAATGTAAATAACGGCTTTCTGTATTGCTTTAATTTCTTGCTCTGTATATTCCAATGACTTGTAATCAAAGACAAGGATTATTTTTCCTTTTTTCTCTTCTTTAACCGTTAGTTGCAGAGAGTAACTTTGACTACCGCAATAAGACTCTGTAACGCTAACAGGCATATTATCAACATGCTCAATATGTTGTGTATTATAATAATTAACACATATTTTAAACAAATTGTCATAACCCAATTTGCTCAATTCCAAATCTTTTATCAAAAGGTCATAAGGGTAACTTTGATTTAAGAAGCAATGTTTTATCTCGCTCATAACTTGTTTTATTAGTGAATCAAAGTTAACTCCTGGGTCTAATAAAAATCTAAGAGGAACTGTGCTTGTGAACATTCCGGAAGTATTTTTTTGCTTTCTGTTTACTCTATTATATACAGGGTTTCCTATAACCAAATCATTTTTGTTCATTGTTTTATGCATATATATAGCTAATATTGCTATGAAAAATGTATTAAGAGAGCATTTTTTAGAATTGATAAATTCATTTATTTTCTCATTTAAATCAGCAGGCAATTCAATGCTTAGCCTATTTCCTTCTAAGCTTTTTGTTGAGTTATATAAAAATTCATATGGTATATCCGAGAACTTTTGATTCCAAAAATCCTTATGTTTCATAAATTTCTCTGATTTAAGATAATTAGATTCATATTCTATATAATCTATGTATGAATGGTTTTCTTCCAAGAAAGGCTCTCTACCATTTAACAAACTTTCATATATTTCACAAAGCTGCTTCTCTAAAAAAACTATTGTCCACCCATCTGATATGATGTGGTGAATATTTAACAACACCCCATAATGATTAGGGCTAATTTTGTATATTGCAAAATAAAATAATTGAATATCGTATATATTAAATTTTTTTTTAAACGTATCACTAGACCACTTTTCATGTTCTGCCCAAGGGTCATTAAACTCACTGAAATCAATAAAATCAACATTTTGCTCTGTAAATTCACTGACATATTGAAAAGGGTTGGCATCTATTTCCATAAACCTTAACTGTAAACCAATATTTTTCTCTGCAAGAATGTTAAACGCCTTTTTCATTATCTCAACATTAATAGAGCCGACTATGTTAATGCATCCACCAATATTGTGCAGCGGGGAATCCGGATTGATTTTATTTATATACCATATTCTTTTCTGTGGATGCGTTAATCCATGATAAATTATTTTTTCAACGCCCATTCAAAAACCTCCCCATTATACTCTCCATAATCAGTCTGCCGCAATCGTGTCGCATACAATATCAACTATCCTTTTGGTATGATCATTTATAAAAAAATGATTGCCGGTAAAGTTGTATATTTTTGTTTCGCCGCTACTGTGGCTTTTCCATAATAATATGTCTTCCAATTTTATGTCATCATCATTACCATTAAAAACTGTAATATCACATTCGATTTTATTTTCTTTTTCTGAATGGATATAGGTCTCTGTCATTTTAAAATCATTTCTAAGGTTTGGGAGAATCAGATCCAATATCTCTTTGTTCAATTTCAGTTCTTCAGGTACACCGCCTAAAGCTATAATCTCTTTTATAAATTCCCTATCCGGAAGTAGATATAAATTTTTTTTATCTCTTGTCGTGCTTGGAGCAGAATAGCCTGAAAAAAACATATGCCTGGGCTTATTCAGTCCCCCTTTAAGTATTTTATAATATAGTTCATATGATAAAAGACTTCCCATGCTATGTCCAAAAAGTGCATATTCGCCAAATGATATCTTGCTTTTCGCATGGAAAAGAATGTCATCAACCGCTTCGTTTAAATCATTATAATAACCTTCGTTATATCTTTTACCTCTTCCTTTAAGCTCTATCGGGCTAAGCATTATTGAGGGAGGCATAAGCCTCTTCCATTCGTGAAATATAGCACTTGAGCCTCCGGCGTAAGGCAAACAAAATAGTGTTATCAAAAGCATCAACTCTCCTAATTGCAGCTGCTATAACTCCGCCAACTAAAATTCGCTAATCGAATTTTAGTTGGCATCCCTTAGAAAGGGGGCACGCTGCAAGATGATTGACTGTATTTAATTTGCGGACGAACCCTTAAATAACCACAGATTAACCTCATTCCGCCATCTTTTTGGCTTATTTTCCGCTATGCACTCTTGCGGAAAAGCCTTACGTACCTTTGGGTATGTGCGGTTTTCCGCAAGAGCACCTATCGAAAAAACGCTCAAAAATCTGACGAAAGCAGGTTAATCTGTGGTTACTTAATTAATCGATTTTGGTTTTCCCAAATCAAATTATTAGGAATATTACCACACAACGTGCAAACAGCAATCCTGTAATCCGACCTAGCATCAAGTGCCTGGAAAACTGTAGAGTTCTGGTGACATACACTTTGCAGTTTAGGGGATGTGAGCGCATCAACTTTTGTCGCAGACGAAATAACTGAAAAATTTTTAAACAAATAATTACTGTTTTCACCATTTATAGTAGCTGTAACAGCCCTGTCGGTAATGTCTATGGAAAATGATTTTAGGGGTATTGCTAGCCCTTTTCCATGGCATTTGATGTAGCTCTCTTTTAGAGTCCATATATCATAGAACCTGCTTAAAGAATTATCTCCAGTTTTTGCGATATAGGATATCTCTTTTTCTGTGTAACAACTTTCTGCAATTTCAACATAATCTTCTATGTATAGCACTTGCTCAATATCGATTCCTACAGGCATCTCATGGACAGCACACACAACGATATCCCCAGAGTGAGATATGTTAAAATGAAACTCACTGCAATTTTCAAGATATGGCTTGCCATATTTGTTTTTTTTGAAAACTATGTCTTCATTTCGTAGTTTTAGCTGATCTGAAATTATTCTTCTAATTAAAATTTGCCCGATTAAAGTTCTTATTTTATCTTTTTTATAAAAAAACTTTTCAATTTTTCTTTTGTAACTACCGTCAACCCTTAAGCTAAGCTCTTGTAATCTCGCTTCGCAGATATCTTCTATTTCCACAGCATATATTTTCATGTTGGTATAAAATTAACTTGGAACAACTTTTCCAAGCTCCATTTTAATCAGCTTATCAGCAAGGTCAAAGTATCTGTCGTCGTGCGTTATAACTATAACACACTTTCCTTTTTTCTTGAATTCAGGAAGAAGCTCTTTATAGAAAAACTCCCTGAACTCTGGATCTTGGTCGGCTGCCCACTCATCAAACAAATATGCCGGTCTGTCTTCAAGATAACTGATTGCCAGTGCCAATCTTTTTCTTTGTCCGGTTGAAAGCTTAGTAGTATTAAACCTTCCTTCTTCTAACTCTATTTTATCGGTTAGCTGCATAATTTCTAAATACTTCATAAATTCATCCATCTTGCTTTCGTAGTCAATACCGTATAACTTATCAAAAATATGGAAATCACTAAAAATTGCAGAGTATTTTTGCTCTAAATCTTGTGTTGTAATATTTGCACCATTAAGCGTTATTTCTCCTGCTTGAACGCGATATAGCCCAGTCAAAATCTTAGCCAGGGTCGACTTTCCGCTTCCGTTTCCGCCTGTTATAAACGCAACCTCTCCAGGCTTAAACTCTAGGTTTATTGGTCCTACTTTGAACTTTTCCATGTTCTCCAAATTGTACTCGTACTCAACGTTTTTCAAGCTCAAACAAACTTCTTTCATTTTTTCTTGGTCTTCCAAATTGGGAAGCTCTTTTTCCGATAAGCCCGTTATATCTTGAGTTAGTTTTTTAACTCTGCCAAAGCTTACTCTTATTTGCGCTAAGTTGGGTATATTATTGAGTATAGTATTTACAGGGCCTGTTAGGTATAGCAGTATGAACACAAAGCTTCTTAATTCAGAACCTTGTATGTCCATTAAGATAATCGGAACTAAGAATACTAAAAATCCGATTGCAAGGGTAAACACTAGCTCACCAAGTATAAGAACATGTGCAAAAGTTAAAAATGCCTTTCCCCTTTTTATTCTATAGACATTGCTTAATTGCTTTACGTCATCTTCAAATTCGTTTCTTCTATTAATGTTTAGCCGTAATTCTTTAAATCCTTTACGCATGTCATCAATAAACTTGAAGAAAGTGTTTTGAGTAGACCTTGCAGCCTCAAGCAACTTGCTTGCCTTTTGAATGGCCAAAAAGTAAATAGATGAAATTAAAATGATAGTCACCATGCTAATTAATAGGGCAAAAATATTAACAAAACCAAGATAAACAAAGCATGCTATAATGGTTACGGCATGTGTTACCACTGCTATAATCACATTTGCAAAATTTGATATAGTTTCCGTGTCATTATTAAGCGTAGATTGAATAATTCCGCTCTCAAGGCTTTCTACATTTTCGTGTGAGGTTTTAAGCAATTTATTTATCAGCTCTACTCTCATTTCATATACTATCTGATTAGTTATTTCTATAATTTTTGGCCTTACCAATATCTGAGCACCCAAATAAGTAAAAAGACCTAAAATGAAAAATAGCAGTAAGTCTATGTGAAAACCAACTTCCCTTGTTAGGGCAGCGTTGATCATGAAAATAATCATGGCGTTACCAATTCCGCTTATAATGCTTAAAGCTATCATTCGAAAATAGGGTTTTTTATCTTTTTGCTTAAACAAAAAATCTGCTATCAAAAATAGGTATGTAAATACAACTGCTATGACTATTGCAGTCGCTGCATAAATAATAGTTGGAGGAGACCAAATGCCTACCGTTATCCAACTTACCCCCCCAAAAAATAGCATAGGCAAACTATATCCTGCTAAGCCAAGCGCACCTAAAAAAACAATAGATAAGAAAATGACAATACATCCCTTTAAGCCCGGCATAACAAATACTCTTTTTTTATTTGATAATTGCAAAATAAGTCTCATAGTAAAAAATAATATTATCAAAATGATCAGCATGGCAATGCCAAGCAAAGCTATAGCAATTCTATCCATTTCCAAGTTAAAATCGGAAACGCTCCTTGTTAATGGGACACCATGAAGTGTATTCATTATGTCAACTGCAATTTTTTCTGTAAACGAAGAGTTTAAATTGGCCAGCACTGCAACACCCGTACCGCTTTCAATATTCAAGATAATATGTGATGAAAAGGTAGGGTTATTTCCGCCATGAAAAATCTCACCCGTAATGTTATTTACAAACCAACCTGCTGAATATATTTCGCCCCCGACAGTAGGTGGGCTGTCTAGTGAATGAGATCTTAAAATCAAATCCATATCAAAGGCGCTTTCATTGTTCAAGCCTAGTTGAGTCAATAGCCATATTTCCATATCATTTGCACTGCTCAGTATATAGCCAGCAGGTTTGTTGCCTCTAAATATCGGCACATCAAATTCCCTTGCACGAAGAAAACTGATCATATACCCTTTTGACACTTCACCTGCGGAGACATCTTCATGAAACATGTATGTATTTCTAAGACCAAGAGGGCTTAAGATGTTTTCTGTAACATAATCTTCAAAAGATTGCCCTGTGACTGATTCGATGATTAATCCGAGAATATTATAGTTTATTGTGGCATAGCTATAAACTTCTCCGGGCATACTTTGAAGCGGTGTTCCAACCAAAGTTCTGACTGCCTCTTCAAGTGCTGTGTCTGTTGTGCTTTCTCTTATATTATCAATAGAGCTAAAAGGAATACCACTTGTATGGTTCATAGCCTGTTCAACAGTTACAGATACATTTGAGCCCCTATAAGTCATTTCGAGCCATGGAATATATTCTTCGATAGGCGACATTAAATTAACCAAGCCATCTCGTTCCAGCTGCAAAATAGCCAAGGCAGTAAAAGCTTTACTGTTCGAGCTTAGCTCAAAAACTGTGCTTTGGGTTATACTTATCCCGCTTCGCACATCAGAATACCCAAATCCGCTCTTTATTAACGTTTCGCCATTTCTAACAATAACCACGGAAGCACCCGGGATCCTTCCATCAGCCATGTTTTTTTGAATGATATTTTCTATCGCATCTTGTTCTGACTGTGAAAATGCCAATAACGATTCCGCTTCTGTAATACTATTAAAAGTTAACATTCCTGTAAAAACAAGAACCGTGACAACTACAGCACTTAGAAATATTTTTCTCATTAGGATATTCGTTCCTTTCTAAGCTTCAAATTTTGCTATTGCCTGATCTACAAAACACGCTAGCTGCTTCATATGCTCTTCATCCTCAAACATTGAGAAATGGTCAGCGCCATCAACACGATAATAGTCGGCACCATTTTTACTATGTCTTGCCCATCTTGAAACTTCGTGTTGCTCCTCGTTTTCTGCAATGAAATAATTTATTTTGCAGTTTATTTTGCCTTTTGGATAATATAGCCTTTTGATAGTACGCTTATACCCTCTCATTAAATTGAAATAAGACACCATATGCTCTATCGTTGATTGTTTAGGGTCTTTAATCGCCATTGTAAATAAATGTCCTGTAAACAGATACATCTCGTGATATATTTTCTCTTTCACTTCCTCGTAATTATCAATTTTCTCCAAATCATTAGCAACACGTATCCACAGTTCCTCTATTGATAATTTCTCTTCGCGTATCATCTTGATATGCTTCTCCACAAAATCTTTATCGGGAATAATCCTTTGTAGAATTTCTATTTCGGTTTTAACTGTAAATCTAAATACTAGCTTATTGGCAGAAAATCCAAACCTTCTGACATCTCTTATCCATTCAAAGGGAGGTGTAGTGTTAAATATAGCGAGAAACTTTACTTCTTCTCCCATTTTTTCAAGCTGTGCAGCAAGCTCATATGCAACCATCCCGCCAACGCACCAACCAGCAAGATAATAAGGCCCCTTTGGTTGAACTGTTTTAATTTTTTCAATATGGATCGCCGCCATTTTTTCTACAATTGGTATAAATGGATCATAAAATCCTGGTTTTTCATGTCTGATACCCCAAAAGTTGAAGTCTGACACCGTCTTGCTTATCATATCTGTATAGGCTTCAGGTTTTCCGCTAAATGGTTGAACGAAAAATATGCTTTTAGCATCTTTTTTCCCCTTTTTTAGAAGAACCATGTTTTTGTCTATACTTGAATAGTCAAAGCCATTATCCGCATTTGCATTAATATACTCAGATATATATGAGATGTTGGGATGAGCATAAAATTCAGATACGGGAACATTCAGCTCCAATTCACTGTTTACCCTTCTTGCCAAGGTTATTAGTTTTAATGAATTGCCCCCCATTTCAAAGAAATCGCTATGTATTCCTATGCGATCTAAGCCAAGTACACTTTCCCATATTACTGCAAGATCTTTCTCCAACTGATTTCGAGGCTCTGTGTATTCAGTTTCCCTTACCATGTTTTCTTCAGGGTTTGGCAGGGCCTTTCTGTCTATTTTACCACTTGAATTTAGTGGAATTTGATCCACGAGCATTCGAACAAAATATGACGGAATCATATATTCAGGCAAACTTTTCGATAGGTGGCTTCTAAGCTCTTTAACCGAGAGCTTCTCAAGAGAAACAATGTATGCACATAGATATTTATAGCCCGCACTATCTGCCCTGTCCATCACAAGAACATCTTTGACAGAATCAATCTCAAGTAGCTTACTTTCAATTTCGCCAAGCTCTATTCTGAAACCTCTTATTTTGACTTGATGATCTATCCTACCTAAAAACTCTATGTTGCCATCTGGCAGCCATTTTACTAAGTCGCCGGTTTTGTACATGAGATCACCCGGCTTAAACGGGTTTTCAACAAATTTTTCAGATGTAAGTTCCGGACGGTTTAAGTAACCACGGGCTAGGCATACGCCAGCTATATTAAGCTCTCCCGCAACACCGACTGGATTTAAAATATTATTGCTTCCTAAAACATACAGAGTGGTATTGTCTATTGGCTTGCCTATCGGAACTGTTTTGTCAAAGCAACTTTCAGAAGTATTAAAATGTGTTACATCAACAGCTGCTTCGGTTGGCCCATATAAGTTAATCAGTTCGGTATTATGCGCTTTTCTTATTTTATTGTTAAAATCCGATACATGCTTAATGCTTAATGCTTCACCGCTGGAAAATACCCTTTTTAGAGTTTTTATACTACAAGCTTCCTCTTCTGAATTTATATGCTCCAAAAATATAGTCAGCATGGAAGGAACGAAATGCATGACAGTAACCTTGCTTTTGCTTATTTCTTGCATTATAGCTTCTGGCTCTTTTTCTTTCCCTTGCTTAAGAAGACAAACCTTTGCCCCAGCGAAAGACCACCATATAAGCTCCCATAGCGAAACATCAAATGTATATGAAGTCTTCTGCAAGATTACATCGTCTTTGGAAAGCGGATATGCTCTTTGCATCCAATTCAATCTGTTTACAATGGCTTTATGTTCTACCATTACAGCTTTAGGTTTGCCCGTAGAACCTGATGTGTAGATCAAGTACGCTAGGCTATCGGTACTTCCTATCGGTTCGAGATTATCTCCCGCTCCCTTATACATGTCAACATCTTCAAGGTTGATGATTTCAGTGTCGAATGCAATCTTTTCTATTAAATTAGGTTGGGCAAGAAGTATATTTGCGCCACTGTCTTGAAGCATAAATTTTATCCTATCTTCAGGATATTTGGGGTCAATAGGCAAATAAGCCCCACCGGATTTCAAAATTCCAAAAATACCTATAATCATTTCAAACGAACGTTCCGCCAATATACCAACTATACTATCTACTTTTATACCTTTTTCCCTCAGCAATCGCGCAATTTGATTTGAACGTTTATTTAATTCACCATATGTCATGTTGCCATTATCAAATATTAGCGCAATACTATCTGGTGATTTCTCCGCATGTTCTTCTAAGAACTGATAAACAAGCCTTCCCTTAGGATATTGGAAGTCGGTGTCGTTAAACTTATACAAAATTTCATTTTTCTCTTCCAAAGAAATAAGATTAATTTCACCAAGTAAAGCAGCTCCGTTTGCAGTTATTGCTTCAAGAACATTTTGCATATGAATGCTCATTCTCTTGATTGTTTCTTTTTTGAATAAGCTTGTGCAATAGCCTATATTGATCAAGATACCTTTTTCCGTTTCTGATGCTGTAAATGTTAGATCAAATTTTGCAATCTTTTCACCTTCTATGTAGTCTGTAAACTTTAAGTCATCAATCTCTAGCTCGTTAACTTCTACATTTTGCATTACAAACATTACATCAAACAATGGGTTTCGGCTCATATCTCGTTGCAGTTCTAGTTTTTCAATAAGTTCTTCAAATTGATAATCTTGATTTTCATATGCTTTTAATGAGTTTTCTTTGACAGCATTTAAAAATTCTGCATATGTTAAATTGTTTAAAGGGTAATTGCGCATTGCAAGTGTGTTTACAAACATGCCAAGCATGTCCGCAAGGTCTGCATGATGTCTACCCGCAATCGGGCTACCTATAATTATATCTTCCTGGCCAGTGTACTTTGACAATAATATGTTAACCGCTGACAACAATGTCATATATAGTGTAGCACCCGATTTTTGTGAAACTTCATTAAGCAAATGGCTCAGTTTCTTGCTTAACTGGATATCTATGCTATCACCGCCGAACTCTTGTATAGCGGGCCGAGTATAGTCAAGCGGCATATTAAGAATCGGTATCTCTCCTGAAAACCTTTCAGTCCAATACGCTTCTTGTTTTGCAACATCATCTGATTTTAAATAGGTATTTTGCCATTCCGAAAAGTCTTTGTACTGCAGTTTTTGTCCCATAAATTCAGTTTTATCTGAAGATTCCATAAATTAATTTCTCTCCTTTAAAAACTTATAAAGTTTCATAAATTCACGAGTTAAAATAGACATAGAAGTACCGTCAGAAACAATATGGTGCACATCAAGCAGCAGCAGATACTTCTTCTTCTCAAGTTTGATTAGCCCTGCACGTAAAAGCGGTGCCTTGCCCAGGTCAAATGACCTTCTGAAAATCTTAACGGATTCCTTCATACATTCATCTGCATTTTTGGAATATTCATCCATCCTTTCGGCATATTCAAGCGAAAATGCAACATCGTTATGTATATGCTGCATAACTTTGTCATCCAGTAAATAAAATGATGTTCTCAAAACCTCATAACGATCAATCAGCATTTTAACAGCACTTTCTAGTTTATCTTTTTCAATTTCGCCATCTACAGTTAAAACAGACGGAATATTATAACTTACGGTATCGGGATTTAATTGCTGTAGCAAAAACATTCTTTTTTGAGCAGGGGAAGCTTCGTAATGATCCTTCTTGCTTGATTTTTCTATGGAAGAGTATTTATTTCTATCAGCTTTACTCAAATATTCACTTATCTCTGATATAGTAGGTGATTTAAACAATTCTTTTAGCGGCAGTTCAACTTGCAATTCCTTATGTATTCTTGACGCTATAATAGTAGCTTTTAGCGAGTGCCCCCCTATTTCAAAAAAATTGTCATTAACACCTATTTTTTCTATGCCTAATACCTCAGACCATATTTTTAATACACTTTCCTCCATGGTGTTTTCGGGCGCTTTATATTCAACCTTTATGGCAGTGCCGACATCTGGCGGCGGAAGCATTTTTCTGTCTACTTTTCCGCTTGAGTTTAACGGGAATGAGTCTAACTGCACAAAATAAGACGGAATCATATAATCCGGCAGATTTTCCGATAAGCTCTTACGCAAGTCACCAGCAGAAAGATAATTATCCGAAACGATATATGCACACAGATATTTATCTAAAGACTCATCTTCTCGATCTATTACTAATGCCTCCTTTATAGGTTTTATGTTCAATAATTGGTTTTCTATCTCTCCGATTTCTATTCTAAATCCTCGTATTTTCACTTGATGGTCTATTCTTCCTAAAAACTCCAAGTTTCCATCCTGAAGCCATTTTGCTAAATCACCTGTTCGATACATTCTCTCTCCAGATACAAAGGGATTATCTATAAATTTCTCTTCTGTCAGTTCCGGGCGTTTTAAATAGCCCCGCGACAGGCATATGCCGGAAATACAGAGTTCACCTTCAATGCCTATCGGCTGTAGGCTTCCATCTTTGCTAATTACATATAGGCTCACATTGGAAGATGGTATTCCTATCGGAACCGAAAGATGTTGCTCATCTATAATTGATGTGTATCTGGAAACATACACGGTAGCTTCTGCAGGGCCGTATACGTTTTCAAGCTTGGCTTGGTTAAAGTGTTTATAGAAAGATGTGACGGTTTCTTGCTTTAAGGCTTCTCCGATTATGAAAACATATTTTAATGATTCAAGACTTTTGCTTGAATGAGTATCTAAGCTAGCCAAAAACATATTAAGCGTGGACGGCACGAAGTAAATATGAGTAACTTTTTTGTTGTGCACTATATCTATGATTTTCTCAGAAAGTCCCTCTTGTCCCTGATCAAGTATTATTAATTTTTCTCCGGGAAGAATCCAACCAAAAAGCTCAGGAACAGAAACATCAAAAGTATATGCTGTTTTTAAAAGATATGCGTCATTTTTGCTTAGTGAGTAGTGCTTTTCCATATCATACAGCAGATTTATAACACTTCCATGCTCCACCATAACTCCCTTCGGTACACCTGTTGAGCCTGATGTATAAATCACATATGCCAAACTGTTTTGATTGTTAATGTTATCTAAATCAGATGTTTCACCTTCATAAGTCATTTTATCAAGGTGAATTTTTTCTATTGTGGAGGGCAGCTTGTTGTCAAACCATGATTGAGCAAGAACAATATAGGCTTCGCTGTCTTCCAGCATAAAACTTATTCTATTTTCCGGGCAGGCTATATCAATAGGCATGTACGACCCACCAGCTTTTAATATGCCAAGTATGCCTATAACCATTTCGAATGAACGGTCGAGCATTATGCCGACTATGCTGTTATCCTTTACGCCTCTTAGCCTTAAGATTCTTGCAAGTTGGTTCGACCGCATGTTCAATTCGCCATAGGTCATAGATTTATCTCTAAAAACCAAAGCAACTTTGTCGGGTTCTTTTGATGCACGCTCTTCAAATAGCTGATGCAACGTTTTATCCTTGGGATATTCTATATATGTGTCATTAAACTCAGTCAGAATTCTGCTACGTTCTTTCTCTGAAATGATATTAATATCCCCGATCAGAACATTTTTGTTTTTCGATATTAACTCAATAATATTGAGCAGATGTTCACTCATGCGCTCTATAGTTTCTTTTTTAAACAGGCTTTTGCGATATTCTATATCAATCAGTATATAATCTTCTAACTCTACTGCCGTAAACGTTAGGTCAAATTTTGCATTTCTTTCACTTAGCTCATATTTTGTTAATTTTGCTTCCCCAAATTCAGGATTTATTATCTCTATGTTTTGCAGTGTAAACATTATGTCAAACAGCGGGTTTCGGCTAATGTCTCTACTCAAATTAAGTTTTTCTATAAGTTCTGCAAACGGATAATCTTGATTTTCGTATGCCCGCAGAGTATCCTCTTTTACATCTTCTAAAAATTCTATATATGATTTACAACTTTTAGGATAGGAACGCATTGCCAACGTGTTTACAAACATGCCTAGCATGTTCCCAAGGTCAGAATGCGATCTGCCGGCAATTGGGCTTCCAATAATGATATCTTCTTGGCCAGTATATTTTGACAGTAAGATATGGATTGCCGATATTAATACCATGTATAGTGTTGAACCTGTTTCTTTAGCAATCGTCTTTAGTTTGCTGCTTAAGTCTTTATTTATTGGGATACTTATATTATCGCCGGCAAATTCTTGAACTGTCGGTCTAACATAGTCAATGGGCATGTTAAGAATGGGAATATCATCTGAAAATTTGTCAAGCCAATATTTTTCCTGCTGCATAAAGTTATCCGACTTCATCCAGGCATTATGCCATTCAGAAAAATCTTTATATTGAATTCTTTGCGGCGGTAATTCTTTGGCCTCATAGAGATCTAGAAATTCTTTTGTTAAAATCGAAATGGAGGTGCCATCTGAGATAATATGATGTATGTCCAGCAAAAATATATGTTTTTCCGATTCAAGCTTTATTAGATGTGCACGACATAGAGGGGCTTTACTTAAATCAAAAGGTTTGATAAATTCTTTAATAACTTGATTTATGTGATCATCAACATCTTCTGTGAATTCATTTGTCTTATCAACGTATCCTATTGAAAAATTTATGGATTCATGAACCTTCTGCACAATTTGATTTTCCACTGTCTCAAAAGATGTTCTCAAAACTTCATGCCTGTCAATAAGCTTGGTGATTGCGCTATCTATCTTTTTCTCTTCAATAACGCCATCTAATATCATTATAGATGGCATGTTGTAGTTAACAGCATCTGTATTAAGCTGTTGAAGAACAAACATTCTTTTTTGGGCAGAAGAAATCTCATAATATTCCATGTTTTTGGATTTTGTTATGGGACAATATGTGTTTTGTTCGGCATTGCTAAGATATTCACTTAGTTCTGATATAGTCGGGTTTTTAAATAGCTCTCTTAATGGCAGATTAATATTGAGCTCTTTATGTATCTTTGAAGCGACGATCATGCCTTTCAAAGAATGCCCGCCTAGTTCAAAAAAGTCGTCGTAAATTCCTACTTTTTCTATTCCTAATGTATCTTGCCATATCTTTGCTATATGATCTTCCAGGGTATTTCTCGGTTCTTTATACCCATCGCTGGTTTTAGATATGCTTTTCAAATTGAGGAGTGATTTGTGGTCCGTTTTGCCATTTGGCATAAGTGGCATTTTATCAAGACGAACAAAATGTGTGGGTATCATATATTCAGGTAGACTTTCCGATAAACTCTGTCTCATTTGCTTTGCAGAAACTTCATTATCCGCTACAATATATGCACATAAGTATTTTTCACCCGTTTCATTTTCAATCGCCAACACTGCGGTCTCTTTTATACATTCAAGCTCTAAAAGCCAGTTTTCTATTTCACCAAGCTCAATTCTGTAGCCCCTTATTTTCACCTGGGAATCTTTGCGTCCTAAAAACTCCACCGTTCCATCTAATAGAAGCTTTCCTAAGTCGCCTGTATGGTATGCTCTCCCTATTTCCGGATAATGCTTGAAAACCTCTTTGCTTTTTATCTTGTCATCCCAATACCCTAGTGCAACATGATCGCTTAAGATCACTATTTCGCCATCTTTAAGAGGGGAAACTTCTTCTCCGTTGTCATCAGCTACAATGACTTCAGTGTCTTTCAAAGGCTGCCCAAGTGTCACATGCTTTACATTTGAATTAGATGAATATATTTGCATCGAATTTATAGTAGACTCAGATTGTCCATATATAGTCGCAAATTTTGTGTCCGTATCATTAAAATTTTTTTGGAATACACTTATGTCACGTAATAGTATGGTTTCTCCACCTAAAACAAAGAAACGCAAATCAGGAAATTTATCATTCTCAGTTATAGTGCTCATAAAAAAACGATACAAAGTCGGAACAGAATGCCATATAGTTATCTTTTCCTTTTGAAGCCAACCGATAATATCATTAATATCTGTTTGCGCTCCTATGTTTATAGGGTATAAAGTGGCTCCATTTAATAGCGCACCATAAATATCTGGGATTGATCCGTCATGACTAAAAGCAGAAAATAAAGTCATTTTATCTTCATGTGTTATTGATAAAATATCTGTATAACATTCAACAAAATGCAGTATGTTTTTATAAGATTGAATTACGCCCTTTGGGGTTCCTGTTGAACCTGACGTATATAGAATATATCCTACATCGTTAACTCGGTTTTGGCTTTTATTTTCTTTGAAATTATCAAGCTTTATTTTTTTAATTTCGCTGATGTTGATTATTTTTGATTTGACATCTTTTTCTTGAACAAACTCTTTAGCCAGCTTCATATTTTCATCATTTGTTATTATGAAATCTGACTTGGAATTTTCAATCATGTAAGATAACCGCGTTGTTGGATAACTCGCATCCAGCGGGACATATGTGGTATTTGCTTTTACAGCACCAACGACACTCACAATCATATCCGTGCTATGTTCAAATAAAAGAGCAATTGTTTTTTGCTCATTTGTCACATGAACATTAGAACTTCTGGCTATTATCTCATGAGCAAGATTATTTGAGTATTTATGCAATTCTTGGTAAGAAAGCTCATCTTTTAAAGTTTTAACAGCAATGTGGTTAGGGTGTTTTCGTACCTGCTCTTCAAATTTTTTGATAATCAAATCATGACCTCCCATACAATGGATAGTGAAATTCTATCTTGCACGAAATTAAAGTATGTTATAATTAAATTATCTGTCCATTTCGTAGCACAAGCAACTCCGTAGAAATCAGCATTGTTGCTAAAAATTGTTTTTATTATATCATAATGCAAAAAAATGTCAATAATGAAATAAAAATGGGGGACATTGCAAAAATTATGATAACGGATTCAAGGTGAATAACCTAGCTTTTCCTTTTTTGGAATGAAACCATGCAAATAGTGCTGTAGTTAAGTCTATCATTTCAAGAGAGCGAGAAACAACACATGTTCGTCTCCTAAATCTGACAAACCAATGACGTTGTTGACCGTTGTTGAGCTCAATTCAATGCGTTTCTTTTTTGGTTTGTATCAGTTGTTGAGGCGGTATTAGCTGTGTAAACCCCTCGTAACCATCGGAATAATAAACCAAGACTTTATGAGTGGTCGGTTTTTCATTTAGATGGTGTGGTTGAAATTTGACTTGACAAAAGCATTTGCATAACGAGTATTGTTTTTTGTATAAAACACTTGCGGCGGACATGAGCAAAACACCCTACAACCGTTATGTTATCAGGCAAAGAGTGATATCCATCATATCCATCCGCATGACAGTAACCTTTAAAGTCTTTCAAAAATTCTTTAGGATGTTTAGCACTGCGACTCGGCTGATATTCATACAGCACGATGGGATGTTTTATCTCATAGCTTGCTTTATTATAGCCACTTGTCCGGTATAACCACATATAACTTTTACTTTGAGGTGACTTACCTGGTTCGCGCAGGACTTGTAAAGTCGTTTCATCTGCGTGTATAACATCGTAAGCCAAGAGCAACTCCCGAAGACAATTATATATTGGCTCAAGGTAATCCTCTGTTGCTCTGATCAGCCAGTTAGACATGGTTTGCCGTGATAACATTATTCCGTTGCGATTCCAGTCTTGTTCTTGCCTATATAGTGGAACGCCCATAATAAATTTCTGAGTAATTATATGTGCAATAGCTTCGGGTGAAGCAAAGCTGCCCTTAATTACAGGGTTATCGACCGGAGTTTTAAAAATCGGTTCGCCATACTCATCCTTCTCACATTCTCTACAGCCATAAACCTTGCGGACATGTTCCACAATTTTAACATGGGCAGGAATAATTTTTAGCTCACGCCTTTTTTCCTTACCTATGATGTGAAGACTCCCATCACAACTTGGACAAGTCTGTTCATCAACAGGCAAGCTATGCTCGACAACTTCAACAGGAAGGTTTTCCGGCAGCTTGTCGTTAACAAGACGCTTGCTCTTACGATAATGTTTTGTAACTTTAATACCCTTGCAATACAATGTACAACACGCCTAAAACCGCTAAAAATCAAGCAATTACAGCATTTTTAGCTATATAACTCTACGCTCTGAAATCTCTTTTCGCTTCAATTTTAATTCAATTTTTGTACCGCCTAAGAGAAAGGAAAGCTCTTCACCGGAAAGTACCATAGTAACATCCGAACCTGGTCTCGGCCATCTAAAACGACCTCTTTCCAGTCGCTTGAAATAAAGCCAGAAACCATCGCCGTCCCATTCGAGTATTTTTACACGATCACGATTACGGTTGCAGAACACGAATAGTGCTCCACAGAATGGATCAAGCTTAAAGCTGCCTTCAACTATTGCTGCCAAGCCGTTTATATTTTTTCGCATGTCTGTTTTTCCACAGGCAAGATATACTCGCTTACCCTTGAGGCTCAGCATGACTTTACCCTTGCAATACAATGTACAACACGGTTTTGAGTTGGAAATTTTTATCCCTGCCTTTGTCAAGAACCCTTGCCTTACATTGGTAAGGCTGCGGTCTCTTTTCGTGGCAGGAATAAAAATTTCCGACTCAAAACTCTCCGACCTAAAGCCGCTAAAAATTCGTTTATTCGAAATTTGAGGTCACAGGTC
>Ga0123352_10002202_pt1 | contig 26952 bp, 12 predicted proteins | sample TergutLab28metaG_FD_89700 | JGI IMG/M metagenome (GOLD analysis project Ga0123352, IMG submission 89700) | Labiotermes labralis P1 segment gut microbial communities from Petit-Saut dam, French Guiana - Lab288 P1 | ecosystem: Host-associated > Arthropoda: Insects > Digestive system > Gut ... | reverse complement strand
GGGGAAAGATTGAATCTCCGGAAGTTAAATGAGCTGGAGGTTAGGAAACAATACGAGATTGAGGTTACAAGCAGGTTTGCAGCTTTGGAGACTTTAAGTGATGGCGAGGACATAAATAGGTCTTGGGAGAACATTCAAGAGCATGTGAAAATCTCAACTTAAGGCAGTCTACGTTTGCAGGACTTGTAGCAGAATAAACCATGGTTTGATGAAGAATGTTTAGGTTTTTTAGATCAAAGGAAGCTGGCTAAAATTCAGTGGGTATAGGATCCAAGCCAAAGCTGTGTAGATAACCTAAACGATGTAGGACGTGAAACTAGCAGATATTTCAAGAACAAAAAGAAAGAATGTCTGAAAGCCAAAATTGAGGAACTAGAAGCTAACAGTAAGATCCAAAATACAAGGAACTTGTATAGGGGCATCAATGACTTTAAGAAGGGTTACCAGCCTAGAACTAACATAGTAAAGGATGATATTTGGTTGCAGACTCCCACAGTATTTTGGCTAGGTGGAAAAACCATTTCTCTCAGCTATTGAAAATACATGGGGTTATTGACGGTAGGCAGACAGAAATACACACAGCAGAACCACTACTGCCTGAGCCAAGTGCCTTTGAGTTTGAGTTGGCTTTCGAAAAGCTAAAAATCACATATCACCAGGTACTGGTCAAATCCCAGCAGAACTGTTTAAGGCAGAGGGTAAAACAATTCGCTACGAGATCCATAAACTTATTATTTCTATTTAGAATAAGGAGGAACTGCTTGAGGAGTGGAAAGAGTCAATCATTGTACCTCTTTATACGAAGGGCGATAAAACAGATTGTAGTAATTACATGGGGCATATTACTTTTGCCAACTACGTACAAAATTTTATCAAATATCTTGCTGTGAAGGTTAACTCCATAAGCATTGGAAATTAATGGGGATCATGCACATGGATGTCGATGCAACAGGTCAACTATTGATAATATATTCAGCATTCGTCTCATACACGAAAAAAAATGAGAATACAACGAAGCCGCGCATAAGCTCTTTATAGAATTCAATAAAGCATATGATTCCGTTAGGAGGGAGGTCTTGTAAAATATTCTGAATGCGGTTGGTATCCCCATGAAACGGGTAAGGCTAAAAAACATGTGATGACTGAAACGTATAGCAGAGTCCGGAGTAGACAAGAATTTGTCTGACATGTTTCCTATTAGGAATGGTTTGAAATAAGGAGATGCTCTATCGTCTTTCCTTTCCACTTTGCTTTAGAGTACGCTATTAGTAGGATTCAGGTAGACCAGAATGGCTAGATATTAAAAGGTACACATCAGATTCTGGTTTATGCTGATGATGTAAATATATTGGGAGGAAGCTTACATACTGTAACGGAAAACGCAGAAGCTTTGTTAGTGGCTAGCAGGAGATTGGACTAGAAGCAAATGCTGATAAGTACATGGTCATGTCTCGAGATAAGAATGCAGAACGAAGTCACAGTATAAAGATTGGTATTACTTCCTTTGAAAGTATGGAAGAGTTCAAATACCTTAACATATCAAAATTCTATTCAGGTAGAACTTAAGAGCAGATTGAAACCAGGAAATGCTTGCTATCATTCAGTGCAGAATCTTTTGTATTCCAGTTTGCTATAAAAAATGTAAAGATTAAGATAAGCAGAACTATAATTTTGCCTGTTGTTTTGTGTGGGTGTGAAACTTGGTAGCTCCCACTGAGGGAGAAACGTAGGCTGAGGGTGTTTAAGAATAGGGCGTTGAGAATATTGGTCCCGAGAGAGACCAGGTAACAAGGGAGTGGAAAAAACTACATAATGAAGAGCTTAATGATCTTTCTCGCTCTAAATAGCTATATGGTTCGGCTTGAACATTCATCGTTGAGTTGATACAAGAATTAATTTCAGTTAAAATGCAGTCACTTGCTGAACATATAGTATAGCTTATCGTTGTGTTTACTGTGGGATCCTACAGCACATATATATATATATATATATATATATATATATATATATATATATATCATTACAATACAACTTCAATAATAAATAGCGATTATACATAAGATGAAGTTTTGTTGAGAACATTATTTGTATTTATATAATTTTGTGCCTAATTAACACGTGTTATAAATGCATTTACTAAAATACTTTAGAGGCTATGGGCGGACACGATAACCCAAATTTTGTGCTTGTAATGTAGGTTGTGCACACTTTAAGCCTACACCAAGAAGGGTAATTTCCTTAACTGGAAGTCTCATTAATTATTCTAGGGTGCATTAATATCTACGGGCTCTGCCCATAGAGGTTAATATTCTTTTTTTTTTTGGCGCTGTGGCCCAACGCGGGCCATGGCCTCCTCATTCTTGAGGTTTCTAGATCACACACACAATGACGCATCACAGTCGGTAGGACTCCTCTGGACGCGTGATCAGTGCGTCGCAGAGACCTCTACCTGACAACACAAAACACTCACAACAGACAGACTTCCATGTCCCTAGTGGGATTCGAACCCACAACCTCAGCGGGCGAGCGGCCGTAGACCTACACCTTAGACTGCGCGGCTACTGGGACCGGCGATTAATATATTACATAGCTGTATTTATTAGACTTGTTAATTAACCACAAAATTTATACACATACAAATAATGTTCTGAACAATTTTAACCCTAATTTTATTCGTAGTTTATTATTACGATATTAATGTAATGATATTAATGTGACATTGGGTCTCATAATAAACACAACGATGCACTGGTTGTTCCGCATGTAACTGCATTTTACATGTAATTAAGTCTAGTTATCAGCCCGAAGACAGATTGTTCAATCCGAAACATGTGGATATTTAGAGTGAGAAAAAATATGTGTTGTGTTTTTCTGAATATCTATTTTCTTTTAATTGAATTGTGTTTCAGAAGAATCGCTTCCTTTTCACACTACACGTATGTTACACTTATTACATTCTTGTCACGACTGTAATCTTTGGCATTTCTGAAATTTAATTTCTCGCAATGACAAAAATAGTACTGCCAATTTCTGCAGCTAATGGCCATCTATAATTTAGCGTAACCGAAACAATGCGCTTTCATTAAAATAAAATAAAATAAAGTCTCTCGGTTCGTTTAATTTTTGAATGTTAATGTCACACTATTCACAGCACTGGCTGACTTTAAAATTACGTAAATTAAATATGGTGCTGTCAAAATTTTTATAGGGCTTTTAAAAATATCTCACATAAAAACCGTAACCAGATCTACTTAACCCTTATCCTGCTAATGCGGAGAATATGGTGGGCTCCTAATAATGCAAGCAAATGACAGATGGGATTTAACTCGGCGTTTAAAGGGTTAAACTGGATGAAAGAAAAAAATTATAAGTATCTTAGCCTACTTCGTGTTTTAGCAAACTTCTGGAAGAGCTTCAGAAATAGACAGACATAAGAAATCGCTCATAAAATGTACCAAAACTAAACACAAAATATGTTAATGAAATTTAATTTAATTCTAACATACGGAGTTGGAAAAACAAATCAGTCCTGTGGCCGCTTACTAGCTGAAAAAAATAATGCAAAAAATAATATAGCGTCGCTGCAATGCTTCCCAATTTCATACTCCATCCAGTCTTACGCGTTGGCTGGTATATTTGCTCTAAAGAGACTCTTACCGTTCGATCGTCGCTTTGGCCGCGATGTTAGCTCTACGCTAGTACTGTCTGTGCTCAAAATTATCGCCCCATATAAACTGCGACCGATCTTCTTCTCATCAGTGCGTCTTCCCAGCAGTGCCCTCTTTCATTCTAGTAGGTGTGAAGCTGTTTTTGGATATGGGGTTAAGTTCAGGGAGTCGACTGGTATTATGAGTAACTTATCGATAAACGTAATAATACGAAGATGTTTTGATATCCTGATTCACTGTTCTGTTACGCTTTTCACCATTTTCCAGTTGAAGATAGTGAAGCATAATTTTTTTTTGCAGTGGTAGATAGACTAAAGTTTCTTAACTATATCCAACATCAGTCTCGAATTTCCTATTTATGCTGTAAGACTGCTTAAGCTTCACTAGATTCTTCACGTCACAATCAAATGTCTGTCACGCAATCTAATAATGTACACAACCTACTGATAATATTAATCAATTATTACAATACCGTATAAATTATTTTAATATTCATGGAGCAAATCTTAACACGATCGGAACATTTAAAATTTTGAAAAGACTCTTCAGATTCCGTGAGAAAAAGGTACATTGCAGTTTCCATGAATTTGATTCATTCTGTTTGGCCATTCTAGTTTTCGGGAAAAATCAAATCTGGTAGTTGTTTTTAGGAATGAGGTAATTTGACTTACTGGTCATTCTACTGAAAACTGATATAGTGTCTTGTTTTGTGTAACTACGTAAATAGATTGTAACATTTTTATTGGACTGTTAATGAAAATTTTCAAATACAAATTATGACATACACTGAGATGAGAGAGGTACAAGTGATAAAAACAGGAAGGCTGTATCATGTTGCATCCCCTTATTAACGTTTCCCCACCCTGTTGCTAAGCGGACTAAAAGCCACTAAGCTGGTAGATTTGCGAGAGCGCTTACTGTCCGGTAGGAAAGAAGGGGAGGGTTTTTGTTATCTATCCTTCGTCAAGACGAAATGCAAAAACCGAGTGCTGTGTTAAAGAACCTAAAATTAACTTGGTAGCTCAAATTTTCTTATTCATACTAGATGAGGGGCACATCCCTTACTTTCAACATGAAGGAAGACAAAGTTCTTCAAAATTCTGTTTAAATAGAAAGAAACGGGTTGACTTTAAAATCACAAGATGATCCAGCCTTGATTGTTGTTACGCCGCCATAACTCTCAAAAGTCTAACGGTAAGAATGAGGAAGTTGTGGGTTTTTTTTTCTTAAGTGTGCTGTAAGGCAGAGTAGATGCAAACATATGGAAGGTGTAACCAGTGCTCTGTCTGTGGTCCTCTGGGACGTAATCTGTGGTAAAGATACACATATTAATCTAGACCAAGTACCTCCACAAATAGCTTGTGTTGGATACAAGATTGTTGGTAAATTTTGATTAGAATTTTGTTGTAGCAACTAATTCCTGTTAAAATCCTAAATCTCACAATAGTTTAACTTTTTAAAAATTTTAATAACAACCAGAGTTAAACCAGAGAAACCCCATCTTAATATTATTATTCACAACCATAGCAGGAATAGGGACATAGATTAATCCTTCACCGTGAAACCTGAATAGATGGTGATAGGAATATTCCATTCGTATAATATAAACCAACAAACTGCACCTTTGTTAAACTGTTATTTTAGTTTTTACAATATCTTCTACGTGTTTCGAACCCGAGGGTTCTTCTTCAGGAAGACGGGATGGAAACATGTGAAGAAATCTTAAAAATTAATATATTGGTTTCACAAAGGTGGTTTATATTTTACGATTATATTGCAATGCACGTTGTAGAAGACATAAAAAATGAATATTCCAGGTTAATTTGACATTCTCAAAGGTAGTGGCAGCGAAGATTTTGAAGTACTTGTTTAAAGAGTAAGGTAAGGCTTATTTGGTACACTGTACATTGTTTCTTTAGCAGATTGGTTCTGTAACAGGCAAGTATATAAAAACCGACGTAGGCCCGACATTTCATTGCACTGGTTATTTACCAGATGAACTTATTCATTTATTGTGATTGCATGTGTTTTGTTTGATATGCGTGGTAAAGCGGTTTAACTCCACTTTACCAAAATTCATGCAGAGGTAACGAGGAAATTACTCCGGACAAATTGTTATTATACAGAGCGAGTCAGTGGAAAGAAAACGCCGCCCGCGGCACTAGAAATTGGTGGGTACTGATGGGATTAACTTCTGTGCCAATATAGTTGGTGGCTTGGTAATGGACAGAACAATGGACGGGCAGCGGTGGCGAATTACCACCTGACTGCTCCAATGCAAATAATTGGCTGCGGTTATACACTACCCCCGCTGGTCGCTACACTGAATTTATTCTGTGGCGTTCCTAGCCAGATAATTTCATTAACGATGGCACAGCTGTCAAATTTTATGTGTTTTAGAATACTGGCACTTAAAATTTACAAGCGATATTTCGGAAGTGAGTCGAGGATGAATTCTTAATTGCTTCCAAATTGAAAGTCTCGCAAGCAGAAATCCAGAAACTTTGTTATAAGATGTTCCTGCTGTGTGCTCGTTCTTCTCTCTATGCATAATTAAAAGTACAAAAGTATTCAGTCATTTAATTTTGACTTCCTACTGCTAGCGGCTATCCTTTTGACTTCTTTTCCGTAATTAAGGGTTTGAAGTCCAAAGCCACATGTGTTGGTAATAATGGAAAGAGGAATTCAAGTGGCATCTGCCTGCCACACACTTATTCAGTTGTCCATCTTTGTTTAATTTCCAAGTCTGAAATCGAAATGAGCACGTTATAAATATTTTATTATAATGAGATATGTTGGATTTCTTACCTAAATTTCAGCGTATTATTGCATTATTGCAATTTAAATACAATAACTTGTTAACTGTCAATTGTTAAGGCTGGTAGTTCTAAGGAACTGAAGGTTGTTACTTAAACATAATAAAGTTTATTTTCTTTCGCCTAAAGTCTTTATCAGAAATAAATAATTTCAGTATGGATAAAGTTGGAAGTTTATTCCATCGTTGCACCACGGATAGATGCAGGGATATTTCTGTATACGCCCACTTTCTACATCATTCCAGTAGTTGTAGTTATGAATTCCGTAATGACCTCTGCCGTAGCCCAGGCCGTAGCTCCAGTAGTTGAGATCATTCCATGCCATCACACAGGATATCAGCAACAGGCCGTACAGCAAAGTAGCCTTAAAAACATATTCGAGTTAAAAATAAATAAATAAACCCATTTACCAAAGTAGGAATTCTATAAATTAGTTTAAATCGGTGTTTCTCAACCTTTTTTGTTCGTAGCCCCCCTTAGAGCTTGATTGATCTGTGTGACGCCCGCCCTACTTCAACTCTGTTACGTATAAAAAAAGTAACTTTGTATCCACATTGAGTGTTCACATATGCAACTATATGTACGCTACTTTTGTTTACAATAATGTATCTTTTTAAATATTTTAGGTATGACACTTTAATTATACAAGTAAACATATTGTGCTAATAATTGCCATTATATTCAGTGTGTTTCTTGGGCCCGATGAACACCTGCAATGATAAGCGAAGATAGTCTCTTTTCACATCAATACAGTTACGTACATTTGACAGCAAATAAGTCACCGAACTGAAAAGAGAAAAACTGAATAAGGTGTGGGAAACGCAATAAAATGCACCTCTGTCTCCTATGCTTCAGGGCGTGGCAGGAGAGATGGGAACTGTTGATTCAATTTTGAATTTGAAATACAGGGTTATTCGAAATGATTGTCGGAGTTTTAACAACTTGTCATACACAATACACTTGAGATAGGTGTATATGTATTTTTTATTTAATAGAACAACACTCCAAGTTTTTTTTACACACCTTACAGGTGCTCTACATGTGCACCCTTTGTGATTCTACAAACATCAACACGATAATCGAGTTCGTTCCAAACTGTTTGTAGCACGCCAGCGGTGATGGTTTCAATGGCGGTTATGATTCGTACCTTCAGTTCCGGGATACTTGCGGGAAGAGGAGGAACATAAACCTGATCCTTGACGTAACCCCATAGAAAGAAATCACATGGAGTTGCATCTGGAGAACGAGGTGGCAGTTGTTAAAACCCCGACAATCATTTCGAATAACCCTGTATTTTATTAAGGCGGTGAAATTTCGGTGGCCCACTCAAAATTTACTGCAGCATCCTAATTTCCCCCATTCTTCTGCGGCCCTTTAGAAACTAAGTGTGATCCCCTGAGAGGCCATATGGCCCATTTTGAGAACCACTGTTTTAAATAACAAGAAATGATGGACACTTGTAAACCCGTGCCTCTAGAAAACCCCCTGTTACAATCCAAGACGTAGGTATATAGTTTCCTTTTTTTTTTTTTGAATCATATAACATCTAATATAGAAACACTGGCTTTAAATAATAAATATAATTTCAATTATGTTCACATCTGTAGAAATCGTTTATCAGAAAATACAAAAAGCTGTGTGCGTGAGTGAGTGACAAAAGAATCGAAAACGAAATTGACGTTCGTGTGGGCATCGTGTATTTTACGTTTGATAACTACATGTCTATTTCGTGTGGACATAATTTATGTTATGTTTGAGGACTATATTCATGTTTCGTGTAGGCATAATTTGTATCATGTTTGCGAACTACACCTATATGTCGTTCGGGCATAATGTATGTCATGTTCGCCAGCCACATTCATATGTCGTGTTGACAACATTTATGTCATATTTTCTCGGCATATTTCCGGCCCTTTTTCAGTGCCACAAATTTTAACAGCCCCATAGTCATTGGGTCTCTTTAGTACCCTACATTAAAAATCCAAAAAACCTCGTTCATAAATTTAACGTCTGCTTAATTTCGTTGTTACTAATAACGAATCAAGCAAAACTTAAATTATTTCCTTTGTCAAATACTGGTACTGAATTTATTACAGTGCAAGTCTTGACCGAAGGAATATTCCCGGAATAGCAGTAGCGCTTCGTGCGTACTGTTACTATGCTGATTTCAGTATCGCAGTGTAAATGTACTTACCTTTGAGATTTTATTTATTTTTGACGAAGGGTTTCTTTCAATATTTTTCCATTCCATTTTCATCGCACTATGATATCGTTTGGTGGCCGCAAGAGCACAGTCGGTATAGCGACTCGCTACGGGCAGAACAGTTCGGGTTTCCTAACGCCCTGGGTGAGAGATTATCCGCACTCGTCAAAACCGTCCCCCTAACCAACCAAGCCTCCTGTACACTGGGAAAGATGACCCCTTCCCGGGGATAAAACGGCAGGGTTGTGATGTTGACCACCCACTCCCACCTAGTGCCGAGCTATACTTCACCCCACATGTGTTTTTATGGCATGTAACCCGAAGAACTTTAAATTTATGTACTTGCATAATACATGTTTGATGGAAGAAGACGGAACTCCATAAGAAGCTTTAGGCTTTAGAAATAAATATAAAGTTAACCTAAAATGAAGAGTTTCGCCGATAAATAATTTGATTTCTACTAAGGCCACTCTTTCAACTCCTGAAAGAGTCTATGTTAACTGGTGCGATTTGAGATTTTCTCATTTCCCAGTAAGCGCTATTACCTCTACATGACGTCAGTCTATTCCTCTTTCACTCTTTCGCATCCGAAACTCATAATCACCCAAGAGACGTCATAACCTCCTCAAAACTCACAGAAAATTAAAGAATGTGCAGCAATGTACACAGCTGACATGATTTACCGCGTAGTTACAAATTTTGCATGAAGTTCCTTTCGAAAGAAAATTTTGGCACGACACATTTCATATTGACGGTACTGCAAGTTGAACTCTCATAGTAAAAACAATTCAAACGTTGGACGCGAAAATAAATTGCAGATTATATTCTTGTGTATAATATTTCATTATTTATTCCAACCTAATTTAGTTCCATTAACCAGAGACTTAAGTCTACTCTCCAGCATAATCGTATACTGGACGTCGAAAGTTCTTACGACAAACTTTCCGACATGCCTGTCTTTAGTGTGCATTGCTGCTGATGGTAATTCGATCGAGGCATTTATTTTCGTCTCTCAGAATAATAAAAGATGCTGTAGTACTGCAGCCGGTGTGTAGTTTCTAATGACAAATGAAAAAAAGCGCAAAGAATTAACTAGGAATAATGTAACGTTTTGTCAAATCGCTCAATTCCCGCATATTGTGTTCTTCTTGAATAAAAGAGCATGTGATGTGGTAGGCGGTTTCAAGAAAATATCCTGCTCTTTTAGGGTAAAAGAAAAGGTGAACTCAGTAAGCTTCTTCTATACGTTGGAACTCACCTACATGCCTACACGGTGCTAGAATTTTTGTAGCTTTGGGAAATTCAAAGTTTCGTAAAACTAACATTGCCAAGAACGTTTCTGGTTTTGTATAATCCGAAAATACATCACCATTGTTCATGTAAGGCCACACTTGGCGCCTGTTTTGATCCATGTGAAGCCAATCCTGATGCGTTCAAATCAAATCAGGTTACATGGGTCATTATCTGCCTGTATGGTGCATAAGAACAGTAACTTTCTGTTCTGTTTTTGCTTTTCGGAAAGCATTGAAAAAATATAAGTTCGCATTATTCTAGATCCAAACGTCCAGAAAACTCTTACAAGAGTTTCCGTCGTGCTCTGGAAGGTAGAACGCATTCCTGCATTTGATTATTGCGATAAATTTTTTCCTGATAGCAAATTTTTTGTTATCAAGATTTATGTCATCTTATTCCTCTCACTATAAACCGGTAATTAGAATTCCGTGGTTGTTAAGGCTTATAAAAATAACTAAAATGTAAGTATTTTCATCTTATGTTTATTGGACCGTCCATCATTGTGACAGTTGAAGAATAAAAAACCAACTAAATGCCACTTGTTTTATTTACTTTACTTCTTAGATACTCAGCATGTTTCGGGCATTAATATGTCCATCTTCAGAAGTTTTCGATTATGTTGTTGAACTACCACATTGGCTGTATTGTTCTTGGATTGCTGTGTGTTGGAGTCAGGGTGCGGTTCGGCTAGGGTGGTATCCGGGCTGCCGGCTGAAGCCGGCTGACGTCGCAAACTCCTGAAGATGGACATATTAATGCCCGAAACATGTTGAGTATCTAAGAAGTAAAGTAAATAAAACAAGTGTCATCTAGTTGGTTTTTTATTCTTCAACTATTTTCTTCCTATTTGTTATTTAGTTATAGCGTGGCTTTGTTGCAGCTTTCATGTCGTGACCTAAGCATATATTTAATTTCGTTTATATTTACCTGCAAAAATGTTTATTTTATAATTATAAAAAGTGTGCAATTTTATGTCGTGTTCCTCTTTGGCTGTCCATGTGCTCTTCCTATTTAAGGAGCTTATGTAAAGTGAGTGCCTGTGTCCCTGTGCTCCGCCTATGACTGTGACTGTGTCGTTCTGGCTCTCCATGTATTGCGCCCATAAAGGAAGTTTATTGGGAGTCTGTACCTTTGTCCGGCTGACTCTCCATTTACTTTGTCCAAGAAAGAAGCTTTTAGGAATTTTGTGTTTTTGTCCGTCTGGCTCTCCATTTGTTCTCTCGATGAAATAACCTTACAAGAAGTGTGTGTACGTGTGTCTGTCTGTCCGTCTGTCTATCTGTGTGTGTTTCCTTTCGGCTGTCCATGTTCTGTACCCGCGAGAGAACGGTAGTCGTTCTGTCTCTTTGTAACCCTAGATGCTTCAGAATTGTCTGCAGTAATAATCGGAAAAATATTCCGAGTTCGGCTATTGTAACTTTGAGGTTGGTGTCACTAATGAACACTGACGTAGTCGCACCAGTTAAGCGGCAATACGTTACACTTTATTGGCATTATTATTATTATTATTATTATTATTATTATTATTATTATTATTATAAGTAGCTGTGCCATACACAACGATTAAACCAATGCCGTTCGTAATTCCTTAGTGCTATTATGCTGCCAAAATCCTGCATCACAGATGTCAACATTGATACGACGTTCCTCTGCTATGCATCTTATCTACCAGTCGTCCATTCAGCTCCAGGTTCTGCATTGAGCTGGGCCATCCTCCACGGTGCTTAGAATGCGTGCATGAAATCCCACCAAAGAGCGAGCATTCATTCCACTCACATATTGGCGTCTGTTCGCTTTCTCTCTTTCTCTCTCTGTCCTATGGCTCTTCGGTCCGTATTCGGGTCATGGCTTCCCCATTTTTCTTCCTCCAATTCTATTTAGTGCTGCTGACTTCCACTTTCATACATGGAGCAGGGCGAGTGCATCCTTCTCTACACTATTCTCCCACCTGCTACGTGATCTTCCTACTAGCCTCTTACCTCCAAAACTTCCTCTTAAAAATCCACTTTGGAATGCGATGGTCTTACAAATTTATAACGTGACCTGCCAACTTGAGTCTCTTTATTCGGATGTGTGTTGAAAGAGGAATATACTTTTACACCCTCTGCAGCTCTGCATTTTATCGGATTCTCCACAACCCTTGTTAGTTGGTAGGTCGAAATATTTTTCGGAGGATTTTCCGTTCAAAGGAATCAGTTTTATTCATGGCTTGTTTAGGGAGAGTTCATGATTTACTACCATAAACCATAATACTACGAGTGAGGTTTTATATAACGTCACTCGAAATCTCCAATTCATGTCATGACATTTCAATAAATAGACAAGATAGAAATAGGCCCGATTGGCGGCTTGTATTTTTACTTGTACAGCTGCTAATTCTTCATTCTTATTGGTTAAGCGGTTACCCAAGTACGTAAATTCGTTAACAACCTCCACATTACATTCACCAACGTTAATTCTCTGTGCTACTTGTTATTTCTTTGCTGGGATTTGAACCTTTGTTTTTGACTCATTTATTTGAAGACCAGCCGATTCCAGCGGCAGCGCGGTCTAAGGTGTAGGTGTGCGGCCGCTCGCCTGCTGAGATTGTAGGTTCGAATCCATTCGGGGGCATGGATGTCCAGAGGAGTCCTACCGAGCGTGTTGCTTCGTTGTGTGTTAAAACTTAAAACTAATTTCGGGCTACTGTAAAACTTTGCTTGATGCGGCACGTTGCATTTAAGGAAAAGTTAATACTACATCGACTACAATACGTGATTATGTAAATATGCCCTCAATTTGAAGCCATGTATGTTGAAGCATAATCCATGAGTAATGTAGTACAAAACATTTTTCAGTACCTTCTATCTTCTATCCATCCGGTTTTTTAACAGCTGTCGCCGTCTTCCGGAAAGCAAACGCCATTCCTCTCTGATTCTCCATTGACCTGCTTCTAAATTTCTTGTTGCCATGGCTGCTTGTACTCCTTCCATCCACGTTTTTCTTGGACGTCCTCTTTTTCTTCTCTCCCGTGGCATCCAATCCATACTTAATTTTTGTATTCTCTCCTCTGGCATCCTTTTGACGTGGCCATACCATTATAGTCTTTTCATCTCTATGATGTCTACGATGTCCGGCTTCCCTTTCACTCCCATTATTTCCTTTATATGTCCTTTTTTATTCTTTCCATCCTTGATTTTCTTGCTGATCTCCTTAGCACATCCATTTCTGTAGATAAAAATTGTATTTATTTCTCTGGTAGGGATGTGCATACTTCTGCACATACATCAATATGCTTTGTGCCACCAATCAGAATTTAAAGCATTTATAGCTTTTCTTGTTTGACTAATTCTGTGTTTTATTTCTGTTATATTATCTCCCAACTGGTCTATTTTTGTACCTAAATAAGTACATTATGTACACGGTTTTATTTCTTCCTCGCCGTAAAATTTTAAAATTTCTTTTCCTTCTCCCATACATACATATTTGGTTTTTTTTTAATTTATGGCAAGTCCCCATTTTTCATATTCTTCCTTTAGTCTTCTTGCCATATACTCCATGTCATGATCTTGTGCTAATAATATCTGGTCATCTGCAAAATTGAGTGAGTATACATGTGTGTTTTGAATTGGTACACCCGTTGGTTGGCATTTCGTTTTCCAGTTCCTTAGCACTCGTTCTAGGTATATTTTGAATAGAGTTGGCGATAAACTGCAACCTTGTCTTAATCTCTTGGTAACTTTGAAGCCTTGTGTAATTAGGTTTCCAATTTTTATTTTTGAGTTAGATCCTTTATATAATGATTTTATTGCTCCTATAAATTTTGTATTAATAGTTGATCTATCTAGGGGTTCCCATAATTTATTTAATGGTACACTGCCATATGCCTTTGTTAAATCAATAAATAATAGACGTAATTCCCTGTTAGCGGCTTTCTTTGTTTCTATCATTTGTGTTAAGCAAAAAAAATGTTATCTATACAGGACATTTAAGCTCGAAAACCTGATTGTTCTTCCATCTCCATATTCTTATATTCTAATTCTACCAATTTTGCTAGTATGCGCCCATAAATTCTGCTAAATGTGCTTGTTACTGATATTCCTCCATAATTTTCACATTTCCTCTTATCTCCTTTCTTAGCTCTCGATGTTATAATAGCAAACTTCCACTCTTCTGGTACTTTCCCTCCATTTATAATCTTATTGAATAATATGGTAATCATTTCCAATAAATCTGATGGCCACTCTTTATCAACTCTATAGGAATGTCTCATGGGCCTGCAGCTCTCCCCGTCTTCATTCTCATTATTGCCTGCTTTACTGTATTGTTATCAATTTCAATTACACCACCTATACTTTTTCCAATAACCTTTCGTTTTTTTCTAAAAATTCTTGCGATTCTCTACTAAAAGTTTGTAATAGTATTTTTCCTATGTATCTGCACTTATTAAGTTGGCTCTTACCACTATTTGATGAACGTATAATTTTAATAAATTTGCAAGATTCCGAGCTCTTTTTACTCCCCAAATATGATTGTATTTCCAAACATTTCTTGTCTCAAAATTCATATATATATATATATGGTTATTTACCATTCTTCTTATTTTTGCTTGTGCCTTCTTGTATTGTACTTAGTCATTATAAACCTTTGTACTAAGCCATTTCAGAAATAATTGTTTCTTATTTTGCCTTTATTTTTCCATTTCTGCATCCCAAAAAATTGTTTTCCTTCCATTGTTAACCTCTTTTTCTCCCAGTGCTTCCTTTGGTGCCTCATGAATACAATTTTTTTAAGTAGTTATACATCTCTTCTGTATCTGTAAATTCATTTCGATTTAATTTATTATTTAGTCTCTGTTCATATAAAAAATTTACACTTTCATTTTTTAAACTTTCAATATTATATTTCCTTTTCTTATCCACCATTGTTACTGTATTCTCTTTCTTCTCTTTGTGCTCGTCTGTTGTTGTGTACTTATAGGGAAATAAAATTTTGGCTACTAATAGCTTGTGATCTGTCCCACAATTTGGTCCCCTATAGGATCTAACATCCTGTATTTTCAGATTTAAATCTTGTTTTGTTATTATGCAATCAATAATATGTTTAAAATTTTTTGTATGTTGCTCCCTTATATATTTATGTATATTTTTATGATTAAAAAATCCATTCCATATTGTCAGTGATGTTTGTGTACATAATTCAATTAATCTTTCACCGTTATCATTAACCCTCTCTTCTCCAAAATTTCCTACTACTGTGTCTCCAGTTTTTCTTCCTATTCTTCCATTCATATCCCCCATTAGTACAAGCTGTCTTCCACTACCAGATTTTACTTTTTCTTCATTTAACTTGGCAAAAAACTCATCTTTTACTTCAACTCAATTACCTTCATTAGGTGCACATATTCCAATAATTGTTAATATATTACTCCGTATGTTCATATATAATCTTAACACCCTTTCATCAAAAGATTCCCAATTTTTTATGGAACCTTTACATTTCTTATTTATCAAAACTGATACTCCTCTTTTGGTCCTTTCATATTTCTTCGCCCCGCTAAAAAGTTGTATATAATTTCCCAATGTTTCACATACTGTTCCCTTCTTTTTTGTTTCTGTTAAAACTACCACATCCATTTTCATTACATTTATTTCTCTTATTATTTCCTCCATTTTATTTCTGCAGCCTTGAACATTCCATGTTCCAAATTTCAAAGTCCTGTTTCTTAGCTTGAGTCGTCTATCTCTGTCCGATTTCCGAGGCTTGGTGTTTGGTTTGTTATCATTTCTTGTTTTTTAGTTACGAGCGAGGAGCTGGCGTGTTGCATCAGCAACCAACCTGGAGGGCCAGGTGATTTTTGGTCAAGGTTTTCTTCCTCTAGCCCTTGATAAATCAATATCAAACTTCCGGGCAGCAGTGCTAGTTTTGGTCCACCCTGGGTATTTTATTTCCCCGGTACCCACCATCCCTGGTGAGCGTTCCCCTATCCGCCACCTTGGGAGGCGCCCGATGGGAGACTAGCAAATTCTCACGGGATTTTTCAATACCTACATGTAAACAAATCTGCGTGAATGACAAGATTAAACAGTACATTCAATAATAACATTAGCACTCGCTTCAACCTTGATGAAATGAGGTTTGCATTTCTCACACAACCTTGTGAAGGAGAGTGGTAATCATGCATACCATCCTAGTCAATGTCACACAATTCAACAATTTGCGCGGAATGAGTGCCTGTTTTTTGAATTGGTTAGCAGAATAAACAACAATAAGTGTCCTAAACACCATTCGCTGAATTAACGTCAAAAAGGGAGGCAATATACTGAACGTAAAGAGTAGCAATGAGGCTTGTTGGGGTAACCATTGTTTCCGTGAAAAGCAATAAGTACTACATATTCTGAGTGTGTCTGTAGCCTTAGTTACGTAGCAAGCAATGCGCATGCGCCATATAAAATTGTCATCTGGGGGCTGTCGGGTTCTGCCATATTTTTCCACTTTATCTCATAAACGGCACGATTTTCGGAAAAGTTATTGAACATAAAATTACTTTTATGGGGCGCTCGCAAAATTGCGAATAACGACTATTACCTTCGTCATGTCTGTCCACAAGTCTGTCCGTTTGTCCGTCTGTGCGTCTGTCGGCATGGAAAACTCGGCTCCCACTGGACGGATATTCCAGCAATTTCATATTTGGCTATTTTAAGAAAATCTGTCCACAAAATCGAAGTTTCACTAAAATCCGACAAGAACGGCGGGTACTTTACATGAAGACCAATACACTTTTTTGATTATATATACCTTCGTTCTTCTCAGAATGGGAAACGATTCAGACAAAAATTGTATAGGAAACTAAAACACATATTTTAGGTTCAATAATGTTTTTTTTCGAACATCGCGCCGTTTATGAGATAATGTGGAAAAAATGTTGTAGAGCGGGGCAGGCCACAAATGACAATACAGTGTTTGCTGGATACTGAAGTCTACAAACACACACTCAGAATATGTAACATGTGTTGCTTTTCCACTGCAAAAATGGTTGCACGAAAGCGCTTCATTATTACGTTATAATATAATGCCATTCTTGTTGGAGTTTCGTTGTAAAATTTTTCTGAAAATTTATCATTCCAAGAAGAATTCAGCGAGGTGTGATTATAAATTTACTTACGTCTTCACGTAAAACACCCGTTATTGTTGTTAGATTTAATGAAACTTAAATTTTCTCCAGAGATTTTCCAAAATATTAAAAAATCAAATTTCATGAAAATGCAGTGGGAGCCGAGGAGTTCCATACGAACAGACAGACGGACGGACATGACGAAGCTAATAATCGCTCTTCGTACTTTTGCGAAAGCGACTGAAATTCTTTATATTATTCACACACTGCTGGTTTGCCTTAGTTCTCAGACAATCACACCTATGCCACCCAAATGTATTTTGTTGGCAAATTATTTTTAGATCATATTTAAGAGATTCAGTTGGAAGATTCAGCGACTCCGTGTCATTACAAGTGATCTGTATGGCTTCAAAAATAACACTTCACAAACCATACTGTGTTAAAGAACGCGCAAGGCATTACACGCGATTTCAGTAATAACCCAACTGCAGTGTTATTATTCCATGTATTATAATCCATGTTTTATTCAAGGACATAAATAAAATGCTACCGGATTTCCGTATGTCCAGCGTTTCAGTTAATAATCGGTACTGGACATCCATCCTCACTACTCTTAATAAGTTGTGACTTTCAAGAGAAACCATGCAGTAAAAGCCACGCTTTATTTAAGGGCCTGAAAAAATTTCTGCCTTAATTTCCACAATTTTCCCATGAAGGCGATGTTCGGTGGTAAGCGGTTATTTTTTAATGAGAATCCATGCAGTGAAAGCTTCGGGTCATACGTGATTTTTATAACTCTTGAGACATTTCCGTGAAATTTGGGGCTATATTTGATGTAGAATATACTGTACACTGTGTATCATATTTTGCGTAAGGGCTTAACCGCATTCTAGTTTGTACTTTCCACATTTTAGGGTAGGAAAAATAGTTGTCCGTTCATTTTTATGAAAGTGAGAAGAACTTAACCAATCCATTACAATAACTATGCATTTTTATAGGCGCGTTCACAAAAATTCGAAAAGCGGCTATTAATTTCGTCATGTCAGTCCACCCGTCTCTCTCCGTCTGCATGGAAAAGCTCGGTTCCTACTGAACAAATTTTCGTGAAATTTAATAGAAGATATTTTTGGCAAAATCTGTCGAGAAAATTAAATTTTGATTCAAATCTGAAAAGAAGAACGTGCACTGTTCGTGAAGGCCTATGTACATTTATGATAACATTTCGCTGAAATCTTCTTAGCATGAGAAATTTTTCATACAAATTGGAACAGAAGAAAAAATGCACCTTTTATGTTCAAAATTTTTTCCCGAAAATCGTGGTGTTTAAGAGACAATGCAGAAAAAAGTATGGTAAGAGTCGGATATTCCACGTATGACGGTATTACAACGCATGCTAGATAACTAAGGCGATGAACACACACACTCAGGATATGTAATATTTCTTGCTTTTCCACTGTAGCAACGGTTGTGTGAAAGCGCGTCATTGTTATTTGTACATTGCCAATTTGTTTGTTTTTTTTTGTTTTACTGTTGAGGCCGATCTAGTATCTGCATATTAGGAACGTGGAGAAGATGCATGGGTGATACGAATTCTTATAACGTTTGTTGTGAAGATAGTGGTAGATGTTGCTGGCTCAGAGAAATATTTGATACTGGGAGTAGATGTCATGAAACTCCAGGTTCTACATAGTATTAGCTGTTATTTGTTTGCTTCTTTCGTCAGTTACATTCGCAAGGTACGCGGAGACCAGTGACTGCATCACATATGCTGTAAATATTTCAGTGAAGATCTTAGACAAATCATTCGACTGCGAAGCTTTCCAAGCGAATCGTATACGACGTGGTCTTGGCCGAAGTAACGCGCGTCAAACATCGTTAAATTATGGCTTACGTCTCGCAGGACTGGACGTGTTAGTGACGTGGCCTTGTGACGTAGGTACGTGCGTCAAGCCTGTGTTCTTCTTACAGGTTTCTCCTTCGTCACCATTTTCTTAGTCCAGGTCATCGAGAAAGGTCTTTCCTTCAGTGTATCAAGCAATTAAGTAAGTCGTTACCATATTTTGACACCGAACGGTTCATTATCACGTTCACAAGATCCTCCCACTGGCATATTTTTCGGACCTACAAGAATCCATTTCATACCTTCCCATCCTTCTGTTGAACATCAATTTTAATATTATCATAACATCAACGTCTACTTGTTCCAAGTGGTCGCTGTGTTTCAGGTTTTTCCACTAAAGCCACTATGCAATTCATTTGCCACACACGTAAGTGTGAGTCACATACCCCCTCCACCATCTCTTCCTCCTGTATTTGATCATCCTAATAATACACGGCGAGCAATACAAGTCCTAAAATTGTTCATTATGAAATTTTGTCCAGTCTCCTGGTACACTTCTTTTTCGCCTGTTCTGAAACGCCCCCAGTCTATATTTCTGCTTCATTGTGAGAAAACAATTTGCTCAGCATCCATGTGGTTGATTATTAGTTTATTTAAAGATATTTGTGATTGAAGGACAGCATAACCTTAAATTGCTGTACTGAATGGTGATAAGGCAAGTATTCGAAAGACGCTGTTTGCTAAGAAAACAGCAAATCGGCAAAAGCAACCCTGGCGACTATCGAAGTGAGGGCTTCTCAATACAAGCCTCGAAATTTGCTATTAGGCCACCCTGCTGAATATTTACGTTCATAAAATGAGAAGGTCCATCACAAACGCCGTCACGCCAGTCCATCATTCGACAGGGTCACCGAACATTGAGCTTGGGTGGCTAGCATACCTGTTTGTTATTCTGGAGGACTCGGGTTCTATTTTCGGCCCAGATACCAACTATTTCGTGGGCCGCTTTCGTGTTTTCCCTTTTCTTACAGGAAAATGCCGGGTAGTACGTAAAATTATATTGCTACCACTTATTTGTTTAACCTTTTCATTTCATTACCCTCTAATCACATTACTTTTCAAAGCCCTGCAGCATGAGCCACTGGTAGAGAGGTTAAGTAAAGCATTCTTAATTAAATAATCAATAAACTTCCATCTTAATGTGATCCATTGTCAGTGTAGTTCGCATTTTCACATCCTACTGTTTAAAATCTCATTTTCTCTTCCGTGTTAAATGTCAAGCCAATCTTTTTCTCCTTTATTTTATTACTTCAATGATAGTACGTGAAGATGCAATTTATGACGTTCCTTATTATGTGTTACCATTTTTTCGCTCCTGTTTGAGGTTCAAATATTTTCCTCGTCGCTGTATTCGCAGACACCATCAACCTATGTTCTAGAAGCAGCATGCTAATCAGATAATTTTATACAACTGCTAGGTACGCACAGTCTTCTGTCTTGCATCCAAGTATGATTATAACCATCTATAGATCTGTGCAAAGAAGGAAACATTTTAAAATTTTGTCAAAATTGTGTATTTCAAGGTACCTCTGGAATGTGGCGCAGCATCGTCCGGTGAGGAATTACCGACTTTTCGAAGGAATGTTTTTCTTCATTCCCAACGGTCAAGTGGTAAACTAGAACCATGGCAACGGAGGTATTGCCTTTCTTCGAAAATTCAGCGCCATATTCCAGAAGACCACCATATTCAGTTTCGAAGTTGACCTCTTAAAACTGCCTGTAAAATATGCGGCCTGAAGAGCTTTGTGGTACTCATATACTGTATACACATAAAGCATGTGTCACCAACGCGCTGCCGGCCAGCTTGTGTTATGCGGTGTGCTGCCGCATTTTTAAAATTATGGAAATTGCACAGTTAGATTTTTATTTTTGGGGGGGGGGGAGGGGGGCCGCGAACCAGTCTGCAATAATGAAAGTAGTTCTTTGCCATATAGAATTTAACGCCCATGTTATAAAGTTTTACTGTCGTTATGATTTTTACAGCATAAAACAAAAAAAAAACTCCCGCAAATTTAAATACAAGGGCTATTTTACGTCTTTGTCTTTTTCTATACTGAAAAATTTACGAGCTAAGAAAGACGGGGGAATGTGACCTTATACGTTGCGGTCCAAATCGCGAAGATGTTTTGCAGATTTGTTCCGCAACCTGTTTCACGATTGACAAATCTGCTTTGGAGCACTGATGTAGTAGAAACTTGATGTTTGTGGGCATGTAAATCCAGTATTCTGCTTCACTTCACATATCACCGTGTAATGAAATATATAAATATTGACAAGCCGTAAATTATCACGTATAATGATTGTTGTGTTTGCGTTAACAGCTGTTGATTCCTACGTGTGGCACCCTGCTACGCGACGCAACCGAGTCGGCATCTCTCGGCCCAATTACCTAGCGTTGGGAACAGAACAGTTCTGTTCTTGCTTTAATATGAGGAAATGGAAAAGGTTAGCAAACTAATAATCCAATATGATGCCGATGGTAATTACTGAAATACTCTTCTGCTAGAATACGTTTAAGCTAACCAATATTTTTATTAGTCAAACTGACAAATGTTTAATTATGACTGTTGACAGGTGACTGGCAAGAAATCTTTATACACTTACGTTTCTAAACACTAATTCAATCCATTTCAGTGGTCCATAAGAAATTTTTTGTTGTAGATTAAAGAAACAAAGGTCTTCCAATACAATATTTTGTTGCCCCTTCCATCTCACGTGAAGAAGTTGATCCTTGTTATTTTGACGTTATCACAAGGCAAATTCACTTACCATCTCAGTGCTAATTAAATGGCGTTGACCAAAAGGTGGAATGAAAGTGCCTGCGCCGCAGACCGGAGCAAACTGCAACAAATCTTAAATTCCATGTTCCATAAGGAATATTAGTCATCCTTTGTGGTCTTGTTTACGATTCGTAGTTGGCCTTGTAAGAACTAGTCAGATTGTCATATTGCTTTTCAATCTGTACACAAGGTCAGACTCGCAACGAGGCTCAGAGAAATGATAAATTGAACTTCAGTTAGCCTGTCGCTAACCAATGAATAAAGAAGCAACAAACTTCACAAATATTAAAAGTAAAATTGTTCAGTTCCTTAATTAAGCACCACGTCATGAAGACGGAAAGGGAAATGGAGGTACATCTCCAGCAATCGGTGAGTTTATGTTAGGAAGAAGAGCTTGCAATACCGCCCGATAGAAGAATGGACAAGGAGGTTGAAATTGCAAGGTCGTTAAGGGATACAGGCAAGATGGAAAGAAAATATCATCGTTGAAAGTCGTTAAATACAGTTAAAATCTCGATCTGATATGGCGATATTTCCCGTTTAAAATTTTGTACGATTTGTTATTGTGCCTGAAACGTATCAAGCTCCGTAACGCTGATTTTGAAAACATGGTTTATGAAAGTTTTTCCATGCCCAAACCAAACTAATGCAGGGCCAAGCATTCCGTTGACCAGCAGATTATCAAGTAGAACGTACGGTTGTTCTTGTGAAAGCCTCATAGTCATGTGTAAGGAGCGGCAATATAGTTCAAAGCGTCCCCGACCACTCTAAAGCTGCGGACGTCGCCTCGCGATACTCCTTGAATTGCAGACTGAGTGGGTCCCAAAACCAGTACAGACATTTTGGAATAAAAAAATATCTCTTGCCTTTCCAGGGAATCGAAAGGCTGTTTCTCGATAGTCCAATTCGTAGGCTAGTCGCGACACATATAATATTAAACCTGTTCGCTGCCCCGAAACGTCGGTAACAAGCCATCTGCTCCGCGTAACAATCCAGACCGGCGAAGATCTCACTCCCTGAGCAGTTAATACATAGTCAGGACATAACCACATCTTTCAAGTAACTCTCTGCTGTGGTGGAGCGTCAAAACCCTGCTTTCTTCAACCTGTAATAAATCTGTTTTGCATCCTTGTACCATAAATTTTCATAATGATGGCTATGTGATTGAAGGTTATATTCAATATAAAGTTTCAATATTCTTTGAATGTTTGCTCGGGAGTGATTATTGGATCGCCAAACCTTATACATAGAATGCACTATAATGACTCATTTGTTGAACTGAAAATAAAGCAAACGTAACGACAGCATATTTCAGACGTATTGTATAATCAGACTCAAGCAGCTATAAATTACAGTAACCCACAAGAGTGTTCCATACTTTTACACAATTTACAATGTGCGTAGATTTATCCCCAGGCTTACGCTATAGCTGTGAACCTCAACATTTTCGACTTTTTCTATTTTTACTTTAGTTCCATTACCTTTCATTTTCATCGAAAGTGCACAAATTAGTTAACTTGTCACACATTTTAGCTTTCGTACATTTTTAGTCAGATAAATTAATTGCGTTTTAGTCTTCATAAAAAATAAATTTAAAAATCCTTAAAATTTTCTTAGGTCCGAGGATACCTGCACAGTACTTTCGAAGACCTCTTTGCTTGAGGCCGTAAATGTTACGTTTTCACTTTCTGAGTATTAGTAGGTACTGAAGACACAATTGCGCTACCACCTACGGGAATCTGTATTCCCTAAATCCATTATAGTTATACTCCCGCCATATTTTCTAGAATAAAGGTTTACAATGTTCTTGCAAACTGAAACATTCATGGCTTGTTCGTGCTGATAAGTAAGTATTCTTTTCATTCTGTCCCCTTTCTACGGTTCATTTAAATCTTACATTAATAAACTACAGGTCCATCCAGTATAGAGAAGTGACTGTAAAGTTATCGTTGTACTAGAGCACCGTGCAAATATTTGAAAACAATCACATAATTCATTTCGTCTCTGGATGAAATACAACTCCGGCAGCTGCATCTTCGGTTGAAAGCTCCCAGTACATATAGAAACGCAGTAAGTCCTACAGGTGGTGGTGGCAGAAACTGTAAGGTCTGTCTTTCGGCTCACAATCATTTTACTGACTGACCTATCCCGTGTCACCACGATTTTTTGTTTTCTGACAAACACAGCAAGGTCAAATTGCAGTTTCCATGATGCAGATTAGTATAGTGCGTCATGTATAATTTCAGTCAGTACATTTCTGAGGTCCTTCACTGCTTATTGCTGAATTTTTCGCTCTGCTGAGGGTTTGTCAGTGTACTTTTGTTACAGTATTTGTATTATGCTTTTAATTAGAAACCCAAAGCAAACACTAGGCTCCTGTCAATCCGGAGTCACGTAACACCACAGAAGATGAAATTTAAGAACCTAATCCAAAAAATGATTTAATTATTTCTGAGATAATATAACACGTTGCGGCCACACTAATCAACATCTAGTCGTTAACAACATTATGATTTCTATTAGCATAGAACAGCAATTTTTCAATGTCAATTTTGAACGCTTACCAATTACAAATACTCTCACCCAGCATTAAGGTACAAAATGTAATCTAGTTTGTCTTCAATAACAAAAAGCTTATTTTTACATGAAAAGAATTTTTTGCGTCACTCAAAACATGTTATAAAATACGTACACATCTAACTTCAATGCATATTAATACTTTTGGCTACATGTACGTTCTCGTCTTAATTATATGTGTGTTAAAATACCCGGAGTTCTGCCTGACTGATCACTTTGTCAGGAATAACTTCACTTTATTTGACTGTGTCCGTAGCCCTAGTACGAATGAAAAGTCTCTTCAGAAACGCCGGAATTTTATGTTTTTAGTGAGTTGCTTAATCAACAGCATAAACAAAAGAAGCTTGTCCTGTCTTATTCAGAGAACTGAACTGTACCTTATTTCCGTGAACATGGAAATTGTAATGGAGATTTCGAAACCACAGAAGGCTTTATATTGAGTTCTTGAGAAGCTGGGAAAAGATTGTTAAGGAAACTGGATACATCTACACGGTGTCTTAGGCACGCTGTTTCTTGAAGTTTATGAGACAAAGTTTTGCATTCCAGCTAGGCATTTTAGGCAGGAATGGTTTAACATAAAAAGGGACGATGATTAAATTTCGTCCGTCTCTGTTTTTTGGTTGGAATAATTTATCTTCCGTGCATTTTGTTTTTACCTAATTTAATTTTTATGGGTAAAGTTTCTTATTTTATATACGACTCATAAAAATGATAATGTTAATTTTTATAAAAAATGATCAAGTTCTGCAGCATGAGGAAAGAATCAACAAGATCAAGCTGAGGCAGATACTCTTCAAAATTAAAATGTTGCAGAAAACAAAAATAATCCAATTTATTATTAAAGATCTGTTGCTCATTTAAACTCACTGAAGACATTATTTAATATGGATGACGTTTTCGGCGAGAAAAATTGGTTTAAGAAAGGCATAGAAAGTATCAGAATATCTTCCGCTTTATCAGACTGGACCATTGGTCCAGAACGTCCTTCTGAGGTTATTTGAGAGAAGCAAGAAATCAATGCCTTATAATAATATTTGGTTAAAAATACTTTCATAAAATACTGCAGTCACTCATAACGCACATGATTATATTGATTCTTTCTATTCGCTGCACCTTTTTTTTCTGGACAGCAACAACTGGAACTGTATGAGTGGACTGAACAGAAGGCAATGAAAGCAGCAATGCTAAGGTTGATGTAAAAAAGGTAAAAAGTAAAGTGATACCGTTACAGAACCGGTGTGGCCCAGAGGGTGGGTAGAAGTATAGCACTACTCTTCCATGACCGCGGCACTAGAAGGGCGTGAGTGGTCAGCAGCACGCCCCGGCCGCACTTTACCCCCGGGAAAGACCTGGTACCCATTGTACAGGAGGCTGGGTGGGCTCTAGGGCCGGTCTGGACGGGCGGAAAATCTCTTCCCCACCGGGATTCGATCCCGGATCGTCCAGCCCGTAGTCAGTCGCTATACCGACTGAGCTACCCGGCCCACAAGTTTCATGTATTAGTCCGAATTTAAATACTGTTTCATTTCTACCATTAAAATATTCATCCTTACAGATGATACACTGCTGTACTTGCGAAGTACAATATTCAAAATATGCATTTTAAACAAGATATATCTTCGTATTGGTAGACCAGTTCCCAGCACCGTTGGCCGTCATACTGCAAAGTAATGTAATATTCACGGCGATTGATCCCAAGACACATAAGAAGATACCCGGTATCACTTAGACGTTATAGTTTTCTCCCCACTTAGTAAGATCACACGAATTCACATTCATCGCCATTTCAAAATATTTAAATACATTACTCCGTTATCATTTCCAAACTATTGTCAGCACACTACCCATAGTAGCCGTAGTAAGGGTATCTTCGACCATAACCATAAGCATTCCAGCCCCATCCCCAGCTAGGGTATAGAGGCCAACTCCCTCCCCAGCGTCGCCCGTAGTACGGACGATATCTCCAGAATCTATGTTCGTCCGTCTTCATTGCATCTCTTCCCTGGTCCAATTGTTCCTGGTCCACCAACTGGCGCTCTTCTACGGCTGGCATATAGCTAGTATCCAGCCGAGCTTCCCCTCCGCCCAAGTCCAAATTCTGCTTAATCCAAGCATCATACGGGGGCACCCGCGCCTCCTCCAGGGCCTGCTGCGGTTCTTCCAGCCTTGCCCCAGAGTGAGAGATCATCGACTGTCCCAGACACAGGCTTAGAATGGCAGTGCACAGTGCGAAAGTGTACTGAAACAGTAGTAAACGAACATACTTGAGCGAAGTGTAATTTGTAAAACTTAGCGGTTGCATGATTTTAGGCTTTCTCAGTGCAACAGTTGAGGTCTCTTTTCTTGTCACATAAGGCGCGATGTAAAGAGGTGATCAGTGCCCGAATTTTCGAGACAGGAAATGGTTTTACTTTCAAGGGTCGAAATCATTCCCACTCTTAGAGTTGAGCAGAATACTGTGTGTGTGTGTGTGTGGGGGGGGGGGGTGGGAAAGGTAAAATTATATTTACGTGAAACGTAAATAAGAAATAAAGAGTCATTCACGTTATGTTTACAGGACTGCTAACATCTGCCATTTATTTAACTTGAACATTTGAATTATTCTTTGGATTTTTTAAAGTT
>Ga0123352_10002200_pt1 | contig 26972 bp, 8 predicted proteins | sample TergutLab28metaG_FD_89700 | JGI IMG/M metagenome (GOLD analysis project Ga0123352, IMG submission 89700) | Labiotermes labralis P1 segment gut microbial communities from Petit-Saut dam, French Guiana - Lab288 P1 | ecosystem: Host-associated > Arthropoda: Insects > Digestive system > Gut ... | reverse complement strand
TCCGCCCTTCGAGACCAGACCTGGGGTCCACCCAGCCTCCTGTAAAACGTGTACCGGGTCTTTGCCGGGGGTAAAGTGCGACCAGTGCGTGCTGCTGACCACTCACCCCCTTCTAGTGCCGTGGTCATGCAAGAGTAGAACTATAACGCTACACACCCTCTGCGCCACACCGCGCCTGTAACGGGGGGGGGGGGGGGGGAAGTTTGTTTAACATATTCACAACAGCCCGTCATGTGCCTATACCTTGAACCATGTCCCATTACCAATTTCATTAAGATGCATTTTAATATTATATTATAATATAGCACCATCTCACATAATTTTTAACTTTTTGAAGCTAAGACTGTTACATAGATCCTAATAACATTTGCAAACTCGCGTATTTTACATTACTGTAACATAATGTCTAAGCATTTGGGATCCCGCAATGCGTTGAAATATAGACAGTTCTTGGATCTATTTCTCAGAGGGCCTGAAGATTTCCCAGCGAAGGTCGAAACATGTTCCCCTGACAATATACTATTTTTATGGTATATAAAATAAATTGTTGTATTATTGACTGACACGTTTGTATTTATGTGTTATAACACTTCAGGATGGAAAATATTAAAATGGATATTATTCTTTCAGTTATGTTTAGTTCTTCCAAGTGGTCTCTTTCATTCTGGCTTCCCGACCAAAAGCTATATTGATTTCCCTTTAAGCTTGGTATGTCCTGGCCAACTCATCCTCCTTCGCTTGTAGCCCGAATGATATTCGATAAGTGATAAATATCATGAAGGTCCTCGTTATATAATTTTCTGCTGCTGCCTTTTCTACATTCATTATTAGACCCAAGTATGATACTCAGCACCCTATTCCCCAGCACCGTCTACGTGCTCTCCTAACGGTGAGAAATGAAATTTCACACAAATGCAAAACAACAGACAAAATACTGCTGCTGCTTATTTTAATCTTAAGGTTTGCAGATATTAAACGGAAAGAAAAAAAATCTGGGGGGAACGGTGGGGATTGTTACTCAGATTTAATGTGTTCTTTATTTCTTCATGAATGTAATTTTGAATTGTTGATGTCGTTTTAAAATACCTGAAACATTCGACTTTTTCAAAATGCTTATTAGCTATTTTTTATCGTGAATTTTCCTGAATTCTTATCGGGAGAAGTAAATAAGTATTCATTCTTCTCAGCATATAATTATAGACCTGTTTTCTTATTAGCGACTAGAAAGTATTTTCTGTTTCTCTTCACACTATTTCAACCAGAAAATTAACATTATCAGCGTAGAGCAGAAGCTGATACTACCTTGTTAATTAAATACTTAACAACAACTTTTAAAAGCGATGGCCGTAAAATATGTTCTTTTTTTTAACCATTCTGAACAGGAAAGGTCTCAGGCACGATTGTATTTCTTCGGGCTTTTTATGGATTTGTATTCAATTAATATTAATGTTATATATTAATCACATTCGTGATTGTCATTTCTACAGCAAACTTAGTTTTTGCTGTTCTAATTGTTGTAATTCTACGTACATATTTCGTAAACAATTTTCGGAACACGTCTTTCTACTTCCACATATTCACAGATTGTATATAGCGTTTTTTCATGGCTAATTCCTACGTAAATGGGAGATAAATTCTTCGTAACAGCAGTTAATGTTTTATATATTTCCCTCGTTTCATTCCTCTTGCATAAGATATGAAAAATTTTGTATTTTTACGTTACGTAACAGACAATTTTCAAAAATATTTTTTAAATAAAATGAAAATTCTATTATTCTTCTCTTATATTTCTGAAGCTCTTTTCAATCCAGCACTAATTCAAGAATATGTCATAAAATTAGGTAAGTTTTCATGTAAAGAATCTACTATTATTTTCATATCTTAACTAAAAATTTGTATTTCCCTACTTAGTTTAGTAAAAATCTCCAATATAAAATTTGAAGAAAAAATTCGTCCAATGGAAGCCAACATGTGGAATGACAGATATTATGAAAGCATTGGTCTCTTTTGCTTTTATTTTGCGAAAGTATTTAATTATTCATATCTTTTTAATCAGTGTTTTTTAAGTTCTGTCGACAGTAGATACTGTGGCTTTACTGATATTCATTTGATTGCGTCATAACAATGGTATGTTACTTGAATTAATTTTGCAGTGCAACATATATTAAAAATTGCAAAAGCACATGAGCAAAATACGCGTATGTATTCGAGAATGTCACAAAGCTTTATACCCTGTGCATATAACAATTTCTGAAAATTTTTATGTGATTGTTAACTGAGGAATGTTAACTGCGGAATTGAATTTCAATCGGCGTAAACAGCCGTTACCATAAAACTTATTAAAAGAGTGATGAAACGACAGAATCGTGGGTTATTTTGTTGTCACTTAAATTGTGGAACGACAGAGGGTTAGATCCTTAGTGTTGTACGTCTTCTGAATATTAAAATATATCTATTTAACTTATATATATACAGGATTCAGTAATTAAGGATCAGGCATAAATTAATGTATATACAAAGTGGGCCAAAAGTAGGTATACAGTATATAATATAGTATATAATTACTGTATACCTACTTTTGGCCCACTCTGTATATATATATATATATGTATGCATTAATTTTTGCATTAATCTGAAACTAAAATATTTGTAACAAATCAATATTTGAAACGTTGGTATAGTATATTTTATTTTCAATTTTTAGCCTATTAACTTAGATGGTTCAGTGAATCTCGAATTCGGAAGTGTGATGATAAGAGATTCAAGCTGAGGAAATAGTTAATTTCCATGAGGAAAAATTTTCCTAAATAAAATCCACTTCTGATTCGGAAATATAGAACCATGTTTATAGACTTCAGTTCGGCAGCCCCTCTAAATTCATGGCACAGTTTTAAACCCATTATTGAGAAAATGTCTCAGATATTTCCCTTGTGTTTTCTCCTAACCAAGTACGTAACAGTGGCTGCAATGTGCACGTCTGAAAGAGAGAATAGTGGCGGTGTAATCACTTGCCAGTCACGTCAACACGTCCCGCAGGTGCTATAAACCCAAAATACGTGCTAGTTTAGTCTCACTTCCACACGGGAAAGTACACTCAGGACTTTCATAGCTCCTATACGACGTTTGTTTCTGAGCTGTTAGACGTGACGGGCTAAGTTGTAAAGACTAGTGAATTATGTAATTCTTATTGTTTACAGTCTCATAAAGAGCTGAGTGACCGGCGCACGTAGAGCAACCTTCATAAAAAACAAGAATTCGCGTTAGGTTTTAGGATTTGCCCATTCAAGGTCGAGCACAATTTTTTGGACTCACTAACAACGCTTTTTCCATAAGTGCGAAAGACTGATTTATTTATATTTTATACTTTAACCATTCTGCTATTATTTATGTCTATACAGTATCGTAGAAAATGAATAGTTAACAACGAATAAAAAAATAGGAAACCGTCGGGCGAAAGAGGGAGAAACTAACAGGAACCTGGACTGTTCTAATTTTTAGGCAGTTAGTGCTCGGTCTGTCACGCTGAAGGCCCGACTTCAGTCGGGGTTCAGTGGATGTAGCTACTGTATATGACACAATATCAAAAGGACAGATTTTTTTCCCTACTTAGAATTTCTCCTGTCACTCTCATTCAACCAATTCTCCACACACATTCAACCATTCAAAACCGACGCTACATACTCTTAGCGATTGTCAGCGCCGTTAAATAACATGCTAATTTGGAGACTAGAAAAATGGCATACTGCGGAACTTTATAATATTTTCTTCTTCCAAATTATGTTTGGGTGATCATTTTAAAAATGATAAAGTATACTGGATGGGGAGGAGATCAATGCATGCACAGATTGGTGAAAAAGGCAAAAACAGACCACTAGGAAAAGCTAACCATATGTGGGAATAATGTTAAAATTAATCTTACAAGTTTGGATGGATTGTCGAGAAATATACCTATTTTTTCAAGATATGGACAAGTGACTAGCTCTTGTAAACAATGTAATGAAATTTCGGTTTCGATAAAGTTCAGATATTTGGGAACGACTTTAACAAATCAAATTTGCATTTATGAAGGAATTAGGGGGAAATTTAACTTGGGGAGTGTCTATTATTATTTGTCCCAGAATCTTTTGTCATCACTTTTGCCAATCGGATATACAAATATTTAAATTACTACATAAAATTTGCCCCTTTTTTATTGTCGTGAATCTTGGTTTCTTCCTTTGAAAAAAGGAAATATTATGAGACTTAGATAAATGGAAAACTATTACTCTAAAGACTTGTGTTTAAATAGTATTCTCTTGTGAATTTTTTCCATTGTTTTATTTTGGTTTTCTAGAAATTCCGAAATATGTAATAATTACTTATATAATGTAAATACAGTTGTGATTGACAGTTTTGATCTCCTTATCGTTGGCTGAGATCTATTGGCTTTTCGAGAAGGAATCTGCTTTACGGAGCCAATTAAAGTTGAAAATTGCGAGAAATTTCTTGGCTAGCTAAGGATCTAAGAGTTTTTCATTAAGAACTTCGCATTGTTGTGTCAGTATGTTTATTTGTTTGTTTGCTTCTTAGTTAATTAATTACCTAGTTCAATGAAGCGGCCGAGGAATAATTTGAAATGCTTTCCCGTTAAGACAGCATTGTCACAATATCAGGTTCTTGGGCTTGGTTGAATTTTGTAACTACGGAATTTGAAACCGGTGAGTTAACCACTCTGCTTCTAAAACTGATAACTTCTAATGGAAATTAATGTTGAAATATTCGTGAATATGTAAGTATTTAAATGGAGATGCCCCTAGTTTATTTGGAGGTAAACTACAAATGGAAGTTTCGAATCAGGTAAGTTCCGGTTGCAAGTGGAACGTTGCCTCTACACCATTTATCTGTCTGTCGCTGTTCATACATTGGAGATCCTTGTAATGAACGTGTTTGATTAATGGTTCAGAGAAAGGAAACGGAAGGTGGAGAATACTGCACAGTAGGAAGTGTCGTAACTTGTAACCATGGCCATGTGTTGTTACGGTGGTCGTATTACGTAATATAAGAACGGTACGATATGAAGAAAAGATCACAGCATGCCATATTATGCTTGGAGCACCTGAAGGGATGAGAATATTTGGGAGACCTAGATGTAGATAAAACGACAATTAAATTGACGTTAAATTGTCTGGACTGAATTGGTGTGAAAATGGATAATAGACTGCCGATATCATAAGAACTATATAAAGAAATTTTTACTTCTATGGAAAGCTGAGACGTTACAAAAGTTGGTTAATAATAGTTTTCACAATATAAATATTATGTCATGTAATTGCTTAGTTATTATCTTCTTAAATGTACGAAACCTTTAATATTATACTTTAAAAGTCTTGCATTTTGTCATTTTCCTTGGAGGTTGAAGTTTACTCCACGTGAAGAAATTTGCTATACATTCGTCGATGGGATCAGAAAATGCTTCTTGAAAGCTTGTCTTTTGGAATGTCAGGACTTGTTGACTGGTAAATTTTACCGACGTCACAAGGATTTTGGTAAGTTCGAAATGTCGAAAGCCACTGAACAAACGACACAGAATGACATACTAGAAGGCAATCTTGTAAAACACAAACACAGTGAGAAACAAAAATTTCGCTTCCTACTTGCAGCTTTGTTTTGCGCCTGGTGGCGTGTGTGTCTGTCAAATGCATCCTGTCTCAATGTTGGTTTCTGTTTTACTAAAAATTATTTTTTAGTTTGAGATTTTTATTATAAAACCTCTTTTCTTTATTTATTTTTAATATGTTTCTCACTTTATACACTTAGCGATCCCAGAAAATGCAAATTTCCATTCTCGACTTCTCTGACATCATTCAGCTTTGCTCCACTAATTTTAGTTTGCCACAACAACGCGAAATTCTTATTCATTAAATTTTTTTCATGAATATTACGTTACTAAAATTAATGTCGTCTCCTCTTAGTAGCATAATATTCGCGTAGATAGCAAAAAAGGTTTCACGTCATTCACAGAAGATGGATAATAGTGAAGTGTATGAGTCCACATCTGGTGCCTTACCTTGAGCGAGCCAGTCGATTCTTGTCCCACAGTAAAACCCGGTTTCGGATCAGTTGCAACATAGTTCTGAAGGCGCGTTCACAAAATTGAGAAGTATAACTATTAGCTTCGTCATATCTGTCTGTCTCTCCGTCCGTCCGCATGGAAACTCAACTCCTACTGGACGGATATTAATGGAATGTTATGTTTGAGCATTTTTCGAAAATACGTAGAGAAAATTAGTTTTCCTTAAAATTTGACAATAATGACAGGTATTTTAAAAGAACACATATATGCATTTATTACAATATCTCGCTGAATTCTTCTTTGAATGAGAAATGTTTCAAAGAATTTTGTAATAGGATCACAACGCACCATTTCGTTTAATAACTTTTTTTAAAGAATCTTTCCTTTTGTGACATAGTTGGAAAAATATTGTAGAAGCAAAGAGGTCACAGATCAACACAATATGGTACATGCGCTTTGCGTCTGGATGACTAAAGCACACTCTTAGTGTCTAACCCCTGATTTTAAACAGCAGCAATGTCTACGCAGGAGCTCTTCAGTATTATGTTGCGCGTGCTTTGCCTGTCTTGTTTTGTTCTAGGAAGAAGAAAGTAGGCTTTTGAGATAAACATGTTTTCTGCTTGATATTATGTTTCATGACTTAGTGAAATTATTTACTACAATATTAAGAGGTTTCTTACGTACATGTTTTCTCTTATTCTTGTTTCAAAGGTAGCTGAATACGAAGGCAGTGGCGTCTTTAGACATCAAGTTTCACTACCGAGGGTTTAAAAATAAGTGCTCCATACTTACCCACATAGCCCTCCAGAAGTTACAAAGTAATATAAAATATGGCCTTATATTAAGGATTTATTTTTGCTCGAATTTGACTCCATGTAGCTTGGTAGATATAAACTAACGTTCTGGAGGTTCTGCCTCCATCTTCAGGGTATAATTCTTCTCCCGCAATAAAAGTTAAGGAAAACGTTCATTTATAAAGGACTGTAATTAACCTACCAATACATGAAATGCGACAGATACGTCCACCGCAAAAATATTATGAAATACCTTTACGTAGTTTTTCGTTGATAAATGTGTGTTGCATGTTAACCGTAGAACACGTTTCAAAATGGTAACAGTTACTAAATTATTTTTCTGCTTACTAAAATACGACCCAATAAGTAAGAAACGTAATGTACACAAAAACGTTGCGGGAATAGATTTCTTTTCTTGGTTCAATAATATTGTCAATTCAAAAATAAATCTCAACTCTTAGCTCAGTGAGACAGAAATCGCATCGTAACACGACTTTTCCTTGACAACCTCCACAGATGAGTTTACCGTTCTATAACGTTTATCCCCATAGAACAGACTGTTATATTTTAGTATATTTCCACTGTGACTTTGGTGTAAAGACTAAGAAAACTCTACCTCAGAATACTCTTCATTCTGCTACGCAATTAATTCTTTGGTGGGGAGTGGTAAAGCTTTTACTGATCATTTCAGCAGCGCCTATATTCACGCAGCTACTCTGTAACAGCTGTACATATTAAGATTAATACTACTGGGAGAACTACATCAGTACGAGGTAAGCAGAAATCTGGGTTAAATGGGTTTAATATTTGCCAGCAAAAGTACGAGTGAAAATTGAATATATTATGTATAGAAAGTCGCGTTTATTGACAAAATATAGAACATTTAGATTCATCTAATTAAATACGCCACCAAATACAAGGACAAAATAAACACTGTCATTTGGATATCCAATAATTATAAAATTACCTTTAATTTTACGCCTCGGTATAGGCCGGTCTCTGGGGTGGTTTGTAAGTCTTTCTTTCCTGCTTAATTCATCCTTCCTTTCTCGTGCCTCAACTTGAACCTGTTAAGTTCAACTGTCTTTTTGAACTGACCCCTTTACATCCACTTAGTCAACATACTGCCCCCTTCTGTGAATTTCCTACATGTTTGTGTTACCACGGCGTACCATCTGTTACAGCAATATATGTATGCTTTATTAATGAAATACCGGCTCGAATGATATCGTCTCCACTGTGACGGCCCATGTTTGTGGAGAGATTTCAAACTTGTGCCAAACTGTGGGGAAATAAAGAATGGAAGTTTGGACCCTTTCTACTGCCTAGAGGTTATACGAAAATCTTTGCGAGAAGTCAGGATTTTCAGTTACCGCGTAATTGAAGAAGAGTTAGAGGGAAGAATGAAAGTAAAAGGAAGAAAAGGAATCAGATGTAAGCAGCTACTGTACGACTCAAGGGAAAGAATAGGATACTGAAAATTGAAAGTGGAAACACTAGACTGCATTCTGCGGAAAACTCGCTTCGGAAGAAAATATGGACATGCCGAAGACTGACTAGAGAATGAATGAATTATTTCTTGCATTTTTGTTTTAATGATTGAAAATTTATACATTTTTACAATGTTATAATATCAATAATTCTTGAGTGAATTATTTAGCGATCCTCTACGCACATGTGGCACTATTTTGACATTTTATTTGTAATAGTACATCAAGTTTGGACGTCACCTCTATTAGGTATTATTTTAAAACTACTTCGGTAGGCAAAATTTATGAAGATTCCCTACAAAATCAAGTCGGTGTTTTTCGTCTAAGACGACCGAAAGCAATTTCTGAAGCTCGTTCTCTAAATAAAGTATCATCTTACTCCATTAGAGATTGTTAGTTAGTTATGCACAGATAACCTTACAACTTTCTAGGACAGATATCAATTTTGAATCAAGATTATCAGATGAAATCTGCAGCAAATTAAATTTTCTTTTACAAGAAAACATTGATTCGAAGAAACACTAAATAATAATATTATATTCTTTTTCTTATATCCAAATCAGGCTCGAGACCAAAAGCTGCCTGTATTAAGAGGGCAGGATCTCTGAATACCTCAACTATATTGGTCAAAGCTGAAGTTCCAGGATCATCTTTTTGGCAGGCGGCTAAGCTAGAGTTGAATCGTCACTTCAGTTGGATCCATAATATATATGTGCAGCATCTAAACGTTCTAATTTTTATCTGGCGTGCCCTAGGATGGAGTTCGGATGGTGAGTTTCATGCTTATCAAAACCTGATTCCCTAAACAATATGACACTGCAGCCTAGCTTGCGTGTCGTTGACAATTTACTGTGTCGTATCTCACAACCTAAAACATAATTTTATTAAATTTTAAGGTAGTGTATGATTTGTTTCTGCATATAGCACAATTGTAATATTTGCATTGTTCCTTAGGCTGAAATATGTAATTTTAATCCAATGTTTAACGTGACACAGGAGGTCTAATAATTCAAAGAGTATGTTTTACAGACACTCTCCAAAACTTTGGTATTATTCTTGCTACTGACCACTTTTGTAGCCCTTTAACTTGCCGGTGAAAAATTCGATGTTTTACTTGAATCATTTTATTCTCTATAAGGAGGTTGCATGTTTATCCTACACAATGTTATAGTGGTGAATGTATAAAGACTGCCAAAATGTGAATATGCGCCTTCATTGAAACCTCTAATCTTAGCAGTTCTCAAGTCATTGTTTTACACTTCTTGCAATTTTACACCTCCTATATTTGTAGAGTAGACTGAATGATGACAACCTGAACTGAATAACATGCAGTTCCCGAAAATACCATTTTTATGTACACAGCATGCTCTTGTCATTAAGATTAGTGAATCACATAATTGTTGTAGCCAACCATTTTTAGTATAGTTGTTTGTTAGGAATGCTGGCGTCAGTTACGGACGGTTCATGGTCATGCGTTGTAGGTTAATCTGTCAACGTATATTCAGAACCGTTGGTGATAGGTGGGAGGGGAGAGATTTAAATGAGAAAAATTTAGGAGCTGATAACGGACGCTAGTAGTCCAGTAAGGAAGTCAGTCGCGTACTAGAAGTGTGAGTGAGGGAGTACAAGTGACTGTGTTATATTAATAAATATGATTTAGTTGTTTAACTTGATACAGCACTACTTAATTTCATGTTACCAAGAATAAATTGAATAAATAAAAAACAAGTAAAAATAAATAATCAAAATTATAAGATTGGGTGAACCACGCCCGTTTCCCGAAAGAGGATCACCTACCAGACTGAGCACGTCGGGACAACGAAGTTTCAAAGTTTGGTCGTGTAGATTGTCTTCTTGTCACGTGCTTAGGATCATAAGCCCTTATTTTAGAAAATTTTCCTACAGTTTTATTTGTCAGAATAGTAGAAAAATGCCATTTTGCAACCACTACAAGAAGAGATTTTATGTGTAGAATGAGACAGATTTAAAACACGAGCTAAAACATTGAAAGAAATAGCTAATACACTTCTTTTAGAGGAATCGTATTATTGAGAAAAGTCTGTATCGCAGGGACTTCCAATTCAATTATTCCAATTCTAAAAAAGAAGTTTTATGGACGGGCATCTCTTCTGTCTGAGTTACTGACTTTATGGAAGTCGGAGAGTAGCAGTCCGCTCTCGCTAACTAAATTGTCCATTAATGTGTACCGTAGGAACTAATTCTTTACATCTAATCTGAGGGGGGTTTAAGGAAATTAGGTAAATTTCAGGCTTTACGTAACAAATACACGTAACCTCCAAGTACGTTATCAAATTATAAATAATTTACTGTGCATATAAAAATCGAAAACAGTTCTTTACCAGATCATAAAATTCTTATATAACCTGGCTTTTAATAATATTTGGCGATAGAGCTACACAATAATTTTACTCTTAATTTTGTGGCCTGTTCTGTGTTAAAACGTAAGAACTTAACCATTTAAATGCCGAGTTAAATCCCATTTGCCATTTGCTGCCATTATTAGGAGCTCACCATATTTTCCACGTTAGCTGATTAAGGGTTACACGTTCCTTTTGGTTAGCACATCCAAACGTATTCCAATGCGGAATAAATTATAGTGGATCATCATGTGAATTTCCCCCATACCAAGTCAACTACTAAGCATATTTTGTGCATTTGTATAATTCTTTAGGAAATAAAATAGAGCATTGCATCAGCTATTAACGTACTTCGAGAAAGAGTATGATTTATTTAGGAGGAAGCTCTTGTATAATTTTTTTTATTGAGTTGGATATCCCTATGAAGAGAGTAAGGCTAATAAAAATGAATATAAATAAAGTCTATGATGGGGTCCGAGTAGGCAAACATTTGTCTGCGACGTATTCTATTAAGAACGGTTAGAATCTAGAAGATGCTTTATTGTTATTGCTTTTAAACTTTGCTTTGAATTATGTCATTAGGAAGGTTAGGGCAGACAAGGTATATTTTAAATTAAATCGTAATACTTCAGCTATATTTTACGCTGATGATACTAATTGACGCTCTGTTTTTCGCTAGCAATTTCTGAGAAAACTAAGTACATAATCACGTCTCTTAAACAGAATGACGGAAAAAAGATAGGTAATAAACACTTTGAAAGTGTGAAACAGTTTAAATATTTGTAAAACATCCTAACAAATCGAAATTTTAAGAAGAAGTTAAGAGTCAGGTATAGTTTGATATCAATCGGTGTAGAATCTTTAAACTTCTAGCTTTCTATCTAATAATATAAATATTAAAATATACAGAACTGTAATTTTGCCTGTTGTTTTTTATGGGTGTAAAAATTGTTCTTTCACTTTGAAGTACACTGACTGAGGGTGAAATTAGGGTGCTGAGGGGGATATTTGAACACAAGTGGGACGAAGTAATAGGGGAGTGTAGAATATTTTATAACGAGGAACTCGGCACGAAATACTATTTGGGTGGTAAAATTAAAAAAAAAGAAATAGGCGGGGAATGTAGCACGGATAAGGAGGGGAGAGGTTCATGCAGAATTTTAGCCGCGACACGTAAAGAAAGGAGAACACTTAGAAGAATTACGTGTAGATTAGGGGTTGGATTTATCTTGCTCCGCATAGGAACAGTTGGCGAGTTCTTGTAAAATCGGTATTGAAATTTCGGTTCCATAAATTGTGTGGAAATTCTTGACCAGCTCAGAAACTGCTGGTTTCTCAAAAAGGCCTCGGTTCCATGTAGTTAGTTATATCTATATTTATTTGTTGTTATCCAATCACATACTCTGCCCCAATTGTGTAACCACCAATTTTCTCTTCTATCTTTCCTTCAGTAATGTTCAGTGTACGTTGCTCTGTGGTTGCTGATAGCAACTCTCCATATGGATTGGACAATAGATTTAGAAACGGAACTTTTCCTGCAAACGTGTAATAAAATATTATTAAACTGTAAGTAAGAAATTCTAGTATTGCTGAAGAAGTTATCGGTTGTGTAAAACATTTTGAAACTAGTTCAATAGTTACATAACTAGTCGGGATTGCTCAGTCAAAATAGTGACTATGCTTTGGGCCAGACGACCGAGGAATCGTGGTTCATTTCCCGGCAAGGAAGGAGAAAGAGATTTCTCTCTACTCCAGAACGTCTACACCTCCTTCCCATGCCGTGTTTACGAATTGAATGTTGCCCCCTCCTTCACAAACCTTCATAGCATACAGTGGAGAAACTTACCTTTGTACATGTTTTGGATGTAAAGACATATATTTTATGTCCTGTACTTGGTCTGGCAGACATTGCTGCAGTGTCGTCCTTGTTAATAATCTTTATGAAGGTACAATATCGAAAGTAAATAGAATGGAGATATTGCGGGCATTGTTTTTTCAACAGCTTTTTTTAATATAAATTATCCTAATATTTTGTTACACAATTACCTACAAAGTAAATTTCGTACCAATATATATTTACGGGTTGCTTTTGCGATATTGTGTTAGAATTAGTCTTCAAAACTATTTGAAGGTGTAACCTACGAGTGAACGGCTGTTTCGATGAAATTACTTAAGTACTTTACAAAATTTTTGTCAGAAAAACATTTGCTTTTGTGGTGATGTAATCATATTTTAGATATTTTTAGACAAACGTCCCGCCTGGTTCCCAAATTAGGCATCTGCGCAGAAACAATCTCTCTTCATGAAATTATTTTAAAGGAAATTCTATATGCGGCTTGAAAAATTTACGCCTAATTTGATTTATGAAAGTTGGAGAAAAGAGATGATTTTCGAAAATGGTGCATATGGAACACAATACTAGAAATTATTGTTATGAAGACTGTATTACGTTGATATAGATAGCATTTACATAACGTTATATAAGAATTAGCTGCATGTTCTTATCAACCCGGTCATAAAAACTCGGTTACAAATCAAGAATTATCTTGATAAGTTTAGCCATTATAACATTCTTAAAACTTACTTATATCCGTCAGAAGAACGGCCAAGTAATCAGTAGCAACACAGCTTATGTTGTGTTGTGATTGATGACTTTCCTTTTTTTTTCTATTGATGTTTAACACAAGACGATATGTTCTATTTAGTTCGCATCCACCAGGCTGGCATTTCCTATGGTACTATGGCGTTCCCTAAATAGGTATTATCAAGGACATCTATGTTTTGAGTCTTTACGAAATGTTGTACACACACGCCGATATTGATTCAAATTGGAAAATTTTACAGGCCCTTGTCATGAAAACTCCTTACATTTATAACACATTGCCTTTTTTCCTTTTTTTTGAGACATTTTATCTTTATGATGAGAGCTAAGTCCGTAAAACGTTTGAAAATCTGCGTAGAATAAGTTAGCTTGATCTTTTGTAACTGCCATCATTTCTGTTGTTCGGACGTGTGTCATATATCGTTTATGACTGACCCTAAGTCTTATTTCTAGAGTACGCAGAAATCTTGTAGCGTGATTCGTGTGCTACATGCGGCACACATTTAACACACTGAGGACGGGGCATTTAAATTGTTAAAATGCCCGTTCCCGGGGTTTAAATCAACTTTTGTAGTGTTTCTTTACAAATTTATAACAAATTCGCTATCTATTTTTGTGAATTGAAATTTTCAGGAAATACTATATAAGTAGTGCTGAAGTGTGTGATACCTCTGAAAACATTCCCTCTTGTGGAGTGGTACTAAGGCAGTGTATAGTGCGTGGAAACCAAGCGCGTGTTAAAAACGCCGATGTGTGTCATCCGTCTTGCACAGTTGTAATGTATAGACGCAAATCTGCGTCACCCGTTCACAATGTATTAAAATATTCAAATTCTCATTATCTTTCTCCATATTATCCAAATTTAATATCCAGAGACAATAACAGAGCCACTGCGCTGACGATTTGCCCTCTGCACGTGTTTGTTAAATTATTAAACATATGTTAATATTTATAAACCAAGCTTTCAGTTTGAGATTCCTAAAAACCGACATATCGGAATGCATTTCCTTTATTAGGCCAAACGGGAATTTTCAAGCAATGAGATCAATGAAAACTCTCCGCCTCTTATGGAGGAGAGGTTTGAAACCTCGTAAAGTGGCTGAAATGAAAAATTACCCGTGGCTGTTTACAGTCTCTGCTGGCCTGGAAAGTCGCGCAGCGCTTACTTGAGAGACCGATACGTCGGCTAATATATATTCCGTGCTGGAAAATGTAAGTATTTATCGAAGACAGGGAGGAGGATGTTGAGACAGGGAAATACGAAGCGAAAGATAATACCACCGACACTCATCTCAGAGAGGAGTGTGGTGCCGGCCAGCTATGAAAATGGTTCCGTACCTCTTGATGCGAGCAGTGAACAAAGATTTTGGTTAAGCAGTGCAGAAGAAAACCCAAGTGGTATGTGTGTGTGTGACGTCAGAATGGGCGTGTAAGTACAATAGAGCAAGGTACATAATGGTCGTCGCTGCTGAAGTCTGAGCCATAAAGTGCTTGTGAACTGGCAGGGAACTTCTGCCCCCATCGGACTAATGCAATAGAAGCGTTGGGTTCGTATGCTGTACCCTGCAGTTTGGTAGTTTATTGTGAAGTGTGAAATGGAGGAAATGATACTACTGCCTCCTGTGAAGTGGTAAAGTGCATACCCTGTAGCTCGATAGACTATTATGAAGTGTGGAACAAATACCACAATGCTACTGCTTGTGATTTGTCGAAGAGTTCACACTACGTGTGCTGTAGTTTGGGTGAATATTGAGAGAGCAGAATAAGTAGCAGTGCAGAAAAGACGTAGTAAGTTGTACTGCAATATATTGTAGTTGATTAGAGTTAAGGCGTGTTGGGTAGGGGAGTAAGTTCTAAAATGGCATTCTGTAGGTGGCAAAAAACAGTGCCTGATTTTCTTCATTAGTTTCTGAAGTCTACATGGGACAGTCTATAGCGTTATATATTTTATATAGGTGTAACCACTTTTGTTGTGTTAGTGCATAACGTATTTACATGCAAGTCTGTACAGAAATAAAGTGGTCCAGAGCTTAAAGTACTCAGAACACGTAGTTTCCGTGGAACGGTAGTTGGGTGTACCGTAAGATATTGCGTTGTCATCCGTTTATTGTCTATGTACATTCGATCTATGGCAAAGTGTCGTGAATTAGAAAGTTTCATAAGTTTATTGAGTTATTTTGTTCAGTGACGAGCTATGTAGTAAGATCAACCAGCAACTCGACGATTGTCCAGCTAGTTTTTACGCATCATTTGTTCACAGAATTACAGCAGCAAACACAAATATAGAATAACCGTTACGTGCATTTTTTCCATTATTTTGTGAATAAAGCAAGTTTCCAACAGTTTATTCTTATCTTTTTTGTTATCGCGGTATATGCAAGAATTGGGTCAAGAAATATGCAGTAGTAATCTGTGTTAGGATACCGTTAGCTGCTTGTTCGCTTTACTTTGATAACAAAGAAATTATATAACCTCGAAACAGACAAACCTTTTTAATCCATCTACCAGAAGACACGCGATTACATCAGAGAATTTAATAATCAGAAGGTGGATCAATTAATGACGTCAGTATAGTCTGCATTATGTATGTGTAGAAGAGTGACATCTTCAGTAGGTGTGCTATAAAATGTTCAGTAAACCAGGAAAAGAACGCGCCTCTTCCGTTAAGAAGTGGACAGAATAAGCTCTTCATCAGTTTTTACCTGCGGTTCAAACATTTACTTTGGTGGCTGCTGTATGGTCCGGAAACCTTCATGTTTGAAAGCGGTGAGGTGTGATACACCGCACGTGATATCAGTAGCTCGTGTGGTCGTCAGCGTAGCTGATGGATCGGTTTTTCCGAAGATGGATTGATAGTAGCCGGTGCCGACACAAGGTATGCCGGTAGCAATATTTTATACAAAAATTTCAGAAACTTGATCCAGATCAACTACCGCTACAAACAACTCAATTTTCTCACCACCGCACAGGAATGAAGTTAAAAGTTAGTAGTCACTCACCCTTTCAATAAATGTTCTACTTTCATAAAATCTTGGAGGTTCATAACCTTATTCACAAAATGCCTTTAATTTATGCTATCCAAGAAATTTTTAATCCAATCCACATAGAGGTATCTTGTTTCTCTAATATGTATCATAATAGCACCATTTATACAATGTCTGTTTCTTCCAATATTCCCTTTACTAGTGTTATTTTTTTAAATTTTAACATTTGTATTTTACATTTTTATTCTTTGTATAATGAACCAACAATTGGACAATTGATCAAGAATTTATTAAACTGCTCTTTATTACACTGCCCCTAAATGTTTCGACGCTATTACATCATCTTCAGGGAGCTTGCAGTCAGTACCTCTTAAGTTATATAAAATTGTGAATGTAGTATTGGTGATACATATGTGAAGTTTAAATATATCACCAATACTGCATTCACATGTTGATGTAACTCAACAGGTACTGAATACGATCTCCCTGAAGACGACACAATAGCGTCGAAACATGAAGGGAAAATGTAATAAAGAACAGTTAAATAAATTTTTCATCAATTGTGCATTTATTGGTTCATTATACAGACTTTTACTAGAAGTTTTAGCTGAAATGTTTAGTAAATTTCTAATCTTATTACACACGTGCTATAAGCCATTGACATATAATTTGCTTATGAATTATGGCACTATATTGAATTCGTTGATTTATTAATGAGAACAACAAAGTTGATGAAGGAATAGAATTCTTCAAAATTCTGCTTTTCCTTAAAAAAATGTAGGCATTTCTCTGTCCACGCGAGTGTTCTATGAGTTAAAATTCAATTGACTGTTATGTAAAATTAAGTTGACATCCTTGCGCAGCATGTAACATCCGTTTCTTTGTTACAAGATTTCGCGCTATTTCCATATGACGTGCCTGTCAACATCACTGCCTATCCGAAATTTCTGGTAGATATACTTATTCGATTTCCCTTTTACAGCACAGTGCACTTTGCGGATGGAGTAGTGACGCTCAATGTTAATGGATGTATATTCCTGGGAGAGTTGGTCCCACGTAAGTGTATGCTTGGTATATGAATATTGAATGCCAAGCTAAAAACACACAAAAGTTGACTTTATGTTCATCACTGCAGAGCATACAGGAGTCAGAAACATATTGTGTCCATATTTATATATCAAGGCACCATGTAAACGTTTACATTCCCCTTAGATCAGAGAATAACTGATCCTTTGCATCAGACATTTCATTGAGAGATGGTCAAAAAAAGCATTTTTATTCTATGCAGCATTGGTTTTATTCTTCTTTGCAAAAGCTTACTTTTGAATCCTGTCTCCATCGGGTTTTAATGTGTAACCCCGATAAAGGGCGTGTGTTGTGAACGTAGAGTGCACTTGTAAAGCTGTACTTTTTCCAGTTTGGATAGTAAGTTTGGAAAATAGGACGCACTTACGGAAGCGTTGCAAGAGGTAAAAGTTTTGAGTATGCTGGAACTCGTAGGAATTAAAATTCATGGCCACAGCAACACACGAAGATTAGCAAATAGTATTTAGATTTAATAATTGATGAAGCAGTTGATGCAGTCGGTTTCTGCAGGATTATACACAATATAGGATATAGATATACGTATTGAAAAATGTTTTAAGTCTGGAAATTCGTAATCTAGGAATGTTTGCAGCAAAGACCCCGTTAGCGTAGTGTTCAGTCATTCGGCGAGATGTGGTCATAAATGTGCCTACATCTTCATATAAAGTAACCATTATGCTTGTCAGATTTTAATAAAACTTGAATTTTCTAAACAGATCTAAAAATGTTCAAATATCAAAATCCATGAGAATCCGTCCAGTGGAAGCCGAGTTGTTCGATGCGGACGGATGGACAGAGGGGACAGACAGACAGACAGACAGAAATTACGAAGCTAGTAACTTTATTCGCAATTTTTCGAAATCACCAGAAAGTGGTAATGAACTTTGGTAAATGTGAGATTTGAGTTTTCCGCAGCCTTTCTTTCAGGATTCAGGTCTGTCGCATTGTAACATTAAGTATCAAGATTTTTTAATGCCGATGTGTCGAAGAAACGTGCCGCTTTCATAGGGTCTTCTAGAATTCTGTGACCCTTGAAGATGGCAGTGGCACTTTCTTTAAAAGTCGGATATTAACAATGTTACTCGGCGTGCAAAATAAAAATACCTGAATTCAAGTAAAAATACTTGTAATATTTTTTATTTCAAACTTTCGCCTTATTGTATATGTTGTATTCTTTCTTTTGGGTAGTACCCCGGCTCCTGAGTTTTATGTGCCGACGTTTCGGAACACTGCTTCTGTTCCAACTTCATAGTTAGTGTGAAAAAAAAGAATAAATTGAACGCGATTGCCAGAGTATTTATACAGGCAAATACCCTAACAATCTCGTCCCACTCATCCTTCTTGTTCACACGAACTATGGAGATGGAACAGGCAGAGTGTTCCGAAACGTCTGCACATAAAACTCAGGCGCCAGAGAATAACCCAAAAAATACCAGATATTTGAAGTAGTTTGCATGTGTGTTTAGTAGTAAGCGTATAGCTTTCCTTGTCCTTCTACTGTTATATCTATAACTGAAATTGGTACGTGTTTTTGCATTTGTGTACGTGTATCCTATTACTGGCCCAACTGTCTGTCTTGCTTGCCTGGGTGCATCTCAGTCATACCTCCGAGAAATAAATCTGAGTTTTCGATTCAGGCCTTAATTGTTTGGATATTTTGGTCAGTCTTAAATGATGTCTAGCCGCGCCGCTGTTAAAACACAGCAACAGTAAGCAGCTGCTGACAGAGTGGCGGGAGAGGCGATGTTGGAAACTAAACCGAGAAAGAGCGGCGGAATTTAAATTCTGTTGAAATCTTTGTACTGTACGCTGAATTTCGAACCAGCAATGTTCATTTTTCAGGACACAGATCAGCAGTGTAAAATTACATAAACATCATCTTTGTGATCATTTTTACATCCAAACCTAAGGTAAATTTTTTCTAAAAGTGTTCCGGAGTGCATAGTGATAACGAAATTTGTTAACCTCTTCTTTGGGACGACATAGGCGCTCTTCCAAAAGTTTTGAGTAATCGAAAGCTCCACTGTCGAAAGGGAAATAAATGAAAGGTAGCCATTCTTACAAAATATCTTCTTGACGTACATTACTTATTGTTACAGTACAGAGATATGAAGAACGTATTCCAATTCCACGAAATAAAGAAAGTTCCATGAAGTTATTTTCAGTCTGTTTTGCTATTGAGTAGTAATTCGGGCAAGTGTGTCATGAAAGTCTTCCAGATAAGTAAGTCCTTGGCATCCTGTGTTCAAGATACAAACTTTAATTTGTAAATCTTGTCACTATCGCTGACAATTTACAGCGTCTCCTTTGCAATAAATTATTATGAAAGTTTAGGTTAACTGCAGCGTGTTATTTTATTAAGCTATAATATTCGGTTAGATAGAAAAATGTTAATCATTCTTTCAAAGGGAGATTTTATATTCATAGAAGGTAGGGTGTGAGGGGTTAGGATATGGCACTATACATTCGGCTTAGGCTGTTCCGTGTTGCTAGAGAAATTCAAGTAACAAGAAGAATTTATTTCCTGCAGCTTCTGACGCTCACTTCGTCATTCATATGTATGGTGTGCACCGCGACATATGGTAAGATTATATACAAAAGGCGATGCGTTGTGTAAATCCTATCTCCAACAACGAATGAGGCTGGTCTCCAAATATAAGCATAGCAGAGGACGGGTACATAAAGCATTCTGTGTGCTGAGTTATATATCTTCTTCACTGAAGAATATTCCTTCTTTGAAGGCTGAAATAATCATGGCTTGGATTCTAAGCTGAATAAATATTAGGCCAATTGTGTTGTGATTTAATAAGTAGCACAGTGTAACGTAAGATATGAAAGAAGTAAGGTTCTTAGCGCTGAAGGCTTCTGAGGTCAGAATATGGAACTTAGTATGCAAAATTCGCAAAACGCGATTGCTGCTTATGCTTAAAGATTTATACAAAATATATTAAATTTTCCTCTACAAAAAAATAACATTGAAGTTACTGTGTTTGCTTGTTTCTTGTATACGTAATCATACGCGTCCTAAAAGTGGGGAAAATTTTACCAGACTGCACGGCGTCATTCCCTTCAATCCTCAATGTCACATCTGCGGGAACCCTATACGTCCATCAGTACTCAGCATTAAGTAGTCCCTCACGCATGTTTCCTACACGTACAAATCTTAACAATAAATCACATGAAGTGTTTATATTCGCTTTGTTTTTATAATAAATGTGTTTGTCTGACACCCTAAAGAAATAAATTGTTCTGGATACACATTCTAGCATTACAGGTCTGATAACGTGTTGTCGTTTAGATAAACACCAACATTTCGGAAGAAAATGTTACCCCCATTCTTAGCATCAACCCTGAAAATGAGGAGAGCATGTTGCGCCACAACATTGGTCTCGAGCGACCTAAACGATGTCACTATCAGAAGTCCACTGCGCTAAGAACTGTGGATTTGCAAATATTATTTGAGGGTGTCTGAGATCGAATGGTTGCGTTAAATATTTGGATCAAGTGTAAGTAAGAACTGATATTGAGTGAATTCATAATTGGTGTTACCTGTTTGGTACAGTATCGTCTCGTAGAACTTTAATTGCATAGTGGAAAAGAGACAAGCGAATTTTGGCCGCTTTCAGGCTTCCAACATGAAATAGATTTGATCTGAGCCCTTTCAGATATTACGCAGCCTATAGTGGCAATTCCTTACTGGTGTTTCGGGACATCATATTGATACCTCTTCAAGGGACAAAAATCGAAGATCTCTGACCATTGTACTCATAAATTTATCTTTTATTCCTTATATGACGCCACAGGGTCTTTTCTGTTCCTTCTTTTCCGAAGGTACTTACCTATATCTTTGCGGTACCCATGTTTGTACTGTAAACATTATCAGTGAGACTTGTAAAGAGAAGCTGTAAGACAATTGGGCGCTAATGAATGCATGATGAAAGATAGTCGAATATTGGAAAACTTAGAAGACGACAGTGACAATAGTGAAGAAAACTGCTCATTTGCCATACTTTCCTGCAGTGGAGTGCTAAAACCCGTCTCGCTGCTGTAGACATTTTGTGCAAGTTTTTTGGTCCTACGCACTCCACAACGTCAATGAGTAAATAATCATTTCAAATTCTATTCAACTGTCTCGAATGTAACAATAAACATTCTTTGAATAAAAGAAAGGAAAATCATTGTGAATAATACAAAAATAGGTATTCAGGGAACATATTTTGTGTCAGGTACTTTTTTCTCATTAAAAACAATTGTTTCTATTATCTCGTTTTATTTAGTTGGATACATACTACTGGGTTTTGAGCTCATGGTTCCGTGCATCATAATTCAATATTAATGAAATCCAACTAGATAAAACAGTATGCAGATATTTATTTACTGCAAAGTCACTCTACATGTTTCGGGTGTCACCGCACACATTATCAGGAGTACTAAAAACTGTAACCGCAGCCTCCGGTACAGGTACATCCCTCCATCGTTGTCAGATCGGGACTGAGTCACGATCTGGCCACGTTGGAGGGAAGCAGTTTTACCGATATAATGACCTGTACCGGAGGCTGCGGTTACAGTTTTTAGTACTCCTGATGATGGGTGCGGTGACACCCGAAACATGTAGAGTGACTTTGCACTAAATAAATTTCTGCATACTGTTGCATGTAGTTGGATTTTATTAGTAATGAACGTACTACTGGGTTTGAAAATCTGGGCTCCCAATTCAATAATGTTATTAGAGGGTGAAACCAGTCACATTAAAGTTTAATGTAACAATTATATCAACTTATTTACATTAAAATATTAGCACCGATTTTGAAAAAGGGTTTTGTGAAAAAAATTCATGTTTTTGTTACAACAAACTTTAATTATAAATGTGGTCGTCCAAGACCCCACATCGTCCTGTTTCTTATAAATGTTCTATAACGTCTTCCCAGGGTATAAAGAGATCTTAAAGAAACAGACATTGAATATGGACACTGGAATAAGCCTGTACATGGTGAATATTCGGCCATACCATGACTGAGGCGGTTATTCACAGGCCCTTTACCTTGGAGATCCGAGCTCTTAACCAGGTCCGTCTGAGTGGAATTTCCCATGTGAGAATTCCAAAATCCTACATGAAAGTAGTAATTAAAAGTGTCGTTAAGATGCATACACGTAAGGATCATTAGGACTTTATTAGTATCGATCATCTATGCAAGTGCCATGTATCGTGTTGGTGAATACTAAATAGTTCAATTGAATCTATGTATGAGATAGTTTAAAGGGAGACACTTTCAATATATCTGCCAGTGTTTAGCGTCTGCTTCATAACTGAGATAGAGGCCAGCTATTTCTTAACAATATTTAGGTACGTGAATCTGTAATTTCAATAGTATTTGTTAAATTAATTTTATCTGAATAGCTCTTAATTTACTGAACTCCGGATTATAACAGAAAAAATGCTATAGAATGCAAGCTTATTTTGTACCTTGTATGTGTTCTGCATTGGCGTGATGATGGCTGTTTTACGGTCGAAACTTGTAGCCCTGCATATATATGCTACTACACAACAGGATGGCCCCTATCAAAAAAATGCAATCAAAATACTTGTTAAACACCGAAATGTGGCAGCGTATAGAAGCAGTTCATATTCGAAGTGTAGTCTATTTTCATGCGATCGCCAATTCGTTGGACCAACCGTAGTACACGTTTATTTTAGATGTTAGATGATAGATTGACTAAGCCTATTTAAGTTTGGATGCCTTGATATGTCCAGAAATTTTAATCTTAATTTGCCATATGTCTTCGTATTCATCTTCTCATTTATCCCTTTTCTTTCACTGTTCCGTACACACCACTTTAGAATCTTATTTTGTTTCTTTCGACGTTATTTTCTTTCGTTTCTGAGACTAGAGGAAGAGTACCTTTCTCCGTAACTGGAAGAGTCGACTTTAAAAGTCATTTCCGATGATATCCGAGGCGCAAAATGCTTTCCTTTTAACTCCACTTCATTGTTTTTACAAACGTTCTATTGCGAACTGTTACTTAGATTACGCATAATTTATTTCCATGCTTATTCATTTTGAGGACTGCAATGTAGATGTTCAAGACAAGACGATTCACAGGCTCTATTCATACAAAAACGTTTTTGCTATACTGCTCATATGTTTGTTTCTGTTACACAATGTCCCCACACTCCAACTGTTCTTCTAGCTGTGATGCTTCAGAACATAAACTTTGGTGAGTGATGACTGTAGCTCTGAGGGTTAGAAAACACACACACACACACACACACACACACTCCCACACACCTACACACGCCCTGTCTTTCCTTTTGAGTGGATGATGGTTGTAAATGCGGATCGTAAAATGGCTCCATTAAAGGAACTTTATAGGGTTCAAGAAACAGCCAAATCCCAGATGTCTTGACGCTAGCTCGAGCACTTCTTGCAAACAACATACGCTCCAAAAAATTTGAAAGGAAGAAAGAGGTAGCTTCATATAGACGAACATCCATAATGTTGAGTGGAAATAAAGACGGTTCTCCTTTCACTAGAAAGGACCACTGATTTAAGCACTGCATACTTTATTCTTGTGGCTAAAGGTAATTATTTCCAGAACTATACTCGATGTGAAACATTAAGACTGTTGTGACCCCGCTTTTGAGTAAGTGCAAAAATGAGGCGGGAATTAAAATTCCCTGAGAGAAATGAAGGGAACAACTGCGAAGAATACGTTCAGATTTCATTGAAACAGAACGAAATGCAAAGAAGACAAATATGAACTACACAACGAAACTAATGCGGTGGGTAATGGAGGTGAGGAGGAAATGGTCTCCAGCTTAATAATAAAGTACAAACTAAGTGATGCAAGATCTCAAGGAAGAGCCTGAAGAGACCCACAGGTAACTGAAGCTTGAAAGGCGAGTAGGAAACTGACGATTGGACTTTTGGGGACTGACACTGGATAGGCGGCAGAAGACTGAAGTTGAAGAGTTCCTAGGAAACTGAAATTGAGTATATTTCAGGAAATTGACGTTGAGTATACTTTAGGAAACTGACGTCGAATATACTTTACGAACTTTCAGGTGAGACATCCCTATATATTTTATACTTTAGGAAGCTGACGTTGAATAGACTTTACGAAACTGACAGTGAATATATTTTAGGAAATTGACGTCGATTATATGTTAGGAAGCTGACGTTGAATAGATTTTAGGAAACTGACGTCGAATAAGCTTTAGGAAACTGAAGTTGAATAGGCTTTAAGAAGCTATCATTGAATAGACTTTACGAAAATTTAGGAAACTGACGTCGAAAATGCTTTAAGTAACTGACATTGGATAGACCTTATGAAACTGAGGGCGAATAGACTTTGGAACCTGACATTGAATGGACTTTTGGAAACTGACGTTGAATAGCCTTTTAAGAAACTGACTCTTAAGAGAGCGTCAGGCAGCCGAGCTTGAGGAGGCCGTTAGACAAATTGCGTAATACAGACAGAAGAACATTCCTACGTATTGAGGTGTTGTCAGATTTACACATTTCAAAGCGAGGAGAAATGTACTGTGACCTCTTCGTTGTGATACAGTACATTCTTATATAACCAGCTACGTCCACAATCGAACCTGAAGAAAGAAACACATTATTAGCCGAAACTTTGCCGTCCTGAACAAATGCAGCTGCCGCAACCCACAAACATATTCGAACTTTTGCTGATAATATTTAGTAAAATTAATTCATAACCTTCCACAACTGATATGGAACTGCGTATTACATGAACTCTTCAAAATAAATCACATCTGTCAGAGTTATGATTATATCTCACGTCAATCATTATGAAGATTTGTGTCTTCTGGTATAATGATCTCTTGGAGGAATATTCTGTCTCCATCTGGAGAAAGCTCCATGTTTTCTTTTACAAAATATCGGCCAAATTAAGGGAAAATGAATATTGCGTCACAATTTTGTTTTGTTTTGAAGTGAAGTGAAGTGGGGTTAGAGTGAAGTTCTGGGGACAAAAGTACCATGAACATTAGGGTGACCATATACTGAGGGTATTTGATTGTATTGTAACTATTTCATTTGTTGTGTATCTTGTACTGCGTTTGTTTTAATTTATTTTTTAAAGTGTGGGTAAGTGTATGTGGTGGGTGTATCAAAAATTGTATGGTTGTTTTGGTAATATGTGTGCATGTATATACTGTGCTTTGTATTGCATGTACTATGTTTTTGTATTGTTTCTTTCATGTACATTTATTTTGTCTGTACTACTGTAAAAATTACTGCCACCGCCTGAAAACTCAATTGAAGTAATAATAATAATAATAATAATAATAATAATTATAATAATGATAAATCCGTCAACAGTGTGTCCTGCAATGTAGTCACAACTGGTCCCAGTCCTAAGTTTGTACAAGATTGGGAGTATTATCTATGTCGTTCCATATGTGCCATGTAATTAAAAAGGAGTTCTTTTGAGTCAAAACACAACTATCTTATGATGTTATTTGTATTTAAGCTGATGACATGTTTCGGCCTTTGCACTAGGCCATCTTCAAGTCACAAGATATATATATATATATATATAATTGAGGAGACTGTACAGCGTGAATCATAAATAAAATAATGTGAATCATAAAATAGGACACATGTCTCTATAATTCAACGATATTTCGTTGTCGTTCAGTATCCCAATAGCGTACATCAGTAGTCTAAACCTGGAAATATAACATGGCAATACGACAGTGGTGGTTTAAAATAGATAGATATCATGAAACTGTAAACATATTATATATATACAACACGGATCTTTACATATCACCTGTAAAGGTCTTATGCGTGAAGCAATGATAAACTTTCGGATTCAGGGGTAAAGTAGTGGTAAAGCTAGTTCTCACCAGCATGTCCTGGGAACGTCTGTCTCGATGATTGGAATATAATAATTATACGGCAAGTAAGTTTAATTCTCGTGGGATATATGGAACATTTCTTGTAGACCGGTTTCTGATACTTTTCCAATATTAGAGTTGCGTAGAAACTTGAGGAAATTTTTCCCTGGTTAAGTAATTAGCACAGCTGTGTTGGACGTATCCTGTAGTATTTGCAGTAGTTTATGGAGATGAACTGTAAGGCATATTCTGTTGAAGATGGTATGTACACGTATTGTGTCCTTGTGGAAGAAGAAGAAGATGATTATTATTATTATTATTGTTGTTGTTGTTGTTGTTGTTGTTGTTGTTGTTGTTGTTGTAAAAATTTGGTCTATTGTATGACATAGGTGTGTTATGAAATTTCTGTGGTTACTTACTTCTGGAGTAGAGGTACGAAGCTCTAATGGTTCCTGTCACGCCGAACGCCATTGTAAGTTTTATGTAGAAATCTATTATAAAATTCCTGTAGATTGATTCGACGTATGTGAAGATGTCGGGGAACTGCACGGTGTATAAACAGTAACGAATCTTTGAATAAAGGTTGACCAACTAGATGACACTTGCTTTATTATATATTGCTCAACATGTTTCAGACGTTAATACGTCGATCTTCAGGAGCTAGCGAGTACTTATTGTGTTGTGTAGGCTGACTTGAGGCGTGCTGATGTTATGTAGCGG
>Ga0123352_10002199_pt1 | contig 26974 bp, 21 predicted proteins | sample TergutLab28metaG_FD_89700 | JGI IMG/M metagenome (GOLD analysis project Ga0123352, IMG submission 89700) | Labiotermes labralis P1 segment gut microbial communities from Petit-Saut dam, French Guiana - Lab288 P1 | ecosystem: Host-associated > Arthropoda: Insects > Digestive system > Gut ... | reverse complement strand
AGCACTACTAGGGTCTTTGGTGAGTATTTCCTGAAAATTTCAGTTCACAAAAATAGATAGCGAATTTGTTATAAATTTTTAAAGAAACACAGTACAAAAGTTGATTTAAGTTGTTTAAACCCCAGGAACGGGCATTTTAACAATTTAAATGCCCCATCCTCAATGTGTTAAAAGATAACATTTTCATGTTATTGTACCATCATAAACTAAAAAACTAAATAACTACTAAAAAGTGAAATAATTTTATTACAATTAGTGCTACTATTTCAGACAGCACACTCTGATACATCCATCACATTTTGTGGTCTTGTAAAGACTTATGTAACACATAAAACTTACAGAGAAAGACTGGAGGTGGATGAATCTGGGTCATATCCAGGGGAAAATTGTGTCTCATTAGCCAACAAACATAATTTTTTTTTTGTACTGAATTGCTATAATCCTGCAAATTAACTATCTCTGATTATATAGACCAGTACTGTGGTAATGTCCTAGACAAGCATTTGGTTCCAGCCTCAGCCAGGTTACAAGCTAGTATACAGGGTGTTTTGTGTCTTCTTCAGTCTTCCCAGCCAAATGCCAGGACACTACCCTCCAAGTCCTTGTCATTCACGGTCACATTTTCATTTCAACTGATGCCACATAAACTCTGCAGTTTAAGCCGTGATGTAAAATTACCTAAGACTCAATAAATAAATCAATCAACTTCCTCCAAGGTCAATTAACTGTAATTTAATTTTTTCACTGTTGTCATACTGAACTAAAGTTGAATGTGTCAAATTTATCTTTCACTATCACATGTTCCATAACACTTTCTCATGTGCAGTCCTTTAACTCACAGTGATAAACAGGGATATAATATACAAAAGTAAAGCTGATTTCGATACCAACCCAAGCCCTTACCTGCTTAATTAAAACTTTCAATGAAAAGAGAGTGAAATTAGTGTAACATTTAAAAAAATTTAATTTTTACCACAAACTGGCTAAACAAATGGATCTAGCATAGATTTCCCTGCAAAAATATTGGACTTCTTTCCTTTACAGCCACATACAGAGTAGTACTGAAAGACAAGTGAAATTCAATCACGAAGAACTTCCTTGTGGTTGTAAATGACCATTCCTGCAAGCCTGCTATTCAACTTCACAGAATTCAAAGACAGGATAATCAACGCATACTCTTATCCCATCCTCCATTCTTTCTTTCCCTAAGGAGTGTAAGTTATTTTTGTCATCATGGACAAATCAGTACATAAGTAATACAAACTCACCTGCCATTTATGATGGTTACTTCAGCTTCTGTTATGGTGATCTGAAGAGTTTTGGCACTCTTGGCAGGTTTGTTGACCAACAAAATATGACACTTATTTAGTTTTAGTGCAGGTGAATCAACATCTGCTTCTACCTTGAAGTTCTGTGCAGATTCATAGTTGGCTTTTCCACTAGCTGTCAATTTTCCACCTCCATTTGTAGTCCACTCCAATTCAGCTTTGCCTGATACATCATTTTTGCTCTTTGACTGTTGAAAACAAAAGGTAAATAGAGTATGACTACCTCAATGTTTTCACAATTTCTGAACCTACATTACCAGAAGGAATGCTTTTGTCTTTACCTATCAGTCCACTGATGTGACAAAGTAGAATACATTTAATAAAATAGTCTTCATGTTCATGAAGCTAGAATTTGTAAATGTAAACTTTATGACCATAAACTGCAAGTTAAATGGAGGAAGAAGCAACAAAAGTTGAAAATATAATTTTGAAGTCACCTCATAAATAAAACACAGAGTGATGCAGAACTCGCACAAACCCAAGTATCAGTAATCAAAATGTATTAATTCTTCTTTACTATGACACTATGTGACCAAATAATTATATGCAATTCTTGATTTTAAGCTTTCGCCGTGTCCTGTATGTAATATGTTTTCTTTTGGGTAATTCCCCGGCGTCACAAAGCTATTAGCTAATAGCTTTGTGACGCCGGGGAATTACCCAAAAGAAAACATATTACAAATTATACGCAACTTTAAAAATAATAAATATTAAAAATGTCCAACTTCTTCTTCAACACACGCAGGAAATCTGTTCACTTTATTTATTGACACTTGTGTCAATCTCAAATGTCCATGTTAATTATTTCATTCTGTGTATTATCTTTCACATCCCCCCAGTGTGCGGTGATTATTTTTACACACTCTACCCCTCTACATGTCCCCCCACCAAAATGTAATTTTTTAATCTAGTTCTTGAAGTCTTTATACTACCTGAATGCTGTCAGCCCTTTGAATCTCAACTTCATAATAGCACACTGTGTGTTTCAATAAGACTACACACTGGAGATGTAAATCTTCTCAGTGATATTTTACATGACTGCAACAAATGTGACAAGTCCTTTTTTTGTCACAAATGTTACCTTTTCACAAAACAGGTTACTAATTATAAAGTTGTTTACTTACTTGGTATAGATAAATCCAGATACCTGTCCTTAAAACTGAGTATGGACATCCACATATGACTGAGAAAAACACACATTCACACAGGGAATATTTCATGACTACATAAATCAGCATGAATTAGTTAGTGTAAGTATAATGTATCAAACACTATTCTGCACATAACAGTATAATGTGTTTCCACATATGTGATTTTGTAAGAACTCCGATACTAGCAGGAGAGAATTTAGCTATTATATCTTAGGTTGCAACCATTCTGTATCAATAAAACATTGTTCTATTGAGGACTGGTAAAAATGGCTAAGATCATACATTCATACTAGTCTGCTACAAGGTACCTGTATATGCATCTGTACATGTTGAGAAAAAAAATTGGTAACAACTACTACCAGAACACAGCTGTCTTATTACATGATTTGTAACCAAGAAACTATGAAGACCACACAGCTGCCATGTTCACTTGCCTTAGGCATGTTACCATCCCGATAAAAAAAAAAAAATTCAAAATGTGACAACTTTGATTAATTAATAAACAATTGTTTGTAGAATGGACTGTTATGAAGTACCAACCAGCAGGACAAAGGAACCCAGAACGTCCATTAAAGAGCCTTCAAAACTGTAATAATGAGACCATGATGTCCAAGTCCTTGAGAGATTATCATTATTCTTGTTATTGTTAATTTTATTATTACTATAATATTTATCACCATCATACATGGTATTTACAATCATATACCTGAAACAAACCATATTTCTAGGGTATACAATGTTGTAGCTATGCTTTGGTTACACTAGATGTGGTTCTTGTAATGTTGTCTGCCACGTTAAACGTTTTGTATTTTAACATTAGTACTATTTGAAGCACGTGAGGAATGCCCAGTTAGGCAAATTTCTGTACTTCCAAATGTCACGTGCTCCAGATATGTTGTTCAAATATTTTTATAATGATTTTGAGATGGTTCCAGGTGCCCCTGTTATTACAGGTATCGCTTTCATTTTTAACATTTCACATACACTGTATTTCTATTGTAAGGTCTTTATATTTTAAAAGCTTCCCTCTTGATCACATTTCTATCCCCTGACATTGTAATATCTCTTACTAAACATGTTCCTTATTCACTACCACAGATTATGATGTCCACTTTATTGTTAGGGATGGTTCTGTTGGTTTTCACTTATTGATTCCACAATATGGTTACCTTACTTTAAAGATACATTTCTACTGATATCTGTATATGCTCATACTAGTGCTCCTTGTCTAATTTTATCCCTACTTCTTTTCATATGACAAAGCATAGTTCAGCACACATTCTTAGCATGCTGCTTTACATATTGTTCTTTCTCCACTACTAGGCACACTGATGTGTGATATATTGTTTTGTCATATTGTTGACAAAATTTGTTAGTGTTTGTTGTTAATATAACACATACCTTTTTACTTGTTGAATTATATTGTAAGAAACTAGTACAAACCTGTAAAAATAAGAAAATACGACTCTTGCCCTGGGGATGTGTGGCAGTGAAGTCAATATTAGGGAGGCCAGGAATAATGCCAGGTGTTAATTTGCTGTTAATTGTCCCTTTCATATCATCCACAGTCAAAGAAATATCAGTGTCTGCTTCAAACTTGGGTGCCGGAACAAACTGTAAAGGAGAAATGTTCATTCTATAAGAAATTACAAATTTAACTGAATACTCCATGAAAGTGATCACACTGTCTGGGCTCTTTTATAGAACATTTCCTTCATAATTCACATTGACCTCCAATGTAAGATAGGAGCCACTTTTTACTTAGTCCAACCTGGAGTGATGTACATGTTCATATATATGATTATACTAAACACATACATATGCATTTACTCTGATTTACACTCATGACATGCGCTCAGATATTCTGTTAAGATTCATGGAGTACAGCAATTCTATTCTCTTATTTATTTATTATTTTTTTTGGAGGTTAATGAGTTATGACTGTACTCAAAATGTTTGTACCAATTCTCCACAAACTTACCATTATATGTCAGAGTGTGGGGGGGTCAGTCTATGAATAAATGCATAGAGCAGAGGTCTGGTAGAGAGAGTTCAGTGTGGTGAAGCTAACAAACATGAAACATGGTTCTTATACTTCAAACTCTGCTCTTCTGGAATGTGACACTGTACTATCTGTTTACCAGTATTTTGGAGGCACCAGTTGCCTCCATCTTCTACTCTAAGGATGAAGACAGCATGTCCTCTGAAACTTGTATAACTACCTACAGCACTATACATAATAATAATGATGATGACAATGACAACAACAACAACAACAACAACAATAATAATAATAATAATAATAATAAAGAACAGAACCAAAATCTGCAACACTATGAAAGCCTTACCTCTCATGCAATTGTTCTTATATGCTGCCCACTAAAAGTAAATTGTATGACAGTTTTTTGCACAGTCAAGATAGAGATGTAGCAGGTAGCCATACATAAACTTGCACAACAGTAAGAGTCTTGCAGTACCTCACACTATGAACTATTAAAGTTTTTTAGCATATGTTTAGCTACACCATCACTAGATATCTTCCCCCACATACAATACAGAATCAGTAATCTGCATATGCACTGGACAGAGAGAGCACTATGCAATGAAGAAACTGACAGACTGCATCTGAAATATAATACATCTGAATTCATTTTCTGGCTCCTCAATAAAAGGCTCTTTGTCATTCAGTCTACAACTCATTTAGTTAAGTCCAATTATCCTACAGCTGAATTCCCTCTCTTAGAGCATTTCTACACTCACGTTCAAATCTATCACCTGGTAGACCACCATTAAACTATATGAAGCGTAGCAAGACAGGCAATGATGCTCGACATAACAATGGGGCACATTTGTGCAACTACTGTTGCAGTGGAAAAGCAATAAGTATTACACATTCTAATTTATGTGTTTGTAATCTTTGGTACCCAGAATGCAATGTACATGTGCCATGTTGTTATCTGTTGCCTGCCTGACTCTACAATATTTTTCCATGTTATCACATAAACAGCAGGATTTTTGAGGGGGGAAAAAAACCATTGAACACAAAATGTGTGTTTTGATTTTCTCTACAACTTTGTCTGAAATATTTCTCATTTTAAGACGAAGCAAGCAAGATACGATCAAAAATATGTATTGGTCTTTATGTTAAGTACCTGTTATTCTTGTCATATTTTAAAGAAACTTTACTCTTCTTGAAAGATTTAAAAAAAAAAAGAAATATGAAGTGTAATTAAAATCTGTCCGATAGACAACCAGCTTTTTGCTAATGCGCCTAAAAATGGCTTATGTCAAGATCTTAGGTTTTCAAAGCAGTAAAAATTTAGATAGTAATCCTCTGAAGTTACAATACTATGTTCTACACAAATGTACGAAAATGTGTAACAAATTTCAACACAATTTGAGATTTTTTTTGGCTTGATATAGAATGCATTCATTAGACTTATGGTATCATAAAACTGAAGTATTTACAAATGTTGCTTGGTGCATAAATTTATTCTAGAAAACAGCCCAGATAATTAAGGCATGAATAATACTAAAATTAACAAATTTTGAAGTGAAGAAAGCATTGGTAGCAATTTCTCCATGCAAGTCTCATATGAATTCAGCAGATATGTACATGTCAAATGTACTCAGTAGATTAAAACAAAATCCATGCAATAAAAAATGTTTAGCTACCCAAATCCAACATAAAATGAACAGGATTAAACCAAAGTCTGTGTAACACAAGAGGTTTGCCCACACATAAATTAAACCAATATTCTTGAAAAGGTAGTCTGCCCACATAAATATGTAAAATGAATGAGTTTAAACAAAGATCAACTTCACAAATATAAAATACATAATTTAGCGTAAACTGAGGGCATTTAAAGTAAAATTCACATAACAGAACACCAGCACACACATAGTGCCAAGTTTATCTTCAGCCATACAAAAATGTCAGAAATGCTACGCACCTTATTCTTCACAGATAGTTCAACATTCTTCAATGATTCAAGCTGTGTCTGTAGAGTAGCATGTAGGTTGAGGTCAGTCAAATCCTTTTTGCCATTCACATCAACTGACAGCTTAGGTATCAGGTTGCCGTTATATGAAAACCCACCCTTCAGCAATTCTGTGGACAGAATAACTTAAAGTATCTGGCAAGAATACATACTGTCTTGCTGACAGACATTCACACTTCAGTATCTTGAAAGTTACAGGATTTGTTTAATCACCATATTTTGTGCACATGGCAGTTTGTCAACAGTCAGTAATACTGGATTTATCCAGGAGAAATGTGATCAAGATTTAGGGATACTTGAATTTCACATTCCTTCAAAACATAACAGTAAGTTTTTCTAGAACAGATTAAGATTCCAAAGGAACAGCATTAAGTTGCTCTGAATAACTTGCTTGTGAATGTTTTACAAAAAGTAAGCAATGAAAGTTAAAAATGAACAAATGATCTGCAAATCAGATAATCTGTACACAGATAACTTGCAACGTACTCTACTTTTGATATTTACTTATATCTGAGTAACTTGTGGTGGAAAATATTTGGCCTGGCACTCTCCTTGTATGTGATGTTGTATAGTCTATAGCATATTTTAGACCTGAAAACTATTAATGTCATTAAAAACCCTGTTTTATTTTATTTTACTGTTAACTGTTCTCTCATAGTGGATTTGGCATTATTCTGAGAGTATACTAATAATGGAAAAGACTCAGAATAGAGTAGCTTCAACTTTACTACGGAATTCTAGCTGCCATAAGTCATGCATTTCTTTTATAATTTTAAAAAAATCACAGTACATCAAAAGAGCAATGTGTCTCATAAGTTTAATATTAACTTTTAATTTGCAAGTGCCTAAACTAACACAGAACCCATTTCAAAAACAGTTCGTAATATGTGAGGTTTCAGGCTTCTGTAATGGTATAGTTGAGTCCTTCACTCTTCTAGGATGTTATGTGGTGTATGCTGGATGTTTGATTACTGACATTTTAGGACAGACTATCTGTCTTCTTTGACAGCATGACCCTTGAAGATGGGTGTGTTAGGCTGTCTCGAAACAGTGGCAACCAACTACCAATCTGCACCATTCAACATCCCAAAAGAGCACCATTTTAATCATTCATATATGTCAATTAGATTGCAGCACCTTACTACACAAACTTACTGCAAGGAAGATGCATCATAACAGACAGCTTCTTGCACTACAAGGCTGGTCACAGTTGCATAGTAACCAAAAGAAAGATAAAAATCCAGATGAGGCACTAAGCTAAAATATTTATAGTTATAGGAGAGACAGTTAAAATTTGTAACATAGGTAGTTAACTTATAAGATTTCAAACGTAACACGGAATACATAAAGGTGTTGTTACTGTAAAAACAAATTCCCCTAATAAAATTTTACATTCAATAAATTCTAGTTACAGGAAAGATATTATTAATTAGCGCTAGAATTAGATATTTTAATTCTGTAAATCAAGCACTGACACAAAAAACAAAAAACTGACAATATACAGCCATGAGAGTCTGAATATTATTTCAGTTTCCACTTGCTAAGTACCAGGTATTGGAAGAATGTGGTCTTCTAGGACATTTGGCTGTATGCATTAGTCTATACACAGAACCTAGTTTCCAGTCAGTAAAACATATAAATGTGAAAGTGAAAATGAGTGTAATAATAAATGAGGCCTCCTATGTGAGAACAATACTCCAAAACTAGAACAATCTTAAGGATTATAAACATCCATGCACAACTAAATGACAACACTGCATCTAAAACAGTAAGCCTACTAACTTTAATTTTAATTTCAACATATTTTAGCTATGAGAGACACAGGCTACATTAAGCCATCCTACATAGAATATTCTGCTCAATCTTGGTTTTACCTGACAATGCATTTTATTATACATGTTGTACACTACTTTTTAATTATGTATAGCCTAAGGATGGCATGTAATTAGCCAAACATACAGCTTTATCAACTCTGTTAATAAATAAAATAATTGTGCCAGACTGAATACTGTTGTCATTATTGATAACATGCACAACATGAAACACAATATAAACTACATACACATCATATTACAGATCCTACTCATCACAGTGACATCAAATATCAAATATTATGAACTTGGACAATCACTACATATAGAGCTATTTTGCCTGTTATTCACTTAAACAAAAGTTTTATTACCTTTTGTCTTGAAGTCATCATAGTTGAAGTACCAGTTACTAGAGTATGTCTTTGGTTCACTATTGGGAAAAGTCACAACCAACTTGTTACTGCCTTTCACATCCTCATTGTCTGATTCAATATTGAGTTTGTATACGTCATCAACCACAGTAGTCGTCCCACTGTAAATGAACTATAAAACAAACAGAAAAAACATCTTTCTCTGTCATAAATGGCTACTAATTCATAGAATTATCCACCACAGAACAGTATCTTAGACCAAGATCTGTTTGCTCATCTGTGACTTAATTTATACTGATACACATATTATACCTTGTGTTATATGACATACATAGGCATTTAACCACATCTGGAGAAAATACTATACTGCAGGAAGTATAGTTTTAAGACACATAGGAAGAAGTACTGTCAAAAAAGGAACACTTGCTCAAAAGTCTTATATTACTTCAAAACATATGATGTAGATCATGAACTTTCTGACAACTTGATTTATTTCTTATGCCCTTGTGCATAAGTCAAAAGGTAAAGTTGTCCCTGTATGTGCCACAAAGGCATACAGGGCGAGTGGAAGTGTAGCTTCACTCACACCTCAGTACTAGATGGAGGTATGTGGTCAGCCTCATGCCCTGGCCACTTCATTTTACTCCTGCAGATAAACACTCTGGTACCAATGGAACAGGAGGCTGGGTAACACTCAGAGCCAGCCTGGAAATTTTGGAGAAGAGGAAAATCTCTTGCCCCCACTGATATTCAAATGCAGGATGGTCCAGTCCATAGCCTAGCCACTGCACCAACTACACTATATTGCTCTACACAAGTTACATTCATGAATGGTTAATGCAGGTAATTATAACAGCTTTATTTATATCATGTAAGGTCATTACTTTACACTGTCAATAAACACATTTAGATGTGTTAATACTAATCAGATTTGGGTGAATGTATAGTCCTGCTCCTTGGAAAACACAATGACCTTTTACCTTTGTGTGAATAAGAAAACACTACCAAATCTCATTCAAGTCCATTAAAGTGCTGTTTGTCATTTTAAGTCAGCCATCCCTGTTCTGCCACTTCCAGGCTTCAACAATAAATTTTTGAGCTCGTGTAAAATAATTACTAAATGTCTCATGGTCTGACATCAATTAGCAGTAATTCCCATATACATACAAATTCAGCTACCCTACAATACATTTTTTCAGCAGTCTTAGCCTTTGCTGATTATTTACAGCAGTGTCAGTACAAAGTGAGACTACGAATACTCACCTGATGCTCTGTCACATACTCCTGACACCTGTAAGTCTCCACTCCTATACCCATTTCCTAAGTTCCATGCACTCTATTCCATTCTTTATTTGGTGAGGTTAGCTCGGAGTAGATTACAAGAGCTAGTGTATGCCTAGCAATCATAAGGTAACTCTAAACTCAGTGGAACATTGCAGGAGGGATTCTAACTCTCAGATGTCTCTTGTAGAATGAATCTTAACATACACCAAATGCTTTCATCACATACACCCAAAATCAAAACCTAACACAATACGCAATATTAAAAAAATTTTAACTCTGTATATATGTCCTGTCAGGCCCACAATCAACTATAATTCCTGTGAATTACATCACTACATATATCTGATACTGTAAAATACCCACCTGTACTCTCTTCTCTTCAATTGTACCATTAAGAATCAATACGTCCTTGATGTGCTTAAATGTTTCAATTGGCAACTTCAGTTCAATCACACTCTCCAAATAAAATGGTCCTCTGTAGAAGTTCTTATCACGCTGAGGGACCTTGCTTACTTTCCCATGCAGATCCACTGTGGTCGCAGTACCATAGCTACCATGTCCCTTGTAAGTGACGTATGACTCGTAAATATCAGAGTTGTATTCTACGCGGACAGGCTCGCCAATCAGTGAACCTTGCAGTGCTGCCTGAAACATTTATTGTAGTATAAAAACATAATCTTCATTCTACTACTGAGGCACAAGTAATTGTTCTATAACTCTAAGAAAAGACCAGAATTTGAATAAAGAACATAGAATATTTTATACAGAATACAAAACAAGTAAAATATAGTACCAAATATTTGAAACAAATTACCCAACAGACCATCAACAACTTATGTAACAAATTACACATTATATTCTTCACTTACTGTTCAATTCACAGTTTACTTACAGTGAAACCGTACTTAATACGTCTCCCTTTAAAAATTTCTGATATTTACTGTTAGAGTTTTATTACCTGAATATTATCTGAATATAAAATTTCCTCAAATTAAGGTTTCCTTCAGTTTAACTTCCAATATAATAGCTACCCCTCCCACAACGATTAACATTAAACACGAATTTCACTATTATATGCTGCAGATTTTATGTACAATGAACATTATATATGAAGATATACACACAGATTAGTGTACTGCTTCATGTCTCAACATCAGGATTTCATACCTGAAGTCAATCCCCATTATAAATGTCAAACAAACACAGGCCTAACTCAAAAGGATTATGGCATTATGGATGTTTGCAGGACACTATGCTGGCACCTACATGTGACTGAATTGAACTGGCAGCAGTTATAATGCTGAAGACACATTCATTTTGGGTACTGATACCACCCCTACTAAAACCTCTGAGTTAAAATCTCAGTATCAGTACAGGCCATTCAAACCCTCTACTCCCATACCATCAAGGGTACGATGATGTTTAAACTCAACTTTCTACGCACATTTAAACAAGATTGTTATTTTGTTTTGTTGCCTGATGATGTTCCAGTTGTATTTGTACTCACCTGTGCCTTGATTACTCTCTGTTCCCGCTGTGGGATGTTTGTGGCAGCAACAATAATAGCCACATCTTTACCAGTTGGTGAATAATAAGCAAGTTTTGACTGTCCATCAAATGAGTACTGATTGGTATCAACATTCTTGGCAGCAAATTCAAAAGTAACCTTAGCTGGCTCACTCGAAGCTGATGTCTGTGCTGTCAGTTCAAGTTTCACATCACCTTCGCTGTTAGTAGGCCTCAAATGAAGGTTTCGATCCAACTGGAATTAATATGACAGTTGGTGCAACAAATAAGTCACATTATCTTAACATCAACCTTTTATGATAATTATATATAAACAAGTAAGTATCCATCATACACAATATATATTTGTTACAGAGAACCGACAGCTACACAGCATAGCAAGGAATGAAGTTATTGCAAAAGCAGTTTTGGTTGAAAAAATATTAGCATTTAATTGTATATTTTCTTCTTTAATTTGTTTTAATGGTAGATGTGGGCTTGACTTGTACAAATTATTTTAATGTGATTCATCCCATTGTGTTAATTATATGAAAACCAATAGTATCTGTCAAACACAACATATATCTGTTGGTTCTTTTTCACAAATATACATTGTTTTCAACAGATCTTAACAGGACTTCAAACAAACAACAGCAAAATTACAAGAGTTCAGTTAATCATTCACTCAATACTTTGTATACCCTCAACATGTGAAGTACTGACACTACCATTCGGGTAGACATGTCATGACTCAAAATTGTCACTAGTAGGTAAGCTTGATGGAAATAAACAGAATCTTACACGCCAACCTTTTCTGTCATGTTTGCATTTATGCTAATGTTTTATAATCACTACACATATATCATTCAAGCGAATGCTTTTCACAGCACTGCTAGTGAATGCAGCAAATCCCAAGCAGATCACATGGCTGCATTCATGAGACACCAGCAAACACAAGCTGTGCAACACAATGGACATGATTAAGCAAACAGATACAGTGTGGCATGCTTACATACTGGCAATTCCAGGCACATCCACCATACAAAACCAATAAGCTGTCCATCAAGACCAAAATGTAACCGTCACAGCACAGCACAACTACAGTGCACTGCCACAGAATGAATATCCCAGCATGCTCAACATAAGTGACGTGTTCGTAAATATCAATCCCCCAGTGGCTTAGACTGGATAGGAAAAATAAACTACTGTTCTCCATGTTGGACCGTTCTAGATCCAGTTCAGACCATTCACATGAGATATCCACATGTTTCAGCCCTTCAAGAAAGTAACGCAGGGTTGAGGTCCTTGTTCTTCTGGGATATGGTGCCATGTTACTGTGTGATTGGTGCCTGAAATTTCAAGCAAAGCATAGTGGTCATGCAACTATGAGTACCAATCACCCAGTGACATGGCACCATAACCCAGAAGAAACAATATCTCAACTGCATTGCTGCAAAAGCCAAAAATCTCAAACAACACAAAGCCAATGATTTTGTCACATAAATGTGTCAAGAACACAATGGTGCAATCATCCCAGAAGTAACCCAAAGAATTCTTTGCAGAGGGGACTGATCGACTGGTGTCTCAATGGATGTCCACCTGAACACTTACAGTGAATTGTTATAATGGGCTCTACTTGTTCACCAAGAACAATCCCTAAGCAGGTTTAATCTGAAGAAGCCTCATATAATGATGAAATGCCCATCAGTCTGTCTGTCCTCACTACCACTCACCACCAAACATGAGTTACCAGCACTACTCACCTTGCCAGTGAAGTGGTGCCCAGTTGGGAGAGTTAGGTCAAATTCTCCCTTCAGCTGTCCATCATCAAGTTTGTCTATTAGTTGTCCCTTAACATTGAATTCGGTCTTATACTTTGAAACAACAAGTGTATTCCTGCAGAAATTGAACTTGTAAGATCACATGGCTGTTTGTTATAATTATGCTAGATTCCACATCAATGTAAAATATTATTTTATGTATTTCCCATTACCATCTTAATTGGTTGCCAGAAATAAAATAACTGCCATTGTTTGAATTATTTTTATAAAACTGTACTAAATTTTGGATAAAATCTGCAATTTCATCCACTATTAATTAACAGAAGTACTATGTAAACCTGCATGCACATGCTGGTGAACATTCATCAGACTGAAAATATAAACAAATATGGCAACATGGGATCTGAGGTTCTCACAGCTAGATTGATGAAGATTACACTCCTCTGGGACATGATGCCATGTTGACCGGTAAATAGGTACTAAGATTTTTGAGGAGCTTTCTGCCTCCACCTTCCAGAACTAAGTGGTCAAAAACAATGGCAATAACAATACTTTAGGCAGGAGAACAGAAAGAAATGGTTTAAATCACCAAACAAAAAATACACATTAATGCAAAAATGTATGGTTCGTCTACAATGTTTACAGAGTTGCAGGTCTCTTCATAATAAACATAAAAAAAAAACTGACCAGTTTAAATTTCACATTTTTGTAATCTCTTGCATTTTTGAAGCAGCAAACCCTCAATATGGTTCTGTAAACAAATGTCGTAGAATTACTTTCAACTGTTGCATTCTATTGAGCTACTAACCATTAACAGTCACACATCAATTCCCTTTCAACACAGCTTTATTGACTAATTATAATCAGTATGTGGCGAATGATACACAATTAACCACATGAACCAAAACATGTAGTCAATTACATATCAATAACCAAATACACTCTGATATATCTACTCCATAAGGCTGTAATGAAAAAGAAGTGTTATTGTGATAAATATTGACCTCTGGCTTATAAATAATCTTGCAAAATATTTACCATGAACTTAACAGTACTGCCTGTTTTGTAACTAAATGAACTTACTTAGAATTGATGGCATATTTCTTGAGGTCTGTATCAGTTTGGAAATGAATCTTTTGGTTTTGGTCCTTGTCTGCATTGTAAAAGATATCAACAGTTGCAACATTTTGGGATCCTGTAATCTGAAGGTCTCCAGTGCCTTTGATCTTTCGGTCAATCTTTGGAATATCTACATTAAAGGTAGCACTACCTTTACCACCAGAGTACTTGAATTGGCCACTTCCAGACAAATAGTCCTTGAGGTAAACCTGTTCAACAGAACATGCAGTAAAAATGTTAATCACATCAAGACACATGTTATTCATCACAACATCATATAAGCAATGCTAGTTAGACCACTTGGGCAAAATGATGAAACCATCTATTTGCAGTGGCATACTTATGAAACCACACTGCTACTAAATTATACTGTGACTATGATAGAATTATTTCATATTCTGGGAGTCAACACTGACATATACTTCAGTTCTAAAGTCTCTTTATGTTTAATGTATCATATTCAATTCTGAAAATCAAGTCACTCAATTTATTACTATCTTATAATCATAGATAATTAAACCATTACCTTGCAATTTCCACTTGGACTTCCACTATCCCTGTTGTACTTGACACTGACTTCAACATAATCAGTGTTGCCAACTGAGGCCTTGTAATGGGTATCAAGCAGATGGTGATTTAGAACCAGCCCATAATCAAGCCTGAAATACACATTGGTTTAATATGAAATTGGGGAAGTACAAATTTATTAAAAAGAGTTAATTTATTTAATAGAAAATGAATTTATTTTTCAAAATACAAAATATTCACAAATTGAAATGGCATATACAGTTATTGTTAATTGTTTACAATGAGTACTATTTGCCATTCATCACTTCTGTGAAATATTTTACACAGCTGAAATGAAAAGTTACTCCAAAATAGTGGATTTGGCATAGTCCACAACACATTTTATAATAAATTTCAGCAAAAACATCTCACTTTAAAAATTACTACTAATTATACATACTTGTAGTCATTAGGCTGTCCATGAACCTTAGTCACGGCATCAAGCTGAAAATTGATGTCGTCCCTCTCAAAGTGGTGTGTGACGTCAGCCACCAACTCATATTTTCCACCAGGCTTCACCTCTAATTTAGTAGTGAATTTGGACTGATCAGGAGATATGATTACACGTTTTGTTTCAAATTCTATGCTGTTATCAAGAGCCTTGGCCTGAAAAGCATATGTTACAAATTAGTACTGAGGGCAATTACATTTAAAGTAATTCCAACGAACCATCTGGGTACAAAAAATTATTTGACAAACTTAATTTTAACCATGTTAAAAAATATAACATTAATGACTTATAATATTACATAAACCTTCCAACATTGTCATATTGGTATAGAATATAAAAGCTTGCAACCTACCATTTATATATCTGTTTCAATCATGAACATAGATATACATCAGAACTTACTGTTTAATTACCTCTGACAATTAGTCACACACAAAAACATTAATGCTGTCTCATAAAATATACAACAGGGAATTGTCATAAAGCAACTAAAACAAACAATAAGAAAATCAGCTCAGCTTACCAAAATGAAATCTGCTGTTTAGTGAACAAATAAAAAAACTACCAACAAGGTAATGAAATTTTGCAGAGGCTTTAACATAAGTCATTTTTACACAAACAATTTTTCCAGTTTTGGATCACGGTTTTATAACGTGTATATATTATGATTTAATGGTTTTATATCACATCTGTGTAATAACATGGAACTCCATTGCTACAGATCTGATGCTGCAAAAACATACTGTATTTGCACACAATTTAATGAACTGTGTGCAGAAGGACATTTTTAACTGAAACATGTGGCAGATATACTGATTAAGAAGATGTACAATTGCACTGACTAAACATGTGTTTTGCATAATCACTTAATTTGTACAGACTGAAATAAATGATCCAGCAAAGTCAAATTTAGTACTACTCTTTCTGTATGCCTTTGATGGAACCAAGGCTAATACATAGTTCAAACATGATATAATAATGTTCAGACTAGGATGGCATAATTACATCTTGTGCAGCTGACTAGCTGCCAGTACAACAGTCATTAGTCATTAGCTTATATGTGTGTATATTATACTTTAATTTATTTTGAAGTTGTATTTGTGATTTTGTAATTATTTGTGTTTACTTATTTTAATTCGATATTCTGTTCTATATTTGTACTATTTTATATTAATTATTCTTGACTGTCTAGTACAGTGACAGGCTCTTCTGTTACATAGAGCAAAAGTACTTATTTTTTGACTGTTCCTATATCCACTGGATGAACTCCTGTATATGGATTTTTGGAATATTATTAAAGAATTAAAGAATCTGTTACATCTCTGTATGTTGCTTATCACATGCAAGAATGAAGTAAAGAGGAGATTTGAAGTGAAAAGAGCAAGTAATCAGTCCAACAAAATCATACAAATAAAAAAAACCGCAACCTAAGGAGGCCTACTGGTAGATTTAAAATGACAGGTTGACAACATAATCATGTGCATGACAAAGTATACCATTATCAGATCTATAAAATTTGCTGGCTGGAATGATCAAATTAAATCTGATACAAAATTGTATTAAAACAGAAACAATTCAACTGCGTACATTAAATCAGTTTATTTTATATGTAGATTTAGCTTACCTACTCTGTCTCAATTGTACCATTACATTAAATGAAGAAATACAGATGTGCACAGATACAAAAACATACAGATGAGCACACACTTTCACATTTTAGTTTTTGTTTTTCACCTACAAACTGCATCTAATGTAGAATAGTGTAAGAACTTCAGATGTGTCATATGTAAAGTGCTACACACAGTTTGAAGTCCTCCGGGATTTTTCCTATGTAAAATGGTGACAAACTTTTCAGAGAAGCACAATGTCTCCATTCTCAGGATCAAGCACACCAAGAAGACACAGGCACTATGTCTACGCCTACCATGAAATGTCAAAATGTCGTAAGAACAAGAAGACATGAGCCTTCATCAACACTGCCATGAGAACCTCAGATCACACAAATTCTTCCAATTTTTTCAAAACCTAATTAATCAGGAGAAGAAATGTGCATTCTTGCAGCAAACATGGTGCATCAGCCCTCACAGCTAAGAATTCAGTAACTGTGTTATGCAGCACTTTTGTCAATGAATAATCCATAGCCTTCTGTGGCTTCCTCATTCACCTGATTTGCCTTCATGTCATTGTTGTCTATGCAAAAGTCTGACAGATGAACAGGTGTACTAGAATAACACACATACAAAGGCCAAAATTAATAAACATGGTGCATGCAGTATTGTCAGTTTCATGACTGAGAAGATAAAATTTTCAGGAATGTGTTCACCAGGTATCAAACATGCCTGACAGTGGGAGAAGATCATTTCTGGCACCTGCTATAACATACAGTGAGTTACAGCAAATAATTTGCAATATTAAGGTACACAAAACCAGTTAAGTGCAGTCCAATGACATGATGACACTGCAGGTTTTGCAGTTAAGTGGTGCATCATGTGTGAGTATTAATATCTGTGCAAAAGAGAATATTAACATTTACAACAGAGAATCTATTCGGTACAAAATTTTCATGTTCATACACCACCAGGTTGTATGAACATAATGAACCTACATTAGGCACAAACTGTTAAGGCTGCACATATCATCTGTATGAAATCTTCTGATATTTCTCTCAGACACAAATTTTGAGGCCATGTGCAAGGAACTTCAGATAGAAGTGTATGTGGTGAGAAATGTTATCAAATGCATAACTCATACATGCTGCATGGTACAGAGTAGCTGTAATGGCAGGAATATTAACGTTACTTACATCAAATTCCACTTCATAATCTCCAGGATTTTTGACCCCAGTCTTTGCAACCAGCTCAGTTTCAAACTTGTATTTCTCATAACTTGCTTCAATATCAACATTGAGACGCTTGCGAGTTACCGCACCATCAAATTTCCCAACAATACCCAATAAAGGGTAGGACACTGCATGATAAAATGTTCAAAAATTAATACACATATAAGAAGAGAATAAAACTCCTCCACTTTTACAAGTCATAAAGAATATATTTACATTCATGACAGAATACCGTTAAATTAAACAAGGCTTTGTGCTTTGGTGAGAAATTTCTACACTTTATGGAATAAAGCTTTTCCCCCAACAAATGTAGAAAAAGAACAAAAAAAATACACAAAAGCTTCTGGACGAACCAGATCCTATTAACATAGTTATTAAGAATACTGGTTTAAAATTTAAGAGTGCTAGTCAATTTCTATGTGAATGACTATTCAGCATCTTTTGTATTTGCCTCCCTCCTACTTGATAAAATAATCTAAGAAATACCAATTTTAATTTCATTTATTCATCCTTTCTGCAATATACAGAAATCCCATTTGACCCTCATCAATACTTTGACATTTCGAATATCAAGAGCTAGGCAATAAATTTCAAATCATGTGTATTGTGAATAACACTGTATAATGAGATGTGACAACATGCAGTCTGGTAGAAATTTACGAATAATTCAGAGGACCAGGGTGTTTCAGTATTCAGAACACAAAACTCTGACATTGCAAGCAACAGTATGGCATGACAACCGTGGTGCAGGCATGTTATTAAAACATGTACAAAGTTTAGAATAACAGTTATAAAGGAAGGAAGGTGAAGTCATGCAGTCATGCACAAAAATACACACTAGATCTGTGAAGTACTGAACACAAGACCCTCTGACCCTCTACCTTAACCCTATGCCATCACAACCTGATGTTGGTAACATGGTCAACTACTTCAAGCCAGTTTTTATCAAAATGTATCCTAGACTACAGACAGTAAAATCAGGAAGGACAGGACCCTAACCCCATCACACAGAGTGATTATTTTATCTGACTCCAAGTACTAGTCACTTCACATCAGGCCCCACATGCTATAATGTCAAGGCCACTGGCCAATTCAGCCACACACCACGCATTGGAGAAAATGCAGAGTCTCTGCACATCATCCAGAGCTACTATGTAGATTCCATTACAGCAGCATGCTTTTATAAAAGCTAAATACAGGTCCTACAAATGTCAACACAGAATGAGACAAAAGCTCCTTAATGTGCCAGTTACACATAGAAAAACAATTTACAAATATGAAAAAAATATTTTGAACAACAGCTCCCATTTTAGACAATGAAAGAACATACAGATAAACCATGTGTAAGAAAACCTTTAGTCTAACTTACACAGAAAATGGACATGTCTCCAACAACAACAACAACACAAAATACAATAAACAGATGGGCTCCATTTGCATCCACATGTGGTAACTATGGTCCAAAAATTCTATGAAGCAGATTGTACAGCACAACTGAATTTTTTGAGCTAATAACTAAGATGGTGCATGCTGAATAAATTGACCCCATACACACGTTGCTTATCAATAAAGCTTGGTTTTCCACATCAGTATCTACAATACCTCTCAGAATAACAGACACAGGTCTGCATAAAACCTGATGTTAATCCAAGAAGAGCCATTACATAACATTAAAGTTACTGCGAGTTGAATTACAAGTGCAAATAGGAGCCAGTTTCTTTTTATGAGATATCATTTCACACTGATATGTAACATATACCCTTGTACCATTTTTAAAACACTTCTCCAGTTAATAGAACCTGTACCTTTTCTTCACCAAGACAGTCCAACAGCAACACTGCAAACTCTTGTGTGCTTTTTTTTACAGAGTGTTTTTGGTGAAAGTAATACGCAAAAAACTGAGGCCTCTCCATTCACTAGATCTGAACCCTTGTGACTGTAACCTGTTTGATATGTTAAAAGATTAACACATTATCTAAACACTCACATGCTTTTTTCATGGAGAATTCAAAACTGTTGATGTTCTCATAATGGTAGTGGAAATGCTGGTGCAGTGTCACACATGCTTCTTTGCTGTCAGTGTCACGCCCATGAACCACAACCAATGAATTTATAACCTAAAAAAGGAAGAACATGAGGTTATGAGTAAAGAATTAACAAAAATATTTTTAAAATTGGAGCTTTAACTTTACTTAAAGCATATAAAAATATATACAATAAAAAACATCAACTCAACAGAGTAACTGGCCAATTTTTTGGTGGAAACTATTTTCAAAATCACCTGCTTTGACAGCTCTAATGGTTTTATGTTCATGGGATTCATAATGGAAAATTTTATGGCAATGACTTACAGTCCGGTGTGTGTAAGTACATGCACATGTGCTTGCAAAATGTCTGTGTTGGTGTGGTTACACCAAAAAATGTAGCCCAGTATTACATACTACTAACAAACTGATGTGTACTGTACAAATATTAATCTGAGTAAGTAAACAGTTTCCAGAACGTCACTGGTCACCAGATATCATCACAATATAACAATGTAAAATTGCTTAATTATTTGTATGGAATACTTTAATTGGGGTGAATCTGTTTTGACCTTCAGCTATTTAAAATATTCAATGCACCAATGTCTTCCACAGAACAAATAATATATCAGAATTCTTTTCACCTTAACAGAGTTTACGTAAACCATGTACACACTCACATCATTTTTGTCTCTCTTGTAATCCCAGATAAGGCTGATTCCAAAGTCTGGGTACTGTGATGGATAAAGCAAAATGTTGACATGAAATTCTTGCGGTGCAGGTCTCTTGAAATCTGACTTCAGGGTAACATGATGTTCTCCATATGTCACCTTAAGATCAGTGCCGAATGCCTGTCCTATTTCTTGAGTAAGAGTACCAGTCACTTTGTATTGTCCTGTTAAGAAACAGAGGCAGTTTCACAGCCAACAGAACTTATATAACACCACGCTAAAAATATACATATATCCTGTGATAGATTCAACTTCTTGATCATTCTCAAAACAGTTTACAGAACAGATTTTGTATTCTAGGACAACTATAAGTTCTGCTCACATATGAAAAAGTACTTACCATTAGGAGTCTTCAGAACCACGTCATTGAAAGTAAACTTTCTAGAATTTGAAGACTTATCCACAGTAACAGAACCTAAACACAAAAAAGAAAAAGCTTAAAGAACATGACATAGTTAGCAAAATGCAATTCTGGAAAGACTAACACGGAATTTTAAACCAAGGTCCTATGGATTTCTGAGAACCTGCACTTTAACTTATTCTGGTTTTCCTTCTGAGACATGATGCAGTGTTACTGCAGGATCAGTAATTGGTTCTAGATGTGTTAATGGAACATAATGCCTTCCCCTCCATGGGTCTAGGATTCTGAGACTCATTCCAATCCAGATGCTATTTATTGAGTGTTATGTATTTTTTACTAGAATTAGAAGCATTACTATTTTACAACTAGCTACTTTCATTTTTAATTTACTCTAAGATTAGTGACATTATTTTATGTTACAACTGGAAATCTTGTAAATTTTTTTTTTTACTGAATAAATAGTGATTACAAACAATGTGTGTTAAAGATTACTTTGAGTGTCATTGTAGTGTTTAACTATTTGATTGGCTGCATGGTGAGGCAAGGCATGCATTTTTTTGGGTTTCTTGCTAAATCCCTCTAAATTATGAGGTAATTTTATGTGTAGGTCTTAAGAGTTTGCTCCTATGATGTCTCTTCATTTCTAAAATCATGTAAGTTGTTAATTATTAATCATAAACAACTATGTGTATTTATGACAGTAATAATAAAACACTTATTCTATATACACTGCGAGTCAGACAGATCACAAGTGTTGGGGTAACTCAGTGTTGTTTAACATCTTGGTAAGAACAGGAAAGCCTGTGTACTACTCAACTAGGATAAAGAACCTGTTAGCATAAGATTCTCAGATTTTTCAACAACAAAATATTTTTTGGAAAAATTGTTAATTGTATTGTTTAAATTAAAATCAAGTTCTATAAAATCAAGTTTTGATAATTCTATTTCATCACACCTTCAACACCAAATTTTTGTGTCAGTTTCTCTGGTTGTCCTTTTACATTCCCTTGTACAAGGCTGCCCTTTTGCTCTGGTGTCTTATATTCCAGCAGAGGTTTGTAAGTGGCATGGCTCTTATCACCAGTCACAGATGCCCCTAGTTTCATGGAGTATTCATCAGCATCATTCAGCAGCTTGGCCATGAGTGAAATTTCTTTGTCTGAGTCAGTGAAAGCCACTGAAACAATAACACAAGTCAGTAACTACGTAAACAGTAGACCATGAATTAAAGCCCACCACAATAAGCATATGTTGCAGGCATACTGGCATATTAGGCTACTGTATTATATTTGTTAATTCTGAAAAATTTGGTGCATGGGATTAGATTCCAACAATCAGAATCATAAACAAATAGTCAGAGACATACAAAAATATCATTCAATTGTATTTTTCAATAACATGATGAACATATGGACAGATGAGTAACATCAAATGCCATACACATAAATTGCTCAGCATTTTATTATTAACCCTTCACAGTGGGGCTGGACATTTAATGTTTAATGCGCCCTTTATGTTAAACAAAAATCTTATTTGAACAAAAAGCGATTCAATTATGAAATATATAGCATTTTTTTGGGAAACAAAGCAGAGATTGTGCAGCATGTTTTTAAAAATGAAGTACGTCTCATTGTTTTGTGTGTATATATATATATATATACCCCTTGGGGTGCAATCCAATTGCTCCCTACATCTAGGATAGCGGTAAGGAAAGAGCTAAACTTTCTCCTGCTAAAATTTTCAGCAAAAAGATGTTATTTTATTTAAAATTTTCATGTCATTTTAAACCGTATGCCTCTGAAATGCTAAAATCATACCTCAAAGTGCCTAAAAATGGCAGTGCAAGTTCCTTTCCACTGATTGTGCCCAACACCAAAGATATACATCAATGAGAGGGCAATAAAAAAAAAGCAGTATACCTCAGCACATGGAAGTGTTAAAGTTTGGTCAAATTGTTATGACTTACATTCACCAGTTAAATGCTTCCATGGTGAGTTAAGTTGTGCCTTAATTCCGTGGAAAGGTTGCAATGTGTATTCCAAAATAAGCCCTAGCTTACGATCTGTTTTGGAGTTGGGCGTCTCTAACAGAAGTTGCAGCGACTTCCTGTGTGGATCTGAAATGTGGATAATATAATTTTATCAATAACACAGTAAATACAGAGCATTCAAAAACTCACTGTGCTATTAAACACAGACAACAAAGTACAGTGCACACACAATCAATAATTGCACACAATACACAAGTGATGTTTTGCTCATGATCTGTATGTTTTTAGTATTGCCAGTTGGGATGCTGCTGCAGAACATTCTGCCAGTTTTGCTAGGTCTTACATTACTATATACCCACAGTGGTCACAGCAAATGCGCCATGATTTTTTCAATGCCATGTACATTTAATTCATAATTTTATATTGGGTTTAAAATATGATGAATAACACAGAAGTATGGTGCAATTTAAGTTATGAGCTGACAATCATCCATTAATATTGCACAATATTAACACGGTACTTAAATTTCAGCATTCAGCACAAATATCATCTTCATTTCACCATATACATTTAAATGAATATGATGCAGCAGAGACTAATGTTGTACTAACTGAAGAAACCTTTGTATTTTTACCTGCAACTCATCACTAAGCCCAGCAGGTAGTTAAATAATGTAAGTTCAACATTTGTTTTGCATAGGACACCTTAAAACTAAAACACAAAATGATGAGTGGTGTGATCAGAAAGTAAGCAAACTGAATTCACATTTCAGGCATACTGCATTCTTTAGGGACCCAGTTGCAGTGAGCCAGTCATGTGCTGTTAGTGTATGTCAACGTTTGCTAACAATACATGTGTATTAAAATTTGTGATAAGATTACAAAGACGGGGAAGACACTGAAAAATTCATGTGGACAAAATCTAGAGATGCAACAAGGAGCCAGAATTAAGATTCTGATTGGTTCCACCATCATAAATAGAGAAAATGTCTGTTAAAACTGACAGACATCTTGATATTAGTATATAAAACATCAATAAAGTACATCATAAGAAGTAAATTTATTTTACATCAGAAATCCTCTATGTTTTGGCTAAAATTTAAAATTAAAATGTAAACAATACTAAAAGTATACAAAGGTCATTAATTAAAAATAACTTACATACAAGCACATAAAACATTTTTATGTAATTGTTAACACTAGAGACATGTATTTATACATTACAAATGTGAATACCTGATGTGTGGTCTTTATACAATTCTACAGTATACATTTTAATTTTAAATTTTATTTTTGACATGATAGGTTTTATTTTAGCAGTCTTGCATATAATGATATATGATCCCTGATGAAAGCAGCTAGATGAAACATGTATGATCTCTGACTCAGAAAAAACCTACTTCCTGTGGTGTACTTTGGAGCTATTTGTTATACCATTAACGCACATATGCAGTCCTAATGTTTAACAATATCTTGAATATTTTTTAATTAGAAAGGATTAAGAATCACCAGTGATGAGGTTCTCACGGTAATGGGTGTCAAACTCGGGGAATTCTGGGATACGATGCCATGTACCTTGTTTTGCAACAATGTTCTGCAGGAACCCTGAAGGATCCCTTGGAAAATTGGTACCTATCAACCTGCATGTCATGGACTGATGAAATGTATGTATGTATGTATGTAAAAAATTTAAAAATGAGTTATACAGGTATGCTTTAAATAACTCATTTTACTCTGTCAAAGAATTTTTGGAATTCAGCAGAGATAATTAATATGTTAATTATTCCTGTTGTAATTCGTATTGTATTATTTTATTATATTATGCACAGTATTTGATTTTGGAGACTGTAGTATTGAGATCTGTTTATCGTATTGTATTGTGTTTGTTTGTGTGTTATGTGTTTTTTCTGACAAGTTTCATGTCCGACTGTTGTATGACAGAATTTGTGGACCTACGAAATGATATGTGTGTAGTGTTTGTTTGTGTGTTATGTCTTTTTTCTGACAAGTTTCATGTCCGACTGTTGTATGACAGAATTTGTGGACCTACGAAATGATATGTGTGTAGTGTTTGTTTGTGTGTTATGTGTTTTTTCTGACAAGTTTCATGTCCGACTGTTGTATGACAGAATTTGTGGACCTACGAAATGATATGTGTGTATGTATGTATGACTCACAGAAGACTATAATCTTTACACACTGGTAGCAAAAAGGTGTCACTGCAGTAACAAGAAAGAAAATGATCCTCTTCAAATTTGTATTTATATACAAAAACATACCATGCAATAGCTTTGAAAAGTATGTTTAATAACAGTCATAGGAATTGACTTTCACTTACCTTTGTCATTGTAAGAAGCATGGAAGTGATAGCTAGTGACATCTTCATTTTCAATTGTCAACGAGAATTTGCTGGGACCATTAAGTGGATAGAATGCAGCTTTTGTTGCTACTGGATCCCATGGGAAACTCATTGTTCCACAGAATGTTAGACCAATGAGTGGAGACAGCTGGTCAAAACATCCATGGTAGTCCCTCCTACCACATAGTAAACCAGTAAATCAGTTCCTTTATTACTCTGGATACTGATATTTGTTCATTTTACACACACTTTCCAAGCAAGAATTCAGATGTCTGTACTCACTGCAAATCAGTACTTCGAGCTAAACAGGCTCAGGCATTTTATTTTAAGTCACTCTATTAAGATTAACATTTGCAGGCTTACACAAAAATGGGCAAAAAGTATATTATTTCAGGTAGAACACAGTGAATATAATTCTTACCTTGGTGTGCCTGTAAAGGTAACAGCAGTATCCACTTCAGATTTACCACGTTCATGAACAGTTGTTAAAACTTCAGACTTGAGTGTTATCACATCCTGCTTCTTGACTGGCAAGCCAAAGGTAACATCAACACCAAGTCCACCGGTGGCCTTTACATTGATATCGGCTCCAGTAGCTGTGTGCAGAGTTGTAGCCACTTTCAGACCTGCCTCAACAGCATAAGCATCCACAACAAATTCACCCAGGAATTCTACAGCAGCACTGCAATGGAGAAACATACTCTGTATTATTGGGTGTGACATATTTTAAGTATTTGTTTTTATACCTACTACAGGGAATTTAAAGCACTGAATACTGCCATACTATAAATCCTGTCAGTTTATTAAAAAAAAAACCCATCATGTTTAACACAGCTGTAATAATTGTAAGACAGTTCACATTCCAGTTTTAATAACAGAAGTTTCTAATTTCACAGATGTAACTTAGTTTCTGGAATTTGTTTCATATGCTGTCCACAACATCTTGCTCAGTTGACTACAAGCAGCTGATAAGACCTTGCAAAGACTCTACTTGAAGAATACTAAATTCTGATACGTGAACTGCTTGAAGAATACTAGGCTGAGCTGTACAACCAGCAATGGTACCAGGGCTAGACTAACGGGTGGGCCAGCCAAGCAGCTGCCTGGGGTGTCAACCTATAATGGATGCTATCACATCACTGGCATAATTGGAAATATGGTGCTAGTAAACTCAGGTTACCACACACACACACACACACACACACACACACACACACACACACACACACAAAAAAATTTCACAAAAAACTCTCTAAAATTTGACACAAAAACACAAAAAGTTTCCTACCCCACTCTGAGTT
>Ga0123352_10002198_pt1 | contig 26983 bp, 23 predicted proteins | sample TergutLab28metaG_FD_89700 | JGI IMG/M metagenome (GOLD analysis project Ga0123352, IMG submission 89700) | Labiotermes labralis P1 segment gut microbial communities from Petit-Saut dam, French Guiana - Lab288 P1 | ecosystem: Host-associated > Arthropoda: Insects > Digestive system > Gut ... | reverse complement strand
TGGGGGGGGGGGGGGGGGTGGGAGGCCGGAGGATCAAAAGAATAACGGCAAAAATCAGAACAAATACATTTCCAAACTATTTAATATGGAACTAATTTAGTGTAATTTCGCTGCCATACATGTCAGGAATTTTTGCCTCACAACGATATATACAAATGTAGATATCGAAAGGGGTGAACAAGTTTGAGTGTATATAATAATTAACCAACACATGCACAAAGTATTTTTAACACTTACACGAAATAAATAAGTTTTGACAAATAATCTGTGCATTTGTTTGTTAAACATAGCAGAAATTCTACGAAATGCACGGTACAAGCTCTATCAAAAGTTGAGTGTTTTTTGTGTGGGTTTAACATTCGGTCTTATTGCTGTAACAACAGCAAACAGACTGACTGTACCGAGCAGAATATTTGTAACTGAGAAAGTTATATAATTTGTGCTCATCATCATATTAGTCACATCAAATCAATGAGGAGATGGTCTGAACATGTAGCACGCAGTAAAGAAGAAAATGTTTTGCAGACTGTTGCTTGGCACACCTGAAGGTAGCAGATGCCCTCGGATATCGAGACACAAATGGCAGGATAAAGTAAAAAATGGATGTTAAAGAAACAGGAGATGAACACGTCGATTGGATAAATCTGGCTCACAATATGGATAACCAATGGAGTCTTGTGAACATAGCGACTATCCTTTGGGTTTTTCTGAAGTATAAAGAGAAAAGTTCCTGAAGAGTTGAGAGGCTGTCAGTTTGCTGGTAGAGGAATCGCCTGTGGTAGTTAAGTTATATTTGACGGGGTACACAGAGCTGGTTTTGTGTTTGTATGTATGTGTGTGTGTGACCGTCAGCCTGTGTGCTCAGCCCACCCGGTAAAGAGCGTCTGGCGGTATCGGATACTGAACATCCCTGCACAGGGGGCCACACGGCGCGCACACAATTCGCTCTGCACTGAAGAAGGAATGTAACTGAGAAGACGTTAGTGTTGGAGCGCCTGCCTTCACGAAGCTATGTACACAATGCTGTCATTGGCAGATGAAGTGACAAAGGAAGTCAGAATTATTCAGCGAGACAGAAAAGGATTGCTTTGGTTTCTGTTTTGTTACAATCTGTGTTCCGTAGTCACAGCAATGACGGATTGTTAGGCCTTTCAGCGCGAACTGTAAATGAAACTGTTACAGCCAGTTCTGTATTTAGCTATTTATTTACTCCTCACGTGCTCCGTCTTCGTCCGGGCCGGCGTCGAACCACAACTACGACGCGTACCAAATGTTCTGTGCAGCTAATTAAAAGGGACATACCCGTCAATTATTTAGAACACGCGCCACTCCACGACCGACTTATTACTATCGATCATTACAGATTAACATCAGTTAGTTACAGTCAATGTCACCAATGCAAGGCCTCTTTTCCCTGCCCTTTCTTTACGCTTGTGGCAAACCATGCACTAACACCATCTATCGAAATGCCGGTGTCTAGTCGTGCTATATCGTATTATGTGCTCGAAGGTTCCCCCCAGAACCTGGTAAGCATGGCACTTAGGGAAAGAGTGCACGAATTTTCCAAAAATCTAGAAGTAATCTTTACTTTCCAGGGGCCAGGAGGGTGACATCAAGCCAGTTCCACACTACGAACCGACAGTTCTGGAGAGCCCCTTGACTCTCACTGTAAGCTGTCACTTTCTGCTGGTCGCATGTGAATTGATACATGTGAGCAGAAAGTTGCACTGATTATGCTGAAAATATTAGGCGACACCGCACAAAATTTAGTCGCCCAAGCGAACAGGCGCCTCGGATTTATCCACAACTGCCTTTTGATATTATATATACGGGGATATCCCCCGTTCCCGCAAACAGATTTTGATAAATGTTGGGACGGCATGACTCACAATCTACCTACAACCACCGACAAATATTCAAACTCCTAGACGTATGAGTTATGTCTGCCTTTGGCAGACATACACACACACACACACACACACACACACACACACATATATATATATATATATATACACCACAAATTATATACATTTCTGTACGCATACTTCCATTGCATCTTGTAATTTCCATGCGACAAGTGACCATGAATATCACTGTTTGTAGGATGTGAGGTCTGGCAGAAATACAGGGTGAGCATAAAGTCTTTCCCTGTTTACAAACATTTATTACAAGAAAAATACTGTATGTGGAATACAAGCATATATTTTTTAAATGTAACTCAAGAAGTTTTTTTTACAACGCATTAGTACACTTCAACATGTGCTCCTTTTGTTGCACGGAGAACTTCTAATCGGTAATCAATTTCTCTCCACGTGTTCTCCAGCATATCTTCAGTTATTGTAGCAAAAACGTCTGTTATTCTTGCCTTCAAATTTGTAATATCTGGAAATGGTGTCGAAAAAGCTTTGTCCTTAACATACCCCCATAAAAAAAGTCAAGGGAGTGATATCCGGCGATCGTGGTGGCCAGGGTGAAGGACCATTTCTCCCAATCCAACTGTTTGGAAACGTTGCGTCCAAAAATCGACGAACATGTGAACCCGAGTGTGGAGGTGCTTCATCCTGTTGGAAAATTATCCACGGCTGAAACTCTTCTGAGGTGCAACGTAAAGTTCAAACATTTCCAGGTTAACATTTGTTTGTAATCATGGAAAGACTTTATGCTCACCCTGTATGCCGACGTTTCAGAATACCCTAATGATGGAGGCATTAAGATCATCTACAAACTCCGTACTTTTCGACCCATATCCAGGCCACAGAATTTTTATATTTATGTAGTTGTGTATTTATTTATTTACAGCCTAATCGAAAATGGTTTCAATCTCTCATATTTCATAGCGCCGCAATGGTAGGACTAATAATGAAGAACGAATTGAATCCAAATGGAAGCGACTGTCGTAAAATCCCAGGCACAATCCCCAGTAGAGAGAATTCGCCGGGTTCCATCCATCCATCCATTTTTTTATGTTTTTCCTTCCTTCGCATTCCCTCTGTTCCCCATTCTAGGATTCTCACTAGCCATCTATTTCCCGGCATTCTCTTAATGTGTTCAAACTATAGTAACTGCTTTTCTTCAGGCACTCAGAACACGTTCCTTTCTTCAGCCACAGTCGCTCTAAAGTTTTCATTTCGAAAATTCCCTTGCCGCAATTCACAATGTATTACTTTCGGCAAACACCAAAATAATACTCATTCTCACGCAAAGTGACACTTCTTTAGCGATGAAGTTATTAATAGCCCAGGTGTAGATGGGCGGACAATGTAAAAATGGGTCTCTCCCCCCCCCCCCCTTTTGGCGCAACAGCCCGCAGTGGGCCAGGACTTCCTCATTCACTAGGATTCTAGATCACACACAACGACACACCACAGTCGGTAGGACTACTCTGGACGAGTGATCAGCCCGATTCAGAGATTTCTACTTGACAACACACAACACTTGCAACAGACAGACATCCATACCCCCGGCGGGATTCGAACCCGCAATCTCTGCAGGCGAGCGGCCGCCGACCCACACCTTATTCCGCGCGGCCACTGGGAACAGCTAAATGTAACCTAATGGAACATAATACGGCCTACGTCCAACCGACAGGAAAGGACCCAGTGGCAGGCTGCTGTGTGCAAGGCACTGAATAATTTGCTGCCATAAACGAGAGGATAGAATATTCGAAAGTCAAGAACTTGGATTCATTTTTTGAGCCTCTAAACATCGCACTTCCTAAAATAAAAAAAAAGTGTTTGTAATGGATAATGCATGCTGGAGAATTGGGCAGTAATAATAAGCTGAAATGATATCAAATTACAATAGCGCGGTAATGGGCCGTGGTAATTCTACGTACCATCTGCTATGACGGTAAACAATTTTACCTTGCTCACACAGTGTACTCAGTTCCCACAAGAAACACTGATTATTTCCTTCAACAGCATCAACCACTTCATGTTTATAATGGGTAGAGTGTGTTCTCTGTGAGGTATGATCCATATATATATATATATATGAACTCGAGGCTACAAAAGGAACAATTTGCTAACCTGAGCTCAGCCCACTTTTACGCAATCAATTGCCGGGTAATGTCGCTATTGACCCACATGCAGTACTGCCAGTCGATATCAGTATGCTGTCAGGGTCGCTACGCTAGATGACGGCACATTAACCGTCCCGCACACTAAACCACCTGCTGGGAGTTTTTTCACGGTGCCACAGCGCCACTCTCACACTTTCAACTTTGTTAAGTGTTTTTATCGAAGACAGTGTCAACTGTTAACATTATACAACGTCGCTGGAATATTGTGTAATGGTGGAACGATACTGACAGGGCGAAACAGACGCACTCAGGAGGAAATCCTGTTCCACTGCCACTTTGTCCACCATAAATCTCACGTGGACTGGCCTGACCTGTGATCGAGCACTGGTCCTCAAGGTGAGAGGCAGGCGACTAACTGGCCGAGTCATAACTTACTGTCATTATATGATCCACAAGTGTTTTTTGTTTACTAAATTAATTGACAAATAAGTGAATGAGATGGGCAGGGTATGTAGTGCGTATTGGGGAATGGCGTATACTGGGTACTAGTGGGGAAACCTAAGGGCAAGAGACCACTTTGAAGACCCAGGCGTAGATGGGAGGATAATATTAACATGGAACTTCAGGACGTGAGATGTGGGGGCATGCACTGGATCGGGCTGGCTCAGCAAAAGGACAGGTGGCGGGTACTTGTGAATACGGTAATGAACCTTCGGGTTCCAAAAATGCGGGAAATTTCTTGACTAGTTGAGTAGCGGTTAGCTTCTCAAGAAGGACTCTGTTCCATGGAGTAAGTATTAACAAATAAGGGATACGCTTGCGTAGCATGGATACACGATTGTAAGTGAGAAATTAACTGCAAAGACAACAAAGTGATTTGCCGTGGTCTAATGTAAGATACAATCTGAACATCTGCCTCGAGTAACTGAGGAAGACCACAAGAACCTCAGGATAACCGTGTACGGAGAACTGAAAAGAATTGCCGCACAACGCATACGTAATCAAACTGCGCAGGACATCACAGCATCGTGTCAAGTTCCGCGTAAACGGGAAGTCACAATCCAAACACCACTTCCCCCATGCCTGATTGATAAATACAGTACTGCCACTGATAAAGTAGCAGCAGACCCACGTGTTAATTTGCATTCAAACAAACATCTTAAGTGCTCCCTATACTGAAACATTATTTTATCTGGCCAGAATTGTTTGTCGCTTTCGGCCGCCTCCCAAACCGCGTGCGGCGTTGCCACTCAGCCGCTACACTTCATGCGATAAAAGAGCAGTGACAAACTGGGTTGTGCCATAGGAACGGATATCCCTGTAACAACGACACAAAACAGGTATTCTTAAAATAGCAGAAACAAAACAAATCCCCTGAGGTCACATCGCTTGCTATTCGCAACTGCACACACATATTAATAGCGGAAGTAAAGGAAGTTGCTGCTGTTGTTAGGGTCTGCTGCTGCATTCTGCTGTAGGACTTATTTTATGTGTGTCAGTCGATTTTTTTCAATGCTAAATAAATTACGAGTACATAACCTCAAAGTTTCTCTTCGTCAAAATGCTGTTTTTAATTTCTGAATTACAAACAATGTGTACATGTATGTACATGTATCATTAGCTATATACAAAAGTTCACATTGCTGGATGCAGTGAATATATATATTGCACAGTACGATGATTGCAAGATCATATTTTTCGTAGTTATGCGTCGTGTAATTCGCCTGAATAAAAATTCAATACCTACATTGGAACGTGACGTAACATTATGAAGATTATAACAGAATATTATTATTACTATTATTATTATTACTTATTCCATGGGGCAGAGTCCTTCTTGAGAAGCTAATGGGTTTGGACCTAGTCAAGAAATTCCCCGCATTTTATGGAACCCGAAGTCTCATTATCGCATTCACAGCGTCCACCACCTGTCCCCATCCTGAGTCTGCTCGATCCAGTCCATCCCCCCCCCCCCTCCAACTTCCTGAAGATCTCTCATAATATTATTCTCCCATCTATGCCTGGATCTTACAAGTGGTCTCTTTCCCTCAGGTTTCCCCACCAAAACCCTGTATACGTAACTCCTCACCACCATACGTGCTACATGCCCCGTCCATCTCATTATTCTCCATTTTATCACCCAAACAATATATGGGGAGTAGTACAGATCATTAAGCTCCTCATTATGTAGTTTTCTCCACTCCTCTGTTACCTCGTCCCTCTTAGACCCAAATATTCTCCTCTGCACCCTTTTCTCAAACTCCTGCATCCTACGTTCCTTCCTCAATATGGGCGACCATGTTTCACACCCATACTAAACAACAGGCAAAATTATAGTTCTGTATATCTTAATCTTTACATTTTTGGATAGCAAACTGGAAGACAAACGATTCTGCATCGAAAGAAAAGAAGCATTTCCTGACTTCAATCTGCTCTTAATTTCTTCATGAATAGAATTTTGATGTGTTAAAGTCGTTCCCAAATATTTGAACTCTTTAACCCTTCCAAATACTTACTTTCATCAGCATTTACTTCCAGTCCAATCTCCTTACTAGCAGCTACTAAAGCTTCTGTTTTTTTTTTGTTACAGAATGTACGCCTCCTCCCAATATCTTAATGTCATCAACATAAACCAGAAGCTGAGGTGTATCATTTAATTTCAGTCCGTCCTGGTTTACCTTAACCCTCCTAATGGCGTACTCTAAAGCAAAGTTGAAAAGAAATGGCGATAAAGCATCTCCATGTTTCAAACCATTCCTATTTGGAAACGTGTCAGACAAATTCTTACCTACCTGGTCTCTGCCATATATCTATTATATATAATATATTATTATATTTTGCCTTCCTTGAATTTATAGTTACAATGTAAGTAGAATGATCTTTGTAAAACACAGACATAAAAGTACGTTTTATCTCCAAATCCCTTACCTGAAATTTTCCGAATCCCAAAACGAATTCAGTGACACGTTGTAAAACACAATACGTAACAATGCGTCCGATTTTAATTAAACTTCAATATGGTAGACATTTTTTAGTAAAGCTCACGAATAATGACTTTCACGCAAATCCTCCCAGTGGAAGCCCAGTTGCTTAGAGACGGTCAGAAAAGACAGGAAAAAATTTTAACTTCTGCTTTTCGTAAATGTATTGCGAAAGCGCCAAATAATGAGAAGTAAGGCTGTCAGCATAATTACATATAAAAATGACGAAACATATCAGGGCAGCTCACATGTAAAATAACAAACGTGTGTCACCAAACAGGCACATATTCCAGGCTGGAGTACGAAGCCTCCAAAAAAAAAAAATTTACATTATCAAAGTTTAACTTTCGTTGGGACGAAATTAAAGTCAATTTAAATAAATCAGTTAATAAAAACAGCGGCAGAATTAGCTACTCTACATGTACATTACAAACCTACAAGTCCATGAGATATTTTAGTACCCATTTTTAATTAAAACGTTCAGGTGGCGTATGAAATACCTGCACATTCCGCGAGAGTAAAAAAAACATCGCGCACTTTGACTGTGACATACATACAAATAAACGTAATAATATTTCAACACGGCATTTTTTTTTTTTGCTAGAAAGAGAAAGGAGAATATAGGAAAGACGTAAACGAAAACAAAAAGGAAGAGAAACAGACTACAGCAATAACTCAAGGGAGTTGCAACCACCGCAATTAAAAATATAAACGAACATTTTATGGCCATATTACATTTCATAACTACAGCTGCCGGAATTGTAATTTTTAAGGTTGTCTACCAAAAGCAATAAATATTTCAACAGGCAGCTGTCCAACGGTTGGTAAGTACTGTCTCTTGAACACTCTGAAGCACTACACTCTTCTAAATTATATTTAAAAATTCTTTTGTTAAAAATCACGTAACACTGCACTCTTCTTTACCATGACCAGTCGGGTAATCCTGTTTGGGTAAGTACTGGTAGGACGCTGCACAGACACATACGGACCACATGGATGTACAGTAAGTGGCAAAATGCAGATTGTGTGGTTTCGTGGTGCAGGAACCTAAACCACCGTGTTTTGAAATGTTAAATGAATACAAAATAAAGCACGGAAGCACGTGATGTTATTGAAAGTATCGAGGGCGATAAGCCAGTGGGACGTCCTCCAAACATTACTGCTCAAGTCAGTCACATTTCTAAATAACTGCTTAACCCAGTAAGCTTCTAGAGAAGTCGGTCGCTAGGTCGGTAATGAATTGTTCTGCTTAGAAAGGAAGGCTTCGTTGTTTGTTAACTTCTACTCAAGAGCCCAACAACAGACTCACAGGGCGTCTTGACGTAACAATAGTTGTAACATTGCCTACCAACCTACTCTCTCACACCACAGACGCCGGATCTGGGGCCTACCCATCTTCCTGTTAAATGGCTACCGGCGTTCTTTCCGCGGGTGCAAAATGGCCGCGGAGTGAATTTGACCACTCACATCTAGCGCGTCTAGCGCCGACGTTAAAAATAAGTGGATCTTTATTTCTGCTCCCCCTAAACGCCTTCATGACGCGGACAGGGACAAGTTTACCTTTAACCATCTATTTCTACGTCTTATAAATTGTATTCTCCCCCTTCTTGTAGCACGTGTGTCCCTCATTTCTCATTCTCTTTCATTTGATCGCCTTACGTGTGCCGAAAACAGCAAACTACTGGCTCACCTTACTTACTTAGTACTTACTTACTTACTTAAAGTTACTTATTCCACTGAACAGAGTCCAACTTAAGAACCTGGCCTTTTCTAAGCCAGTCAAGAAATTCCTCCCATTTAATGGAACCCGAACGTTCATTACCGCATTCACAAGTGCCCGCCACCTGTCTCTATCCTTAGCCAGATTAATCCAGTCCATAACCACCACCCCACTTGCCGTAGATCCATCTTAATATTACTCTCCCATCTACGCCTGCTTCTTCCAAGTGGTTCTTTCCCTCAGGTTTCCCCACTAAAACCTTGTATACACCTCTCCTCTCCTCTCCCCCATAGTGCTACATGTCCCGTCCATCTCATTCTTCTGGATTTTATCACTCGAACAACACTGGGTGAGGAGTACAGATCATTAAGCTCCTCATTATGTAGTTTTCTCCACTCCCCCATTACCTCGTCCCTCTTAGGCCCAAATATTCTCCTCATCACCCTATTCTCAAACACCCTTAATGTGTGCGACCAAGTTTCACACCCATACAAAACAACAGACTAGCTCACCAAGAATAAACATTTATGCAACGAACAGCTTGTCGCAATTTATTCAAAAAGCAGTTTAAATAAAAGGCTTACATTATACAACAATGGGAGGGAAAGCCTGCTGCATATTCGCGCACTTACAAGAACCGTTCTCGAAGAATGGCAAATTGACTCATAAAACTGCATCCGACATGACAGAGGTAATCAGACATTAAATACAACAGCTGCTAACGCCATGAAACATATTCCCTCTTGACAAGCTTCCAGTGCCTCAGCTAGGTAAAAAACTCGTCGCCTTTTATGCAAAAGAGATTGCAATATTCACAACCCCAAAACACTGATCCTATACTAAAACGAACCAAGTAATGGAATGATATGAAACAAGTTTACGAAAACAAACCCGCACAGATCATAAGAAGAAAAACAAGGACTTAAATTTGTAAAACGTAGTGTTAACTAATTCCACCACATGCTATAACATTCAGCAATTCTACTTTCTGCCCACACCGTGTGTTTGTGTGTTTTGTGTGGATCTCAGAACAATGAGCGATTATTTCCCTATACAGCATTAACTGACTGGTTTTACAACCGAGAGGGAGAATGTTTACTGCGCGGTACGGACTGGATATTTAACATAATTTGCACTTTAAAGCCCAGTGGTCACTATATGTACACCAGGTTTACCATTCAAAAATTCTACCTTCTGCCCATACGGCGTGTTTGTGTGTTTTGTGTGGATCAGAGAACAAACAGCGATTATTTCACCATACAGCATAAACATATTTAACATGGCTGTTCTTTACAAAGCAAGCTACGTTGTGTTCTCTGTGAGGTAGGAACCGAATTTTGTAAATAATTTGGATTAATGTCCGTCTTCAAACACACGTTTTTGTCTTAATTTGGACTCCGTCCATTGTCCCAACATCGGCCATGTTGTACTTAAGGACATAAATAATATTCTGCCCGTACTTTCCAAAATTCTTGACCGATCTCGGTGAAAATTGGCACAGATCTCCACGTAATGCCGACGAACACTTTGTATTTTGGCGGAACTCTATGCTGTGAAAGGCATGATTTAAGCCTAACTATCAATAAAAAGTTTCCAGTTTTACACCAGTTACTGGCTGTCAGTCGGTTACTTACATTACATACTACAGTACCTGTATTTTGATCGTCACATTTTTCGATCCGAACTGTAAAAAATTCGGTGACGGAAGCGCCAACAAATATCAGCTGACAATAAGCGTCTGCGAGTTTCGGGAAAATCGGCGCAGTGAGGGGCATGTTTGAATTGGGTGGGGGGGGGGGTTGTAAGAAAAATTTATCCTTCTGTACCACGTTTCTTCCCCGGTCCTTATGAAAATTGGTGTAGGGCGCCGTTCATTGTTCCGAGTTTGGTGAAAATCGGCATAGGAAAGGACGAATTTTTGTTATGAGCGTAAGTTAAATTACATTTACCCGCGGATCTTTAAACGTACGTATTCTGAAGCTCAAGAAAACCTTAGTATGCCTATGCATAGATTTATACGCGTGTACCGTCTTCGTCAAGTTGAGTTTCACACTTTTGTGTTACTTACTCATTCTTCTCAGTTAATGTATCAGTCAGGAAACACATTGTGATAGTGTGTGTGTCTGAAGCCAGGACTTCAGAGCGGACATACAATTCTGTACTTACACTGTGAAGTGGTAGATGAAACACATTGTGATAGTGTGTGTGTCTGAAGCCAGGACTTCAGAGCGGACATACAATTCTGTACTTACACTGTGAAGTGGTAGATGAAACACAGCCATCCTCCCGGATGTTCCAAGAAGACGTAGACTCGCTCCTGGAAGGTCTTGCCTTTTTTATGATGGAACACATACTTGGCTTTGAACGCTTGATCAATAGGCAAATAAATTGGGTAGTATGGATCCGGAACACCAGGGGGCCCTCTCCCCGCATGTCCCGCCCCCCTCTTACCCCCTTTCCCTGACACATTTTCAACCCCTTCCACAACTTCGTCATCATCATCGTCATCACCATCGTCTACATCCAAGTCGTCACCAATGTCTTCGTCTTCAAGGTCATCGCTCTTAGTCCTATAACGTGACGCCGCGTCGTTATTGTACCGATGACGCCGCTTTTTGATAGGCGTCGGAACACGTTTATGATGAGCCTCGCCAAACCGAGGCCCTCTCGGATTTCTAAAGCGACGAAGTTGTTCACCAAAGAAGTTAAATCTGCTTGTAACTTCAGGACTTCCGTTCGCGACGTTTCGGAGACCGCGCCTCTCCTCCAGTTCCTGATCGTCGAACACAGCGTCATCTTCAGAAGAAGTGCCTGTCTGCTGCTGGTGATTGGTCCGGTGGTGATCCGTATAGCTGGGGCAGGTCGAGATTATCGGCGACTTGAGGACGCTCAGCACGATGTCGTCGCCCGTTTCCGGTTTGTTTGAGATGACGTCGGACAGGGTCTCCCTGGATGACGAAGCTTGGATGATCACTTCCCTAGACTTCCGGTATAACTTTTCTTGTTCCAGTCTGTTCATCGCCGATGCCATAACGGCACAAAACATTTGAAGGAGGGAATACGGAATTGGTGGAAATGTCCCGCCGTGATGGGGTACCCGTGGAATTCAACGGAAAGCAACATATATGCACTTATCGCCGTACTGTTCTTGTCTTCCCTTTGTCACAATATACCACCTACATCAGATTCTGTCAATATCCCTTCTCCATTACACGTGAACCTCAAACAAATGACACAAAGACATTTCACGCAGGCCAAACTTCATCGTTAATTCTTTCACTTGTACTTCACCATTTAACGGGCATTCTTCTTTATCAATGCCCTACTTTATTTGTCAGTTTCCTGCTGTGAAAGACACAATACTTCTCCTCCGCTTTCCGTGCCGACTACACGATTCGTAACGCTCATGGATGATTGTCGCACTTTGTGGCAGGGTTAAACACAAACAGATATTTTACACTGTAATTTTTTTCCGAACTGTATCAAGGTAACAATGTCCACAGTACGTCCCCTCTGCCATTGCTGCAGATTGTCACTTAGTTTCTCAGACTGATATACCCGAATGCGTTACAAATCTTTCTCTAAGTTTTTAAAACTGTACCTGGAAGAAGGGAATTAATAAAAATGAAAGACATAATCGACTCTTTAATAAAACAAAACGATTCTCGTGTTAAATGTAGAAAACCTGTTCATCTTGTTTACCGTGACGCTGTGCGCAACCCAGTCAAGTTTTTAACACACTTTCGTAGTAGGAAAAAACAATGGAACGATTGACATTCAAAACGTGACCAGACGCAGTCACGAAAAAAAAAATCAAGGGACCAATTCAATTTAAAACTGTTTCCAGAGAGAAGCCAGCTATTTAGTAAGCGTCTCTTAAACAGTCTCCAAACAAAACAAAAACCAATGTCTCCATGGCAACGGACATGGCTGGTTATTGCTACAAATTTCCCCCCGATTGAGCAAACGTAGTGTTAACAATGTCCACAGTTCGTTCCAGAAACAACACCAATCAGTGTACGTTATGTCTTTGTTGTTTTATGACATCACAGAAAGACGAGCCTGCAGATTATTGCGTTGAAATATACACAGCCTGAAAATAATCAACAATGTCAGGACACAGGCTCTGGATGAGTGTCAACTGCAGAAAAATTAAAACAAACGGAGTAGAGGCAGAAGTATAACAAAAAACAAACGCTCTAAACGTAATAACTATCCGTACTAAACTGAAGATGACAATAAAGCACTTGATATGGCGGCACCTGAAGAACAAATTCACACCAAACACGCGACACTCTTTGTGTTCTTTTTGAAAGGCGAGATTATTTCCTCTTATTTCCTAGCGTTGTTGCAATTCGTTGTCATCCAAGAACAAACAAACATTCTGATGATTCAACTTCCGGTTGTTGTAGCACCCAAATCATCACTTCACGGACGGCGAGTACAGCTATTTCCGGTGTTTTAGAGTCCCCCGTGTTCTGGCACCGACACTTGATATCCTGAGTCAGCATTGTATACCAGCAGAAACACTTTGGGCCCTTCAATTCTACTGCACAGAAACGGGTTTTTGAAGAAATGGGGGGGTGGGTAGAAGAAAAGAAACAGCACGAAGTATTGTCTTCCTTAAATCCCAGATTCGGTTATGCAGGTATAAACAAAAACCTAGTGGCCCCCCTGGTCCAGAAATCGACTCTGGGGAGGGGGAGGCCCTCTAGAACACTCTCACGCGTGCTGCGCCCCCCTCTCCACACAACCAACTGTGGCGCCTCACAACCGATACCTCCGTCTGCCTGCCAGTCTGTCTGTCTACTTGCACACTAGCGCACTCGCACGCGCTCCACTGCCTGTCCCCCCCCTCCAACCGCCCCTCCCCCCATCAACTTCTGGTCTCATGCACTAAATAGAACCCAGGCCCTTCATCGACCGGTGACAGACTATGATAGCATCTCTGGGACAAATTCGTTTTATGTGAACTGTCCTACAGCACATTTCGAATTTATCCTTTCATGCAGTACAAGCTACAATGCGCCATCTGCTTTATCTGTTACACCAACACTGGTACGTTCATTGTCATTGTCTCTAGTTTACGATCGTAAATGGAAACTCTTGGCCCTCCGTTTTACACAGCGTAAAACTTACGATTTTAAGAAAACACTGATAAATGGGAGAATTTTATTTAATACGTATTTAAGATTTTCACAAAAACGCATATAAAAAAACTCTTCCCTTACACTTCATACACATTAAATTCACACACACACGAGAGTTCATTGTTAGGTCATGCTTGCTTTAAATTGTTGAAAAGTCCAAATTACCACCTTCAATGTGCAGCGGGAAGAGTATGTGATATTTCTGGAGAACGTTCCATATGCTCAATTACATCAATGTAACCAAACATACCTACAGACGAACTTGAACTCTTACGCATATAACAGTAAAGGAAGTTTCTTTTTAAAGAATGACAGCTCGTGTACCTTCAGTGATTACCAAATACACAAAAACCCTAAGCAGAATTTGTAGTTTCTGTGACTTTAAGACCCGCACTTAACATCAGAGTAACATACACACATTGAATACGCAAGAAAAACTCACAACATTTTCATAAAAATCGTCCTTAGATTTTAAAGTAATTTACATAGCACTCTCCTTCGTATGACTTGGCTTGGCTATCTGCTCAATGACGGACCTGTAAAGAGTACGGATAACGCATTACGTTACACGGGTTCAGTACGTGGAACCGCAAGAAGATCACTCTTTTTTTGGCGTCATTAACTCTGCAACGGTTTAAGTTATCGTATATGTATGTTAGGCTATAAGTATGTAATTTAACTTAAGGAACGTCCTCCCGAATATAACACAATCCTTCTGAAACACCCTGTATAATGAATAGCCAGTATTGAAACTAAAAATGTGCGAGTAGGCCTAATATGTACGTATATTTAATACATTACGTTCTTCTCAAATTTGCATTTAATAAGAAGTCTACATTCAGGATAGGAAGAAAATATTTCTGTTTTTTTTTTACGTGTCAGGATGGGCAGAATTACGTTCTCGGTCATTCTGAAATACAGAGCATAAAAGGGCCGGAGCAAACGTACAAGGAAAAACTCTGAAGCCCTAGATCATTACAAAGACCAACAACAATCGCTGTCATTGTGATCGTCATACGAAACACATAGATATACTGTGTGGTTAGAATGCAGCTTATTAATGTTACAGAAGACCCTATATATAGTTACCAATTGCTGTAAAAGGTCGAGGAAAAGAATTAGATCTATGCATTCGACACAAAATCCTGCCCGAGTAACAACAGCCTACACAGATCCTGACCTATGTCAAGCATTCAAGAGTTGGCAATACTGTAGGTCCAACTGGGAGTTCTTATTAAGTTATGCTTTTGTAGTTAGAAACCAATATCAGGGGAGTTTTTCTTTTTCGTTCTTTCTTTTTTTCTTTCTTTCTTTTTTTCGGTCATTTCAAACACTGTAACTGTAGATTACAGAACACGTGTTCAGTTCTGTACACAAATCAGCAGTCACTGTAGACTACTTAATATGTGTTCAGTTCTGTACACACCCACAGACACTAACTGTAACCTATTGGGACATGTGTTCCACGTGCTCAGATCCGCAGCAGATGGTACACACCAGACCTCCACTTATTCTCCACAGACATTAAACCATCTGCTTCATTGTGGCAGCAAAGCTTAGAGGAAATAATTGTCAAGAGTCTGTACCCAGGAGGTTGCAGCTTTATTCACGTCGGCTTCTGCTGCCCATCGCTGGTGAGCCAGGTGCTTCTTAAGGGGGTCAACCGGATTCGTGACTGACTGGTTACGGCACTATAAACCTACCACGCTGCAGCCCCTATCTCGCGCCCAGTGATTTCAGTCTATTTGGACCACCTAAGAAGCAACCGACTAGCAAGGAATTTGCAACAGACGCTGACGTGAAGCAAGTTGTCACCTCCTGGCTACAGACAATTCATACAATTTTCTTCTACACCAAGATTTATAGCCTTGGTTCCACTGTGGGACCAGTGCTTACATGTCGACGGTGATTATATCGAGGTCTGGTGCGTACCATCTGCGACCAATGTGCCCTGTGTACAATGAACCAGAATACATTTCTTGGCGCCACTGTGTTTATTGTCTAATGTTTTAAAATCTCTGTATAGTTATTCATAATACGCCAGTTATGTTTGGGACTGTAAACATTGCAGTCGATGCAGGGGTGTATTACACAACCAGATTTCTTTAATTTTGTCCTTCAGCATCAGGTAGGCTAGAGTATAAATCCGTGTTTGTTGGACTAGGGGGTTGGGGTGTAAGAGGCAATGAGAGAAAATTCGTCAGTAAGGCAGTGGATGAGAACAGGAATGGCATCGATGTTTAGAGAGACAGCCAATCTTTTGGCCTAATCACTACACTGAGAGCGAGACAGTATGGTTCCTCAGACAAGGCGAGATTCTCACGGCGGATTTGTTAGGACCCAAAGCTTCATGGGACGACGATGTTTCGTTAGATGAATGGTTCCAAAAGTTTCGAAATAAATCTTTTGCCTTCAATTTCTAAGGTAAGCAATGCAAGAACAGGCTACATAAGCTGGAGGACAAAGACAGTAGGATCCTTCGAAATGTCGGTGACCGCATACCTAACAACACAGTGTCATAATCCAGAAGACAGAAATGCTCAAACACACTTTTTTGAAAATCTCCAAACTCGCAAATTAAGCCCCTTAGGAAGGGTGACCACAAGGCGGTTCGCACAAGTTGCCTGTAACAGTAACACTCAGGTAGTGTACAATGTATAATTCAGTGTATAGTCATACACAACCTCATAGCACGAGTTTTTAGGTGACTAGTTTTGGCTTGATATAAGCCATCATCGGACCCTCAACATTTGTCACTGCAAGTACGAGAACTCATCATATGACTGGGATCTCCTACCGTCTTTACCCATATTCCGCAGGTGCAACCACGCCGCAGTAGGCAGCTAAGTACATGACGACACACACATACACACACACGCACACGCACACGCACACAAACACCGACTCTGAACTTTAAAATGTTACAACATTGACCCTCACGATGTACTGGGAACTGCAAGGCGAACTGCTTATATATTTCATATGCGCCCAGACACGGTGCTGTAAAAAAAATACAGTATTCCAAAATTTAAGTTCTTCTTCATTTTACAGATTCCAGGGTCAGTTTCCATCACTATTCATAGTAAGAATACTCCGCAGATGATCAACAGTTTTCCCGCGCATCAAAAGGAATACGTCCCGGTGTATGAAAGTTTCATTCATAGAAATTTTTCTGCCTACCAACGATTCCTAAATAAATTTTCACAGTTTTTACATATCGTACTACTCATGCCATCTACATACATACTTACTCACTCACTCCACGGAGCAGATTCCTTCTTGAGAAACTAACCGGTATTCAGCTAGTCAAGAAATTCCCCGCATTTTACGGAACCCGAAGGTTTATTACCACATTTACAAGTACCCACCACCTGTCCCTATCCTGAGCCTGCTCGATCCAGTCCAAACACACACACCCCACCTCCTTATGATCCATCTTAATATTATCCTCCCATTTACGCCTGTTATACCTTCTACTTACTAGCCAAAACTACTTTATACACTTCTTGTTGCATAATCCTTGTAAATTTTTATGGCCTCTTGTAATTCATTTCTGTATTTGATCATGCATCTTTTACAGGACGAAATACTATATCTATTTGCAGTAATAAATGCCCACTGAAGGTTTATATGAAACAAATGCCTGATGATGGCTTTTATCAAGCCGAAACAAGTCGCCTAAAAACCTTGCACTGTAAGGTTGTGTTTGACTCTACACTGAATGAAATAGACTGGTTTGATAGCACAACGGAAAAATAAACATTTTCATTTGGTTTACATTCAGATGAGACTGACCGTGAAATGCGTGTTAAAATATTTTGTAAAGAAATAAGACTCATAACTAATTGTGTTTGGGTGAACAGAAACAGGAGGAATATAATTCGCGTTAATAATGGATTACAGAATTCCCCAACAAGCGGTATTTTCTTGTGTCGCTTACAGGATGCTTTAGTTGCTTTCCCTCAGGCAACGAGCAGTGTTGCTACCTTACATTTGCCTCATGAATTGAGACTTCCAAGGCACGTCTAGGAGGCCACGCCTGATCCTTAGGCATTGTTCTTATATCAGCTACTATCAGCTTCTCAAGGCGGATGCTTCTCCACGAAGTTAGTGAAATATTGACGTTGCACACATTAACATCCATGACGGCCTATAGGTGTGTCAGCAGCGAGAACCATCAGACCAGGCTGAATTGGCAAGTCCGGGAGATGCTCGATCCTAAATCTGACCAGGTCATCGACCACCGTGAGTAAAGTTCCGCGAATGTCCTTCAGGGTCCAAGGCAAATTAGGAGCTAGTACCTTAAACTAGGCCAAAACCGCCTCCTTCCGAATCCTCTCCTATACATTAAAATATTAACAGTCATACTACGCGAAGCCATACACTCGAGAGTAGCTACATGAATTCTTCAGTAAAGAAACTGAAGAATAAATAAACGAAAGAAGATGTGAATAAACAAATGAATGAACATTGAAACTCTGAACCTGTCATATCAAAAAGTGACACATAGTAAGAAATAATAAATCTCGAAACTACGCACATTCCAATTTGTATTTCACGTATCTACTCCGATTTGTTCTGGAGGAAGCTCTAAGAATGTTCCACTTGTAAGTTTCCAGTCTCTGGAAAGCCTACATTTCGTGCAACGTGCACATTTTTATACGACGATACATCGCAGTTCAGCAAGAATCTGAAGCACAATTAGACCTTTAGTTTAGGCTGCCAAAACCAAATTTCACTCAAATTTGTCTGTTAATTTGAAGCGAGATCAAAATATGCCATCTCACTGGCCAATCTACGTGACAAGATGAGTCACTGAGACGAGGTGAAGCCGTGTATTTTAGTGCACAAGTAATGATCAGAGTACCAGAGTGAGAAATCACGGTTTGACATGCCAGACGGTCCTTTCTTGAGTCATGTGTCACGTACTGGTCGATACAACACTTATATTATTTTCGGGTCTTGTGCATTCTCCGCGTCTTTATACATAATTACTAGATTTTGTTTTTGTGAACTATGAAGAACAATAGACTTCTAATTCTGCAGAATAATACGTATTCCTTATAACGTGTAAATTTATTCAGAATCATTAGACAGATTGTCGCAACGTGTTAGACAGTGACAGCATACACCAGGGAATTGAGTACTGAGAGTTTGACGTAATCATGCAAATAATCCCAAGCATATTAAAATTCACGGAACTCCATGTAAGTATTCTCCTACGTAAGTCGCCCGTTTTGAGGACCTAAATGTAGGTGACAGAATAGCACCAACATTACAGTAAATGTTATTCTTCACATAGCCGAGAATAAATTCATTTTGCACTGAGCAATTCTGCAGTTCGTAAACAAAGCGATAGGTAGAAATAAAAAAAAATAATTATCGAGTTTAAAAAGAGTCGATCCAATCGAGAGCTCGAAAAGTCTTGGGTGCGGGCAGTTCACAAGCAAGTGACCACAACGGAATATATATCCAGGCAGAAATCCGAATACCGTCGCTAGACTAGACGTCAGGCGGAGATCTGTCCATACGGATCGTGCACGAACTGGTAAAGGGCTCAGGACACATCAGAATCGACCGTCACAGACCCGATGCTGTACAGTCACAGACGTCTTGCTGGTCAAGAATAGGAAGGTTCACTCCCGTATTCATAAAAGCCTAGCCTGTCGTAATATTATAACACTGTATTTAAAGTCCAAGTTAGGAGTGTCATGAAATTCTCTTCAGGAAGAAATTAAGAGGCGACTGAAATCAGGGAATGCTAGCTATCATTCGGTGCAGAATAGTGTGTCTTCCAGTTTGCTATTCAAAAATATAAAGATTAAGATATACAGAACTATAATTTTGCCTGTTGTTTTGTATGGGTGTGTAACTTTGTCGCTCACAATGAGGGAGGAACGTAGGCTGAAGGTATTTGAGAATAGGGTGTTGAGGAGAATATTTGGGCCTAAGAGGGATGAGGTAATAGGGGAGCGGAGAAAACTACATAATGAAGAGATTAATGATCTGTGCTCTTCACCAAATATTGTTCGGGTGATGAAATCGAGAAAAATGAGATGGGCGGGGCATATAGCTCGTATAGGGGAGAGTAGAAGCGTATACAGGGATTTGGTGGGGAAACCTGAGGGAAAGAGACCACTTGGAAGACCCAGGCGTAAATGAGAGGATAATATTAATATGAATCTTAGGGAAGTGGTTTGAGGCGTGGACTGGATTAATCTGACTCAGTACATGGAGAGGTGGCGGGCACTTGAGAATGCGGTAATGAACTTTCGGGTCCCATAAAATGCGGGAAATCTCTTGAATTGCTGAAAACCGGTTAGCTTCTCAAGAAGGACTCCGTTCCATGGAGTAAGTAAGTAAGTTAGGGGTGTCCATCAACAGCAGGTAAACCTGGCAACATTTTTGCGACAGTTGTGTGTTAAGACGGTGTTAACAATGCAGTGCTCGCCTGCCCTTACATCCTTCCTAATATTTTCGATGGTTTTTGTGCAGACTAGTGTCATAACGACTGCTTAAGAGCGTGTTCCACAACCAACGCCTTGTTTTGGGTACGATGCAACATGCCAGAGCAATACACACACACACACACACACACACACAAAGCACACATCACGGTTGTTGATGAATAACACCACCTTCCAATTCAATACATTTAATAACCTATTTGCCTCGAAACACTTTTTGCCATCCCAATATATTATTCGCATCTCTGGGTTAGGAGGAGAGGACGAGGCAGACAGGGGTCGAGGGTACCGTGTGTTACAGAGGGGAAACATTACACGTATCTTAAAAAACCTAAACGTACGTCATAATACGAATTTCAAATAACATAAAACAAAACCAAACATACATACACAAAACTCCAACATTTAAGGCTGGCCAAGTAAATAGTCTGACTCATTACACCAGGATGATACACTACACGCAAAACCCGCGGTATTTACACTTAATTTTAGAAGATTGTAGTTCAACAGAATAATATTTTATTAAGCCTTTGAAAACTAACACAACGGGGCAGTAAACACAATTCTTTTTGGTTATAAAACCAGTCAGTTAATGTTGTTTAGGGAAATAATCGCCCTTTGTTCTGAGATCCATAGAAAACACATAAATATACTGAGTAGACAGAACGTAGAATTGTTGAATGTTAAACTAGTGGTACTGTACATATAGTGATCACTGGGCTTTGAAGGGTTATACATATTAAACATATAGATTCAGTTCGTACGGCGCAGTGAACATTCTCCTCCTCGGTTAGAAAAACCAGTCAGTTAAAGCTGTATAGGGAAACAATCGCTGTTTGTTCTCAGATTCACACAAAACACATACATTCTGTGTGGGCTTAACGTAGAATTTTTTTATTGTATATTGCAAATTACAATCTACTCAATTAGATAGAGTAATTAGTAAGGTTGAGGTGAGAAAAGGTCGTGAGGCAGGCACCATCCATCGGTGGTTCACTGGAGTTATGCTATTGAGCTAAGTCTTCCGGCCATAATCGTTTGAGTCGTCTGTCGACTAAGAGGTTGAAGAGAGCTCTGATCAGTTGGTTACTGTGCTCAGTGCTGCGGTTTTTGTATTTGTTGGCGTTGACTCGAATCACTTCCGTTACGTACAGGATGTCGAAGTCACTGTGCAAGGTTTGGTTAACGTAGAATTGTTGAATGTTAAACTGGTAGTAAATACAGTAAATAATTCAAGGATTAAAATGTGCTGGGACGTAATGCCGAGTGGATTGGTACATAGCTACCAGCATTGCGCATAAAGTCAATGAAGGGAAATCACATTCCTTCCAAATCTTATTAATACTGGATAAAATTTTACGAATAAATAATCCCCCGATACCATAACCTCTGCACTTCAATGTATCATTTAATGTTTCAGTTTGCTACATCAGCAATTGCTTAGCTGGGTGTTCAATACTTATTCGCTTACAGGCATGAAATAAGTGAATCATGCGCCGGGCCAAGGTTTGTACAGCTGACGGATTAAGATTCGATTCCAAGCAGGTAAAAGAAAGAGTTCTTCTCTCTACAGCCACCGGATCGGATCTGCGGTCCACCCAAACTCCCATCCAATCGCCAGAGGGATCCATTTGACTACGGTAAAGTGGACAGACGGTAAAGCTGATCTGCGTCTAGTGCCGCGAATAAATGGAAGCGACACCCCACTTCAGCGTATTTCTTCTGTCGTGATGTTCAGTTATACGGAGGTACATGATTTCTTTTTTTTTTTTCAGTAAAATAAAAGTAGTTTCTCATAAAGGAAATCGAAATGAGATCGCGTGAAATTTAAACATCCTGCTGACATTACGGAGCGCCTCCCAACGTTCTACTATTCCCCCAACCTTACAATGTACCTTTGACCTTTCCGAAGACGGAAGAAATCCATAATCACGCAATTTGGGTAAGTGCCACATTCCGACACAGACAGAGGCCTGCATAAACGACGCGCCCGCGGGGGCTTTGCCAAATGCAGTTACCGGCAACAAACATCTGGACATAATAGTTATGTTTGTTTACATGTTTATTTAAAGACGCTGTACAGAGATCGGACTTTATACTGTCGACTGAACCTCTGAGGCCACGTTTCTCCTAACATTAAAAAATTCCACATTCTGCCCACACAGTGTATTTTTGTGTTTTGTGTGGATCTGAGAGCAAACAGCGATTATTCACCTTTACAGTATTTGCTGACTGGTTTTCATAACCGAGATGGAGTGTCTTTACTGCAAGGTACGGACTGGATATTTAACATAATTGGTACTTTAAAGCCCAGTGGTGATTATATGTACCACAAGTTTAACATTCAACAATTTTACGTTCTGCTCACACAGCGTAAATTTGTGTTTTGCAAGGACCTGAGAACAAACAGCGATTATTCCCCTATACGGCATTTACAGACTGGTTTTTACAGCCGAGGTGGAGTGTGTTTACTGCGCAGTATGGACTGGATATTTGACATAATTTGCACTTTAAAGCCCAGTGGTTGCTTTATGTACCGCCAAGTTTAACATTCAACAATTCTACTTTCTGCTCACACAGTGTATTTGTGTGTTTTGTGTGGATCTCAAACCCAAGAGCGATTATTTCCCTACACAAATGTAACTGACTGGTTTTTATAACCGAGACGGAGTGGGTCTACTGCGCGGTACGAACAGCATCTTTTAAATATACGTAGTATTTCAGGTTAATCCTAGTCTTGCAATGGTTAATGCATCGGAAAGAACATGAAAGGAAGTCACCTTTTCCGAATTTTTGGTAATATCGCGATATCTGCCCAGACGAACTAAGAAAAACCACAATATCAGTCACGATTGACGGTTGTCGGTCCGCAATTTCAATGTAGGACCTCCCGAATATGATGTAAGGGTGACGACTTTCGGTGACTCCGAGACAGTCAAACTTCAAATTGCATAAAATCGTATAAACAGTTGCATATCTTGCCAGTATTGGTCTAATAACGTAAAATGTTTTGGTATGTAGGTGTGTCAGAATGGAAGGACCCTATACGACGCTTTTAGAAACAAGACGCGGAGAGAAGATTTCGAAGAACCGTAAAGGAAAGGAGCCACAATGGAACAGACGAGCTTGGGTTCTGGGTTAAATACTAAAGCAGATGTGACTGGGGTTTTTCTGAGAAGTAGGGAAGAGAAAATTACGTAATGAGATTCAGAAACTGCACCTTTCAGCAAATATTACTGCCGTTACTGACATGAAATAGTGGAGCAAATGAGAAAAATATACATTTTTGGTGGAAAGTCAAAAGAGACTAAACGTTGGACCTAAGAGTCTTAATTGTGTACGTACCGCGCATCATGTTCACACCGCCATTTATTGTGTATGTACCGCGCATCATGTTCACACCGCCATTTATTGTGTATGTACCGCGCATCATGTTCACACCGCCATTTATTGTGTATGTACCGCGCATCATGTTCACACCACCATTTATTAACCAACACTTACGCGCCATGCTGTGTATACCGAATCCCGCTCCCACGCGTTTCGCTGTATACTGACGCTATCTTCAGGGAGCCCCAACTAACTGCAAATTCTTCACAACACGTCAAATGATTATAAGCACTCGTTGATCGTTTGTTAAGATATCGCAGATTTTAAATTGCTTTTAATTTCATTACAGTTTCTTCAGTAATGTTACAATGTCTACTGGAACAGAAGTTAAAACCTTTAAAAACACTTAGGCGTCTTTGGATTCCAAAACTGGCCCTTATCCTCAGCCATCTCAATCCTACCTGTGCACAAATATCCCGCATAACGCCAATTTTAACATTATTCCAACATATAGGCCAAATTGCCTTAGGGTTTCCTTTGGTCAAAAATGTGTACTCCATGAAATTCCCACCTTTCTCAAAGGCGATAAGTGCCCCAGTTCATTCTCAACAGGATGAAACTGATCACAATAATAACGTACCTACTGACAAACTCCTCCGGTGTTACCTACACCTTGTCGTTGTGGAGGGGCTTGTGAAGTCCAGTAACCCCGAGAGCTAAGCCTGCAGTAACATTGCTACCAGCAGGTTCCCCCAAGCAGGACAGATCAAGAGGGTAGGAAGCAGACGAAGAGAGATACCTAGAGGAAGGGAATTTCGATGAAATTCCTCTGATGCCGGACGCAGCGTCATCAGTAACGACTTGAAGCGCAGAGCAAATAATGCTTGAGATGGTTTAAAATCGTATAGCAACTAGCTTGACCAGAGTGGTTTAACGGCTGCTCTACTGCGATGTGGAAAGCAAATGGAAAAACTAAAAAATTATTACTTTTCCCGGATATTCTCTTTCCAAAAACAGATATATATATATATATATATATATATATATATATGCGAGATGCTTCCTCTGGAGACAAAACAATCCGGAGGTAAACTACACCCCCTTTCGGGGCTCCGGGAGGGAGGGAGTGTTTCTAGGGGAAATATCCAGCAGCAAGCGCTAAAGCAAGAAGGATTCCAAAGAAAAGGCGAGGGACCAGCACAGCTGCAAGATAGGAACGTGGAATGTAAGAACCTTGAATCGAGGAGGCAAATTGGAAAAACTGAAAAAGGAAATGCAGAAGAACGAGGTGTCTGTTCTATGTGTCAGTGAAGTACGATGGAAAGGACATGGTGAATATAAAGCGTATTATTCCGGAGGTGAACGCGCTGAAAATATTGTGGCAATAGTGGTACATAAAAGTATAGTGAGAAGTGTTGTTAAGAAGATTGTTTATAATGGCAGAATCATTGCTATTAAATTACAGGCAGAGCCGATAAATATTTTGATGATGCAAGTATATATATGCTAACATCGGAGCATGAAGATGATGAAATAGAAGAGTTGTATGATATATTTGAAGAAATTCTTGAAGAAGATGGAAAGGGTGACACAAACACCATTATAATGGAGGACTGGAATAGTGTTGTTGGAGATGAATCATATAAGAACACTGTTGGACAACATGACCTAGGAAGAAAGAATCACAGAGGTCAAGCTCTTATTAAGTTTTGTGAAAGAAATGGACTGATTGTCACCAACACATGGTTCAGGAAGCCTAGGAGAAGACACCAGGAGATCAGAGTCGAAATCAGTTGGATTACATACTTGTGAAACATCGACTCAGAAACAGTATGAAGGATGTGCAGACACTGCCTGGGGCAGATATTGACTCTGACCACAACTTAGTAGTTGATAAGTTCTGCACCAGATTGAGGAAAGTTATAAGGTTCCAAATCAGAAGAACACAATGGGATTTGGAGAAATTATATGCTCAACGTTAAAGAGTGCAGAATAATCTAGAAGATAAACTCGGTGCAAATGGATGTGACAGTGGGAATGTCGAAGTGGGCTGGAACAATAAAGGAATGTGTGTTAGATACTATAAGTGTCCTGGTTGGGAAAGTCCAGAAGAGAGCAAGAAAACCATGGATTACACAGGAAATGATCAGTAAAATGGATGAAAGAAGGAAATGGAAGAATGTCAAAACTGAAGAAAGCAGGAAGAACTACAGGAGGCTGAGAAACGAACTGAAAAGAACCACAGATAATGCCAAAAAGGAATATCTTGAGAACATATGTAGCGAAATTGTGGAATTTCAAAGAAGAGGGCGTTATGGTTTGACGTACATGAAGATAAAAGAATAGGCTGGAAGGAGACCCAAGGGATTCAAAATATTGGCATCGAAGACTCCCAAGGTAATAGAATAGTAGAGTAAAGTCAAGTGTTAAAAAATTGGGAGAATTATGTTACAGAACTATGCGATCGACCTAACCGACCGGAGACCCTAGAAGTCGAATCTGAGGAGGTAGAAGATAACAGACGAGAAAGGCCCATATAATTTGCAAAGTGAAGTGGAAAAAGCCATCAAGGAAATGAGGAATAAGAAGGCTGCAGGAGATGATGTACCTGTAGATGTGCTCAAGTTGTTGGGAGAAGGTGGTTTGAAAGTAATGACGAAATTGATCAACAACATTTATGAAACTGGAGAGTGTCCCAAGGACTTCACGGAAGTAACAATGATTGCCTTAAAGAAGAAGCCACAAGCTGCAAAATGCAGCGACCATCCCACAATCAGCCTTATCGCATATACATCAAAGATAGTAGCAAAGATACTTATACGAAGGATTGAAAAGAAAATTAAGGATGTGTTCGGAGAAGATAAGTTTGGATTTAGAAGAGGAAAAGAAACTAGGGATGCAATTGGGATGCTGAGAATAATATCAAAACGAACCTTGGAGATAAACGAAGAACTGTGTGTTTGCTTCATAGAGTGGTAGAAGGCGTTTGACCGAGTCAAATGGACCAAATTGAAGCAGATCCTAAAGGGAACTGGTATTGACTGGCGTGAAAGAAGATTGATTACAAATTGTACATGGCTCAGAGAGTTAAATTACGACTGGACTGAGGGGAAACAAGAAGTGTGAAGACTGGAAGGGGAATTAGACGAGGATTCTGTTTGTCACCAATTCTGTTCAACTTGTTCAGCGAATGTCTTACCAAGGAAGCCCTGGAAGAGTTTACAGACCTCAAAGTAGGAGCGCAAATCATTCACACCGTGAAATATGCAGATGACCTTGTGTTACTGGCTAAGGAAGAAAAGGTGTTACAG
>Ga0123352_10002197_pt1 | contig 26984 bp, 9 predicted proteins | sample TergutLab28metaG_FD_89700 | JGI IMG/M metagenome (GOLD analysis project Ga0123352, IMG submission 89700) | Labiotermes labralis P1 segment gut microbial communities from Petit-Saut dam, French Guiana - Lab288 P1 | ecosystem: Host-associated > Arthropoda: Insects > Digestive system > Gut ... | reverse complement strand
TGTTGCGATATTCTCACATTTTGTTGCGATATTCTCACATTTTGTTATAATATTCTCACATTTTGTTGCGATATACTCACATTCTGTTGCGATATTCTCACGTTCTGTTGCGATATTCTCACGTTCTGTTGCGATATTCTCACGGTCTGTTGCGATATTCTCACATTTTGTTGCGATATTCTCACATTTTGTTGCGATATTCTCACATTTTGTTGCGATATTATCACATTCTGTTGCGATATTCTCACATTCTGTTGCGATATTCTCACGTTCTGTTGCGATATTCTCACGGCCTGTTGCGATATTCTCACATTCTGTTGCGATATTCTCACATTCTGTTGCGATATTCTCACATCCTCCTGTGTTCATTTCAACTTCACTTAAAATTTATAAGCAGAGCTGATTGTTCGGTAAACGCGTACAGTTTGAATGATTAATAAACTTTTGTTTCGATGCACTGAAATACGCCTCAATTCGGCCGTCCTACACTTATTATTTGTAACAAGAAACACACAACATTTAATTTTATTTTCACACACTGTCTCCTAATTTAGACCGAATTTGCTACTTCTCGCCCTGACACGGAACGTTTTGCCACCATCTCGAAATTTAACACGTTTATATTTTTTTATTTTATTATCACTTTTCTTTCTGTGTGCTGATTAATCACCAGTTTCTGTCACTGGATAAGAGAATCTTTTTCTGGCCCTATACCAGCCGTCACGATAAATATGGGGAGTCGAAGCATAATTCCACTCATTCTTAACCTCAGCTCTAGATGGTTGTCAGGACACAGCCTGACGCTCCAGCTCTATTATCCCGGATAAAGAGCCCTCGGTACCCAGTGGATTGAAAGTAGTGTAGGAACAAAAAACTGTCTGGAAGTTTTGGAAAAGAACTACACACTCTTCCTTGCAGGATTCAAACCCTAGACCTTCTAGCTTGCAGCCCAGTTACATTTGTATAAACTTAATCTCATATACTGTCCTTACAGTCTTCATAGAACATTACTTTCCCACGTCGGCAGTAGCTACTGTACGGTAATGTATATTTGCTATTTGTCCCTTACTAAATATTTACAATTTTTGTGCATTTAAATCTCTACGTGTAATTGTTTTATGTTCATACCGTGCATTTTTATTAATTAATATTTATTATTACACCAACAAGTACAATTATATCATAATTGCTCCATATAAATATTGTGAATTCTTGCTTGTTGATCACCGATTCTTTTATGTTCATACCGTGCATTTTATACTAATTATATATGCATTTGTTGGTGTAATAATAAATATCAATTAATCAATACGCACGGTATGAACATAAAAATAAACGTTGACCAAAATGCAAGAATTCACATCTATAAGGAGCAAGTATAATATAATCTCTACTAATTATATGTGTATTTTTAATATAATAATAAACTAATACTCTGTATGCAATTTTTATATGGCCCTGTCTTAAAGACCTATTCTGAGTTTTGTTTCATGAATTCATGTTTAAATCTTTTCGCTCCCCTATGTATAAATTTCTACCGGCACATCTGCTGACTCTATTTTGTAGCAAATAAGCTTGTACCATGCACAATAAGCAATAAATCCACACAAGAAAACGAGTTGTGGAGCGAGCCTTCTCTCCCACAAGTGTTAGAAGGGGTTGTAGTCAGTTTAACTCCGTCTTGACGGGCACATTCCGGGGGTCTGCCACACTGTGGTGCTGTGGCCACAGTCCGCAGCCACGCCAGGGGAACACCTGACCACTGGCGCCATTAAGGCAACAGAACACAGCTAAATTACCCTCACGTCCAGCCAGTGAACAGGCTGTCTTACGGAAGAGAAATTACTTACACCTTACTAGATAATGAATTGTCCACACCAGGAAATATGTTTCGCTGTTTTTAAGTAAGTTAGTTACCAGTTTTGAGACTGTTGATTGGGGTTTGTCATAACGCCTACACGGTTTTAGTAGAGTAAGTTGAAGGAAATGGAGAAGCCTTCGAATACTTAAGTGTAGATGAATAACATAAGATATATATGGTATAAATTTGAGGAATAAATTGGCAAAGAAACTGGCCCAATATGGGCCTTTGTGAAGGTGGTATGGAGCCTTCAATTTGGATGAAATTAGTACTGCAATGAACTATTAGATTTATAACATATTTCTGATTTAGTGTTACTATTACTTATTTAGGCAAAAGAAGCTGAGGATGTTTGAGAACATGGTGTTGAGGAGAATATTTGGACCTAGGAGGGACGAGGTAACGGGGGAATGGAGGAGACTGCATAACGAGGAGCAAAATGATTTGTACTCCTCACCCAAAACTGTGTGGGTGATAAAATCGAGAAGAATGAGATGGGCTGGGCATGTGGCGCGTATGGGTGAGGAGAGGGGGCGTATAGGGCCTTGGTGGGGAAACCAGAGGGGAAGAGACCACTGGGGAGACCTAGGCGTAGATGGGTGGATAATATTAGGATGGATCTCCAGGAAGTAGGATGTGGGTATATGGACTGGATTGGGCGGGCCCAGGATAGAGATAGGTGGCGGGAGCTTGTGAGTGCGGTAATGAACCTTCGGGTTCCTTGAAATGAGGTGAATTTCTTGACTAGCTGCAAACCAGTCAGCCGCTCAAGAAGGACTCTGCACCGTGAAGTAAGTAAGTGATTACTTATTTAGGCTGTATGATGCTTTTTTTGGAAATAAAATTTACACACACACACACTTGCTTATTACAAGACTAGCCCGCTTTTTACAGACTTACAGACTTCTCTCAAAAATGTTAGAATAAAATTGTTATTTCCTGCAACTCCAGCACTTCTTCTTCTAGCAATCAACCACACTGCAGGCTTCAGTTTTTATCCAGAACAGTTTTATTAGGCTACGATTGCTTTTTCCCGAAGTCCAGGAGCTTTCCCTCCGAAAAGTTTATATCCCACCAGTTTATTAGCTTAAATATTCTACTTTTTCCCATTCTATTAATACGCTGCATAAAATACAATACCTCAGAGTTACAGAGGACATCGTCTTACTAAAGTGTTTTCCTGTTTTATGAAAAATGTGCCAAAGTTTCCTAGATATTTTTTGCCTTCACATTAATGGCAGTAAAGGTAGGTGGATCCTCCGCATCTTCAGCAAACAATCTATGGAAGCACATGACATATCCCAAAATATCTTTATACACACCTTAGGGATAACGTCATATTCATATGCCTACAGCGTGTAGGTCTATTCCATAAAAAAACGAAGTGTTTGTAATACATTCCGGTTAAAATTCACAGTTCGTGGATTCTACTTCCATCAAAATCAGCTGAGGTCTAGTTTAGCCAAATTATGCCTTTAGACCAACAGGACTATTTTCGACTTCCATATTATTGCAACAGCGCTATTTCTAGTAATAAACAGCTCAAATCTAACTTCACTTTCTCACAAGTGTATGTATTAAATCACACACTACACCATGTTTATCAGTTTATTCACAACCGCGAATAAACTGATAAAACTGGTGTTGTGTGTGACTGATTTTGTACATACACTTCAGATTTTTTAACAGCAGTGAGGTGTGTCTCGTCTTAAAATTTCAGCTTCTTCTCTTATTACTTCACTTTATCGGGGGAAAAATATTAAAGACACGAGGCAAGGTGTACTGAACGAAGAAGAGGACACCATCGAATTTGTGACACGTAGAAAATAAAAGAGAAATAGACATGGAATATCCATACAGCAAACCGAAGACAAAAACCTAACCCCTGAAGGAGTTCGGCCGAAAACGCGCTATGAAACTATTCGATAAATATTCTAAGACTGCCCGAAAGAGCTTCTTGGTGTTAGACGTTCCCCATGTTTGGTTCACTTGTCTTTGTAATGAGAATAACATGAAGATGAAAAGGATTATGGAGACCACAACGAGAAGAACACCAAAGCACGCAAAGCAGAAGTCCCAATGCGTATTAGTCCACCACAAATCCCACAAGGGCTCCTCCTGGATCGAACATGAGCCTCCGCGTTGACGGTCCGGCAACTAACCGCTTTAGGCAATGGTACGTCCTTGGAAATTTAACGTTGGTCGAAAGGACACACCCACATAAATCCAAGTTAATACTTCAAAGAGAACTGACTGCTTGTCTATACGGAAGACCTGCAGATTAATGCCTCTAGGGAAGTGATCGGTGTGTATCTTGAGATTCTTACAAAAATACATAAAAATATATTGAGTACAATACATAGATTCTTCGTGTCACAGTGACTGGTACGCATAGTGTCCACTGGGCTTTCGAGGTTGCCGGGCGATGCTCATCTGAATAACATATGAAAGATTAGTTCCTACTTCACAGAGAGCACACTACTTGAAAATTATGAAGCTCACTTGGTAATGGACATAAAAAATCGATTTTGTTTATTCAAAAAATCAGCTGAGATTGTATGGGTGCAACTTCGAATTTTTCAATTTTAAATCAGGCAGTATATATATGCACACACACACACACACATATACACACACATATTTTAAATCAGGCAGTATATATATATATATATATATATATATATATGCACACACACACATACACAGCCTGATTTAAAAGTAAAGAATTCGAGGTTTCGCCGATACGACCTCAGCTGGTTTTTAGAATAAAAAAACTGATTTTTGTGCCATTACGAAGTGAGCTTCATAATTTTCAAGTAGTGTGTTCTCTGTGAAGTTAAGAACTAATCATTCATATGTTATTCAGATGGGCATTTTATATTTATATTTATATATACATATATATATATATATACAGCTGTCCATTAAAAATTATGTAAATAAACTGAAAAGCTATTTATTTGTTACGGGAGGGTTACTTTCTCGTCAAAAGGCCAATTATGTTACCAAGATTCAATAAATTGGTTTACGTAGGGCCTACTATACACTGCACAACGGGCAGAGCCACAAATCTGTCGTCAGAACCTCGTTAACGTAACTTGGTGCAACACATTTATGCGTCATTCGTAAAACCGCTATAAATCATATACCCAACCAGTTGGATTTGTAGCGTTTAAGTGGCTGTTAACTTGTGAGAGTTAAACCAATAAGGATCATTCATATTTAAACATCAAGATTCATTTAATCTATGATGTTGTTCCCTGCCTTTGCTTAAACTGTGTCCTGTAGTTAAAAGGCACCACGATCCTTCGAAACGTCCAAATGGCATGACATATTATTCTGGAAGTCCTGACACTTCAGCATCGCGGATGCAAGAATTTCAAACTTGGCAGTCTTGCAGCTTCCTCTCAAGTGAACAAAGTATTTTGTCTGACGTTGAAATGCTACAGCAAATCACACAATAATCTTTGTGGAAAAAGTAATAAAAATATTCATTGTTCATAATACGACCATTTTCAAGATCCTCCGATCATTGCAAATTCTAATAATTTCGAAAGGGGATAATCTTAAGTAATCGTAAACTTGTAGTTATGTCCCGCTTTGCGCGACAAACTGCAGATTTACTCGAGTCAACGAAAGAATGATTAGGGGAATTTTGTTTAAATTCAGCTACCCACTCCTCCAACATAATTACACTGTAACATCCCTTTCCTCAAAAACTCAAATTCCCCTTTGTCTTTTAGTAAATCGACAAAAAAATCAAGGACACAGAGACAGACAGACAGACAGGGAGGGTGAGTTTCCAGACAGTGGCCATCGGTGAGAGCGGGAAAATGAAGACAGAAGGTAGATGAGAAGGAGAAAATCTACATACATTTTTTTCGGTGACTTAAGCATAGGCTGGTCTATCATTGATTTCAACTTTAGTATATTATAAGACGTGTCGTATCCACAAATCTGGCAACAGTGGTGACTGCTGGATGGAGAAGAATATTATCCATGTTCGTACCCAATTCAAGAGGAGTTCAAGCAGGGTTAATTCTGTACCGCAGTAAGGGAGCAACTGTAACCGATACTAGAAGTACTTGTCCAGTTGTTTACGTATCCACTACCTTCCTCTCTCCCTCTCTCTCTCTCTCTCTCTTAGTAAGAAATGTTTATTTCAAATAAGAAACGTGATCGCTTTCACTAATGGACGGCCAAGTTAGCGGCGCCCAGTACAATCAGTTTCTCTTTACAATGTCTGACAAGAGTTACTGTTCCATACACTTCATAAGTTTATCTTACCAAGTCTTCGGGTATCAATGGCGTGCTTTGCAGCAACAGAGTAGATATTGGTGTTTTCAAATAAATACTGCAGGATGATTTTTAAAATATTTCGAGTTATTCAGCAGATTAAGGTATTCTCGCCTCCAGGGATCTCGACAGTTCATTACCAAGGTCACAAAAGCACGATAATCAGTAATATTCTCAATCATTTGAAACTAATTCACACAGCCTCATTCTGCTTTTCTAATATTATCCACTAATTTATCATAACACATGAAAAGCTATTTCGTTTCTTCAGAATAGGCCATGTAGAATATCAATTACAGCATGGCTATTCCAGCAATCTCATCTTTCTTCATTTAATGACACTAGGTCCTAGTATCAGCAGTAACATTTGTTCGTGTTACGAAGCTCCGGTTACATGCATTTTGGCGCGGAAATTTATGACGGATGATTGACTGAGGGTCTCGACAAGATTCTGAAAGAATCTGAAATCGCCTAGTCCAGATACTGTCCCTGAGAAACAGACAACCTCAGTCTCGATGGCTGATGTTCTAGTCTAAAACGGACACTTCTTAAATACAAATTTGAAATTTTACCATATGTCAACATTCTCGTAATTGTTTTTGTTAATAACAATAATAATAATAATAATAATAATAAATTCAGTATTTAAGTATGTGTTAGAAAGTTTTTCAAAGATATTTGAATACTTTGTGTTACCATATTATAAAAATAGAGTAATTGTTTTATAATTGCCTACTTCGTAGTGAATCTGTTTTGGGATAATTAACCCTATGTTAAATACTCGTAGCTGCCGTGCGTTATTGAAAGGTGATCATAAGCTAAACTATGTGGAATATAAAATTTTGGAAAGTGGCCATCTTTTTCTATTTGGAACTACTGCCAATGAATTACTGGAAATTCTAAGTGAAATAAAAATTTCAAAATATTTTGTACCACTGCAAAGATTCTGACCGCGGTCTACCAGTACCCGACAGACCAGTCTGTTATATCGTCTGTAGCTTTAGTTAACCAGCATGCAAAGCGCATGCGCCGTAATATATTGTCATCTGTGGTCTCTCAGAGTTTACAATATTTTTCACTTTATCTCATAAACGGTACAATTTTCAGAAAAAGTTTATTGGATATAAAATTGTGTTTTGATTTTATCTACAACTCTCACCCGAAAAATTTCGCATTTTAAAAAATACTGAGCTGATATCATCATAAATGAACATACATCTGCAGGTGAAGTAACCACTATTCTTGTCAGGTTGTAATCAATATTAAATTTTCTCGACAGATTTGCGAAAAATACTCCAATACGATTTTTTTTAAAATCGTTCCAGTGGGAGTCGACTGTTCTATGCGGACGGGCAGCAGGGACAGACAGACGGACGTGACGAAGTTAACAGTCACTTTTCGCAACTTTGCAAACGTGCCTAAAAAGATGTGGGGAGTCGGTTTAAAGATTCAATTGCATGGGTAAATCGTGTTTGAATACAAGCGTACTGAATGATCGATGCAGAATGATTGCAAGACAGATTGAGTGGCTGCAATCCAGGGCGCCGAGAACTCAAGAGGACACACACACACATAAATGCTAAGAGAAAGAAAAAGTGGCCCTAGGGAAGAATTATGGCGGTACGCCCCAACGAATCGAAGAGCGAATTTCCCTTCTCTGTCCAACTCAACAATCCAGAAAATAGGGTTGGCCACTTGGTCAACCTAAATATACCCCCTACTTCTCTTCCCAAACACCCATCAAAAAATTCCCTGTCCAGTCCTAACCACTCGACCACCCTCTAAAGAGCGATTTGGAATGAGTTGCAATAAGGGACAAAAAGAGCTTGCGTCAACATACAGAAGACACAGCAAGAAACGGCAGCAATTTGCCAAATTGGAAATATATTTTGGGACTCATCTGGCTACAGAAGAACGTAGACAAGCAGGGGAACTGGCAGCGTGTTTCTGCTGACAGAAAATCGTTCTCTTACATTATCTTGCGTGTAACACATTGGTAAGAAGTTACGCAGCCGATCCCGATGGTCGTGATTTCTAAGGCGTATGTCTAAGGCCCCTCGATTGCTGGGATCGCGGTTTCGAATCCCGCTGAGGGCATGTATATAATTTCCTTGTGTTTGTCTTGTGATGTGCATGTGTCGAGCTGATCGCACTCTAAGAGGAGCCCTACCAGGTGTGCGTGTTTGTGTCTAATTCTGTGTGATCCAGATACCTCAACAATTTGGCGACCTAGCTGCGATTGGGGTGTCTCACCACAAATATAAAGGAAAATATTGCGAACAAATAAGATAATGTAAGAAAAACAAGATTTCTCATTGCATTCTTTACTTTTCTTCCCTGAAGATCTATCAGGCTACACGCTGCTGCCATATTGTAATGTTGTAGTTTGACGTTTAAGAACACTGCATTAAAATTCGCATATTCCGCAGACAAACAATGGCCTATGCACTTGACATTCAGAACGGCAAGAAGAAGATTGTGACGTCCTCAAAATACTGCGAAGTGTGGAAATGTGTACGACGGTTCTGAAAACAAAGAACAAGGTCAGAGAATGTTGTTGGAAGGCCAGACGAGTACAGCGTCTGGTACTTCCTAGTACAAGCCTATAGCGTCAGTTACTTCCGTTTTGACACCGAGCAGATAGGAGAAGCACGCTTGTAGGAGGGGAGAGAATTCGGGCACTTTGACCTGAACACATGTCGAAGGAAGCTGCAGATCAATGGACTTGAGATCTGACATCCCTATCTGAAGGCTCAAGGACAGGATCTCTCTCTGATAATGAACCGCTCCACTCTGATGAACTGCTGAGCACGATTGATTCTCAAGTCTGATATAAAGCAGATTGCCGATACAGAGGGAGACGCTGCAGGCAGCCCGGCCAGTGCCACAAGTAAATACACTTGGTATAAACGGGGGCTGAATTATTTATTCATGGTTTATTTAATCGCATGCCTGGCTAACGTAGTCGGTATAACGAACAGGTTTACTAATGGACAATCAAGGATTTGTGGTTGAATTCGCGGTACGTGCAACAGATTCACCTCTTCCCCATTTCACCCACACTGGACCTGGGTTCCATCCAGCTTCGTAATAGATAAGGTAAAACTTTGTAGGTAAAGCAACCGGAGCTTAAAGCTGGACACTCATTCCATGCAGTGTCGAGTTTAAGAATGAGTGGAACTATAAATCTACTCCACGATATGGCTTCATATAGCACAAAGGAACGACTTGTTTTCGTTTGCGTTTAACGCCATTTCGTATATGAAGCTCGAGTAATAGTATATGCTTTTAGTAGTAAATAACGCATTTGAAAGGATGTCAAAAGAAGAGACCAACCTTAAGTTCTGGCACAAACACTGTATATTCTTGGAGGTACTGGATAAAACAATAAATTAGTTCCAATAGACCGTCTTGGGATCGGGATTTGAAGTCAGTGGCTCCCGAATTTAAAGAAGGAGTGGAAAGCACTTGACCAATAAGTTCGGCTGAAATATTTCCTTCCCAAATTCTCCAGCACCAATATCTTGTTCAGTGATAAGAGTTACGAATCATTTACGTCCCAAAACTTTGCTTAGAATTCAGAGCAGCGCCCTTGCGACACAAATGAATATTGAAATTTTCTAAAGTTGAGCAACATTTAGCTGTACTTTTATTACTCACAGATTGAGTTAGGGAATAAAGAATTTTATTACATTTCTTGAATATAAATAAATACATATTAAGCCTAGCCGTCTAAAGAATAACTTTTTCATTTAGACGCTGAAATGTAAACGTTAGTCAATGAAGTTTTTAAACACTAATGAGGTCCACGTTTTACGTGTCACCAGTTATCCACGCAAAAAGCAACTACACATCATACAGACGGATGAAGTGTTATATTTGTGCCACGTAGAGTCGGGATTATGAATATAATGAGGTCACAAGCAGGTATTGCTTTATTACCACAACGTTCGATGCAGAATGTTCCACATTCTCTATTAAACTTCTTCTGAATCCCTTCAGTTTGTCAGAACATAAAGTTGGGCCCCTTCGGTCTATTTGATGTACTTGGTGCAAATAACACATAATATCACAGTGTACTAAGTGAGTGTGAAACAGTCTGAACACAACTATAATTGGTATCTATAGCTAGCGATGGTGGGTAGCTATCAGCAACTACATATCTCGGCTATCATGGTTGCCATCATCAGGTTATACATACCAAGGTAGATAAACTAATACAATATGCAAATTCAATCAGCTTGATTTCGAGATCTGGAACACCGCACTGTATACAGTGCGGTGTTTTTTACAGCCCCAATGGAGCAACACTACAGTGACCAGTGCGCAAAAACTACAGCATATCCCGCACATCATGAGCAACGGGACACCAACCTCCACGCCAGCTAAAGATTTTACCTCCCACGCGATTTACATGATCCTCCGTGCCTCGGAGCACACACCTACCTGCAGCTAGATTATGACTGTCAAGAAGCCGACCAACATACCACAACGCACCAGTCTACTGCAATTCAACTAGCTCGCCTGACTCTGAACTCTACGCCTCCAAGATACTCATAGCACTAACACTAGCCATAACCAAATCTGTAAGATTAATGAATGCTAAGGTGTTCGAGATCTCGACATGAAGCTGAGTGAATTTGCATATTGTATTAATTTATCTACTTTAGTGTGAACAACCTGATGATGACCACCACGTTGGCCGAAACATGTAGTTGCTGATAGCTACCCACCATAGCTAGCTACAAATACCAAATATAGTTGTGTTTAGACTGCTTCACACTCACTTGGCACATTGTGATTTAATACACAACGGGGATGTCGCACCTCAAAACACAGAACATCTTATGTAAATTCAGTGAAGTGCTGCAATTGACATGGTTTTGATGAATACTATATTTCTGAAGTATTTAATCGGGAGGCAATTAACATGCTAAACTTAATTTTCTAAGAAGAAATATTCTGGTTATGATACCACACATCTCATTTAAACAGACTGTACTTTCTCTGTAACGCTAACTGAAACCTCTTGTTCTTTTCTAATTGAATATTCTTAACTTCCTCTTGGATGGAAAAGCCGTGCACAGGGCGAGTTCCGGGGGACTCTGCCCCCTCACATCTTCCCGTTACAAACCTCTCGCTGCCAGAGTTCCGATGGCATGCAATATTCATGCGTGTTTTTAGGTCGGTCTTTCCTCTACAGCTTCCAGCTCTTAATTCTGATGGAGTCGACTTGGACCGTCCCCACTATCTAGCGGACCCCCACTTCCGGCCGCTACACCAAAGTACCCTAGTGGCGAACTTTCAGCGGAAGTGACATCATAATGAGGTGCATATTACTTCAAACAGATCTCAGGGTATTCTTTGCGGACGATATGGAGATTAACATAGCTCTTTGGGCTCCATGAATGGAAAGATAAACATTGCCTTCTCGACTAAACTCACAATAGAGCTTGTTATTCATTCTATATGTGCTTTCGAAACGTAAAATTTTAGACATTTTAGACCTTAAAGTATTATTTTTAAAACTGATCTTCAAGAAGTGGGATGGGGAGGCATCTGGCTCAGAACGGGGACAGGTGGTGGGCGCCTGTGAATGCGGTAATGAACGTTCGGGTTCAATAAATTGCGGTGAATTTCTTGAGTAGCTGAATACACTTTTGCTTTTCAAGAAGGACTATGCTCAATGGAGTTAGTTAGTTATTAATTTGTTTTATTTTACGATACTTGGTCAGATGCTTCAAGTAAGGAAATTCGAAAAGCGACGCACCCTTGTGACGACTGCCGTCCATGTTTTTCTCCCTTTGTACTAGTACACAAATGAAGTCATATTTCATAAAAAAAAATGCCCTCGTTATTCTGTAGCATAAATTTAATTACGTAATATATAAAAATTCACCCCATTGGCATGAAGATTACACAATGCCACACCATTACAAAATCTCAATGGTTAACACTATTTAGGGAAGAAATGGCTGTTGGTACTGAAAGTCCTACGCAGATAATGAATAAGCTCCACATAATCACGTACAAATTTCGTATGCAAAGACAGGTGACATGTACAGAAATTCTTGTGTTTATAAAGTATTTGGAGGAATCAATTGTCAGCTTCCTCTTGTCGAGTCTTCACGATGACACTCCGCCAGACACACCACCCCCTGTAGGAATCTTCTGGACGAATGATCAGCCCGTCGCAGAGACTTCTACCTAACAACATTCAACAATCACAACAGACACACATCCGTCGCACCTGCAGGATTCGAACCCAAAATTCCAGCAAGCGAGTGGCCAAAGACCTACGCCATAGACCACGCGGCCACTTCGATCGGCCCTTAAAAACACTGACTCTATCAAATCAAGTTCAATTGTTGCATTAGTCTCTGAAATTCGTGTTTTTTTTTTTTTGTAGAAAGTAGTGACATTAATTTCAATTTTGAATTTAATTTGTAATACAGTAACGCTATTCTAAGGTAACCATTTTCAATATTTTAGGGGGGGGGGGTTTTCAAGGTTCTTTTTCCAAAATAAATATACAATATATACTTGATGAGAGTTTCGTGTTTTTTTCGTGCAAGCTACCTGTTCAACTTCAGTAAAAATCAAATCTGAATTTTGGCTTTTCAACAGTAATATTAAAAGGACATCTGTACCTACGAGTTTAATAATAATAGACCTTAATTTTGAATTTATATTTATGTTATTAACTCTTTAAATGCCGAGTTAAATCCCATCTGCCCTTTTCTAGCATTATTCGGAGCTCACCATATTCTCCACTTTATCAGGTAAGGGGTTAAATAGAGACGAAATCTAAGACAGATGAGGCAGCATAGATACTCCTTGAAACTAGTATTTGTCACACATATGGGGTGTACGTAGTGCACTCTTACATTTCTATGCAAAATGCTGTTTCCAACTTCAGGGACCCTAAGAAGGAAGGCAGCAGGTTCCGCCGAAGCTTTAGTATTTGTCAATCTAACTGTGCAACACCGCACTGTTAGTTGTAGGAATTAAAGTCACAAATACATCATATCAGAAACGTGCGATGGGAACATCCTTGCAGAAAATATCAAAGTGTTTGAGTGGGCTGAAATATTACGTTAAGGAAAATATTTTGTTGCCCACAGTTTGGGTACCATTGTATGCAATACAATGTAAAGCAGTGTGTTTGATTTAAAATATAGCAGCAGTGTTATTACTTCAGATACCAAGATTCTTAGACATAGTCTGCAAATAATACCTTGCATGGCTGGCAGGTCACTAACAAACTTCGCAGAGTTAAATTTTCACGACTGCGCTGCTGGTGTTGTTTAAATGATGACCCTGTGGGTTGTTAGTACAAGCAGCATATTAGGTTTTTCATAAAGTTTCGGAGAAATATTTTGCCTCCTTCTTCAATATGACTGAATTTGACCCAGGCGAATGAAAATTTTTCCAAAACGTCGGACTATAAAACACCGTCTAAGAACCATCATTAGAGGGACAGTGTGAATACAAGTCATAAAGAAATGGTTTCTTAAACCGTTTCAATGAAGGAAAAAATGGAACCTTATTGTTGTTTAGTGGTTACTGGATAATGTATGCCACATGAAGGTGAAGCCCATTTTTTGCTGAATTGCACCCCATGCTATAAACACTATAAGGACCAGGAGGAACAAATCCGCACATTTTTAACATCAGATACAGAAAGCTTGTGGGCACCTTCGCATCCAGATATGTTACCAACAGCTTCATCTTTGTAACTGTATTTCACTGCATACTAAGATAACAAGATAAAGAAAAGTGATATCGACGAAGAACGTGCCACGAAAGGGCATTTGAGGAATACATGAACAGGTCTGATCGGGAAAAGGAAAGAAAAATACTGCTGGAAAAATACAGGCTTAGCAGGAAGAATGTTATTAAAAAGGAAGTTAGAAATACGAGGGCATAGGACATTATAACAACTGTTTCAGTATAAGGACAACTGTCAAGATCTTGTGTAGATGGCAATTAATCTTTAGGCCAAAAAACGACGGCGAATTCCTTCGCCAGGGGAAGGCTAGAATTATTAGTGTCTCAAGAAGGACTTCGTTTCAGACTATTATATCTTTTCTTCACTTCACATTACCCTCTCACATCTGTCATTTTGTCTACACATTTGTCTTTCACAGTAAAATATTCTCTGAAGTTCATCCCAATTCAATGACACTCTACCATCCAATTATGCCAAACAAAATAATCTCAGAAAAGAACCCCTTAGAAATCAAGAAAGAAAAGGAAGCTACGTAACCTGTCACATTTTGGCGCGTTGGCTTAAAAACTGTTACCATGGGAAAGCGATCAGTATTAAATTTGATGAGTGTGTCTTGTGTTCTTGTCTCAGTTATCCGGCCTGCAAATAGCATGCGCCGTAGTGCATGTCATCTGTGGTCTGTCTGGGTCTACATTATTTTTCCACATTAACTCATAAACGGGACCTTTTTCGGAAAAAAATATTGTTGACTATAAAATCTGTGTTTTGATCTTCTCTACAATTTTTGTCTGAAATATTTTTCATTCTCAGACGTACTTAGAGGATATTATCGTAAATTTACATATGTATCATTTACAGTGAATGTCATTCTTGTCATATTTTAATAAACTTGATTTTTTTCTTGACGGATTTTGGAAAAACAGATTTTTTCATGAAAATCCTTCCCGTGGGATATGAGTTGTTTAATGTGGGCAGGCAAACAGACATGACGAAGCTATTGGCCGTTTTTCGCGATTTTACAAATGGGTATAAAAAGGATTCAGGAAGTAAATTAAATTCGGGACAGACAGAGGGGCAAATGGGCAAATTAAGCGTCATATCAAGCATTTAAAACAAGACAGACACTCATAAAGAACTGGTTGTACTTTTGAACTGGAGCGGAAATCAGTATGTGAAGCGGGGAGATGAGAATTGAGTGAAGCGAAAGAAGTCAGAGGGTGCCTGGAGGAAAAGTGCGCCTCGCACCTTCTGGCGGAGTACCCACGGTGTCAGAGTGGACTTCGGGATAACTCGTCTGCTGCAATGGGATACTCTGGAGACAGAGCAAATTGGCCACAGGCCTTTAGTGCAGTGACTTCCTTTCGATGTACAGGCACACTTGTTTGGCAGGTTAGCTCAATGACCGAGTGGCTTACTGACAGTTTAGTTCCATTCGGCAGAGTTACCCTAAAATTTTGTGAAAATTTAGCAGGTAAACAGACTATCTTTGTATTTTGTTGACCTTGCATCCTAATATATCTTTTTTTTGACAACTTGATGCATAAATTCTTTATTTTAATACATTTACTGCATTCCCCTACATGTTTCGAGCACTATTATGTTCATCTTCAGGAGGACAATTGTATTAGTACAGCATCTGGTATCGTCACTCTATTTAGGTGACTGTTCAGTACACAGAATACGAGAGTCCTCTCGTATTCTGTGTACTGAACAGTCACCTAAATAGAGTGACGATACCAGATGCTGTACTAATACAATTTGACATCCTGAAGATGAGAATAATAGTCCTCGAAACATGTAGAGGAATATACTAAGTGTATTAAAATAAAGAATGTGTGCATAAAGTTGGTAAAAAAAAGACTTCCTTAGATTATCTTTGGCTGAACCGAACATTTTAAACCGTCTTCACACAAATGTGTCATTAGACCATGCCCTGTGTTACGTCAACAAAACCCATACTTTCCTAACCAAATTAAAAAGACACACTTTATTGCTATTCACCAACCTGCAGCCTACCTTGACATTATGTCGTGTGCCCCTGTAAGAAGTTGTTGGCATTTCGGTGGGTGGGGTGGGGGGGGGGCGTAAGTCATAATATTTATGACAATGTCATTCAGGAAAACGGAGGCACTAAATTTCACCGAAGCACCCGGTCGGGATGACGCAATATTCCAGAAAACTAAACTCTTCATCAACCCTAATGTGATAATATGAAATCTCACACTAACACTGATCTTCCCACGGGGTGTTCCTTCTCGAAGTGTTAAAAACACAACGTGTTACCCATGTAATGGGCACCTGTCACCACGACATGACGCGTCCTCAGGTTGCGGATAGAGGAACGGCCTCCGATAAGGAGGGCAGCTGCGACTAAATTGAATAAGCAGTCGCGGACAGCCGACTAGGGGTGGTCCTCCAGCTTGGGGGTTGGGCGAGGTGCTAACAACCCCTTCCTGTAAAACACATATGTTAAGAAACATTCACAGGCGGGATGCTTGCTTTGGAGACAAACCGGAGGGAAAGAGACCTAAGCGTAGATGGGTGGATAATATTAGGGTGGATCTCCAGGAAATGGGATGTGGGTATATGGACTGGATTGGGCTGGCCCAGGATAGAGACAGGTGGCAGAGGCTTGTGAGTGCGGTAATGAACCTTCGAGTTCCGTGAAATGCGGGGAATTTCTTGACTAGCTGCAAACCAGTTAGCTTCTCAAGAACGACTCTGCACCATGGAGTAAGTAAGTAAGTTACCCATGTGTCCGAAGCGTGACAAAAGTTTTACCAATCTCATATTCTTTAAACAGGCTAAACCTTTTATTAAAAGAGTGTGTTTGAAGCTCCTAGCGTCGTCAAGTACAGCTTTCCCCTGTGCCTTTCTCAAATGCAGTCAACATATGATCAGAAAATAAAGCGGCCAGGGCTTGAAACTCTTCCACGTAAAGCCAAAATTAAGAATAACTGGAAATGCACACAGCCCTTGTTTTGCTCTCATTTATTTCACGCCTCTTTTCTTCAAAGCCCCGAGCTTATTTACACCACTTCTTAATTTGCGTGCGCTCTCGCACTTCCAATTTAACGCCCCTCGGTTGGCCGCCTTCTATCAAGCTAACCATGTATTTCTAACAGGAATATGTGTCTTGATTTACGTCAACTTTTTCAGGAAAGCAAATAGGGCGTAAAACAAAGGATAGGTTTATAACTCCACTCCCCCATACACCATCTCGCATTGTACAAGGGAAAAATTGGTTTTGACTTAAAAAGATTGTATAATTTCCTCGTCTGCACAGGGTTTTAAATAATATTTGCCACTGTTAAGACCTGGAATGAGTCACATTTAATCTATTTTTGTACCATGAAGATGGAGGCAGAACGTTTATTCGAAAGCTGGTAAATATCTATAGATTGTTTTATTACACAAGCCAGCAGCCATACTGCTCCTTCTTGTCTATGGAGAATGCCCAAACTTCTCTTAGGTCCAGGTCTACGTTTACAGTAACCTGTGTGTATCACGATGCCCCACCGTCCGGCCTTTCTCCTTGTCCTCTTGGTTCGGATTTTCAAGTGGAATCAATTTTCAAATCCACTTGGAAATGCAGGTCTGGACCGATTGCGTCTCCTACGTGTTGAGAGGTTCCACACCATTCACGGTCCAAGATATTCAAGACGAATTCGAGACCTCAGGGCGACGACGTTAATTTAGCAGACAGCTGCTTTCATTTCAAAAAGCTTGAAATTCCACGAAAACAAAAGGAAGAAAACCGAAACCTAGAAGAAACAGGAAAAAGTAACACGCAGTTCTCCTCGAGTGTGCGGAAAGTAAAGTTTTTTCACAGCAAACCGAAGCTACATTTTTTTTAAGTCGATTCTCTTCCTTCCTAGACAAAGGAAAGTCATGGACTTTAGAAACAGTCACGCACTCTGCAGCTATACCCCATTTTAAAACTTGACCGAATGAACTGATTTTTACGAAATTCGGTTTGAATATTAAATCACTGGGAAGCACTCCACACATTTATTTACTAATTTCCAACAACCAGTAATAACAGCGTCACAGATGCACGAAATTGTGAAGCTGCCCCGACACCAGCGCCACTAAAAATCAGGTTGCAAAATAAAATACAATAATGCACTTCGGAAAACTGTAGTATTATTTTAAGGCAATATTTATGTAGATTTAATACTAACAAGATGGCCGCCTAAAAATTTGTGTTTACTTTTCGGTTTGTTCGCAATAATTAACAATTTGTTAAAGCTAGATTTTAAATCCCTCGAACTGCATAAAGCGGGGGGGGGGGGGCTCTAAAATATTAGTACCCTTAAACGCACTGAAGAACATGCGGTAGGCCGAGGCAGAGAACATGTGAAGAATTAAATGTCCGTACTAGGGCACCGAGGCTGGTACTTAGGGGTTAACGACCCATTGAAAGTACACATCTGATATTTCCATTTTAAAAAATCCCTTACCTGCATTTATGTGTGAATAATGCTGTTGAGTCAAGAACTAGAAATATGAAAATGGTAAGAAATTTTGAGGTAATACCCGTCACAATAACATACACAGATCCTGTAGTTGAGGAGTAAATTGTACTAAATTATAGCAAGTATACTAATAGAAACGAGGTGTGCGAATAAATAAGTAGCTTTTTAGTTAGTTTCGGAATCTCCGATATTTGTTTCAGACAATAACAATTGCACAACGCACCGCTTTGCTTAATTTTTAACAGACTCGGAATCTTTATCTTCACACTAAATGAATTTTCTGATATTGTGAAAAAGAACTTCGATTGCTTAAATGTGTAATGACAGTAGCAGCACCACTACACAAATTGACAAGAGTAACCAAAAAAACAGGCAGCCAACCATACAGAGAATACACTAAAAATGTAAGTATACCACAGCTTAGAATACGAAACCAAGAATTAAAAACAGATCATCAAAAGAATTAACAAGCTTCGTAATTACCAAACCATGAAACTGATCTTTAACGAATCAACAAGGCAACCACCCGACCACCAAAACAATCAACCATCCACGCAATCACCTTTGCTACCAAACAAATAATCTAATTACGAAAACAACTAGCCACTCCCCCACGACATAAACAAAAAAAAAGAATAAACTTAAAGCCGACCAATCAAGCAAATCACACACTAACCAACCGAAAAAAAATTATTTATTTTCAAAGAAACAAGAAAATAGAAGATTGTGAAAATGAGTGTCAATACGTTGAAGTTGCTAGTGGTGGTGGTGGTGGTGGAGGTGGTGGTGGTAGTGGTGGTGTTGGTGGTGGTGGTGGTTGCAGAGGCGTTGATGGTGTTCAAGCAGTGGGCCACAAGCTGTGAGAGTCTGAGGGCCCTGTGTGGTTTGTCGTTACTTTGTGGGCCGGTAGGGCGCGCGGTAAGCCGACAGCTTGCTACTGTTGCAGCAGCTGGACTGAAAATCAATACCTTGGCTGCTCCTCGCCTTGCCTCCTTCGTTCCTTTGACTTGGACACCTCTTCAAGTTAAATGGAGACCATGTGGGCAGTACAAGGACTAGCGATCAGCTCCGCTCAAACGGTTCATAACGATCGGAAATGTCTCTTATTACCACGTTCAGTGATGCTTAATATTAATGACACTGAGAAAGAAGAGGCTGACACAGACGCGTTTGCTTAAATAGCGAAAAGCGCATTTTAGCTTTGTCATGTCATGTCTTTCTGTCTGTCTACCCGTCCGCATGTAACAGAGCGGCTCCCACCGAGGGGACTTAAGTGAAATTTGATATTTTGGTCTTTTAAGAAAATCTTTAGAAACCCAAAATTTGGTTAAAATTGCACCAAAAATATCGGACACTTCAAAAGAAGACGCAAGTACGTTTATATTTTTGACAGCCATAAGAAAAATTATGCAAATCTGCAATAATCTTGCGTTTCCATGGCACCAGTCAACGGCTTTATTACTTGAAAGTTACATGTAGTTCTGCAATTATAGATAAGGGAGGCATGTTTACGTTTTTACGGCAACAATATTAAAACGAAAGTGCCAGAATGCTACATTGTACGTGCAGTACCCACCTTGTTTTAAAGACACTATCCACCAACATTTTTGGAATTGGGAACTAAATTACACTAAACTTATGGTTATTATTTTTGTGTTGCTTAGTATATATTTAGTGCAAACTCGGTTTTAATAAATGTCGAAATTTTTTGAGACATGAAAGAGTGTGCGCTTCACCAGAAGAAACTTGTTCTAAGCAGATGGTTAACGTAACAAATCTGCCTTAATGCAGAATTCACTAGCTTAATATGTGGTAGACTTTTATTAGTATGTGAGGTTTATTTAAAGACGATCTATTAAGCCCAAGTTTATGCACCATGGAAGCAACAATAATATAGAGAGAGTCTCTCGTTAGAGGCCCTAAACTGTTGTCTATAATTAATTATGTTATTGAGATAATGATTTGAAAATTTATATACACATACCGGGAACTATGCAAAACAGGACCTGCTCATAATCGATGCTGAAACGGGTCTCCTTTCACATCCAAGAACACTGGAATGCTTTTCTCCAAATTCTGGAATACTTTTCCCAAAGTGTCAAAGTTGACGGCTTGAATCTCTTGGCGTAAAGAGTCTTTGAGTTGTTCGATTGTGCGGGGTGTATTTTTGTACACTTTGCCCTTCAGTAGGCCCCCAAGAAAGAAGTCGACAGGCGTTAGATCGGCTTCCCCTCGTCTCTAACTTTTTAACCAATTTCTGGATGCAGCACTTCGATGGTGCAAGTCTTTCACCAAATTCCGTTCGAAATGCAGTCTGACGTGCTTTAAATAAACCCGTTTGCCAGTATTTACGAAAGAGAAACCCGCGCTGTTCGCCTGTATACATAGACAATAATTTGGGGCCTCCAGCGAGAGACTCATTCTGTACAATACTGGTGAACAAGACAGGTGAACACTCGAAGGAAGACATTGTAGCTCAACTAACAGTACTCTTTTCCCCCATCTGGAATGAGTAGAGGAATAAATTTTATATGGAGAGGAAATAACTGGAAGGAGATCAGAATCAGTTACTTTCCTTACATTATTCGCATTTCTTACCGCTAAAGCGTTCAGTAATATATTAGACAATTCCTAACTGCTACCTGATCATAAGTTTCAAGTACTGACGTAGATATGAGAACTGGGTAGACAGACGTAACAATGGAAAGATAAATGGTAGATAATAATACTAGAAAAGAGGGTTGCAGTTAGGACAAGGGGTTACTTAAGTGTAGGGAATCTCCCGTATCGTATGAATGTTTTACAAATATGAACCATGAATTGGATATGTCTGTGGTGGCAGTAGATGTGATGAACAGACCAAGTGTAAAATATGTACACGTATGTCTTCATTTAGGGAGGAAAGATAACGCCAGAATCTTACGAGTGCTTATGTATTTATATAGGATGTTGCAAGACTTTTGAACCTGGTGCAGGAGATGATTTCCTAGGTATTTATGATTTAAAATGTTTGTATAATATGGGTCCTATTCTGAATGTTTACGGAGCTATGTGGTTTTTTTCTTTGCCATAAACTGCCACCTGTGAACCACACGTCGCATGTCACGATATGAGATCTTGAAACGGCTGGAAGAGGTGCAGTCAGTGATAGTTACAATTTGCAACTCGCAACTCGCCCCGTTCACAACCGAACGGCAGCGTGATTTGCGGCCGGCGGTGGCATTTTTGAAAACCTGCTTAAAACTTACGCCTGTGTAGACTCGAAAATTTCATGAAGTTGAATTAAATTTTTTACTTTAAATTTATTAGGTTTTATACTTTTTATTATTATGTTCCATTTGTTTTTAATAATCTTTACCTTCTATTCTAATTTTATAAGATCAAAGTGGCCATAATTCAGTAACCGTCCAAAACTGGACTTATATTATTAAGAAATTTTTGATCACCAAGACATAGAAAGTCATATCCTGCAGTAATGTACATAAGTCATGAATCACCCTACATATAGGTCATGCTAGATTGTTCTTCGTATGCCATAAAGATCAGAGAGTTTGCTGACCACCTAAGCAACTGTCGGAATAACAGGAATGAGTTTTAATTTGGGAAGTGCTTGCGAAAGAAACAGGGCACTTCCAAAGGGATTTCTCTAAGGTCAGCTAGTAGCTGTTTATTTCTTAGGTGAGATTATTCCTTCTGTTAGTTCACTCGACAATGGCACATGCAACCAAGCTAACAATATTTATAAAATAGATAATATTTGGTAAAAGAATTAGATTTCCAGATTAGCATAAGGGCGTGTATTGCAAAATACCTGATATTTTTATGTGTGACATCTCGTTGTGATACAAATACACAAAGCTAACGAGAGGATCATCAATCCGAAAAAAAACATTTGTATAATTAGTTGGAATTTATTAAGCTGCATGTTTCGGCCTCCTCATAAAAGAGCCCTCATCACACATGAAGACACAAAATAGAAAGTATATATGTGTAACACATTTTCTTGTAGTGTGTGAAACTTGTTTGCTTTTACGGAAGGAGAAATGTACGCTGAGGGAGTTTGGGAATGAGATGCTGAGGAAGATGTTTGGGCCTAAAAGGGACGAGGTAACACGGAATTGAAGGAGACTACATAATGAGGAGCTCTATGATATGTACACATCACAAAATATTAATCGGGTGATCAAATAGAGAAGAATGAGATGGGCGGAGCACGTAGCACGTATGGGGAAGAGGAGAGGTGTAGGCAGGGTTTTGGTGGGGAAACCAAAGAAAAGGGGACCGCTTGGAAGACTCAGGCGTAGATGGGAAGATAATATTAAAATGGATTTTTAAAACTGAGATGGGGCCTGGGCTGGACTGATCTGGCTCACAATACGGACAGGTGGCGGAATCTTTTGAATGTGGTAATGAACCTTCGAGTTCTGTGAAATGAAAGGAGAGTTTCGTGACTAAATGAGAGCCATTTAGCTTCTCAAGAAAAACTCTGCACTGTGGAGTTAGTTAGTAACAACTTATCAATTTTAGTGGTATTTGCATTGAGGTCTGAACTTGTATACCACATATACAGCCTATATATTACGATACACAAAAGCCGAAACATGTAGCCTCAGAAATTTCAAATTGTTATGCGGAGATTACTGCGACTGACGATAATCTGCTTACTTTTGAGAAAACCTGATGTTAAATATAAGGAAATATATCCTGGTGATAAAGCAAATAAACAGAAAAATTAATCCTCTCATTAAAGTTAATTCTAATACTGAAGATACAAATGGCGTTTCCTGTAGTCTGTGGGTGTAATGACAAAACGAATTCGGAACCACAATCACGTGACGAAAGGTTGTGTGAATAAAGCACAAGCCCAATAATGGGAAATGCAAACCTAAACACGAAGTAATTTATCCAAGAGTAACATCCAGTCTTTTTAACCTGTACGTTTTGAAATATCAGATAGATGGCACCAGCTTCTACGTACTGAATTCATGAGCTATTACCACTATATTACAGCCGTATCTCCTGCATCCTTCACTCACATTTAGGGTAATATCATGTCACCTGTAAATATTCTATTTCGTGAATGATAAACTAAAAGATAATTTGTCAAAGCGAATCTCAATATTTTATCCCTGTCATGACGTCATGCCACCCTCTTCTGACACAATCCTGGACATATAGCGCGCTCGTTTGCTGCAAAAACCACTTTGCACGAAAAAAAAAAAGAGATAGAAGAGGACAGAAAGAGAAAAAACAAGGTTGAACCCAAAACATCGCGGTTACACACGATGCTATGAAAATTAAACGGGTGTAGCGTGCAGAGGGGGATGAAACACGACTCGACCTGACTGGGAAGGCTGGTACACTCTCTCCTTCCCTCTAACTCACCAGTAATTTAGACCATTACACACAGGTGGTGTACGGAACGGAGAGACGATTATTTTTTAAATGCACACGCACACACACGCACGCACACACACACACACAAATAGACGGCAAGCTGTACCTACCGTGCCTTAATTTCAACCCCTACCCTTCCATATGTAACAATAGTTGACTACCCCTCTCTGGTAATACCACAGGGTTTGATTCAAAAAGTCATGTACGACATAAAAATGGCTACTTTCGCACACCTCTAATTACTGTTTGTTTTTTTGTTTTGTTTTGAAAAACGGCATAATTCACACATGCCCACAGATTTGTACCAAATACAATAAGACGGAAGAGCGCTCAAAACATCGCATTGAAATACGCTATAACGCTGACGTATCGGTATGTACAATTTGACAAATTATTTGTCTGTTCTGCAGAGTTAAAAAAAAAGACAAAACAGCTGCCTAATGATTTCAGAGTAATTGCGTTATTCTGCTTTATAACATGCGAATTTCACAACATAAGTTAGCCCTCGTAACACTATATTATTTAGTTTCATTTTTTTGCTGTGGAAAAAAGTGTTTTGTGTTCATTAATTTCGTTTTACATTTAGCATGAAAATGTGTTTGCCCCAAGGAGGAGCCATAGTTCCCCACAAAAAAATTTAAAAATAACAAAAGAATCGGGCCAATAATTTAGTCTGAATTAACTTCAGTAATGAAAGATCGAATAAAATTAAGCACATTTTATAGAAGTGGGACTTACTGTACAAAAAGTGTAATGATTTTTCTACTTTTGTTAAATTGCATTTTAAATCGTTTTATGGGCAAACATAACACTAATAGGGGGGGGGGGAAAGTAACACATCCATAAAAACAAATAGTAGAGTTATAGTTGTGTACATAGCGTATTAATTGCATAAAAAGAAGTAGATTAATAATCCTGAATTTTATGGCAGCATGGAGTGCCGAATTTATTTTCTCGCACTTATCCTGCCATCTTCTGAACTATGACAACATTTAGACACGTAGACCGCAAACCGACTACAGCCTTCATCTTAGGGTTCGAAGCTACGGACAGCTGAAATCTGCTCCTCCTTTCTTCTTCAATGTGATTTAACTTGCAAAGTTTTTTCCAAAATTTACGTTGTGTAATTTCTCGTTATGGTGTGTTACGTGTTACTAAGTATGTAAGTCGTACTCAAAAATACGTTTTATATGCTTGTCACTGTTCATGGTCACTACATGTTTCGGTACTGTCCTACCATTCTCAGGACTTTAGCACATTCGAGTTATGGTTGTCAAAACGACTGCGATCAGTATAAGAAATAATAAACTGCAATAAGAAACTATTAAATTTTAAATTTGAGGTTATGATGAATTGAAATGAACGTATTCATGCCTTTATGGCACGCACACGGATAAATGTGCTTTACTTCCTTCATAAACGGAACGTAACACCAATGTTTTGAAAAAAAGATCTCTTTCTGCGCTCTGATGATAAGGAATTTTCTCAGCTGCGTGAGACAAGAAGCAGCATTTCACCAGAATTTCACCAAAGGTCGGAAATAGAAATTCCGAAGTTACGTGTAATGTAAGGAATAAGGGACAATTGAAAACGCGTAGAAGCTGTGCAAATCTACTTGTTAAATGACACCATCAGAACCCTTCAGAATGAACAATAAACTTCTATATTCCACGTTTTGGGGTGTGCTCCTCACAAAAATAGAACTTTTCAGTTAATTATCCTTTCTTAAGCAGTAAAACACACGGTGAAATGTAACAAAGAACATTGAGAAACTAACCATATTCCGTCGGAGTACACTTTTCAACAGAGGAGCTTGTGTATATCAGCCGCTCGGGCTCTTGCTTGTAAGACAGAAGGGACATCGCCCAGAGAGAGGGAGGGGCAGGGTGTCCTGCAGCGATCAGCAGCAGGACTACTGCGGGTCGTGAGTTTTCACGATTGAGTTAATTATCGTGATGGAGTCACACAGTCGCTTCGGGACCATCGCGAGCAAATATCTGCAAATTACGGCTATCACTTGTTCCCTCATTTCAGATTTATTGCAGCTGAGCTAGATCGATACCGGATGTATCGACACTAAAAGTATGTTTTTTAAATAATGGTCTTCTGTAGTCTGTAACTTGCATGATGGAACGTCTCTTCCGACGTTTCGGAGGAAAGAAATTATCATCTTGCCAGGTAGAGCTTACTGCGTAATTTCCCCGACGACCACCACGAGAGCAAAACCTTCCGTGAAAACGTGGGAGATTACATAAAATTCTTCTTATATCCATTTGACCAGCAACTCATTGTGTTACATTAATATATATGGACTACACGTGGCACTGTAGCGAACTTACTTCTTGCACTTGGAAAATTACGCGTATGTGTTCAAGGAACCTTGATGTTTGTTCTCCGTTGCGCATTGGCATGTGCAAATACAAAATTATTTACCTATAAAGAACAAACTGTAATTCTTCAAAGGATAAAAAAATGGATTTATTTATTAGTAAACATACAATTGATAGATGAAGTTAAGATACAGAAAAAACTACAATATTATCTGCTGTTTTCTATGGATGTGAATGTTGGTTTCTTACAACAGGGTGAGACAGCTTTAGAGAAGAAGCTGCTGAGGAGAATATTTGGGAATAACAGCACAAAGTAACAGAAACTGAAAAAAGGCATAATGAGAAACTTCAAAATTTGCACTGTTTACCAACATTATTGGAATAAGCAAGTCAAGGAGCACGGTACTGCCGGAACGTGTAGTTTGACGGAGAAGGCATGAAGTAAATAAAATGCATATCGCGAGAGGGACAATATAAAATGGAAACGATGTGTAGTTTGATTGGGAACGTATGAAGTAAACCCAACATGTAGCACGACCGAAAGCGTATACAGTAGACCCAACATTTAGCACGACCGAAAACTTACGAAGCAGAACCAACATGTAGCACGACTGGAAAGGTATGAAGTGGGCCTAACATGCATCACGACCGAAAAAGTTTGAAGTAGAACCAACATGTAGTATGAACGAAAACGTATGAAGTGCACCGAACATGTAGCACGACCGGAAACGTACGAAGTAAACCCAACATGTAGCACGACTGAAAACGTATAACGTAGACCCAACATGAGGCACGACCGAAAACGTACAACGTAGACTCAACATGTGGCACGACCGAAAACCTATAACGTAGACCCAACATGTAGCACGACCGAAAACCTATAACGTAGA
>Ga0123352_10002196_pt1 | contig 26989 bp, 15 predicted proteins | sample TergutLab28metaG_FD_89700 | JGI IMG/M metagenome (GOLD analysis project Ga0123352, IMG submission 89700) | Labiotermes labralis P1 segment gut microbial communities from Petit-Saut dam, French Guiana - Lab288 P1 | ecosystem: Host-associated > Arthropoda: Insects > Digestive system > Gut ... | reverse complement strand
GGTCGTGCGATATATTACGTCACTTGTGTACGTTACTTAGATTGCCTGTATAAAAAAGAGTGTTAGTATAAAAAGTAATATCATTGGTTTTTTGTTGTTGGGGGGGGGGGGGGGGTTACTAGCATGCAAGCGTTAATGTAACTATTTCTTTGTTCACTACTACTGCAGGCCTTGCCTCGGCTCACATTTTACTGCAATGCCCCACACTAGTAGAAAACACCGACATCCTGTTTACCTGTTTACAATCTCCATGGAATGGCAACTTATTTCAAGAACCAACCTGATAAATAGCAGGGCAGAGGGGGAGAAGTGTACCAAGAAAACTGTTGAATGGCAAGTGTATTTGCTGTTATAAAATATAATGCTCATACTTTTAAACTGGATGTTAGATATCGATGCACATACATGCTTATCAGGGTGTAGGAGGCAGTCAGCTATTCTTGAATCTTTTAACTTCTCATAGAGCCTCTTGGGTCTGAAACCCACCTAGTACTGCAGCCATAAGAAAAACAGTACACTTCTAATCTCTAACCATAGTGTTACAAGACCACCACAATTAAGGTTGGTAAAATTCATTTGCCCAGATTAAAAAAAAAAAATCTGGAAAAGTAGTACACAATGTAAATACCAATTACATTCACCACATAAATTGTCCACAACTGAAATTCACCTACAAAACCATCATGCAGACGTTATTTCATCATGATATGTAACAGCCTAAATACAAATTATACACCCTTACATGAAATGCTGAAATTCTAAAAGCTTGTACTGCTCTAATAGCACCATCACAGTGTAGCCAATCACAATTCTATTTATAGTACAATCACCCTGCCAAGTTTCAAATATTGAGGGCAACATTTCAGAAGGTCACCCATCTAACATTCAGAAGGCAATACAACCTGATCCAATAAACAGCAGTTACTGTGAAGTATTTTCTCTACACTTCAGACAGCTCACATGCACAAAATATAATGTGCACTGTAACAAATTCCATGCACTTACACCATGAACCATATACTTCTTGACAAGCAAACATACCTTAATAATGAATATCAAACTTGCAAAACATGAGGTCTGTACTGATTTTATCGGTTTCCATAAGAAGCATGCAAGACACCCAGAGAAGCAATACACCAAACACAAAACATGGGTTACTCACTGGACTCAAATTCCTTGCATAAGCAAAAATTCATTTTCTTTGAACATTATTTCAAGTACTGCATGTACCAGCACAAACAACACTTCCTGATGCTTTATGTGCAAACCAGCAGAACCCAATCAATGACTGTGCTGCTCCTGCAGAAGGGGTGGCCAGCCACAGAGTAGTCTGAATTGAGTTAGGGACACGAAGTCCTACTTGCACATTGCACTAAAACTGCAAGTCATGAGAGCTTCCATGAAAATGAAGTAGCTTAGCCTCAGCCACAATTGGCATCCCCGACAATTACCACTCCACTCTCGCTGTTTCTATTCTCTCACACCCTTTTAACAGGCCACCCTGCTAGAGTGTTGCCAGACCCTTACTCAGACCTTCCCGGGGCTGTGTTGGGTAACTCGTACCCTGTATGTAAGCCCCTGGTGCAAGCTTGTCACTGGCCACTATCTGCATACAATCATTGTTTAAGCCTGTTGGCAGATTATATTTGTGACAATTTTGCACATGAACACAGCAATGCAAATATCACCTAACATTCAAAATTTTATCAAGTTACAATGATCCTGCCCCTCTGAGGGGCTGGTGCTAAAACAGAGCAAAGGTAATATAATCATTACCTACATAATATGGGGCTAGAACAGAATTTTTTTTTATTATCTAGTGGTGCCAGCTGCTAGACCACAGCCAAACAAATCACAGGCACCAGGTCAATATGGTGTCCAGATGTTTGGAATCACATACTGTAAATTCTTTGAAAAGTCTAGTTTAGCGAGAACTTTATTAAAACAACTTGCTTGCTGCTGCTAACAATTAACTACTTAACTACATACAACATGAGAATACAAGAAAAAGCTCGGGAAATCTTCAGCATTACTGCCGTGCAAGCCAGAGTGAAGGGGATAATGGGGACTTGATGGGGCAAGGGTATCACATGCCCTCACACAATGCCTGAAAAGATCAGCAAGAATAATACTAGAAGATCATGCATTTGTTAGTTGCTGTAACATCCAAAAAAGGAAAAAGTCTGGTGCTAAATTCAAGACAATTTGTCCTGCCATAACCCAGATTATATCATGCCAAACTGTCACGATATGCTGCATAACTGTTTACTGAAACACACATAACTTCCTCTCATTTTATTTCTTCCTAAAAACACACCATGCAGAAAGGTAACTACAAACTACACATACCTGAACCAGCAACACCTACAGTAGCTGCACCAGCTCCGATAAACTTTGCTGCAGAGTCAATATCTCTTGTCACAGCAGTTGTCTGGAAGTTACGTACTGCTGGAAGCTGTGAAAGAATCAACAATACATGACTGGATTTTGGAACTGTAACTATCAGAACATCATGTGCACCCATTACACAAACCACGATGATGATGATTCACAAGTAACAAACAGGTAACATTTGAATTCTCACAGCTTAGGTACCTGAATTACTGGTTATGAGTGAATACTGTAAAGGGCACAATTCAGGTTACAATGTTTGGAAAAAGCAGCTATACTGTCATAACTTCTACAATGAATGAAGGACATTGCACCAATGGGCGATGTTCAAGACAAACCTGCTCTAATACCAGTCACAAAGTAGCCATGTTACAACTCTCACATTCATTCCATCACAAACAGCAATGATACAGGGTCCGGTCAAATGCTGAGGTCTACCCACCGTTATTCCAGTCAACACGGCGGAAGGCAACAAACTATAGTTGTCAGATAAAATAATGGTGCACTATGGCGTTAACTTGTCAGTCCAGTTAACTTACCAAACTCACTGGAGGCGTCGTCTGTGTGAAATTCTGTTGTAGTGGGCTGCTATGACTAACCAAAGCACTGCTAATTGGTCGGATGTATACTCGAGATCCAGACACCAGCTACGAAGTAACAAATATATTCAATCTCAACTTTATGAATCTCAAGTGCCTAATTATGCAAGTACATAGATGCAGGAAACTTACGGCGGTCCTGGCGGCAGGGGCAATGAATCGGGCACATGCGAACATTTTTAGGTGGTGGTGATTTGGTCAATTTAAATCCCTGAAACAAAATATGCACACAGAATTCTCAACCCGACAACTAGGATCCGCGGCTTTTGAATGCTACTCATGGGAATTCTGAATGCAATTACAGAAACAAGAGTAACAAAAAATGTATTTTCCTTAAGCACTGCTGTACAGCTCAATATCCTACACCTCTACAATTATTCATATGCCTTGTTCAGCCGGTCAAATAAAATGGCCGTTCCTACTGCGGAGCCTACCCTTTTCCGGACATTGCAATTACTGTACATACACGATAATGTAGAAACCAAATACCTAAACGCACCAACGATATATTAAGTAAGTATCAAATAATTACACTTTGTATCACTGGATGACTACTGTGATCACCAGAATTAATTGATAACTTTACTCAGTTCCTGCCATACACCAAACTTACCAAAGAACAGCCGTAAGGAGGAGCCTGGTCGTCCCTGGGTATAGGGAATAAGTGAATAAACTCAAAACGAAATACCAACACTGGGCGACGGTAGTTGGCTCTGAATTCGTGCAAACAGCAACCGTTTCCGTTCACATGGTCTTCACCTTTTTGATGGCGCAACGTATCGACCAACCGAACTCACCCGAAGACTCAATTCGTCGATACTACATGGTCAATATCGTAACACTATTAAAAAAGAATATAAGTTAATTAAATTACATTTGTATGCAAGCCAGGTTAGTTTTGAAACTCGACTGATAAATAACCATAAGACTAAACTTCAATTATCTTCTTTAGAACTTCAAAGAATGATTGTTTTAATGCTTCTCTATACCTTCACTATAATTTGACTAGTTTCTCGTGGATATGGCCGTCTTCATGGTAAACATCTGTAAATTCAATGGATGTGGACTAACTTTTCCCAGTTTAGCAGACCTTATACAACATATTGAGGATATCCATATAGGTAAATAAACGCATATTTTGGAATTATGTCATGATTTCACAATATACCTTCCTCTTATAATAAACGTCATGAAAGGTTAGGGTAAGGTTGACATGCCCAGCCCAAGTCACTGATACCAACCTACCCCGACGTGTATAACTGTGTCAGCAACTGCAGCAGCGAAAGAGCTTTAGTGCGTTACAAAACAAATTGCGTTACTTTTAGATTATGACCCTCGTGTCATTGAACAGAAGGAGCTTCAACAGCCAGCTTGTCTTCCACTTAGTTATGTACTGAGGTTCTTCAGTGATGCTACTAGGAAAGAAGGGCATGTTGCGAAGCGAAAACCTGCCCAAAATCAAGGGACCAAAACTCCTTATGCTACTGCTACAAGGAGTAACACACCTACTGGTAACTTTGTCTTTGAATGACTGTTGTTTTGCAGTTGTGCAGTTAAGTATTACAAATGTGCAAAATGTATGTGTAATAAGAACCTTCGTAAATGCATGCTCTGTAGGTAGTGAAGCAGATGAAGACGAGTTGATGAGCGAGTCTGAAGACAGTAATGATTCATGGACAACATCTGAAGAATTCAGTGCAGAATTCATATTAAGATATGGGAGCAGGTAAAATAGAAGGCAGCAGCTTTTGACTTTACAGTACATCATTACATTGAGAACTGGATTTCATGTTCTGCACTTTTATTTCAGTGTTCCAGTAAAGAAAATGCCTGTTAATAATTCTAAGAAACCACAGCACCTTTGGTAAGTATGTTTCAATCTCAAGCTGTTAGTTTGTGAAAAGTGTAGTATGGGCAGTGGTGAGTGTTTAATATTTATTTTTCCAGGATGGTTAATACATCAAACAATAATAATGTGGATAAGCCATTTGCTTGCCCAGTTCCTGGATGCAAAAAACGTTACAAGAATCCAAATGGAATCAAATATCATTCCAAGAATGGTCATAAGAAGGATGGAAAGTAAGTAATTTGATTTTATGTTGCATTTTACAAAAGAAGGTGGGTGGTTTTGTATATGTTTATGGCCACTGTGGCAGTTGCATATCGCTTATTGCTGATTTTGCCAAAAAGTATTTGAGACAGAAATCATGGCAAAGGGATGGATTGTGTACCTGATCTGGTTATTAGGCTGTGTTCATTCTGGTCTGTAGCTATTATTTGACTAAGCTGGCCTAGCTTATTTCAGTACTGTGTATTCAGTATAATGATACAACGTAAGTCCTTAATAATCATAATTGTTTTTAATGATAAAAGTAGTTGAATTGTTAAAAAAAAAAAAGGAGTCATTTGTGATGAATTCACCTTTCCTACTGTAACCTGTTTGATAGCATCGTACTTGTGTATATTGTGACATACTGCTTGCCTTCTTACTTGCAGCCTGTTATAACCCCATATGTTTGGAACAGTGATTTGTACTTGACATTTTGATATATTTTACACACACATATATATATATATATATCTTAAAAACAATGAAACCTGTATGTTGTAGTTGTAAGATTCACTTCCAAAATTCCTTAAAAATATTCATGTGGCTGTGGAATTTGGAACTTAGTTTATTATCAAGTGCATTAATTTTGTATAATTTGTAATATATTTTTGAACCTGAAAGATGTAGTTAGTACATTTATCCCAAACACTGAGACCTTTTCACCAGACTGGAAGGTTTTAACATCTCACAAGACCATAGTCTTTATGTCATTATTATCTAAATCCCAATTATTCACACAAATTTTGAACTTTTAGCGTATGTCCTAAAATCAAAGTATTAGAACAGGACTGTGGATATTTATTAATATTAATATATTATTAATATCATGTAAATTAAGTTTTCTGTTGTGTATGTCAATAGCTGTAGCATATCCTACATTAATTATTGATAAGATAAAAGTAATTATATCAAATTTATAGTTGAGTGAATTTTATGATAAAAGTAAAATTCATATTTAGAATGACACATCTTTTGTTCTTTACATTTTTGTGATGTTTAAGAGTTATCTTCAACCACATGTGGTGAAAGTGTCAAAATTGGTAATAGACAACTTGCGTTAATTGATATGTGCAGGAGCTATATTGTGTTATGTTCATAGATTCTTGTATGACCAGAATTTGTTAAAATAAATTATTAACATCCATGTAAGGCTGATATGCTTTCATAGTACTGGAGATACCCATTTATATTACAGGATTCGTAAAGGCTTTAAATGTCACTGTGGGAAAAGCTACAAGACATGTCATGGCTTGAGGAACCACACTGCTGCTCATCACAGTGGAGCTAACCTTACAACTCTTACCACACAGAATGGAGAAGTCCTACAGATCCCAACTAGTCATGTGGCAGCATTGCATCCAATCCGTGCAATTGCTCTTAAGCAGATTTCTACTGCAAGTCTTGGTGCTGCCATCAGTCTACCTGTTAAAACTATTCAAGGTCTTGTTGTGGCCACAAAACCCAATGAGAGCGGAAACATCACGCAAGGTGAAACAGGCGTTGAAAACAATTTTGATGCAGTCACTTTTGCTAAAAGTTCTACCATCCATGTGGCAGTCCCAGCCATTGCTCCACCTCCAACAAAGGGGAGTACTGTAGCTGGACTTGTTGTGAACAGTACTTCATCACTACCCCAAGCTGCTGCAACAGAGCAACAGACTTTAACCACTGCTCTGGGTGTGCTGACTCCTGCTACCTCACCACAGACACCTGCCCCAGAGTCTACCAAGTCTACAGCAACATTGCTTACTCCAACCACTCCTGTCAGTGTTCCTGTATCCCCTTCTACCCTTCCAGTCATGCCAGTGACTTCCACCACTGGTGGTGCCATACAGTTGGAATTCTCTGCTGGCACAATTGTCTCATCTTCATCACCAACAGTTGGGTCTCAAACCCTACTTACACCAAATAATTTGGTTTCAAATGGTGAGGCAGCTGTTGTTACCCAAGCATCTTCTCTCTAATAGTCAGCAAAGTAACAAATGTAAGCTTATTTATTGTGCCCAGCTTCTCTGCATGTACCAAGGCAAAATGTGCAGCTGGTTTTCTCTACAGAGTTAAATAACCAGACTAATTCTGTAAGTGTTTTGTCACTAACCTGTATTGAATGAGGTTATGTTCAAAGTACTCATCTTCTGACTCTATGCAAGCAGTTTCACATCTCTGAATGTTTTGAAATTGTTAAAAATGAGATTATATTAACTAATTTATTTTCAGGAACATTAAAATGTCATGTGGCAGGTACACTTGATATTTCAACATTAGAATCCCGTTTTTGCTTTCCTAGAAGTGCAAGCATACTGATGATACAAAATTCACTTGTCCAGCCAAAGATTTCAGACGGCATGGTTCAGTTATGGAGCAACAAACTGTAATGGACAATATGAATGTGTATGTGTATGTCTTATCTGTATGTGGGCATGTGCATGCATGTGTTTGTAAGGCAAACAAGCATGTTTTGGGCTTACACACTTCTTTTTGTGTTTTTGATAAAAATTTGTTCTGTTCTTATGCTTTTAAGAAACAAAACACTGTGTCAATATAAAATATTTACTGCAAGCACAAATCAAGCTACATTCTACCAGCTGTTTAACACATAACATGGAATAATATCGTTAAACCCCTTCATGGTAAGCACTGACGACAGTCGACATGTGGAATGTGGTATGAAATGCCAAAGTCAGAAGTCACTGCCAATAACATGCCTAGTAATGATGGGCATTTAAATTCTCATCTTTTTCAGATTGCTGTGGGCATTCTGTGCAAAAATTTTAATATTACATCGGTTAATCAGTGCTAGCAGTCAATAAACAGAAACATCAGTCCAGTTATTTAATTGCCAGACTTTATATGTTGATGAAGCCAGGAGAAGGTGTATTAACACTTGTCAGGATAAGAACTAGTATCATAATACACAGTACACAGTGACAAAAGTTAAGCAACATGATTAGTAATTACAAACCGTAAAACCAATTATCATATGTACTTAAAAAGAAAATGTCATTGGTTAAAAACTAATATTGATATTCTTCAGATTAAATATAGTGGCTATTAAAAAAAATTTGAACCCAAAATAACCATGCTAAAACTTGAATACTTGAAACACAGAGAATGGAATCCCCATTTACTCTTGTCTGATTTAAGATTTTCCTTCCTTTGACATTCAGGTTTAATGATCCAAAGTCAAATAACCTCAGGTTTGAATTTGCTGCATTTAAGATTTTCCTCAGTTTAGTGTTCATAATCACTGTTTCCAAAACAAACCTTACATTTTGATTGTACTGTATAGTGGTAGACTTAAGCAGAGCACATTATTTAACAAAAGAATGAATGGTTCCTAAAATATGTCTAAAAGTGAGAACAAGAAATAGTGAAGCACATAAGCATATTATATCTTATTTCAAACCTGACACACACAAAAATAACTATGTTATATAGTTTTGGGGTTAAGTGTTGCTAGAGCCAGAGCAACATAACCACATGTAAACGCAGTCTACAAAGCTGCATCAGAAACTCAGTAGCACTCTGTTAAGTCTGATATCTTTATGAACATCAAATATCTATCTTATAAATAGTGAGTTCATCAAATCTTTATTCTTGTCTATGCACATTCCTTCTGTTATTAATACTTTGCCTAGCTTTTTTTTTTTTTTACTTTAAAAACACTATTTTATGGTTGCTGACTTACATCATGTTTGTATAATGATCTCACTTAAAGGTTGAGTTCCCTTAATTATAACTGTGAAAGCACAATATATATCTACGAGTAATGTGCATAATTCATGATAGACATTAAATGCCAGTTGTATTTCCCAAGCAGTGAATTTCTAAAGCTGCCAGTACATTTATAATAGAATTGTATGCCATGTTTATTAATGAATAGTTACTAACAGCAGGACAGTGGTGCTCATGGTGCAGATTGTCTGTAGACTGGAACATTGCAGTCAATATACATAATGGAAGTATGGAAATAAGGGATTACAGGAGAATGAGAGAATTTGCCAGAATAAGGAAACTGTGATTAACATGGAAAGAGTAGTCTTTAACTATCCTTTTACACTTTGGCAATAAAAGTGAGGTTGAGGGAAAAAAAAATTAATAATTTGCCTATACTTCTTTAGTTTCTTTTGGTAAATCTCTAACAGAATTAACATGATTGTTTGTGCATTTTACACCCCAAAGCCAAATTCATTTAAAGCATTTCAAACTGACTGTACAACAGTACAATTGTTCCTTCTTCATAGCAATGTGTAGCACAGAATGTTAATTATTATTCTGTACTTTTTTCATTTTTTTTTCTGTACATTTAAAGGATGATATTTTAATTGCAGAAAAATAATGAAGTTAGAGAAAATGGAAAATTTAAGGGCATATGAGGCCATGCTATGACAGAGGCACTAGTGATTCACCATCTTACCCAGCCCTCCATCACTGCTTGGTACAGGATATGACAGCTTCAACCTTGGCTGGGCAAATTTCTTTATGACTTGCACTCAGTGTTTCTTGATAGTAAGTTGGGAGTGACACTAGTGGATAGAGCTGAATTGTGCAGTGACACAAATCCAAATATATTTTTAAGACAACTGACCATTGTCTTTCATAAACACCATTTTGTTAGGAAACTAACATATAAGCACTTTCCCTTCCTTGATGCAGCCATTTTAAGACCAAAGATTTCTACCCAGCTGTGAATGAAACAGATGAAGGGATGCAGTTTTTAGGTGCATTTATTAGCTTTGTCATGTCTGTCAATCAGCACTGAATGACCTGACCTCCACTGGGTGGATTTTCATGAAATTTTATAATGGCAACTTTATTAAAATCTATAAAGAAAATTAAAGTTTAGTTAAAATTTATGGGGCAGTCTACTTGAAGACCGAAGTACATTTGTGATATTATCTTGCTGAATTGTCTCTGATATGCCAAGGTCCAGATAAAAGTTTGGATTAAATTACAATAGAAATTTCATGTCAGGCTGTTAATGAGATAATTATAAAAAAAATCACATTCACAAAGGCCAAATGTCATCGACCACAGTATGGAGCACAGAAGATTGATTTGTGTGCCAGGTAAAAAAATACAAAGTAATAATGTCTTATGCTTATTGCTTTAGACTGACTGAGACCCCTGAGGTTAACATGCATTTCACATGAAGGATAATTGGATCTGGATGTGTCTCAGTGTTACATTATACATATGTTTTCTGTCTCATTTCTATTGCTGCATTAGAATCAAAGCCACACATTAAATACTATAGCAGTGTTCAGTTAATACTTTAATTAATGTGAACTCTTGTGTTTCATTACTGCTGTTTATAAGTAACATGTAGCATACCTGGCAGAAGTGATACAGCTGACATTGACAGAAACAAATGTGAAGTTTTGTGATGATGGAATAGGAGCATTATTTTCAGTGTGTACTTGTTAAAAATACTGTCATTGTATGTTGAATACATAAAAATGGATTTCTTGAAGATTAAGGAATTGACATGATTGTGGTACAAGATTTCAGTTGGTTTTAGAGTTTTCTTGTGTTCAGGTCTCCTGGAAAGGAGCAGAATTGGTTGTGAGCTTACAAGTAAATGCCAAGGGTTACTCAGACCACTCAAAAACACACCTGGTGAGTCTCAGCAGAAATGGGAGGTTTGAAGGAAGCAGGCTTACTGTGTGCCTTACAAGTTCAGCAAAAAGTGGGTTTATTACCAACTGATCTCATGAGTCTGATTACTGTTCAGAGAAGGAAACTACTGATTTTGAAGGGTTGTATTAAAAAATCTGTAAATCATCTAGAAGAGGGATTGATCATAATTATGGACAGTGCTAGCTACCACTGTACCATCATAGATAAGATAAAGTTCCTAACACAGGATCTCATTAAAAAAAGGAGATTTTTGAATGACTGTGAAAAAAGAATATTGAATGTGAACCCACAGAAATCATAACCAAGTTATTGCTTCTTATTGCACCATATTGAAGTTGACAAAGGATGTATGAGCTAGATCAGATAGCAAATAAACTGGTCACCTTTTCTCAGATGACTTACTTAACCATTGTCAGTATAACCCACTTGAACTTGTGCAGGCTAAAATGAAATGAGATATCACCAAACTCAACTATTCTTTCAGACTGTCAAATTTGAGATGCATGAATGAAACTGCAGGCAATGGACTTATGCAAAGACAGGGGTTGGGGTTACATTATGCAGTGCACTGCCATAATTTTTCAACATACGAAAGTGGTGACTTAGAATCAAGTGATGCTGAGGGTGAAGTCGATGATGAGACAATGTTACATCACTAGTTATTCCAATAATTGTGTTGTTTTGTGATTATCTACCAAGACATTCTAAAAGCATTTATTGGAGCTCTGACAATAATAATAAGGCAAGACTTTGTATTTTTGCATTAAGCTGCTTGTTCATCAATGTTGTGCTTAGTATCAGTACTCTGTATTTGCATGTAGGACCACATGTGATTCACTTCTGCTCTGTCACCATCCAACAAGAATATGACAATACTGCCATTTGTCAACATTGGGTCATCTTCATATGTCATTAAATTCTGCATCTCATACATTGTGCTTACTATTACCCCAATTAATGTACTGAAGTCGAACATTTTATGTAGTGTATCTGTGATTGGTAATCAGCAAAATACAGTACTATTGCAAGCTGGGTTATGTTATGTGGGGAATGTAAATCAGACTTAACAAGTTTGTGCTTCCACCCATTTTTAATATTACTTTACCTTGCTGGGGATTTGTTCACTCTGTAAAAGATAAGAAAGTTGTCTTGATATTATTCTGTGCCTCTAGCATCTATGAAAAAAGAGTAATATACAATAAAAGGTCACCCACATTTGTAAAGTGCACAGCATAAGTAACTAACCAACCACTTAATAACTAAGTAAATTAAATTATTACAGCTATAGAAATTATATCATAATCTGAATTACTTAGGTTCTTACTTAAAACAGTGCATCACTTGTACTTTCAGGATAATTTATGGTAGATGGATCAATGCATATTTTGTAATGAAAACCTCTTCAGTGGTCAGTCCATTGCTGTACAGTAAAACTCCATTTTATTAGCCTTCTCTGCCTGGGCATTTAATCTTCGTGATGGAGGCTGGTTGATATCCCATAGTTGTAGTGGTTACATTTTGCCTGACAGATAAACTGTAGTCTCATGTAAAAACAAAGTGCTGCAAGGTATCTTCTGTACTAACAAATACTCAAATGAAAGTTTATGCTTTCTGGTTTGTCATTTTCACTTAAAGCAAACTGAGGACAGCTGTATCTGGCATCCCTTGCTTATGTGATATGTGGAGTGTCGGTTCATGTGAGTGGCACGTGTTCTAAGTGATAGCTAGTTGAATTGGTCTGTGAGGCTTTGCATGTCAGCTTATTGTAAGTTCCTCTGTAAGTTGGTGTAGTAATTAATGTACCATTTTAGGTGTCCTTGCATTGTATTGTATTATAATTACTATTTGTCAGGTAGTGCTTTGCACCTGCATGGAAAAGATAACATGAACCCATCTATTAACAGTGTTAAAACTGCAACATAAACAGCCTAAACATTTTTCAGTTTAATTCAGTTGGACTCATTAAACAAATATATACCTTACTGCTCAGCACACTTTGGAACAATTTTGTCTAATATAATCTGAATTGTCTATTATATTAGAAAGAAAACTGTACCATGAGACCTTTTTACTTGTACACACCCTGTTATATTGAAGGTCAGGATTGAATGTAATTATGCTACAGTTAATTTGGAAACAGTGTGTATCTACTGATCCAAATGTAATTAGATTCTGTTTCAGTTTTCATGGCCTGTAATTTATTATTACAGTAGAATTCCTGTAATCCAAAAGCTGATACTGCACTAATCCTGAGACTTTGGCAGTTGAGGAAAACAGCCCCCTCCAAGTCCTGAAGTTCTGGCAGTGAAACAGACAGATCTTGGGACATGTTGAGAGAGGCCTCCTAGAGTGTCTCTGCATCAACCTTCATGGTGTCTCCTAACCCCTTGTCTCCCACTCCATCAACTTCTTCAGCTACAAAGACTCCTCTTTGACAGTCTCCTGGTCCTTTGGCATGCCTGGTACAAATTGAACAGACTCCAGAAAACACAGAATGGGACCATGAGATCCCAGAATCAGCAGCTGAAGTGATATCCTAGTGGAATACTCCTCTGAAATAGTTGTCCAGCCCACACATATAGGAGCAGTAACAACAAATTTCCTGTAAGAACTTATGGTATTATAGGTACTTGTCTGGTCCCATGTTTGCTGAATTGAAGGAAATATATTGCTTATTATTATTATTATTAAACATTGTCTTGAAATGAAAAGTACAGTAATGATTTAGTCCTCTCTTTGAAGTTATTTTTTTATTAACTATGAAGAAAGGCATAATGTGTAATCATAAATGTTGATTTCGTGTTGATTAATGGCACAAGACCAAGACAGTATAATTATGATTGTGTAATTATTGATAGTATTACATAATTCTGTACAAATATTTTTAATTGGGAATTAGTCCATAAGTTAAAACAAAGAAATTTTGTATTAAATTGTGACCTGTTCACACTTTACATAATAGTTTGCCCCACTACAGCATGTGCATTGAAAAATACTGTATTCAGTTATAGCACTGTGATGGAGACCAACAGTAGAGCATAGAACCAGCTCCTGAGGGTTCCCAGTAAATGATGCACATATGTTCAGCAATCATTACTAAAATTTCAGATGCTAACCAACCAATTTTTCCTGTAATCAAGAATACACAAACTAAGGTGGTGACACCCACTGTTCACTGTAGAGTCTTGAGTGTAAAACATGCAGCTTTCATTAGGATTGTTTTAGGGGAATGAAAAAGCAAGACCATCATGCAGAATATTTTGATTTTATGGATGGTTGTAACTTGACATGTATAATTGGTATACATTTTATATAAAACATATTTTATAGCTTGCTTGGCTATGCTGTAGTGAATATAATATTGTAAATCCCCCCCCAGATTTTGCAAGTTTGAGTTTAGATGTGCTACCACATTGCTTCCTTACTGGAAAGTTAGTTATATAAAAAACATTTCATATAAGAGATGTTAATTTTAGGGAGTAACTAACAGGAGAATTGTATGTTTTTAAACTTCGAATTCTGATCTTTCCAAACCCTGAGATACTCAAAGACTAATGGCTAGTGCTTTTGATATATGTTATTATAATTTGTCATATGTGCATCAGGTGGTGTGTGGACTCACTGTACAGTATATGAAACCATTAGTGTGTGTGTGTATTTAAACTTCATCAATTAATAATTTTTGGTATTTGTGAAATAAGTGGATATGCTTAAATTTACCGAAGGTATATATACAGCCAGTGCCAGCTTTAACTGATTAAGCTGTAAGTGTAAATTCCCTGTCTTCATATTTTCATTCAGTTTCCAGCTGTTGTACTGTTTTTATGTCTGAATGCATTATTAAGAGCATAAAAATCTGCAGTTACAAGATTAACCACTTCATTTTAAGCCAGTGTTCGAAATGCACATGTTGGTACACATGCTCTTTATTTCTGTTTGCCACTTCTATAATAAGGACAGATGGTGCAGAGAAACATGCCATCACCATCATCATATTACTGAAGGATCATAACAGTTAAGACTCCAGTTGAAATGTGATGACACACAGTGACACACAGGAGGAGAAGTGAAGGGGAAACTGGCGAATGGAGTGGGAAGCCAGTACCCTTCACACTACCTCGGAACATAGTGTATGCAGCATTACTACCGCTGATGCACACACCTCGGCTGCCAGTAGTCGACTGAACTGATGCCCCTGCCAATTTAAATGGACTCGTGTTTTGCCGAAAGACAAAATCTGGTTTCTGCGCGTGTGCCCCCACATTTCAACTGGCCTCTACCAATAGGGCATCCACCAATCTGCTAAGGGAGTGCATAATTTTTAGAATAATGAATTGTGTGACATCTACACTCAAAATGAGGAAGTTCTATTATGTTCTGTACTTGTGACCAGTTGACTTAACAAGTCTTTGTTCTGTAAGTATGTTCTATTGAAAACTTGGCATGGCATGATTACACATCAGCAAATATATTAAGGGAGAATGCTAAATAGCAGAGAATTGTAACAGCAGTCTTAATTTGACCTAAGTCACACAGAACTGAATGTAATAATCACTATTTTTAAAGGAGAGGCTCTAGATGATGGCCATGATCTTTCAATTGCAAGTCTGACTTTTGTCCACTATTTTCCATGTTTGAAAGCCCTTGCATTAATCTTCCTCATGGATATTTCTGCGTTTTTTTTTTAATGTGCATCTTTTTTAAGAATACTGCCTGATCATATTTTACAGTGGTACCTATTTGGCATATCTTGTATGGTAGTGAGGCTCATTTTGTGTATTTTTTTTAAGCGATGCATGTTAGTTAGAAGTGCACATCTGGAGGCAAAAATATTTAAACAGAATTTAGGGGCTCATTGTATTATGAAAACAAAGAAAATGACGTGGAAGGGTTTGCACAGGCTATAATGATGCTTTGGCCTAGGAAAACTGGATCTATTGTTTGTACATCTTTGACTGTGTAAATATATCATAATAAGTACAGGTTATACTATGCTCTTCAACATCCTACCTTAATCATGATGGTGATGGCATTTCTGATGGATTTCCTTTCTCACACTACTGGACGATTCCATGATTGTTTCACTGTCCAATTCATATTTGAGAAATATTTTTTCACATCTGTCTCTTTAATATGTGGAATGGAAGACATAAAATACATGATAGAAATGATATGGTTATGAAAATAATGATGGAATTTCCTGCTGATTTCTCTAATAAGGAAAGAACAAGATAAGAGATTATTGAAATATACTAGTCATCTTTTCTAAACAATAAGCAGCAAACTGTGGTAATGTACATATTGTATATTGTGTATATAACCTATTAATATATGTAGAACTCATATAACATTGCTCATATACATAGCATATAAATCAGATTGTGGAATTGCATTGTTCTGTTTGTTGGAACATTAATGTACACAAATGTATGTGGTCATGCATGTTTGGTAGAGAGTTTGTTGTGATAGGAAGTGCAAAATGAAAGTTTAAAAAGTTGGACTAAAAATTTGTGCAATTTTTGTATCTGTGATAGTGTTGTTTGTTACTGTTATTATAGCATTTTCAAAATAAGCAGTTTAAATAAGTGTTACAAATTTATTTATATTATGTAATGTTTATGTACTCTGTAAATGTCAGGAGGGCCAGTACTTTAACGATGAGCTTTCATCATATATGTCCCAAAGTTTAATAAAAGGTTTCTTTTTAAGCACAGACATCATGAAGCATGACTTTATGTGTATTAGTTTCTACAGGTGATAATTTTAGATGGTTACCATGGGCACCAGGTGACATTAACCACGCATCCCCAGATAGTGCTGAGATTAAAGAGAGAGTAGAGCTATACCGCCCTTCTGGGCTTTCATGGACTGCTAAAGGGTGAACTTTACCTTTTACCACTCTGCAGTTTTTGTGTTTATTTATAAGTATGTGACAAACAAAATGGTGACATAATACAGATGAATATGACATAGTGTTCCATTTGAGTTCACTATAAAGGGTCATTACTTTATCTGACCAATACTATTTTCCACTTGCTGCCACTATTACAATTTTCTGTGTGTCAGCATTTAGTTCATTGTATTACAATTACTATTAGGATATTACTCACCATGTTCCAAGAAGATGTAGTCACGTATACAGTTCCAAGGATATTACCTTGAACCAGGACATCACATTGATTCATTCATTCCATTGGCATGTGCAGAATGTGACAATTCCTTGCCATTCTCACAAGCTTCTTCCATTCCCCTCTGTTATATACCATTTCCTTCCACCCTTTTCCACCAACTAGTCTTCCATCCTCCCACATGTCATCTTGCTGTCTATTTCTTGGTCTACCTTTCAGTCTTGTTTCCAAATTCATATTTAATACTTTTTTTGGGAATTCTATTTTCTTCCATTCTCTGTACATGCACAAAACAATGTAACCTATTTAACCTTATTGTCTCTGTTGTAGTGGGTTTTTTTAACCACTGCATGAATTTCTTTATTGGTTAGTGTTCTCCAATTTTCTTTTTCATTTTTATATACTGGGCCCAAAATTCTTCTATACATTTTCCTTTCAAAAATATTTATGTGCTTTCCATCTCTGTTTGTTGGTGTCCAGGTTCTGATGCATATGTTCAAGTTTTGTCTAATTATTGTGTTCTTTAGTCTTAATTTTAGTTTTTTAGATATATTTTTCTTTCTGAAAAATGTTTATAGCATGAAGTATGATCTTTTAGCATTTTTTATTCTTTCTTGTAAATATATTTGGTGTTTGTTATCTTCATTGAGTATGACACCTAGATATTTACAATTTTCAACTCTTTCAAGTGTATAACTTTTTATTGTTAATTTCCTGTTTTATTTTGTTTTGAAATGTTTTTCCTTTCCACTATCATGTATTTTGTTTTTCCTAGGTTTATGTGTAGTCCTAGACCGCCTCTGTGGTCTAGTGGTCAGAGTTTCTGGCTACAGATACAGAGGTCCCGGGTTCGATCCCCGGCGCTACCAGATTTTCTGAGTAATAGTGGGTCTGGAACAGGGTCCACTCAGCCTCGTGAGGTCAATTGAGGAGCTACTTGAATGAAAAAGTAGCGGCTGTAGGTCTAGAAAACAGAGATTAACGGTTGTGGGGACCCGTTGCGCTGACCACGTGACACCCCTCTATCCGCAAAAGTTGGCACTTACTTCGCCAACCGGCGGCGGCTGCTCTGTCGGTATAGTTTGCGTGCGGACTAAGGCCACGGAGTTTAATTTTTAGGAACAGCAGTGGTCCAAGAATAGACCCTTGAGGCACCCCATGCTTTACTGATTTCGTTTAGTTATATATGACTAACATTGAAGGTGAGGGGGAAACTTTGCTAATAATAATTTTCAAAATGTAATCCATGACGTAGCACACAGGCATTGCAAAAGCGTTCTGTATTTTTAAAATCTAATGCCATTTCACAGTACATGCCCGTAATGCTGCTCACTCCCGTAAAAATATGGACTTCGCTGCGCCGACTATCATGAAACACAAAGAACTGTGCAGATCTGTTATACCGAATTAAATACAAAATCGGGGAAATGTGGAATGTAAGTTTAGAAATCCCTTTATACCAATAAGTCAAGTGTGGCCTTCACTTCGCCTATTTACATGAAACTCACAATTATGAAGTAAATTTTTGTGGACATCTCTTCTATCGAGTTTTATCCAGTCGGAAGAAAAATACAAAATCCGGGCGAAATTTTATTTACGCCCTTAAATAAATTATGCCTTTCACTTCATCTGTCTTCACGAAACTCACAATTCTCCAACGGCATTAAGTGGAGATATTTTGTACCAGATTTCACTCAAATGGTCCAAAACATATGGAAAGTACAGGTATAAATTAATTTAGACCCTCAAGTAAAGTGTGGCTGTCACTGAGCCTATTTTCACGAAATCCGTGCGTTCTTGACAATTGTTTGGTGGAGAACTCTAGTACAAAATTTAATGAGAATCTGGCATGCTGTTTAGTTGCTGATGCCAGGTCACAGACAGATGTATTTTATCTCCACATAAGGCATTCTATTCTTTACTTATTTATGTATTAATTTATTGAACACTGCATCTCAGGAATTTAATGTCCACACTAAGGGGGGAAGAAGTGTGATTGGTTTGAGATTCACTTAGCACTTAAACTGGTCTACTGTATTTTTTTTTTTTTATGTTTTGCTGACCATGCATCTCAGTATAATCTTAGTAATTAGCCAACTTAATGCACAAAATCTTGTGTTATTGTAAGTTTATTATATGTCTCTACATAGTGCTCGAAACATGTAGAGGCATATATAAACTTACTATAAAACAAGATTTTGTGGATTAAGTTGACTAATTACTAAGATTGGTCTACTGTATGTAAAGCGTCATGTTGCACTATTCTGCAGTGACAGAAGTAACCCTTGCAGGATGAACCCCAAACATACTGAGGTCTGTCTAGCATGTCCACAGGACAAATCCTGAATGTGCTCATTTCCAGTTTGTTCTGTTGATCCTTATACCAATGCTGACTGTACTTATAGTGTATGATGAAGTGTTTGACTTTTGCAGGTGTTTAAAGAATGTTTGTTGGACCAGAATAAATATTATTTTCAGGCAAAATCAAGAGAATAACCAGGAATGTAGTAAAGCCTGAAATTTTGCAATGAATCAGGTCTGAAGGTCATATCAGTACATGAGAAATTAATCTGGTTTTTGGTCATGCATTTACCATCTTTTTATTCTTTCTCAGTTTGTTGAATCTGTGTTTTCAAAACAATTAATACGGTACTTGTAATTCTTTTATCCTTAATGCTGTCTAAGATTTATTACTGGGTTGCTGTGTATGAGTGTGCTGCAGTGATGTGCCTTTCATTATTCTCTTCCTTTTTCTATTATTTTTCAAAATTTGAAATTATGAACTACCACATTTTCATACTCCCTGTGTCTTTTTTACTCAAGTCCATTGTATCAGTCCTGTTTTCCATGCATTCATTTGTGTGGTCTAATTGTCTTGGGCATTGCATGCAACTTTATTTATTCAGTCAATTTTCATCCTGATTCTTGTGTGTTCAGTGTCGTATGTTGTAATAGAATATGTAAAGAATCCGCTGTTTACTTCTCATTGAGATAGAGTTAGTGCGTACTAGTCAACATGTTTGTTAAGTGGGGCCTTTGCTTCATATTAATGCTCTTTCCCCTTCACTCCTTCTCTCATTTATACCCCTCCTGCCTGTCTCTAAAGAGATGAGTGAGTGTGCATGCTACAGTCAGTCAGTGTGAACTGTTCCATGGCTACATTACAGATTATTTTGCAGTCTGCTGTTTGCTTTACAGAATAATCAACATGAGTTCATCTGCTGTGATTGGTAAATTACTTTCTGGAACAGAAGTGGCAAAGTATGTATTGATTTCATTTATATATGTATGTAAATTAATAAACAACTAAGAAAAATGGTTTTTACATTTTGCTCCTATAACTGTTATATACTGGTCATCAGTGCAACAATAAAACCAAGGTATGATACTGATATTCTAATTTACCATTATTGTTAAAATTCCTGTGTGATATGGTGTGTAGTCTTGTAAGTGTGAATGTGAACCTTTGATATCTGTGTGTGATTTCAAAGTAGCCATGCTAAAGATGATTGAGTCAGGTCAAAACATTTTGGGTACGTTGGAGTACTAGTAAAATTTTTAGTTTATCATAGCAGTGTTGTTCTGGAATAGTTTTATGGTTGCACTGAAAATAACTAATTTAGGTAGTTGAAATTACTCAAGAATTATGGGAATGTTGTGAATTGTGTGTAGTGAAGCTTTTTGTCATTGTTTCTGTAGAGAACTGGTTTCACAATTTTCATTCATGAAGAGTAATTGCTGGGGAAGAGTTGATCATAGAATGGAACTAGTACCATGAAAACTGACAGCCTAAATGTTTGAACAAAATCGGAACATTTTAAGTAGCTTCGTGGTATGTCATCCTTTATATGAATTAAATCAAATAATTCTGGCCATCATATTTCATGTAAGAGAAATTCTGAGGTATGGAAAGGTCAGTTTCATTACATTTTTGTTTGGTGAGAAAGGATAGGATCTGATATTTGTCATCATCTTCATTGAAACATAATTTTAGCCATTCTTATTATACTACCTGTTTTTATCTTAAATTCCTTTGTGTTTCTTCTTTCAAACATGGCCAGAGACTTAGTGTACTGGTTAAAATTGTTTACTTTCATTTGACCAATTCTCTAATGAAACATCTATCTGCAAAATAGATTTGTTGCACTGATGTCTTTGACATCTTCCACTGCACATGTCAGAACATCCGGTTCAGTGTTAACTGTGGTGAATGCTTTTAGAATTAAAGCTAATGTTACAGTTTAGGTTAGAAATTCAGTCTAAGAAATTTCATACTTCGGCTTATTGGTAACATATATGGATTCTTATATCCACTTTTTGGGGCAGTGCAAGGTGACCACAGCAATAAAATCAAGAGTACATAGACAGTCACAGAGTGTGGTTACTTGAACTAATAATGTGTTTCATGCATTGAAGAACTTTTCCTTACAATGCAGTGCTTATGAAATGAGTTGTATGAATATAGTTGGTACTTGCCTGTATGTGCTTGATTTTACCACTGTGCACATCTTGCACTACCTACCCCAGTTACTTAGAAAAGAAAACAAAATAAAAGTCCGTTACATGGCTGTTAGGTTTGGAATAACATCTTTGATTCAGTGAGAGTACAGGTCAGATAGCGCAAGGGTGTACTGAACTAACTGATGATTATACATTTATTTGTGGTAAATGGAATTAGAATCATCTGCTAGGAACAACATTTCTCATACATGAAGGTATCAAATGAGCAATTAACAGATAAGGGTTTGTTAGTGGTAAAATCTTGTTAGAAATTCTAAGAGGTTGCTGGCGTGAATTTGTTTGGTATTTTTGTTCCCCAGTTGATGATTGAAATTATGGTTCAGTGGACATTGTGAGGAACTAGATTAGGTTTTTTTGTTGGCTTTTCGGGTATGACATGACAATTAGCAGGAGATTTCAATGAAAAATTATGGAGATATATTTTCAAACCACAAGTAGGGAACAAGAAGTTGCATGAGAGTAGCAATGGTAGAGGCATTAGAGTAATAAACATCAGCTGAAGGATGAAGTTTTCCTTGTGGTGGTCAGTGACACAGGGTGTGCCACTGACTCCAGGGAGACAGCCATCAGCACACATCGAACAGCACGTTACAGCTGGTCTGGATGTTTTGGAGAGGGAGAAATCTCTTTTCCCTGCTTGGAATTAAATGATGATTCCCCATGTATCCAGCCTGTCACCTAGTTGCTGTGCTGATTGTGGCTGACAGTAAACCAAATTGTCTATAGTGCAATTTTTCTACATATTAAATATTCATAACTACACTTGAACTTCTGACAGTAAGACCCACAACCAGTTTAATCACAACTGGATGCATGGAAATATGCTTGATGTCTGATAACTGTGACATTTTCTTTATTTGGTGGTTGCAAAAGTTAGGTTGATTCTGTTGGTAGAGAAATGCATAATGCAGAAGTGTATTTGGAGAGATTCAATCTGAATAGGATGAACACTGTGGAAGTTAGAGAATGAAGTCAGGTTTGGAGTGTTAGAAAACTTACGTGATAATGGGGATGTAAATAGGACTTAGGAAGACATGGGGGGGGGAGGGGGGGGGGAATATTGAAATATCAGTCTAAAAGATTCTAGGTTAGAGCTGGTGAAGCTTATTGAGGATGCATGCCCAAATTGTTGGTAATTTTTGGAGAGATTCAAGGCATGCCCATGGGTATTTTGAGCAACAAATGAAGGTCTTGGAATTTGCCATTATTATTATTGTTATTACTGTAGGTATTAATGTGTATTATTATGTATTAAGAGGATCCACAAGGAAAGCAACATGGAAAAGGAGAAAACAGCTGAAGCTCTTACTACTTCCTATTTGAAAAGGCTGACCAAATAAATGAAATGACTTAAATGTTGTAATTGTTATACATTGTTATTGTTATTGTCTCTTTTCACAAGCATATTAGACTTAAATTTAGGGAAGATGTGAGTAAAGTGCTACATTTGGATCATAGCTTTTTATGGTGCTAAAATTTGGACACTTCAGAAAGTAGATCAGAAATGCCTGGAAAAGATTGAAATGTGAGTTTTATCTGCTGTGAATGATTGCGTGTATGTGATTTTGATTTGATTTGGTTTGGTTTGGTTTATTTGTTCATCCATTCAGTCACACATGTAGCATTGGACACGTCAATAACAGTTTACAATGTACGTATGACAACACAACTTATAATATATGGACATCCACCCAGTATAATATAATAAATAACAATACATTATTTAAAAGCTAATTGGAAGTGGAATCTGTAACTACATTAGATGTATGTGTATTTATATAAATATATCTAAAAGTTGAGAAGTCAAATTGAAAGTAATAATATAGAATGGTATTGAGGTATGTTACATGCAGGATTATTTAGATGTTTACTTTTAAAATGATTACACTGAGCCAAGATCTCTAATGGAATTCCAAGTAAACTATTCCTCCAAGGAGTAAAATGAATTTATGAGAAGGAAACCTTTTAGAACTGATCTGAATTGCTTTATGTCATGAGATGTATTTTTGATGCTATTAGGAAGGTGATTAATTACTTTGATTCCAAAATAAAAGGTTCTTTTATGGAAAGTTGTTAAGTTTGCAGTTGGAGTACGTAAGTCAGAACTAAATCTGAATTTGATTAATATAAATCTCTATTTTTGGCTACGAATGATAGAAGGGAAAAAATAAATTGTCATTTTAATGGTAGAATTTTTAGTTTCTTGAATAATTGACAATGGGAATCTCTATTTCTGGCATTCATGAATATTCTAATTATCCTTTTTTGAATTTTAAAAATATCAGAGTTGTATGCAGAATTACCCCAGAAAATTATGCCATATGATAGGTTGGAATGAAAATATGAAAAGTAAACTGTGCTTAGTGTATCTTGGGACATAAAATGTTTGACATACCTAATTGCATAGCATGCTCTGCCTAGTTTAAAAATTTGCTAGTGTCAATCCCAAATATTTTGAATATTTTGTTGTGTTTTGAAGGGATTTTATTGCCTATCCCTTTGTGGTGATTTTGTCCTGAATTCTATTCTTGAGACATGACCATGGACTTAGTTTTTCAGCATTTACCAATCTCCTTACAAGCAGTTAATAAGGCTTTCTAGTTTTTCTTTGTAGTATTTTTGTTAGTGTCAAGTTTAAGAACCTCATTTTGATTTCAAAAGCCTCTGTATTGTCAAACATAACATCAGTAGTTATGCCACACCCCTGTAATTTGATGATGAAGTCAGTTAAGTGAATTGAGAAATGTACAGACAAACATCAGTCTACAATTCTACACATCATAATTTTGAAATGACCACTTTTCGTCCACAAAAAAACAAATTTTATTCATGCACTCACAACTTGCTGAAGAACAGAACCTCAGCTGAGCCAGCAAACATTATTTTACATAGCACATTTGTATCACAGCATGCACTGAAATAAAATTGGCTGAGAAATTTTAAACTGTGAAGGGAAAATGCATCTTATAATCTAGTAAATACAGTAGTTAAGTAATAACAGCATAAATATCTGTGTGTTGGCGCATGTATGTTCTTTTATATGTCAAAAATATTCAGCATTTGTTTACAAACACAAGTGTAAACAAAAGGACCCAATGCTGACTGTTAAGTTCTGACATAACCCAAACACTAATTTTTATTGGCCAATTTTTGCAGCTTCCTGCATACTGAGAAGGGGGTTCATAACCCCATTAATTAGATAATTTGGACAATGTAAGACTTGAAACTAGTTGACATTTTGGGAGCAAAAAGATGCAACAGTAACTGAAAGATGTAATGAATACTTTGCAAGTGACTTAATGCTTACTGAGAGCTGTGCTCCTTGATTTCCTTGATGGTTAAAGCACAATTTGCCCATGAATAATGTGCATAACTTACATTTCTAGTCTCTGGAGAATCCTCATGAAAAGACTGAACATAGTTTGCAGAACAAGTTCTCAACAAAATGACTGTGCCTCACATTTTTGGACACCATAACACAGGCAAATATTCCTCAGTTTTTTTTCCAAAATTAACTGCCTTCACTACTCAAGAAATTCCTTAGCTGGCATGACTCTTACTTGTCTATGATGTTGCACCACTACATTTTAGCCAACATATGACAGACTTCTTGCATGACACCATGCCTGATGTTGGAATTGTAAATGCAGCCTGCTGGTTTCACACCAGCATCTTCTGACCTTAGTCTTTTGATTTTTATCACAGCAGAAGATCCTGCAACATGTCCTATTATGGACCAGTAGGTGCACTGTTTGTTTGCATATGGCATTTCTTTAAAGTATCAGTATTATTCTCTTATCTGTTATTAGGCAATGCTAGTGACCTCTTTCCTTTAACTTTGCTCTGTTTTTCATTCTGTGAATACTGTCATGCTGTGCCATATTTTGTATCAATGCATATTGTTAGAGAATTTTATAATTTTCATTTTTTTTATGCTAGTGGCATCTTGCCATGTATTTTAGAACCATATTGTACATATAACAACATGTGTATTCTGTAATAAATCCACAGAATGACGTTAAACAGGTTTTGATATATCCGTGTTGTGATGGTATTAGGGGTACTTTTAACATTATTGTTTTATTTATAACAATTTTTAATGACATTTGAGCTCTGCACAAATAAATCATAAATTATGTGTAAATTAGATAATACTAAAAGCTCAGTGTTTTGCTTTTTCCCCCTTCATATGATATTAATTACTTACAAAAGTGTCTTTTTCCATCTTCTGGCATTTGTAATATTTTATGTGCTAGTTAAAAGGTTTCATTCATATGCATATTTATGAGACTGTGCCAGATAATTAGTACATATTTTGTAACTTTTTTTTTTTACAGTGAAATACGTGATGCTTTAAAGAGTGATGTAAAAGAACTGTGTGAAGATTTACCTGGTTTCAAGCCAGGTTTGGCCATTGTACAGGTTGGTGGTAGAGAGGACTCTAATGTCTACATCCGCATGAAAATGAAAGCTGCTGCACAAATTGGAATTGAAGCCGCTCATGTAAAATTACCAAGAACCATAACTGAATCAGAGGTAATAACCAGTTTCTTGTATTATATAGACTCTCTTCCACAATTTGGGATGCAAAAATCAATGCGAAAATATAACTTAAGAAGTTCTGCAGACTTAAACACTTTATTATCCAACTAATGCACAATATATAATGTGTAGATACAATTAAAATTATAAAATATTTAAAAGTGCTTCAACATGTTTCGGATCACGGAGGATCCATCATCATGGAGCTTTGTACAGTGCTTGGCTAAAAATTACAAGAATGAGTGTCGTGTCCATTGACATGGACAAGGTCAGTGTTATGGCAGCATATTTTGACCCGTTGTGCATGTGTGTAGTTCACCGTATATTTTATAATTTTAATTGTATCTACATATTATATATTGTGCATTAGTTGGATAATAAAGTGTTTAATTATCATTGATGCATGGTGTGAACATGAAGATTTCTGCAGACTTGTTTGTGTGTTACTCTTTGAAGACATGACTTTAATAAGAGAAGGATTTGGGGATCTAAGATAGTGTGATCAGTATAGTGACTAGATTACAAACTTGAGAACTGAGGAATCTTGGTTTGCTCTCCAGCACAGTCAAGAGACTTTTCTCCACAGTCTTCAGACAAGCTCTGGGACCCACGTAGTCTCTTATTCAGTGGGTACTCGGGATGCTGAGTCATGAAGCTGACCACTTGTCTCTAATCACCATGTAGTGCTGAGGTTAAGAATGTGTAGAGCCATATGTGCTGTCCCCCTTGTGCCTTCTTGACTTGTACAGGAATAACTTTACCTTTACCTTTAAGAGAATAATGTATTACAAGTAGCTGAATCACATGTCATGCAGTGCTCCTACACATTTCAGCCTACCTGGCCATATTCAGAGACATGACATAGAATATTTCTAGGTGGTATTCAAGTTCTGCATTTATATAAAATATGTATATGAAACATGTCTTGCACTTACCATATACAGGGTGTTTCACGACTTTAGGACATAACTGCAGGAGGTGATTTCCTAGGCCTTTGTGATCAAAAAAGTTCATATAAACATGTGTCCGATTTTGGACGGTTACGGAGTTATGACCGT
>Ga0123352_10002190_pt1 | contig 27004 bp, 20 predicted proteins | sample TergutLab28metaG_FD_89700 | JGI IMG/M metagenome (GOLD analysis project Ga0123352, IMG submission 89700) | Labiotermes labralis P1 segment gut microbial communities from Petit-Saut dam, French Guiana - Lab288 P1 | ecosystem: Host-associated > Arthropoda: Insects > Digestive system > Gut ... | reverse complement strand
GGTTGACAGCCGAGCCACAGCTAGAACACCGCCGTGTCCTGCGTTTCAAAAGTGCGCCGCAGAGGTGGCAGAAAGAGGTGGTCTGTTCCATTGGGTATCGCCTCCCATTTATTAATATTTGTGTTTGCAAGCTTTCTCCAGTATAACATAGCTAGGCGACTTTCTCAATTAGTTGAATCCGCCCCCAATCACCCGCAGCTCATGTAAGGGCTTGTTCAACTTATGTTTGCCGGTGAATATGGCGGTTTCAATGGCTAAGAAAGATGTCTTGCCCGTAAGATACTCCTTACACACATCAGCGACTTGTTCGAGTTGGGTGTCATCGCTTTGCCTGCATAGATAGGTTCCGGCGGGGACGATTTTGGTGTTGCTGTCTGCCATGTGTTGCGGGATCTCCACAAAGGCGTAATAAGCGGCCCCGTTGGGGGTGTATTCACACAAAACCCCATGTTCCGGCAGGGTGTCATACTCTATATCTGCGTATGCGGCGTGTGCTGTCTCGGAAATGACCGTGGCCACTTGGGCTAAGTCTGCACCTACTAGAGAATCGCCGCAGGGCATGGTATAAAACAATTTTTCTGCACACTCTCGCTCGTAGAATTGTCCGGTCTGATAGCGGTCGGCAAAGTCCATGTGCCGTTCCATTTCGTCGATGAGCGCTAGCCCTTGTTTGAGGGCGTTTAACTTTTTCTGGGCGATTTCTTTCCCTTGTGCCAAAAATGCGCGGTAGTCTATGGTATCTTCTGCGTCCACAAACTTGCCGAACTCTTTGAGCGGGATGTCTAACTCAACGCAAAACCGGATGAGCTCAATATGAGTGGTCTGATCCACGGAATAATACCGATACCCCGAATCCGGCTCGATATAGGCCGGGGTTAAAAGGCCCAGTTTTTCATAATAGCGCAGAGAGCGCAAACTGGCCCCCGTGAGCTTTGATATTTCCCCAATGGAAAGCAGCCCTTGTCGTCGGCTCATAAAAATTTTTCTCCTTTTTTGGGATTTGCTCTTGACTCTGACATGATGTCATGGTTTATACTTCTATTATAGCGTGAATGAATGAAGACGTAAAGGAGAAGTTTTTGTGCTGAAATTATTTCGACAGGCCAGGCTAAGTAAAGTGAAGATATTCCTGCTGTTACTGTTTGTTGCGTTCCAGATGGTTGGTACCCTCTACCTGCCTACGCTGACGGCGAACATCATCAACAATGGTGTCATGATGGGAGATATGGACTATGTGCGAAGTACCGGGCTTTTGATGCTGGGCGTTGCGGTGTTGACGGGGGTGTTCTCTATCTTGAGCACCTATTTTTCCGCAGAGGTTGCGACAAAGTTTGCTAAGCGCACGAGAAAAAGGCTCTTTTCCCACACGCAGGAGCTGTCTTATCAGGATTTTAAGCATTTTAATGCCTCATCCCTGATCACGAGGGCGACCAATGACATTGAACAACTGCAATCTACTCTGGGAATGTTCTTTGACATGATGCTTCCGGCACCCTTTGTTGTGGTCATTGGGCTGATTCTGGCGTTTACTAGGGATGCGTATATGGCGCTCATTATCCTAGTGAGTGCGGTGGTGTTCGTTGCGGTGTTCGGACTGATGGCAAAGTCAGTGCTTCCCTTATTCGCCAAAGTCCAAAAAGGGCTGGACAACATAAACGGCACAGTGGCACAATACATCTCTGGCGTTCGGGTGGTGCGGGCGTTTAACCGCACCAAGCTAGAGACCGAGCGGATGGACGAATCCTTCCGGGATCTTGCCAAAATCAATATTAAAATCAACCGCCTGTTTGCCCTTTTGATGCCCATTATCATGCTGGGCATGAATCTTGCCATTGTGGCGGTCATCTGGTTCGGCGGGCATAGAATCAACACCGGCGATATGCAAATCGGGGACATTACAGCCATTATTGAGTATTCCATGAATATCCTGATGTATCTGCTCATGGCGGTGTTTACCATGGTGATGATTCCAAGGGCCAGAGTTTGTGCCACTCGGATTCGGGAGGTGCTAGACTACAAACCCGAAATCACCGATGGTGAGACATGCCTGGACCACCAATCGGATACGCATTTAGAGTTCCGGGATGTGAGTTTTTCTTATCAAGATGCGGAGAACCCTGTATTGCATAACCTAAATTTCACCTGCGAGCAGGGCACTACGACCGCCATCATCGGCGGTACCGGTTCGGGTAAAAGTACCTTGGCAAGGATGATTCCCCGGCTGTTAGACGCCTCCGGCGGCAAGATTTTGTTCAACGGCCTTGACATCAAAGAGTTGCCGCAAGAAGAGCTGCGGAGCAAAATCGGATTCGTGCCGCAGAAAGCGTTTCTGTTTAGCGGCACCATTGCGGATAACCTGCGGCATGGGAACGATGAGGCCAGCTTGCAAGACATGCAGCAAGTGGCAAGCGTGGCGCAAGCAGACGACTTTATCAGTGAGATGGAGCAGGGATATGACGCGACCGTGGCACAAGGCGGCAAAAACCTTTCCGGCGGCCAACGCCAGCGGATCGCCATTGCCCGAATGCTGATGAAAAAGCCGGATGTCTATGTCTTTGACGACAGCTTTTCTGCATTGGATTTCAAAACCGATGCGGTGCTCCGTAAGGCGTTGAGAGACGTCACACAACAATCCATCGTCATCAACATCGCCCAGCGAATTAGCACCATTCGAGACGCAGACCAGATTATCGTGTTGGACGAGGGCAAAATTGTGGGTAAAGGCACCCATGGGGAACTACTACAAAGCTGTGAGGTCTATTTAGAAATCGCCAAATCACAGTTAAGCGAGGAGGAACTGAGCGCATGAGCAACGAGAACAATACAAGCTATGACGTAATGGATATGAGCGGCGAAGGCATGTCCACCGAGAAAGCGAAAAACAGCAAACAGATGCTAAAACGTATGCTCGGCGCATTGAAGCCGCAACGGTGGAAGCTGGTCGCAGCCTTTATGTTCGCCATCGCCGGGGTTATCTTAAACCTTCGGGCACCCCTCATTTTTGCGGATGCGATTAATACGATTTTTGAGGGGATGGGGCCTGCTATGATGGGGCTCGGCCCAATGGATATCAACTTCACACAGCTTGGTGAATTTGTCGTCCTGCTCATCGGGATTTATCTCCTTGGGTCTGCGTTCACCTATGTGCAGGAGCGTATTATGGCCTCAGTTTCGCAAAAATTGGTGTTGAGCTTGCGGGAGCGGGTGAGTGCAAAGTTGGCCAAAGTGCCCCTCAAGTTTTACGATACCCACAAAAAAGGCGAAATCCTCAGCCGGGTCACCAACGACCTAGAGCGGGTCAATGAGGTCATGCAAAGTGCCATCATGCGCCTGTTTACATCGGCCATTACCATCATCGGGGCACTGATTTTGATGTTTCGGATTAACTGGATTTTGACCCTAATTGCACTGGGCGCCATCTTTGTGGGGCTTATCATCACGGCTCTGGTGGGCATGAAGAGCAGCGGCTATTTCGCTGCCCGACAGAAGTCATTGGGTGTGTTCAATACCCGCATTGAAGAGTATTTCTCCGGGCAAGTGGAAATCAAGGCGTTCACACTGGAACAAGAAACAAAAGAAAAAACCTTTGCGGCCACAGACCAGCTGTACAAGGACGACAAAAAGGCTCAGTTTATCATGTTTGCCATCATGCCGATTATCCGGCTATTCAATCAGGCTGGCTATGTGGCTATTGCGGCACTGGGTGCCTCATTCGTTATCAGCGGCAGAATCTCCATCGGGCAAATCATGTCCTTCTTCCAGTACATCCAGATGTCTCAAGAGCCGCTGACGGAGGCATCCTATGTCTTGAACTCCCTCCAAGCCGCCATTGCCTCGGCAGAGCGAGTATTTGAAGTCTTAGACGAAGCGGAAGATGTGAAAGACCAAACACCCACCAGAAGAATTGAATCGCCCAAGGGCAGTATTGTCTTTGAGGATGTACAGTTCGGCTACGATGAAGCGTTGCTGATGAAAGGCGTGAATTTTGCGGCAAAGCCCGGACAAAAAATCGCTATCGTAGGGCCAACCGGGGCGGGGAAGACCACCCTTGTCAATCTGCTCATGCGGTTCTATGAACTGCGGGGCGGCGCAATCAAAGTGGACGGCATCGACATCCGAGAGTTTGACCGACACTATCTGCGCTCACTCTTTGGCATGGTGTTGCAGGATTCTTGGATATTCGACGGCACGATTGCCGAGAACATTGCCTATGGCCGCCACCGGGCGGCACGATCTGAAGTTGTGGAGGCCGCAAAAATGGCACGGGCGGACTATTTCATTCGCACCCTGCCGGCGGGCTATGACACGGTAATGAACGATGAAAACGCCACCCTGTCTCAAGGGGAAAAACAACTTCTGTGTATCGCCAGGGCGATTTTAGCAAACCCGCCTATGCTACTGTTAGACGAGGCCACCTCCAGCGTGGACACCCGGACAGAGGTGCATATCCAAAAGGCCATGGACACCCTCATGCAGGGCCGCACCAGCTTTATTATTGCCCACCGACTGTCTACCATCAAAAATGCCGATATGATTCTGGTCATGGACAACGGCGATATCGTAGAGGCGGGTAGTCATGGGGAGTTGTTAGAGCGTGGCGGCATGTATAGTGAGATTTATAATAGTCAGTTTGTATCGTAGGGGGTAAAATTGTTTCCAATTTGTTCAAAAAGAAGCGGGATTTATATGATACAATATGCGCACATAGCACAAACATAAGGTAGCGAACGAAAGTGGCCAGTGCCCCTGAGGGTGCTCGAATTCAGAAAGGTGGGATACTTATGGTGCGCAATCCGCAAGATTCTTTCACAATCAACCCCATTTTTGCTCGACCCGGTGAGGTGGACTCGGTAGACAAGTATATCTTGCCCAAAGAGTCCATGTTGCCGGAAACGGCATACCAAATTGTGCATGATGAATCCATGCTAGACGGCAACGCCCGGTTAAACCTAGCTACGTTTGTCTCTACGTTCATGGATCCGCAAGCGGACAAGTTGTATGCCGAGGCTTATGACAAAAACGCCATCGACAAAGACGAATACCCCCAAACGGCGGCCATGGAGACCTATTGCTGGCGGATGCTGGCTGATTTATGGCATGCCCCGGATCCGGCAAATGCCATTGGCTGTTCCACCACAGGTTCGTCAGAGGCGTGTATGCTGGGGGGCTTGGCTCTAAAACGCCGCTGGCAGGAAAAACGTAAAGCGGCAGGGAAGCCCAGTGATAAACCGAATCTGGTCATGAGCAGTGCCGTACAAGTCTGCTGGGAGAAATTCTGCAACTACTTTGATGTAGAGGCCCGCTATGTGCCCATTAGCTTAGAGCATAAAGTGCTTGACGGGTTTGGGCTGGAAGCGTATCTAGACGAGAACACCATCGGGGTCGTGGCCATTATGGGCGTAACCTATACTGGTATGTACGAGCCGGTGAAGAAAATCGCCAAGGTGCTAGACGACTTTGAGAAAAAAACCGGCCTAGACATTATGATTCATGTAGATGGAGCCTCTGGCGCTATGATTGCGCCCTTTGTACAGCCAACCTTAGTTTGGGACTTTAAGATACCTAGGGTGACATCCATCAACACATCGGGTCATAAGTATGGACTGGTCTATCCTGGTTTAGGCTGGGTTGTGTGGCGGTCTGCTGACCTGTTGCCGGACAGCCTTGTGTTCAAGGTCAGCTATCTAGGCGGCGAGATGCCCACCTTTGCCTTAAACTTTTCCCGGCCCGGCGCACAGATTTTACTTCAGTATTGGGCGTTCTTGCGCTATGGGTACGCAGGGTACAAGGCCGTACAGACCGCTACAATGAAAGTGGCCCGGTATTTAGCGGATGAGATTGCTAAGTTCGAGCCCTTTGACCTATGGAACGAGCCTACGGATATCCCGGTGTTTGCGTGGATGCTCAAGCCGGATCCCAACCGTAACTGGACGCTGTATGACCTATCCGATCGTCTGCGGATGCAGGGCTGGCAGATTCCGGCCTATCCCATGCCCACAGATTTAACAAACCTGACTGTGCAGCGAATTGTGGTACGTAATGGGCTGAGTTTAGACCTAGCCGCCCGGCTGATAGACGACATCCGCGCTCAAATATCTCATTTAAACAACATGGGCTGTAAACTGCCGGATCGCAAGGACGCTGTGTTCCACCACTAATCGGCTTAACAAGATGATTCCCCGAAGGGCACATAATTGCAGAAAAGGGAGGTATCTGTCATGAAAGCGCAAACAAATAAGAAAACGACCATGTCTGTATTCCAAATGGCGATTATGACCACCATTGCTGTCGCATCGTTGCGCAGTTTGCCGGCTATGGCGGTGGAGGGCTGGGCGTCCATCGTGATGTATTTGGTTCCCGCAGTCCTGTTTCTCGTGCCCACGGCATTGGTGGGGGCAGAGCTGGGTACCACATATCAAGGCGGTATCTATGTTTGGGTGCGGGAGGCATTTGGGAACCGGTTCGGATTTGTGGCCGTTTGGCTGCAATGGATTCAAAACGTGGTCTGGTACCCCATCCAGTTGGCTTTTGTAGCCGCCGCCATCGCCTTTACCATCGGGCAAGGTGACTTATCAAATTCGGGGTTGTATACAGGAATTATCGTGATTGCTGTCTATTGGCTGGCTACGTTCCTTGCCCTGTGCGGTGGGAATCTGTTTGCCAAAATCGGCTCTATCGGTGGGCTGGTGGGCACGTTGATCCCTGCAGGGATTTTAATCGTGCTGGGTGCCCTTTGGCTGGGTACGGGGCAGACCATTGCCACGCCTTTTTCCGGTGGTGGTGCGCTGATTCCGCCCATTACCGGGGTTGCGTCTTTGGTGCTTTTGGTCAGTAACGTCTTGTCCTATGCCGGTATGGAGATGAACGCCGTCCACGCCGGGGACATGGCAGACCCGAGAAAAGGGTTCACCAAAGCCATGCTCATCGCCTTTGTTCTGATTTTAGGCGTGTTCATTTTGCCCACCTTGTCCATCGTCATCGCAGTGCCCGCCAGCCAACTGGGGCTGGCCAATGGTATTATGGTGGCCTTCCAAACGTTTTTTGACACGTTTCATGTAGGCTGGATGAGCAATGTGGTGGCCGGTGCCATCGCCTTTGGGGCATTGTCCTCCGTGGTCACTTGGGTGATGGGCCCCTCCCGGGGGGTTATGGACGCCGCTCGGACAGGGTTGTTGCCTCCGGCACTGCAAAAGCAGAACAAAAAGGGAGTACAAATCGGTATTTTGATTCCCCAAGGTGTGATTGTCACGTTGTTGGCACTCATTTACGTCTTAGTGCCAAACGTGTCTGACGTGTTTTTGGCCATGATCGGCATGGCGGCTGCATTGTACGTGGTCATGTACATCTTAATGTTTGCCGCCGCTATGGTACTGCGCCGGAAAGAGCCTAACGTAAAGCGGGGCTATAAGGTGCCCATCTTAACCTGTATTGCAAGCGTTGGGCTAATTGCCTGTGTGCTGGCCTTTGTCATGAGCTTTTTCCCCACCGCCGATGAGACGGCGTTTTCCCAGGCGCTATATCCTCTAGTTGTTGCGGTTGTGGTGGCGGTTCTCGGTGTGCCGCCCTTTATTTTCTACGCTTGCCGGAAACCCAAGTGGGATATGCGCAAGGAGGAAGAGACGCAAGCGTCAACAAGCTAGAGATATAACAAACATCAAGTACTCCGCACCTGTACAGGTGCGGAGTACTTAACGTCTAACATTTCTGTGGCAAAAGGAAATTTCATTTACGAGAGATTAGCAAGAATCTCAAGATATCGCTTTGTCGCCAATTCGCTTGGCTGTCCTTTTTTGCAGAATGTCAGTTTTGCAAGCTTCGGCACGTTTCGTTCGACAACGATCTTTCCGTCCACAAGCTTATCTTGCAAGGCACTGAACGCTTCCAAAAATCGTGTATCTTTCTTTGCCTTGTCCCAAAAAGAAAGCACATACACATACTGGAACAAATTATAATCCTCCAGCGGATATCCCACCTGCATAAACCGTGTCCCCATCCCATATTGGCACGGCCCGATGGGCCGTTTGATTGTCCAATGTGCCAGCAGAAATTCTACCGCCTTATCTAGGGATGGTTCTTGGTTGAGATAGTCGCTGAACCGAAACGCATCCAGAATATGGAGGGTCGGGAACGGGTTTGAATGTTCCGTTTCCGGGCCGCGCCCATAAGAAAATTTATTACACCGCCAACCGCCGTCTACATATGGCGTATCTAAAAAATATTGAAATGTTCGCTGTATGCGTACATCTGCTTGATACCCCATATGGCACAGCAAATATAAGGCCCTAGCTGTATGGCAAGGGAGGATGCCCCCGCTGGGTGTCAGCTTGAACCGCCCGTCTGGTCTCCATGCGCCAAAGAACAGCGCGGCGACTTCTTGTAATATGGGGTCGGTGGGTTCCATGCCAAGCTCTAATAACATAAGTGCGCAATCATAGGTGGAAAAGGGAGAGCCTTTTGCTAACCGTTTGTCCGGCGTTGTCCAGTAATCCGCACCCAAATCATGTCGATGGGATAGGATGATATCAACATCGCTTTGGTATTTCTTATCAATTGCCATTTCATCACCTGCACAAAAGAGTACTATTCCGCAGTGGGTTGCACCATGCATGGGGCCATACCACCATGTGATTTGACCTATGTTATCATATCCATGCTCAAATGACAATCGTTTGTTGCCAATCTGGTGGGTCATCCACCGCACCTGCATGGTGCTGGTCATGTCCTGCTGGGTGCGGTAGGCGTATAGGGTTTCCAACACAAGCCTGTCGTTGTCCTTGCCTATCGTCAGTTTCATTGATTAATCGCCGACTGCGTACCCGCTGTAAATTGTCGTATGTAAAGTCCAACCGCCAGTCGTCTCCTGGCTAAACCCATGCGGGTGAGGGTTCCGGTGTCTGCGTCAAGCTGGAATGTTGTACTCCGCTGGTGCCGAAAGCTATCTCCGCCATCTGACCAAGTGCGTTGTAGCGGAAGTTATAGGTTTGATAAATCATTCATTGTTTAGCCCAACCGAATCCTGTTCAGATTTAAAGCCGAGGTAACGTGTGCCTTGTACTGTAAGAGTACCAATATCTCCAGCAGTAAGCTATCCATTTCCAGTGACAGGAACAGAAAGTTTTTTTCTATTGCCGCTAGAGAGCTCTTCAAAGGTAATATAATACCTCCTATGGAAATTGTCATAGACTCGCAAACCCTTCCGAACTGTCTTGCCGCTCTCTCTTCCTACCCTAGAAGGCCACTACTCAAACATTGGAAAACACCCCCCTATCTACATAGAGGGGTGTCGTTTATACTAATCCGTTACATACGGGATCAACGCAACCTGCCGGGACTGCTTGATTGCAACCGTCAATTGCCGTTGGTGCCGGGCGCAAGTGCCGGTGGTTCTTCTCGGTAAAATCTTGCTCCGATCGGACATGAATTTGCGAAGCCTTACAGTGTCTTTATAGTCGATGTGCTGACACTTGTCCACACAAAATTGACATACCTTCCGCCGCTTACGGCCGCGGGCTCTGTTTTCACGCTGTTCTGCCAAGGGGATTCCCTCCTATCATGATAAAGTTTAGAACGGCAATTCGCCGTCATCGTCGTCTAGTTCAGCAAAGTCGGACGCACCCACTGGGCTATTTGGGCTGTAACCCGCATCAATGGGGGGCATACTGTCGGTTGCAGGGTGGGGTGCGCTGTTGCTGTGGTACCCGCCGCCTGCATCGTCCCGCTTTTCGCCGGTGAAGTAGACATTGTCTACAATCACTTCTGCGCTACGGCGGTTGTTGCCGCTTTTGTCCTGCCAGTCACGGAGCTGTAGGTTTCCATGCACCGCACACATGCGGCCCTTGGAAAAGTACTTCGAGACAAACTCTGCCGTGTGCCGCCATGCGACACAGTCGATGAAGTCCGTCTGCCGCTCGCCGCTGGCACTTTTCATCCGGCGGTCAACCGCTAGAGAAAAGCTGGCTACGGGAACCCCCGACTGGGTGTGCCGTAGTTCCGGATCCCGGGTGAGTCTGCCCATGAGGATAATATGATTCATGATGCGCCTCCCCTTACTCCGGCCGGACAGTGATCAGCGAGCGTAGCACGCCGTCTGTGATCCCGATGACACGGTCAAGCTCTTTCGGAAACTCTGGAGCCGATGTGAATTTGACCAGATAGTAGTGGCCGTCAGCGATGTAGTTGATTTCGTAGGCCAGCCTGCGCTTGCCCATATCGTCTACCTCTTCCAACGTCCCGTTTGCCTCAATGAGCGCTTTGAATTTCTCAAAGGTTTCGCCCACGCCCTCTTCCCCTAGATTGGGGTTGATGACGATCATGAGTTCGTACTTTTCTTGGATTTTTGCCATGTTTGCACCTCCTTCTGGACTGATGGCCTCTGTTCTCGGACAGAGACAAGGATGGCCCTGACAATTGCCAGAGCCTTACTATTATACATGGAATTTGTGTTTTGTCAAGAAGTCCTTCCCTTTTAGGGCCGGATGGGGTAAAATGGAGGCAACTTAAATCTGTGAGGACGTGAAGAACATGAACAAAAACATAGCATTCATCGGTGCCGGCGTGATGGCCGGAGCGATTTTGCGGGGTGCGTGTCAGAGTGTGGAGCCGGGGCAGTTTTGGATTGCGGATAAGATGCAAGAAAAAGCGGAAACTCTGGCAACTGAGCTTGGCTGTATGGCCGCCGCCTCGAATTTAGAGGCCGCACGGGCGGCGGATTATATCTTTCTTTGCATCAAGCCCCAAATGGCCGCCGAAGTGCTGCAAGAGATTGCTCCGGCCTTGCGGGAATCCCTGGATGCTGGGCAACCCAAAGTGCTCTGTTCGATCCTCGCCGGGGTCACCATCGACACCATCCGGGTGTGTTTAGACAGCCCACGGCAACCTGTGGTGCGGATTATGCCAAACACCCCCGCCTTAGTGGGGGCCGGGTTCTTGCTGATTACCGCAGACGAGACGGTGCCGGAGGCCCACAGCCAGGCAATCCTCAACCTGTTGGCCCCCTGCGGGGCACTTCAGTGGCTGGACGAACGCCTGTTTGACACCGCCACTGCCCTAACCGGTTCGTCCCCTGCGTTTTATTACATGTTCATCGACGCTATGGCGGACGCCGGTGTACAGGCGGGGCTGCCCCGGCAACAGGCGATTGCATTTGCCGCACAGGCGGCCTTAGGCTCTGCCGCCATGGTGCTGGAAACCGGGCAGCATCCCGGTGTGCTCAAAGACATGGTCTGTTCCCCCGGCGGTTCCACCATTGCCGGGGTATCTGCCTTAGAGGCGGGCGGGTTTCGACAGGCAGTGATGTCCGCCGTGGCCGCCACATGTGCGCGGAACAAAGAACTGGGTGAGATGGTATGAACATCCGGCTAGACACCCACAGTCACACGCTGGCCTCTGAACACGCCTACTCCACCATTTTGGAAAATGCCAAATCTGCCGCCGAGCGTGGGCTAGACCTTTTGGCGATCACCGACCATGCCTCGCAGATGTCGGATGCGCCCCATATTGCGCATTTTGTAAACTACGGCATACTGGATAAGACCCTCTACGGTGTTGAGATGCTCTATGGTGCAGAGATTGACATCATTGATTTTGACGGCAATGTGAGCATGGAGCCGGGTCTGCGTCGCAAGATGGACCTCTGCATCGCTTCGTTCCATGCCATCATCTTAGCGGCAGGCAGCCGCAAGGAAAACACACGGGCCTATCTACAGGCCATGCAACAAGAAGGGGTCGCCATTATCGGCCACCCCGATGACTCAAACATTCCCGTAGACTATGAAGCGCTGGTGCGAGAGGCCAAGCAAACCGGCGTGTTGTTGGAAGTCAATAACGCGTCGTTTAAACATCGTTATCGGCAGGATGCGGCAGAAAACACGAAGACAATGCTCGCACTCTGTGAACAATATGGCGTATCCACCTCCATCGGCAGTGACGCCCACTTTGCCCCCGCAGTGGGGGAGTTTGGCCTAGCCGTTGCGGTGCTGGAAGAGGCGCGGTTTCCAAAGGAACTGGTGATAAATTTGGATGTTGGGAGATTTCGGGAGTTTATCGCAAAGCGGAAGTGAGTTAGCCCCAATGCGATCGTAACCCTTCCACAATTTCTAGAGCAGAGACCGTCATGCTCTCGTCCATAATCGGGCTGGTCAGCAATCCCGCCTGTATGCACTCGTTAAAGTGTGCCAGTTCGTACATCAGTTCAAATTCGCAGGGATAAGAAATCTGCTGTACTTCCCCGGTGTGATAATGCACTGTGGCGTGTCTCGCCTTCCAGAAATCCGGGATTTCGATGTAGCCAAGTTCGCCGTAGAGGAATGCTTTATTCACGGCGGTTACATTGGTGGAAATTTTGCTTACAGCCAGCACATCGTTCTCTAGTTGCAGATTTAACACGCACTGCTCCTCCACGGTGGAGGTTCCTTTGGTGCAGAGGCCGGCATATTGGACAACGGGGCTGTCAAATAGATAGGTCAGCAGATGTAGCGTGTAACAGCCGCTGCCGTATAGTGCGCCGCCGCCAACCTCGGCTCGGTGCATCCATGTGTTGTAGACGCTGGGGTAAGAGCTGGTCAAGTCCGCTAGGTGGAACTTGCCCAGCGTGCCGCCTTGGATCAAGGCTTTGACATCCTGTATGACCGGCAAAAACACCACTTTTTGTGCCTCGGCGAGGAATAGGTTGTGCGCCCTAGCTACCTCAAATAAATGCCGGGCTTCGCTGGCTTTTAAGGTAAAGGGTTTTTCACAGATAACATGCTTGCCACGCTCTAGTGCCGCCAGTGTGTAAGGATAATGCTGGCTGTTGATTGTGGCCACATATACCACGTCAATATCCGGGGCCGAGAGAAGGGCTTCATAACTGCCATAACTCCGAGGGATGCCCCATTCGTTGGCTTTTGCTTGGGCGTTCTCCGCCGAGCGGGACGCAATCGCCGCTACCTCGCCGCCCGCCGCACGAAGGGCACCGATAAACCGGGGCACGATAGAGGCAGTGCTGAGTACTCCGTATCGTAGATGAGACATAAGGTGTTCCTCCCGCATGTTTTTCTATAGTGTATATGAACTTGTGGAGATTTTCAAGAGGGAAGGATCAAGGGCGAGGGTCAAAAAACCGCTGTATTTCGGTTGAAACACAGCGGTTTTTGTGTTATTGTTCTAATCCTCTAAAATGTCCTCTAACTCCGGTTCCAAAACGCCCTCTTCCGGCTCGGCCGCCAGATTGGGTTCAGGGAGCGGGGGTGGTTCCGTGTCATCGTCATCTACAGAAGATGCGGTATCCTCGGGGTATGGCGTGGTGTCTTCTAGGTATTCGGAATATGCGAATGCGGCATGTTCTGTTTCTGGCTCTCCGCCTCGGATTTCGGACAAATCAAGTCGGGCCAGCATGGCGGCAGACTCTGCCCGAGAGATGGTGCGGTTCGGGGCGATACGATTGTCGCCGATACCTTCGATCATACCAGCGGCCACCAGCCGAGCGGTCATGGCCCTCGCCCAATGGGGGATGTCTGCGTGGTCATGAAACCGGTGAAGCACATAATCCGGGGCATCAGTATCCATCAGGCGGCCTAGAACTGTAAAGACCTCGGCCCGTGTGATGTTGCTGATTGCATCAAACCGGACTCCGTCATCGCTGGCACGGCCCTGGATATAGCCGTAGTGGTGCATGGTTGCCGCATAACGTCTGGCCCAGTTGGGGATTGCGGCATGGTCTGCAAACTCGTCGCCTGCGAGATGGTACGCATCCGCATCTAACCCCAGCAGACGGGTGAGCATGGCGGAAAATTCGGCACGGGTGATGGTACGGGTGGGCTGGAACATGGTACCTTGGCCTGTGGGTACACCGGTAATCACCCCGGCGTTTCGCATGTCGATAACATATTGTTCTGACCAGTGGCCAACCACATCAGGGAATGCGGCGGCAATGATAATAGACATGGTTTGTGATACCCCGCCGGCTGTGACGGCAAGGGTGCTTTGGCTGCCCGGATCGCCGCTGGCGGTGAACTGGTTTTGTGCGTCCAAACTGCCCGCCGTACCCGTGGCAGTAGCTGTAAACATGTCAGAAGACGCAAGCAACGCCGCACCGCCAGACATGGCGTAATAGCGCAGTTGCACCATGTCGCCGGAGGTCAGGGTGATGGTTGTAAGGTCGCCGGAACCGCCCATACGCACCGCAATCTGTTCCGGACGAGAGACCAACTCCATCCGCAAACGGCCTGTCGCACCGTTTGTGGCCGTGGTGGTAAGAAGGCCGCGTGCATCTGTTGCCCATGTGCGGAAAGCCGTGCCGTTCGGCAAGCCCAAAGCACCGGGGCCGGTGACGGACTGGAAGGTAAGCCCGGCGGTACTGAGGGGGAAGTAGCCCCGGTCAGTCATGGAGGCCGGTGTAGGCAAGTCGCCCGGTGTGACCAGAGAACCGCCCAATACACGGGTGTAGTTTGTCGGGAACTGGATATGGGCTGGGTGCCCGTCTTGACCGTGGGTGCTGGTGAGCAAGATGGCGGTGGCTACCGTTCGCAGGCTCCCTTCAGAGACACGGTTCTGCACAGCAACAGCGTTTGTACCCGGCAAGCGGTAACTAAATGTGGTCGAGCCGCCGCCGTCTAGGTTAATGACTTCCGTGGCACCGAGGGCGATGAGTGCCTGCGCCAATTCGGTTAGCGTTTTTCCGGCACTGTGACCGGGTGCGCGGCCGTCTACGGTGTAGAGAATCACGCCGCCGTCAGGCCGGATACCGAGGGCGGTACGGGGATGTGTGCCGCCCACCCCTGCGTCCCAGCCGGAGGTCAGGTTTCCGCCGGAAACTAAGATGTCTCCGCCGCCGCTGCCCCAGACGGCCTCTGCGGCACTGGGTTGGGTGGTGTTAACGCGAAGGGTGACCCGGTCACCGACAGAGAAACGGTCAAGCTGGGCCGCAGCTGGGCCGGATCGGTCAGCGGAGAGAACCATGTGTCCCGCCGGGATATTGATGGCCCCGGTGCTGTTTAGGATGTTTGTGACCTCAAGGTTCACCGTCTGGCCGATAGACATCTGACCGCCTGTGATGCGGAAGATCACCTCACGTCCGGCGGTGGTGGTTTGGGTGGTACCGGAAAAATGCTCATCCATGAGCGCCGGTGCGCCGCTCCAGCGTAATTTGTTGAAAAACGAGGTAGTCACCTGTTGACCGGCCTGATTGGTCAAGGTAAAGGTGAGATAGGGGGTGCCAAGAAAGGCAGAGCCATCCGCACGAAACATAACCGCTCCCCGGCCTAGGTGGCTACTGCGAAGCCTGCCGTTTGATATGTAGAGCCCCTCAGGGATGCCGGTGGTGAAGGAGAAGAAGTCCGAGTTGACCCCGCCCAGCACATTATGCCCTGCGCTTTGGGCGCGGGAGATGATGGTGCTCAGGTTGTTGCGCCCGAACACCTGACCGCCAGCAGACACAATGGGCCGTACGTCTTGTCCCGGCGCAAACAGCAGGTAGTGGGCCGACTGCCGCCCCCGCTCTGGGTAGGTCACCAAATGACCATACTGGAGAGACCCGGACACAATCTGGCTCCCGGCAACAGGGGCTAGTGCGGCTGGCTCGATTCCTGTCGCCAGCGCATGGGCTGGGAATAAGAGAAGGATAGCGAGGAGCGCTGCTAGGATTCTTGTTTGTTTACGCATGGTTTTTTGTTACCTTTCTGGTTGTAGTGGTGGGGGGGTGCTTGACCCTTGGGCTTTTCTGTCGGCGTTGCCGCCGAGGGTTTCTTGGCGCAAGCCAAGGGCTTTTGTCCTGCCGGACGGGCCTTCTTTGCCGTTTCGCAAAGAAGCAAAGGAAACACAGGGGCTGCGCCCCTATGTACCCGCAAGGGTCAAGTGCAGAGTGACGACGGTTTTGCACCTTATACCCCGCACTGGTGCAAAAACCCTCACGCCAGATGTAATAGTACTCGAAACCCCAATGGTCAAGGGCGGTGTCACCGCCCTTGTAGGTTCCGAGGCAACCGGACTTCTGGTAGGCGAGTGTTGTCGCCAGTGCGGAGTATAACATGAAGACGGTCTCTACCTTTGCCCTTGACCTTGCGGGTACATAGGGGCGCAGCCCCTGTGTTGACTTTTTGCTTCTTTTTGTTCAACGACAAAAAGATGGCCCGTCCGGCAGGACAAAACCAGTTGGCGGTTCCCGCCAAGAAAACCCTCGGCGCAAGCCGAATAGAAAAAATCAAAGGCCGGGCGATTGATAATCGCCCCCACAAGATACGAGAGACAACCAATCTAACCAACAAAATCTGCAAAACATATCACCATTTTACCAGATTTCTCAAAAAACTGCAACCGGCAAACAATGGTTGTAAAAAAACGCGAAATAAGGTAAACTAGCAAGAGGTTTCACACAAGACCAAATACGGAAGGATAAACCATGTCACAAAAACACCACCACCGGCTCAAAACAGTGAGTCTGGTGATTCTCATTACCCTCATGGGCAAAGTGCTGGGCCTAGTGCGGAATATGCTTTTGGGTCAGACGTTTGGTACGGGCTTTGAGGCGGATGCGTTGCTTGCGGCCAGTCACCTGCCCCGATGGTTGTTTGATGCCGTGTTTGCCTCGGCGGTGTCTTCCAGCTTTATCCCGGTGTCCACCGAGACACTAGAGCACGAGGGCCGCGAGGAGGCAGACCGGCTGGCAGGCAGCTTTTTTACCATCGTGGGGCTCACAGCGGCGCTCTTGACGGCGTTGGGTATGGTGTTTGCACCCCAATTGGTGGGGTTGATGACCAATTTCACTGCGGCACAGACCGCAGCACTCGCCACACGGTTGCTCACGACTATTTTCCCATCTCTCTTCTTCACCGGCGTGGCTTTTTCCATGGTGGGGGTATTGAATGCGCTGGGGCAGTTTAAGATGCCGGCGGCCATGAGTATTGCGTCCAATGGGATTTTGATTGTCTACTTTTTCTTTTTTGTCCAACGGTTCGGGGTCTATGGAGCGGCGGTGGCAATGCTGCTGGGCTGGATTGCCCAAGCGGTGATGCAGATGCCCAGCTTGAGAAAACATGGATTCCGCTATCGGCCCAGCCTGCGGCATCCGGGACTCAAAAAGATAGGGAAGCTTATGCTGCCGGTAATGATAAGCACTTGGATTTTGCCCATTAACATGGCAGTTAGTATTCGGTTCGCTTCTTCCATCTCCGGCGGGACAGCGGGCTTGACTTTAGCCAACGACCTGTATATCATGATTGCGGGGATTTTTGTGTTGTCTGTCACCAATGTACTCTTCCCAGAGATGAGCCGCCTGTCGGCCACGGGGGACAAGACAGCGTTTAGGGACATGGTGCGGGACACCATGCAGACCCTGCTATTCCTGCTTATCCCCATGACCGTGGGACTCATGCTCATGGCGACACCGCTGGTGCAACTGCTCTATCAGTATCAGGAATTTGACGTGGCCTCTACCGCCCTTACTAGTTCGGCCTTGGCGTTTATTAGTCTGGGCATGGTGGGATATGGCATCCAAAATGTCCTCGTGCGGGCCTTTTACGCCGAGAAGCGGGGGCGTGTCCCCTTAGTGGCGGGGGTCATTAGCATCGGCGTAAACGCTGTTCTCTGTTGGTTGCTCGTCGGTTCTATGGGCGTGGCGGGGCTTGCGTTGGCGTCGGCGGTATCATTGCTCACCTCAGCCTTGATTTTGGTTCCGGCGGCCCATCGAATGTTCGGGGGCGGACTTGTGACCGGGCGGCTGATTCTCTCTCTCGGCAAAATGGCGGCGGCGGCATTCTGTATGGCCGTGGTGGTGTTTGTTACGAGAGAGCTCTTGCAAGGCTTTATGGCTGAAGGGAATGTACTCATGCGGATAGTTTTGGTGGGAGTACCTGCCCTGATAGGTGCCATGGTCTATTTCGGATTGGCCCACTTGTTCCGACTGCGAGAGGTGCGGTCATTTCTACAAACAATTAAAACCCGCAGAAAGGGGGACACATAATATGGAATTTGATGTACTGGGGGGCAGTGTGCTATATCGGCTTTTGGGGCGAATCCTAGACGGTCTCACAGAAGCCGCACGAAAAAGTGCCACTGGTCGGATGGTCATGTGGATAATTCGCACCTTTGGGGCGTGGGCGCACACAAGTCTGATCGTCCGGGGTATCACTTGGGTTGCCGACGGATTCGGCAGAGGGATTCAAAACAGTGCTATCATCGCTTGGCTGCTCCGAGAGGATGAGGCGGGGCGGTACAAAGAACGGGGGATTTTCTTCCGCATCTATTGGGCACTGTTGGGCCTGTTCCGGCGGATATACCGGGCACTGCGGCTCGACAAGCTGTTTACAGGTAGCATCTTCTTAAAACCTTGGCTCTGGGCGGCCTTGGTGATGGCTGTCCTCCCGGTGGCACCTACCATGGCGGTGCTGGGGGTTGTATTGGTCAGTGCCTTGTCTCTGACCTTGGTCATGCTACAGGACAAAGACCGGACACTGGCGTACGCGTCTATCAACAAGTACGTCTGGTTATACATGTTTGTCTATGCTTTGGCAACCTTGGCCAGCGTGACCTTCCGGGGCAGTTTGCCTGTGGGGTTAATCACTGTCTCGTTTGTGGGTTTCTTCCATGTGCTAATGTCGGGGATTGAGACCCGCCGTCAAGTACGCCTCCTGCTGGGTGTTATGGTGGGCATCGGGGCCGTGGTCAGTGCGTATGGTATCTTGCAGTTTATTAACCCCGCCGAATTTGGCAATACGTGGTTAGATGATGAGATGTTCGACTTTGTTCGGGTCTACAGCACCCTTGCAAACCCCAATGTGTTGGGGACATATCTTCTGTTGATAACCCCCTTGGCCTTTGGGGGGATGCTGATGAGCAAAACCAATCAAGGGCGGCTATACTTTTTGGGGAGTGCGGGGCTGATGTGTCTCTGCTTAGTGCTCACCTATTCCCGGGGGGCCTATCTAGGGTTCCTATTCGCCGCAGCGGTGTTTTTGGTGCTGCTTGACCGGCGGTTTATTATACCGGGCATCTTGGCCGTCATCGTGATTCTTTTTGCCATGCCGGAGGCGGTGTTGGCACGGTTTTTCTCCGTGGGTGATTTGGGAGACACCTCTACCAGCTTCCGTGTCTTTATCTGGATGGGAACCATCTCGATGTTACAAGACTACTGGTTCTCCGGTGTGGGGCCGGGGGAAGCGGCTTGGGGCATGGTGTACCCGGCGTATGCGTTCCATGCTATTGTATCGCCCCATTCCCATAACCTGTTTTTACAAATCATGGTAGATGCCGGTGCGCCGGGGTTGGCGGTATTTTTAGGGGTGTTGTTCCAATACTTCAAGGCTACGTTTGCCGCCCTGCGCCGGAAAGTGCAGGGGCCGCAGCGGATGCTGATCATTGCCGCCATCGCCTCGGTGGCTGGGTTCTTAGTGCAGGCGATGACGGATTATATCTTTTATAACTTCCGTGTGATGCTGTTTTTCTGGGGCGTACTGGCTGTGGGCATTCTGGCCACCCGGTACGATAAGCTCCGGGAAGGGGGCGAGGCCCCATGATTCGCGTGCTCAATATCTCCAGCGACTCCAATATCGGCGGTGCGGGGCGATGTATATTAAACTTTCTGGCCCACTATGACCGAAAAGCCTTTCAAGTGGACGTGGCACTTCCCCAAGGAAGCCTGCTCATCCCGGAGGTGGAGAAGTTAGACACCAAAGTGATTGAGGTTGGAAGTATGGGGGACAAGAGCCTCGACTTCGGGGCAATCAAACAGTTTAAGGCCATCATCCGAGAGACAGACCCGCAAGTGGTTCACACCCACGGCTCTATGAGTGGGCGCATCGCCGGACGGCAGTGTAGGAAAGCCGTGGTCTATACCCGGCACTCGGTGTTCCCTGTGAGCAAAATGCTCTCCCGCCAGCCGGGGAAGTTTATCAATGGCAGAATAAACGAACACTACGCCGACGCCATTCTTGCAGTGGCGGAGGCGGCGAAAGAAAACCTAGTGGACAGCGGTGTGCGCCCGGAGCGGGTGCAAGTGATATTAAACGGAGTCGAAGGCCAAACTCGGCTCTCTCCCGGCGAGATTGCCGCCGAGCGTGCCAAATACGGCATCCCTCCGGAACGGTTTGTGGCTGGGATTCTGGCCCGGATGGAGCCGGTAAAGGGGCACAGCTATCTGTTAGAAGCGGCGAAGATACGCAAAGAGCAAGGGGCACCCTTCACACTGATTATCGCCGGAGCCGGAAGCCAAGAGGTGGCCTTAAAAGAACAGGCGGAACGCCTTGGATTAGGCGACACGGTGATATTTGCCGGATTTGTCACCGATGTACCCCGCCTCCTTAGTATCTTAGACCTGCAACTCAACGCCTCTTACGGTACGGAGGCCACCAGTTTGGCACTCTTAGAGGGCATGAGCATGGGCATCCCGGCGGTGGTCACCGACTATGGCGGCAACCCCGGCGTGATTCAAGAGGAGGAGAACGGCTTGTTGGTGCCAGCCAAGAACAGCGAAGCCCTTGCCGATGCCATTGGTCGGATGATGACGGACAAAGCGGCTTATGACCGGATGACAAACCGCTGTCTGGAGATATTCAACGAGAAATTTACGGCGGACACTTACGCTAGAACCATAGAACACATATACCGCAATGTTGCGAGGAAGAGAGGCTAGACAAATGGAGCAAAAAAGAAGACGGTTTAATTGGTTCGATGGATTGGTGGTGCTCTTGGTATTGGGGGCGGCGTTTCTCTGGTTTTTTGTTATCAACCGCACAGAAGCAGTAGAAGAAGCCACCTTTGCAGGCGACCGTGCTATGTATTATGTAGAGGTCACGAACCTGACTGGATATCAGGCTGCCCAAGTAGAGATCGGGGATGCATTGCGGGATGCGGCCCAACATTTGCCCATCGGCCGGGTGGTGGAGATTGACATCCGACCCTTTGAGATACGCACCAGTGACGACCAAAATCAGGTCATTTTGTGGCAGACGGTAGAGGATCGCTACACCATGATACTCACCGTAGAGACGGAGGTAGAAGAAACTCCGGCGGCCATTTACGCAGAGGGAGAGGTCATTATCCGCGGCGGCACAACCCTCCACTTTACAGGGCCGGGATTTGCATTTTCCGGCGGAACGATTCTTGGCTGGTCCGAGAGAGGAGAGTAAGAACATGAAACAAAACAAGATTGACGAAACAGGCCGCCTGTTCGGTAAGATAAATGTGATTGACCTGGGTATATTGCTGTTGGTCGTATTCATCGCCATCGGGGCATTTTTGAAGTTTGCGGTGCTAGAGCAGACCACTGTCACCATAGAAGCGGCACCGGTCAGCTATACATTGGAAATCACGAACGTCCGAGACTGGACGATCCGCAACATCCGAGTGGGTGACACCCTCTACGTCACAGGTACCGCCGTCGGCACGGTGGTGGGGATAGAGACGAGGCCCCATCGTGTGGCCGTCTCCAGCAATGACGGTGCGGTCTGGTGGGGGGATGTGCCCGAGCGGTATGTCGTTGAGGTGGAAGTAGAGGGTACCGCCACCGTGAGTGACGGACGATTCCTTGTATCCCGTACCGTGCCCTTATCGGCGGGCACCTCAACTACGGTGTTTACCACCCGATATGCGGGATTTGAGGCCATGGTGAAAGAGATTGCGCTGTATGGAGACGAATAAACCAACTCTTACCCCGAAAAAAATACTCATGGCCACCATGGCTATGGACATCGGCGGGGCGGAGACACATATTTTAGAACTCTCTAAATCCTTGGCCGCACGGGGATATGATATTACTGTGGCCTCCAACGGCGGGGTGTATGTGCGTGAGCTAGAGGATGCGGGGGTTAAGCATGTGCAAATCCCCCTCCATCGGCGGAATCCCCGGAATATGGTGCAAAGCTATTTTGCCCTGCGGCGGCTGATTCGGCAAGAACACTTTGATATTGTCCACGCCCACGCACGGATTCCCAGCTTTCTCTGCGGCCTGCTGTGGCGGCGGATGAAATTCCCCTTTGTCACCACGGCCCACTTTACCTTTACCACAGGCGGACTGGCAGGGAAACTGACCAACTGGGGCGAGCAGACCATCGCCGTAGCAGAGGACATTAAAGATTACCTCATGACCCGCTACGCCGTGCCGGAGCAAAACATTTTCACCACCGTTAACGGAATTGACATGGAACGGTTCTCGCCGGACGCAACCGGGACGGCACTTCGTACAGAGCTGGGCATCCCGACTGACGCACCGGTGCTTGTCCATGTGAGCCGCTTAGACGAAGGCCCCGCCATTGTGGCGGAGCGGATGATTCCGATAATTCCCGCCTTAGTGGCAGCTCACCCGAATCTTCACGTTGTCATAGTCGGCGGCGGGAATCAATTTGAGCAACTAAAAGAGAAAGCCGAGGCAGTGAACACAGCCCTTGACCGTGCCGTCATCCATATGACCGGCCCCCGGACGGATATCAACGACTGTATCGGGGCCGCCGATGTGTTCTGCGGCGTTAGCCGGGCGGCGTTAGAGGCCATGAGCGCAGAGAAACCAGTGGTTCTTGCCGGGCCACAGGGCTATGCGGGTATCTTCGGGGCGGACAAGCTACAACTGTCCCGTGACACCAACTTCTGCTACAGGGGCACAGAAATGCCAACAGAGGCGGCCTTAGAGCGAGACCTGCTGGCCTGTTTCAACATGGATGAAACCACACGGCGGGAACTGGGACGCTACGGCAGAGAGATTGTACGGCAATACTACTCTGTAGAAGCCATGGCCAACGACACCATCCGTGCCTATGAGGCGGTGCTCTCGAAACCCAAACGGTTGCTGTTGTCCGGGTATTACGGGTTCTCCAACGCCGGGGACGAGGCGATTTTAGATGCGTTCATGCTGGGTATCCGTGGACTGCCGAGGCGGGTGGAAGTGACTGTGCTTTCCAACACCCCGGAAAAAACAGCCCAGAAACACGGCTGTATGGCGGTACGCCGCTTTAATCTGCTCTCCATTCTCCGGGCTGTGCGCCGGACGGATGTCTTAGTGTCCGGCGGAGGGAGTCTGCTGCAAGACAAAAGTAGCACCCGTAGCCTGATTTATTATCTGGCGATCATTTGGCTGGCAAAGCTGTTCGGCAAGCCAGTGATGATTTACGCCAACGGCATCGGGCCTGTAGATCGGTCTGTCAATCGACGGCGGGTACGGCGGGTCATTAACCGTACAGACCTCATTACCCTGCGGGAAGAGAGCAGCCGGGATGAACTGATACAAATGGGTGTCACGACCCCCCCCATCCACGTCACGGCGGATCCGATTTTCCTATTAGACACCGTGCCGAAAGTAGCGGGAGACGAGGTTCTCCGCCACGCAGGAGTACCGGAAGGGCGACCCTTGATTGGGATATCCGTCCGCAGTTTACGTGCCGGGGCGGATTTCGTGCCGCAAATGGCCAAGTTTTGTGACCGATTAACAGAAGAGTTGGGTGCCGCTGTGGTGTTTATCGCCATGCAGATGCCCCATGATGCCGTATTCAGTCAAGAGATCATCAAACACATGCAACACCCCGCCTACCTGCTGGGCGGCGACACTGCGCCGGAAGCTCTCATCGGAGCGACAGGTCGGATGGGCTTGGTGGTGGCCATGCGCCTGCACACCATGCTCTTTGCCGCTAAGGTCAAAACCCCGGTCATCGGCCTGATCTGTGACCCTAAGATTGCCTATTTCGGTGAGACCCTTGCGATGCCCTCTGGCGGCCCTGTGGAAGAATTTGACCCGGAGCGGATGTTCCGGCTGGTACAGGATGTTTTGGCGGAGCGGGAAGGTTACCAGGCTCGTTTGGTCGAGGCGGTTGCGGCCATGACGCAAGGGGCGAAAGATAATGGGGTGTTGTTGGCGAGGTTGTTGGGGATGGATGAGAAGTTGCCTTGACCTTTCTTGTTCGGCGTTTCCGCCGAGGGGTTCTTGGCGGGCACTTGCTGACCCCAGACAGATTAGGTAATTTCACTTATGGATATATTGGATCAGCGGTAGGATTCCCTAACTGGATGTTGCAGTTTGGCTCTTGGTATGCTGCAGGATTTCCGGTTTTCGGTAGATATGCGAGAGCAGAGCGAGCCGATTGGCAAGATATACTCCTCGGCATTAACACACGGAATAATGGGTGGAGGTAATCATGAAAAGAGTGCTTATCATTGCGTTGATAGTCTTAGGCGTATCCGTCCTGTTTTCGAGTTGTGTTGTCAACCCTGCCATTGGCCCAGAAAGGATGGAGCGGATTTTTGAGGAGGATTATGAACTACTGGCTATCGTTAGAGATTATTTCATAAGTTCTGGTCATGAAAGTATATTCCTTCACCACACTACGGAAAGTGAGGCAATATCTCTCGGTGGACGCAGTGTGGAGATAGAAGATGACGAGGTCATTGAAACAATCAGCACACTTTGGGAGCAAGGGTATCGTTCTATCGGTAGAAGAGGAAATGCAATCTATTTTCAAACACGTTTTGTCAAGGGTAAATGTCCAATAAAATGAAAAAATCCTGCAAAGCGTTAATTTCACCTTGCAGGATGAGGTTGTAGAGCATTAAAATTTTACTACACTTGCTTTTGTCGAAGTCCATTCCCACTAAAACTCTGACTGCGGATAAGGGCTGATAGCTCTGTGGCATCTTCAAATACTAAGCGCCAATTTCCTTTCCGTCTATCTCCGTCATGTAAATGAGTGATAAAGTTGACAATGTCAAAAACTCTCTTATCACATTTACTATCGTGACTATGCACGCCATTTTTTGCATCATGCTGTTCTTTCAAGACATTTTTATTTATGAAAACCTTGTAATTAATATTATTCGCTCTTGCTGCGTAGAGTTCCATAAGCGAAATAGAAGGTTTTTTTATTTTTTGTTGAGAATCGGCAATGATGTGTTCTTTCAAATCAACATATCTATCTCCAGCATATTCGCCTCCGTATTCATTCCCGATAATAAAAACTAGCTGCTTGCAGTTTAGCACTTCGTCAATACAGTGATCATGAGAATCTACATCATTGAATCCATATGTAAAATTAGGCTCTTCGCTCAATATTGGATAAAGGTTCATGCGAACTAATTCCTTTTTTACTGCCTGTCTTTCTTCGATAAGGTCATTAACTGTAGACGAAACAAATATTTTATCATCATTTAGTTTTTCGATACACATAGGTAATGAGTTTTTAATTTGACTTATTTTATCTTCTTTAACCTCAACTCCTTCGCCAACAATTGTTAGTTCGGAAGTAATAAACTCTTTGAAGTTATTTTTCCTAGTATTTCTTGAAATGTCACACAAGCAAGGATGAAGAAAAAAAAGTTCAGAATTTTTCAAATCATGTTCGTTCAATTTGAGTTTACTTTCTCCAATTGGCAAAAAATGTTGTGTGGGTGTTGGGTTTGCAAAGCTTTCTCTCAGATACCCTAAAAGACCAATATTATATAAAGTTGAAAAGGGGTGAATATTTGTGCAAACAAGACAGTCTTTATTACATCCGGTTATGTTTCCACGTTCCGTATTGTAGCGTTCGCAGGCAAATTTCAGATATTCCAAATTAAAAATATTTGTATTAATTGTACTCAGCAATTGTTCGAACTCGTCTAGCGTCGTAGTAATGAAAGGTTCAACTTCGGAAAGATATCTACGTAAGACTTTGCCAGAGCTTTCATTTACAACACGCCGAATGGTCTTAACAGTAAGCTCTTTGGGATTTCTCAGATATAGATTTTTACAAAGCAACATTAAATCACAAGGTCGCCTTAATGAATGTCTGTACAAATAGTCAAATAGGTTTTCTTCAACAGGGCTTCCATCTTCATTTTTGATATGAGCATGAGGGATTTTTTCGAACCCAAAGAATGCTTTTTCAGCATTTTCATTTTTCAAGCTACCATCAAATAAGCAATCATCAGCTTCATTGCTCACATAAAGCTCAAACATCTCATATATATCATTTTTGCTATACGACAGTTCAATCAAAAATGATTCAATATTCCTTGAGATATTTTTTTCTACCAAATGAGAATCTAGTATCGCCTCTAGGCGGATAGTATAAAACAGTTTAATGTGGTTATTAAAAGAGAAGAGATTATATGCTGCCTCTGCAAGCGCATACTGGCAATACTGCCAGTATGACGCATTTGCAGATAGAGGAGAGTCAGGTTTCTTTTTGATTTTGTACACATCATCAAATGCTTGATCAACCTTGTCAATAAAAATATAAATGCCATTAGTAATTCTATCGAGTAGCTGCAACGCTAAATTTGCTTCTTTTAAGATTAGCTGTAATTCAGATTTATTTAAGCTGAGTAATCGACTGAAAATAATGCTTGGCTTCCCTCTAGGATTACTAATATTCTCTGCATATTGGAGAACTGTTTCTCCAATGTTTTTATCAAACTGTTTTTTCCTGTTAAAAAAGAAAAGGACACCATCTGAAAAATTTCTGAAATCCGAGTGAGTATAAAGCTCCTTATACTCATTAGAGTTAGTAATTGTTGCTACTACACTAAACTGCCATAACAATACCCATGTTCTATATTCTTGCAACAACCCTTTTATCGAATGGTTAATATTTATCCCTTTACTTAATGTATCTACTAAAGAACTATCTTTAGGAAAACAGGTAACTGCCTCAAATTCTTGGTTATTGGCACTAGAGAGTCTATTCCTCTTAGTCTTTATTAAAAAAGTTTTTCCTTGTCCTTTTGTTGCAGCGATGCCTAAATATTTTTGTTTGTTTGATAGGTAGCTCCGCACAAAATTATTCTCAAAGATGACGTCAAGAGCGGCATCACCCTTCTTAAGACTATCTGCGTCCTCATGCCAAACACACATACTGCTCCCCCCTAAAACTTCTAAATTTCGTCAAAATGTGCTAATTGATTATATACTCATCCGTTCGAAAAGTCAACTTAAACAGAGGGGCATAATGTGTATACAGGCCCCTGGTTCACGGACAGTCTAAAAAGGGACTCTAACGTAGGATATCATAGATTTACACAAGCTGGCATCGTTTTTCATACGGTGTCAGCTTTGTTTTGAGCTGGATGCGCTGAT